>Ga0306869_1000001_pt1 | contig 363445 bp, 301 predicted proteins | sample AntRauTorckE6833_FD_190421 | JGI IMG/M metagenome (GOLD analysis project Ga0306869, IMG submission 190421) | Saline lake microbial communities from Rauer Islands, Antarctica - Metagenome Torckler E6 #833 (v2) (version 2) | ecosystem: Environmental > Aquatic > Non-marine Saline and Alkaline >... | reverse complement strand
GAAAATCAATTCTGGTTGCATCAAGAAAAAGGTTTGGCCATATATTTAAACGAAGATCATTTCGAATATTTTAAAATCCCCGTCAGCCCGGAAGAAAATTATTATATCGCTGAAAACTTTCTGATAACCCCTCTCCTTGAACTACAAAATCACCATGGCACCTATCACGTATTACTCTTAAGCCAGAGTGAAACAAAAATGTTCAAGATTGCGCCGGATGAAACCACAGTAGTAGAGTTTGAAAGTGTTCCCACAAGTATGGAAGAACATCTCAAGTATCATGTTCATGAAAAATCCATTCAGCAACATTCAGGCGGTGGTGGAAGTAATGCTACTTTTCATGGACAAGGCGGGGATGAAAATGACAAAGAGCTTGAACTGTTTATAAAGCACATTGAGAATAAAGTTACCAAGTATCTGAAGAAAGAAAATGGTCCTCTTGTTTTAACTGGGCCTGATAAAATGATCGCTTACTATAGAAAAGCTAACAAGTATTTTAATGTTTTAGATGAGGCTCTAAAAGGAAATTCCGACAATAAAAGCCCCAAAGAACTTGCTGATGAAGCATGGAAAATCGCGGAAGATTATTTCCAGGAAGATATAGAAAGTGATATTGAACGATTTAACAATTTACAAGGCAGTGAGCTCATATCAACTGAAGTGGAAGAAATTGTTAAAAGTGCGTATTTCGGAAAAGTTGATACGCTTTTTGTGCCTATGGGAACCCGCCAGTTTGGGGTATTTATTCCGGATGAAAATCGTGTCGACATGTCTGAATCTTTAAACGGTGAAGCCGTAGATCTGATAAATTATGCGGCCATATCAGCCATAAGAACAGGAAGCACGCTTTATGGTTTACCTCAATCTCAGGTTCCTAAAAACTCGGGGTTGGCAGCCATTTACAGGTATAAAAGCTAAAGGGAATTTTAGTTCTAAACAGGCCGGGACTTCTTAATTGAAGTGCCGGCTTTTCTATTTAGTTCTTTAAAGCAATTGAAAATTCTTACCTGCTTTCTGTAATACAATTCCTTCCATCTCTAATTGTAGTAAGGAGACTAATAGCTGGCTGGTGTTTACCCCAATCTTATCGCTTAGATCGTCTACCTGATAAGCCCGTTCTTCCAGTGCTTCACAGATTTTTATAGCTGTTTCATCAAGATCTTTATCCCGCCAGTTTGCTTTCTTTTCCTCTACAGCTTTACTCATTGATTCATCAGAATGGTACTCAACTGGAAGTTCTTCCAGAATGTCATCAACGGTTTGAACCAATTTTGCAGCTCCTCTTTTGATTAAGTAATTGCATCCTGTCCCCGAAGGATTGCCAATAGGATGTGGCACTGCAAATACCTCTCTGTTTTGATCTAGCCCAAGATCAGCGGTAATCATGCTCCCCCCTTTTATCCCTGATTCAATTACCAAAACACCCATACTCATCCCGCTTACAATTCGGTTTCTTACCGGGAAATTTCCTGCATCAGGGTTGGTTCCTAATGGAAACTCTGTAATCACCGCCCCACCTGACTTTACAATTTGGTTAGCGAGACCCGCATTCTTTCTAGGGTAAAGATTGTCAATTCCGGAGCCAAGCACAGCTACTGTCGGGGCATTATGGTCAAGTGCTGTTTTATGAGCAATGGCATCAATACCATAGGCGAGACCGCTATAAATGCATAGCCCTTGATCGGCCAGTTCTCCGGTTAACTTTACAGCCATATTTCTTCCATAGGCTGATGTATTACGAGTACCAACTACTGCAACTCCCAGTTTTGAAATTGCTTCAGGATTCCCCTTTAACCAAAACAGTATAGGTGGGTCATAGATTTGTTTAAGAAGGGGCGGATACTCAGGATCTGAGAACGTAATAATTTCAGATCCGCTTTTTTGAGTCTCAGCTATAACCCGATCTACGGTATCCCAATCATCAAAAGAAAGGATTGCTAAAGCAGACGCTTCACCTATTCCCTCAATCGACCTAAGCTTTCTTTTCCCGATGCTGAAAATCTCTTCAGGATCATCGATATTCTTTAATAGTTTATAAACGCGCCGGCTTCCTAATCCCGAAATAATGCTAAGCGCTACGAGTACCCTAAGTTTCTTGTTCTTTCCCATTTTGTATGAATTCCCATAGTTTCTCTCTAAGCTCGTCGATACCATGACCGGTAGCTGACGAAATAGGAATAACGGAAATTTCATCATCAAAGTGAAGTTCTTCTTCTAACTCAAATCCTTGTTTTAAATCCATCTTAGTGATAGCCAGGATTCGTGGTTTGTCGAGAAGATCTTTTCTGTAGGATTTTAACTCATTCAAAAGAGCGTTGTACTCATACTCAATATCAGTCATGCAGCTCACCATAAACAGGAGCACATTATTACGCTCAATATGTCTCAGGAACTGAATTCCTAACCCTTTGCCTTCGTGAGCTTCTTCAATAATTCCTGGAATGTCAGCCATCACAAAGCTTCTGTAATCTTCAAACTTTACCACTCCAAGATTTGGCTCTAAGGTCGTAAACGGGTAATCAGCGATCTTAGGCTTAGCATGCGATAATGCGGACAGCAAAGTGCTTTTCCCGGCGTTAGGGAAGCCAACAAGCCCCACTTCAGCAATAAGCTTCAGTTCTAGTTCTACGGTTCGTTCTTCTCCGGCCCTCCCTTCCTGTGCATGTTGAGGAGTTTGATTGGTTGAACTTCGAAAATGCCAATTTCCCAACCCACCTTGTCCTCCTTTTGCAATTACTAGCTTTTGCTCGTGATCCGTGATCTCACCTAATCGCTCGTTGGTGTTTGCATCAAAAATGACCGTTCCTAATGGTACTTCTAAAAGCTCAGATTCGCCTGAAGCTCCTGAACTTTTACTCTTTGAGCCGTTATCTCCATTCTTGGCTTTTATATATTTTCTGTAGCGAAGGTCAAGAATAGTATTCAGCTGTTCATTCCCAACTAAAACAACATCGCCACCTTTACCGCCGTCACCGCCATCGGGTCCGCCTTTTGGTACATACTTTTCCCTTCTGAAATGAGAAGAGCCGTCACCACCCCTACCGGCGGTTACATAAATTTTGGCATAATCAGCAAAGCGCATAAAATTGATCGTACTTAAAGATTTTCAAAAATAAAATTACTCATCATCCGGTAAAGATGCTTTCTGGCATTTCCACCATTAATACTATGAGCTTTGTTTGGGTATATCATCGATTCAAACTGTACATCAGCTTCAATCAAGGCATCAATCATTTCAACAGAATTCTGAAAATGGACGTTGTCATCTCCGGTACCATGAATCAGCAGGTAATTCCCTTTGATCTGATCGACTTTCTTTAACGGAGCGCCCTCGTCATATCCCTCAGGATTGAGCTGAGGAGTTTGCATAAATCGTTCTGTGTAGATAGTGTCGTAATATCTCCAGCTGGTAACTGGTGCAACGGCAATGGCAGTGGAAAAAACATCTGCACCTTCAGTAATACCTAATGAAGACATATAGCCACCATAGCTCCACCCCCAAATTCCAATTCGCTCTGAGTCCACATAAGGCAACTCAGCTACTGTTTTAGCCGCAGCAATTTGATCAGCGGTTTCAAACTGACCCAGTTTCTTGTATACCTGCTTTTTGAAATCACTTCCCCGGGCTCCTGTCCCCCGGTTATCTACAGAAACGACAATATAACCCTGATTAGCAAGATATTGATGCCACATCGGGCGCTGACCGCTTCCAAATGCTTTCGTTACAGTCTGACTTCCTGGACCGCCATATACATACATGAGTACCGGATAGCTTTGGGTCGAATCAAAGTCAATCGGCATAAGCATATATGCATTCAGGCTTGAGCCGTTTATATCCAGCTGCATAAACTCTTTCTCAATGTAGCTGTATTCCTGAAGTGTTTGGCTCAGCTCCGCATTATCTTCAATGGTTCTTACTTTTCGTCCATTATTTCGAAATAGACTTACTTCCGGTGGCTTGTTATAATCTGACCAGCTGTCGATGTAGTATTTGAAATCTCGACTCATGTTTATGTCATGCCAACCTGCACCGGCTGTTAGCTTTTCATTCTTTTTGCCATCAATCCGAATACTGTATAATTGCCTTTCCATGGGTGAGGCTTCTGAGCTTACATAAAACAATTCATACGTCCGCTCATTATGACCGATGAGTTCAGTGACATCCCAGTCGCCGGTTGTTACTTGTTCAAGCTGTTTACCTTCCATGTCGTAGAGATAAACATGATTATATCCGCTTTCATCACTGGTGGTTATAAACTGCTCACCGTTGCTCAGAAAATAAAGATCATCGTTCACATCTAACCAAGTATCGCTTTCTTTAGTAAGAATTGTATTCGAGTTCCCGTTAGTAGCATTAGCCAGCATGATATCCATCTTATTCTGAAGACGATTCATGCGACGAATAGACAACACATTGTTATCTCTGGTCCAGTTTATTCGAGGAATGTACTGATCATCCTCTTCTCCAACATCCATCGTTACTGTTTCTTCAGAATTCAGATGGTACACATGGATAGATACAATCGAATTCTGCTCTCCGGCTTTTGGATACTTAAACTGAACTTGGCCGGGATATAAAGAGCCCCAGTCGGTCATAAAGAACTGTTTAACACGCTCCTCGTCAAAACGATAAAAAGCTATGCTATTCCCTGATGGTGACCAAAACCAGGCTTTGGCGAATCCAAACTCCTCTTCATAAACCCAATCAGCTGCACCATTTATTATTTTATTGAATTCACCGTCTTCGGTAACTTGGGTCTCTTCACCCGAGGCTAAATCAACCCAAAACAAATTATTGTTACGTACAAATGCTGCACGCTCCCCTTCCGGAGAAAGCTCTGCATACTGTTGCTTCTCTTCAGACTGCGTTAATTTGGTTAGTACTTTTGAACCAATATCATACACGTAATAATTTTCTTTGGTGCTTCTCCGCCAAAGTTGTTCTACATCTGTTTTGATAAGCAGTTTTGATTCATCAGAAGAGAACTGATAACCCTTCACCTCAATTACATTACCGTCAGCATCAGTAAAATCATTCCCACTAAACAACACCCGCTCATTACCATTTACGATATTAAACCGGATGATCTGATTATCCTGAGTAGCCGTATAGAATTCCCCGTCATTCATCCATCGAACATTCTGAACACCATTTGGAGAAAACGTCCCATCAAAGATATGCTCAAACTCAATGGGTTTTCTATCCTGAGCGAAAGTGGCAACCGAAAAAATCGCCATCAAAATAAAAGATAGTTTTACTGCTTTCATAGAAGTAATAGTTGGGTTAAAAAAGAAAAGAACGCCGTCCGGGCATTCTTTTCAAAAGTGATTATACAAGTTCTTATTTCTTGTGAAGTATAAGTTTGAGCAGCTTGGTAAGCTTTTCCTTCATCTCATTTCGGGAAACGATAAAATCTAAAAATCCATGTTCCTTTAGGTATTCAGCTGTCTGAAAACCTTCCGGCAAATCACGACCTATCGTTTGGCGAATTACACGAGGACCCGCAAAACCTATTAAAGCACCGGGTTCGGCAACATTGAAGTCACCCAGCATTGCATAGCTGGCGGTAACTCCACCTGTGGTAGGGTCGGTCATATATGAAATGTAAGGCACCTTAGCTTCTTCAAGCTGAGCAAGTTTTGCTGAGGTTTTTGCCATTTGCATCAGGCTGAGCACACTTTCCATCATTCGAGCGCCACCGGTTTGAGAGATAATCATCAATGGAATTTTCTTCTCGCGGGCGTGGTCAATTGCAATTCCTAAGCGCTCACCTACAACCGAACCCATACTGCCTCCAATAAAAGAGAAGTCCATACAGGCTACAACCAGATCAAGCTTATTCATTTTACCTACACCAACTCGGGCAGCGTCACTTAAGCCGGTTTTTTTCTGGTATTGGTCCAGTCGATCTTTGTATTTCTTGCGATCTTCAAACTCTAATGGATCAGTAGGCCGAATTTCCTGTCCCAATTCCTTGAATTTTCCACCATCAAAAATAATTTCAAAATATTCTTCACTACCAATTCTAAAGTGATAGCCGCTTAGTGGGTCAACCCAGAGGTTGTCTTCCAGCTCACGCTTATGGATGGTTTCACCGGTGGTAGGAACTTTAATCCAAACGCCTTCCGGCATTTCTTTCTTGGTGTCCGTTTGGATGTTTTCGTCTTTTCTTTTAAACCAGGACATATACTACGTTTTGTGAATTTTTTTCAGATGTTTAAAATAAAGATTCTGAAGGTTAATTCTGAATCTCTTTATACGGAAGTGTTATTAACCTGACTGCTAGTTAAATAATTTGATTCAAGCTCCTCAGCGGTGGTCTTTTCAAAAAAATCACCCTTTGTCGGTGATTCAAAAAGAGTGATCAATGATTTTGAAGTAATTTCACCTGAATCTATGATCGTTAACTCTCCCAATCTTTTCTTATCTAATCGATCGATTCCTGTTCCAATTATCTTTTCACCCGGCTTCAACAACTCTTCAATTTCAACTAATTCGAGAATCTGTGAATCTAAAACAGTTTTTAACTGCTCATTCTTAAATGAAAATTGTTGATGGTAAAGGTGCTTTCTTCTCGCATTAATCACGGCATGGACTTTACCTTCACCAACTGCCTGAGCAAAACCTGCAAGTGTATTTCCTGCATAAATATCGACGTCTAAACCGAAAAACATTCCTTTTATGGCGCTCGCTGCTATTCGAAGTCCGGTATAAGAACCCGGCCCCGTGCTTACCAAAACGGCATCAAGATCAGCCATTTTAAATTGGTGCTCATTCATAAGTTCACGAACATATATAAACAGCAGCTCAGAATGAGAACCTTTCCGTTCGGTACGTTTTTCAAATACCTCTCCTTCATTATTTTGAAAAGAAACGGAACAAATATTAGTTGCGGTCTCGAAAGCAAGAATCATAATTTTGACTAAATCTGATTGTCATCCTGAACTTAATACAGGATTCTTAAAAATCATCGAAGTTCGTTCAGCACCAACTGACCTTTATTGAAAATCCCCACCGCTCTACCTTTTAAAGTTTTATCTAGATATGGAGAGTTTTTAGATTTTGAGCGCACGTTTTTCTTATCAAAGGTCCACTCTTCGTCTGTGTTAAAGAATGTCAGGTTAGCTTTAGCACCTTCTTTTATTTCCGGCTGATCCAGATTCAGGATTTTGCGTGGATTATATACCAGTTTATCCATCAACTGCTGAAGGTCTAATTTCTTGGTTTGAAGCAGTCTCTGATTGGTAATTGACCAAGCCGTTTCCAGTCCTATAATTCCATTTGGAGCATAGATGAATTCCACCTCTTTCTCTTCTATGGCGTGAGGAGCATGATCGGTACAAATAACATCAATAGTTCCATCTACCAACCCTTCGACCATAGCGTCTACATCTTCCTGAGTTCTCAGTGGCGGATGCATTTTGAAATTGGTATCAAAGTGCTGCTTATCAATTTCTTCATCGGTCAAATCAAAGTGATGGGCACAAACTTCGGTAGTAACGTTAATTCCCTTTTTCTTGGCTTGACGCACTAAATCAACAGCATTCTTGGTACTGATATGAGCCACATGAATATGTCCGCCGGTATATTCCGCTAACAAAATATCACGGGCTATCATCACCTCTTCAGCAATCCCGGGAGTTCCGTCCAGCCCCAAACGGGTGGCAACTTTGCCTTCATTCATATGTCCGGGTCTTGAAAGAGCGATGTCTTCTTCATGATTAATAATCGGCATTCCCAGCATAGAAGAATACTCCAGAGCCACTCGCATTACTTGAGAGTTATAAACCGGATCGCCGTCATCGCTAAAAGCTACGGCTCCCCCCTCTTTCATATCGGCCATTTCGGCAATAGATTCACCTTTTCGCTCTTTGGTTACGCAGGCAATCGGGTGTACATCAACCGGTAATTTCTCTGCTTTTTTGATGATGAACTCCACCACATCACGGGTATGCGTGGCGGGCTTAGTATTCGGCATACAAGCTACGGCTGTGAATCCTCCAAAAGCCGCTGCATCACAACCGGTTTTAATCGTTTCTTTGTGCTCAAAGCCCGGTTCACGCAAATGAATATGCATATCCATCCAGCCCGGAGAAACGTATGCTCCACCAAAGTCATGAGACTCTTCTCCTTTGCCGGCCTTTAATCCGGAACCAATTTCTTTAATTAGACCCTCCTCAACTCGGATGTCAATGGTATTTTTACCTTTGTGAGAATTGCTAACGGGTTTCAGGTTTTTGAGGAGCATGAATATGGATTTGTACGATTTGCGTTCGCCAGCAAATATACCGTGATTAGGCACTAAAGCACAAAGGGACTTTATAGGCATTTACCAATCATGAAAATCCTCAAATCCCATAAATCATGGTTCAACCCCAAGAATATGAACCATGATTTATAGGATTTTTTGATGACCTCGATTCTTCTCGGCATAATTCCAACTTTTGTTCCAGATTAAAGGTAAGAGCCATTCAAACACTATTCCTTACAATTTTTTAAACCAGCTCGCTTGTCATCCTTATTACTGAAAAGGATTTCATTCCTTTGTACCTTTAACACCGATTTAAAAATCCCAAATTCACCCAATGCCCGACAAACAAATACCATTTCTTTTTGATATCCCCTCCGTTGCCGAGCTCACCGATAAGATCAAAAACCTGTTGGAGCAAAATTTCACCGATATTTTGGTGGAAGGCGAAACCAGCAACGTCAACCAAAGCAGAAATGGTCATTATTATTTTACGCTGAAGGATGCCAACGCCTCTTTGCCTTGTGTGATATGGAGAAGTACAGCTCAACGATTGGATATCAACCTAACTGACGGGCAACAAATTGTAGTCGGTGGTGATATTCAGGTGTATGCTCCTCATGGCCGTTACCAAATGATTGTGAATCTGGTTCAACAAGCCGGAATTGGGAAACTGCAGCAGGCTTTTGAAAAACTCAAAGCTAAGCTAAAAGAAGAAGGACTTTTTGAAGATGATCACAAACAAGCTCTGCCAAAATTTCCGGAACGTATTGGTGTCGTTACTTCCTCAACCGGTGCCGCTTTTCAGGATATTAGATCTACACTGGAGAAAAGATGGCCTTTAGCTGAAGTCAAACTCTATCATGCCAGCGTACAGGGCGTGAATGCCGCTCCTGAAATTGTAGAAGGCATCAACTATTTCTCTAACCATAAGAATGTGGATGTTATCATCATTGGGCGCGGTGGAGGTTCTTTGGAGGATCTTTGGCCTTTTAATGAAGAATCAGTAGCTCGGGCGGTCTTCCATTGTGAGATACCGCTTATCAGTGCGGTTGGACATGAAGTGGATTTCTCTATTTCTGATTTTGTAGCTGATGCACGGGCTGCAACCCCTACTCAAGCCGCCATTGTTGCCGCTCCAGATATCAATGAAATTCGATATATGGTAGAAGACTATACCAAGAAGCTCGAAGTAAATACTACCGGAGCCATAGAGCTATACAAAGATAAAGTAGCCAATATGGCCAAGTCTCATGCTTTGTTGGCTGTAAAGCAGAAAATGGAGGCGGCTCGGTCTCGTATTTTAACTCTGGATGAAAAATTGAAATACCGAACAGACTCTCTAATCCGAAATCGAAAAGAGCACCTGACAGAACTCTTTCACTCTCTGGATAAACAGAATCCAAACGAACCTCTCGAAAAAGGTTTTGCCCGTGTTTGGCAGAACGGAAAATGGATTCGGGAATCTAAAACCTTCAAAAAGGCTTCCGGATTTGAGTTAGAGTGGAAAGACAAGAAAATATCTATAGAAAAGTAGGTTTTAAGTCACCCCTTTAAAACTAATTTCTCTACCTAAGTTCACTAATTCTTCATTTTGATTTTTTACAATTGAAGCTATTAAAAACTAAGTATCTCTAGTCTTTTAACTTCAAAATCTAGACGGAACTTTTTAAAATAAAGGAGACTTTATATTCATTAACGATATGTTAAAAGCACTTTAATTAGGTTAAATGACCTACTTCTTCATAACCTTATAATTTACAATTAAGAATAAAAACATGATTTCTCGTTTAGGTTTAACCATTTTAGCAGCATTAACTTTCTTAATTACAAGTCATGCGCAAACCAACAATAAAGTAGATATTTCAGGAAATGCACGCTTTGCTTATGTAAGTGCATCACCTGATGCCTTTGATCATTTTTCAGGAACAAGTTTTTTACGATTAAGAGTGGGTGCATCTTATGCTTTTAATGATCAGAGCTTATTTAAGGCAAGGCTGGCTACTACTCAGTCAACTGATTTTCCATCTGTTTACTTTACCATTAAGCCAGATAATGGAGGCTTAGGCCGTGGTGGAGTTTCTTTTGATGAATTCTTTTATCAGTACAAGAATGAAGATACCCAAGTAAAAGTCGGGCGCTTTCAACATTTTGAGAAAGTGCTATCTAATGCAGGAAGAAGCCAAATGCGATTTCTTAGTAATCTTGTTAACGTACACTGGCTGGATGGCGTGTATGTTAAAAGGCAGCTTAACGAAGAATGGTATGGTGAGTTCGTGGGCGAATATCAACAAAGAAACAATCTCTCTTTTTCATATAGTGCCCCACTAACCTTTAGCAACAATAAGCATAATTTTGCCTCTTACCTCGGAATAGAAAACCGGACCAGAGACGAAAACAATTTCATACAAAAAGGCTTCGGATTATTCATAGCGCCAAACGCATATTTCAAACCCGGTGGCTTTACTACTTACATGGCTTTAACCTGTAGAATAGCTTATGATTTACCTAAACCTGAGTCTTTAAAAGGCGGAAGCTTTCGAATAGCAGCAGAGCTTGGCCAGAACATAAACACCGCTTTCAAAGATGGAACGAGTGCAGTGATTTCTTTTGGAGTAAACAGTTTTGCTGAGAAGCATGAGCTTATGATTGAATTCGCTTCTAATGACAATGATTGGCTCACCGCAAATATTTTTGGTCAGAATGCAGAAGAGGTTGAACTCCGGTATCGCTACTTTATAAGCAGCAACTTCAATATTGATTTCAGATATCGGGTTCGTGAGCCCAGAGCTGATTTCTTAGCTACCAACTATAACTTCTTTGCCAGAGCTACTTATTCGTTTTAAAGGAAGCTGATTAAGATTCCTGTTTGGGATAACATCCCAATATTTTTAGTTCTTCAGCTTTTTTATCAAGTTCGTCCAAGCCGGCCTTAACTTCAGGCTTATCGATGTTTCCATGAATATCCAGGTAGAAGGAATATTTCCAGGGTTCATTTAATCGAGGTCGTGATTCCAATTTGGCCATATTTATTTTGTGGCGATGAAGAATATTCAGGCATTCAATAAGAGAACCTTCATCATTGGAAGTGACCATCATCAATGATGTTTTAGCCGGTATTTGCAAATCGACCTGAACAGGTTCTTTGGTGGCAATCACAAACCGGGTAAAATTCTCCCGCTGATTGGCAATATCATGTTCAATTACATGAAGTCCATATAAGTCTGCCGCATGCGCTCCAGCAATAGCACCTTGAGACAGATCACCATCTTCGAGCACTTTCTTAGCAGACATCGCTGTATCTAAATATGATTCCACTTTGCATCTTGGCAGCTTTGACAAAAACTGCGAACACTGTGCAATAGCTTGCGGATGAGACATAATCCGGCGAATCTTGGAGAGCTCTACCGGCTCTACCGCCATCAGGCAGTGAACAACTTTCAAGATTTCCTCTCCGACAATATGGAGCTTCTCATTCCCTAAAATATCATAGGTATCGTTTATAGAGCCTGCTGTTGTATTTTCAATTGGAAGGAGCGCAAAATCTACTTTTTCATCTAGTACAGCTTGAGCTGCTTGTTGGAAGGTATCGTAACCAATGGCATCAACTTTGTCATATCGTTCACTGAAATGCCGTGTCGCCGCCTGATGGCTGTAAGCCCCGTCTGTTCCCTGATAAGAAACCCGTACGGTATCTTCATTCGATTTCTCATTCTGATGATCAACCAGAGACTGTGTTTGGAAGCGCACGGAATTCGTAATAATCTCCCGAAACAGGTGTTCTGCATAATACCGATCAAGTCCTACTTCATTAGCTAAATCGCGAATACGATTCAAGAGCTGTTCTTCCCGTTCAAGGTCCCGAATACCTTTTTCATTTTTGAGCTTCAAATCTGAAACTTCTTTCACCAATCCCTGGCGTTGTGCAAGAGCTTTTAAAATAGTACGATCTATTTCATCCAGTCGCTTTCGGATGGAATCTAAATTGTCTGACATACAATAAGTTGCTTATCTGTGAGTGAGTATTGGAAAGTAGTAAAACTGACTGGGATTTAAAGGAAGAATTTTGATCTCCTAAATCAAACGATAACTAATCCGGATTCTGACCGTAGCACCCTTAAAATTTATCCAAAAATTTTATGAGCAAACAACATATCGGGACTACCAAGACTCTGTTCATCTTTATCTTTACTGTATTAGTTGGTTTTATCCTCTTCATTTTGCCCAATCTTTTCTTCGGTATCTTTAAAATAAATGGTGGACTCTCAGGAATTAACCTTTTGTTCATCGCTCTGTTTCAATTTATTACCGTCATATCTTTACTTTATCTGTCACTTAAATGGTTAGGGAAGGACTTCAAATTTATCGGATGGAACTGGGAGCACTGGAAAAAAGACGGAGTGCTTGGTATCGTTATCGGACTAAGCTGGACAGCGATACAGTTTTTATTCATCATCCCAAATACCGGCGGTGCGGAACGGGCTGACGTCAAACAAATGCTCGATATGATGGGTGGCACTTTGCTCGGTATAATTTCTTACATCGCTCTTGGTGTGATTGGTGGAGGAATTACAGAAGAAATTTATAACCGTGGCTACTTTATCAATGTGCTTAAATCAACCTTTAAAAACCCAAAAACTGGACTCTGGCTATCGGCGCTACTTTCTATCCTATTCTTTGCATTAGGCCACATGCCCTCGAACTCAGTTGAATGGATAGACATTCTCGTACCAACTGTTTTATACACTCTGTTATTCATTTATACAAAGCGACTGACCGCCTCTATTTTTGCTCACGCAATATATAACAGTACTGCTATTCTGATGGTCTACTATCTATATTTTGGATGAAATGATTCCTAACTATTCTCTAAAGACTTGGGATAGAAACTGAAATTCCCTATCGTACTTCCAATCAATAAAAATATCCCAACTATGTTAAAACTAGCTTTACTCCCACTACTGATTTCCACCTTCTTGATTCAAACTGTCGACCCTACTACTGAAGTAGATGCTTTTTGGGGTGAAATGAGTTCAACCGTTGCCTCCGGAGACTTTGAAAGATATGCCTCACTTTATCATGAAGATGCGGTTTTGGTGAATGGCATTTCCGACGAAAGCTACCCTATTTCTGATGCCTTATCCGGATGGAAGCAAGGTTTCATGGATACCAGGGAAGGATCTATGTCTGCGAGTGTGGAATTCAGGTTCAGTGAGCGGTTACACAGTGAAAACACAGCCCATGACACCGGAATCTTCCATTACACCTCACAAGCCGAAGGTCAGGAACCTCAGCCTGTCTATGTCCACTTCCAGGGATTGCTTGTAAAAAAAGAAGGAGAATGGAAGTTAGTTATGGAGTATCAGGAATCGATTGCTACCATTGAGGAATGGGAAGAACTAAAATAATTCCAACTTAGATTTAATAATTAGTTGACGTAGTTTCTATTTATGATTTTTGCTGCAGGCGTACTACTACTTTCATGCATTCTATTTTATTTGGTTGAAAGGGAAAACCTCCTGAAGGTTTGGTTTACCCCAATCAGCACAAAGCTAAAACACTTCTTTGCCGGTTTTTTGATTCTCGCCATCTTAAGCGCCATATCTCAGTTATTTTTTGGCTATTTGAGTGGAGCTACCTGGTTCATTGCCCCTGAAATTAGTCTCAAGTCCATCTATGCATCTGCTTTATATGATTTAAGATCGGTTCTTTTTGAAGAACTTACCTTTCGTGGCATTGCATTATATTTTCTACTTCGATTCACTAAAAAGCGACAGCTTTCACTTCTGATTTCAGCCGCTGCCTTTGGAATTTACCACTGGTTTACCTTTGGCGTTTTAGGAAATCTAATCCCAATGATAGCCGTCTTTTTTACTACGGGACTCATGGGCTACGCATTTGCTCTCGCTTATGAAAAAACCAATTCCGTTATATTACCGATTGCTCTTCACCTGGGCTGGAACCTCATCAACAATACTGTGTTCTCAAATGGCCCTTTAGGTATCCAGTTGCTTCAGGCAAATCTAAGTGGGAACCCAATAGACCTTGGCGGATACTATGATCTTATCTCCCTCGCTTGGTACATTTTTATTCCCTCCCTTGTAATCCTGATGCTAAACCGGTTTTTCACCAGACAGACCGAAGATTTCAAGCTCATGTAACTAAGAGGAACGCATCACATTCCTCACTCGTTGCGCCCAAGAGAACACTCACTCTAAATCCTTCATGAGCTCTATCCAGCAAAGCACGCTTTTCGGAACTGATCGAAGAGTTATAGCTCTCGGTGTCGCCCGTATGGCTGATGCTATGGGTAATTCTTTTCTTATTGTTGTCCTTCCCCTTTACATAGCCAGTGGAAGTGTATCCGGTGAGGTGTTTGGGTTTTCTGAGTCTCTAATCACCGGAATTGTGCTCGGCCTATATGGATTAGTCAGCAGTGCTTTTCAACCCTTTGCCGGACGAATTTCTGACCGTGCGGGCAAGCGTCGCTTATTTGTAATACTGGGTTTGATTCTGTTCATGTTTGCCAACTTCGCTTATGTAATAGCCGATACCTACGAAATCATTTTTATGATAAGAGCAGTCCAAGGCATTGCAGCAGCACTTACTATTACAGCCAGTATTGCACTGGTAAGTGAAGTAAGCAGAGCAGACAGCCGGGGCAAAAATATGGGTATCTATAATTCATTTCGGCTGATCGGTTTTGGGGCGGGACCTCTGCTAAGCGGAATTCTTGTTGAAGCGGGGCCTTATGCTCTCCCTGTTGTTGGTGAAATAAATGGGTTTATAGCTTCCTTTTGTATTGCCGGGTTGATGGCTATGGTGAGTGGAATCTTGGTATCTCTTATGGTTCAGGATCCCGTAGAGACGAAACCCAGTACAGAGAAAATGGTTTTTCGGGTTACTTCTGATGACCCCTACTACACCCTTGATCCTATCTTTGCGCTTGGAATTTCAACATTTATAATGAGTACCGGCTTTGCCTTATTGGCTTCTATTGAGCCACAGGTTAATGAGCGGCTCTCCCAAGGCGCTTTCGTCTTTTCTATTCAATTTAGTGCTTTGGTTGGGATGCTAGCCTTAATTCAACCTTTCGTTGGAAAGCTGAGTGATCAATATGGCAGAAAAGTATTTATAGTAGCGGGATTAGTTGGATTGGCACCTATTACACTTGCTCAAGGACTATCAACAGAGTCCTGGCATTTAATAGTTGCCCGTGCCCTTCAGGGGATTAGCGCGGCTATGGTCTTTGCTCCTGCTCTAGCGCTGGCAGGAGATCTTACAAAAAAGGGACAAGAAGGAGCACAACTTTCAGTTCTAACCGTTTCTTTTGGAATTGGAATTTCTGCAGGAGCTATCCTCTCTGGATATGCTATTCGATTTGGCTTTATTGCCCCTTTTGCAATTGGCGCCATGCTTGCTGCATTTGGAGCTATTCTTGTTAAAACTCAGGTTCCGGAAGACTAAATTTTTTTAAAGTGTCGTTCATACATTTATGAATCCAAATAATTATGTTACTGGCAACTATTAACCTTTGGAGGGAAAATGAAGTCACTATTAAAAACATTATCTATTTTCACCCTGCTATTCTTAATCGCAGGGATTGATACCGTCCAAGCGCAGGACACGTCCTACAAAAATCCGCTTATTCTACAACGGGCTGATCCCTGGGTATACAAGCACACCGACGGATATTATTATTTTACAGCCACCGTACCTCAATATGACCGACTTGAACTTCGCCGCGCCAAAACCATAGAAGGGTTGGCCGAAGCAGAGCCAAAAGTAATCTGGCGCGAACATGAAACAGGTCCCCAAGGCTCTCATATCTGGGCTCCCGAAATCCACTACATGGATGGAAAATGGTACATCCATTATGCAGCCGGTGGCGCTGAAGATGTATGGGCTATTCGCATGTATGTAGTTGAGAACTCCTCCACAAATCCGATGGAAGGCGAATGGGTAGAAAAAGGACAGGTAAAAACGAAATGGGAAACATTCTCCCTGGATGCCACTTCCTTCGAACATGAAGGAACAAGATATCTTGTTTGGGCACAGCACCCTCCACAAATGGAAGGAAACACCGCTTTATATATTGCTGAAATGGAAAATCCGTGGACCATCAAGCAACCACAGGTTGAGATTACCCGACCGGAGTACGATTGGGAAATCCAACTGTACCGAGTAAATGAAGGCGCCGCTGTGATCAAGAGAAACGGAAAAATATTTATGAGCTACTCTGCGAGCGGAACCGATCATAACTATGCCGTGGGTTTGCTAACCGCCGATCAGGATGCAGATTTACTGGACCCGGAATCCTGGAAAAAATCCAAAGAACCCGTATTTAAAACTTCCGAAGAAAACGGAATCTATGGACCGGGACATAACAGCTTCACCACAACCCCTGATGGAGAAACTGATCTGTTTATTTATCACGCCCGAAGCTATAAGGAAATTGAAGGCGACCCACTCAGTGACCATAACCGACACACGCGTGTACAGGTATTAACCTGGAATGAGGACGGCACACCAAACTTTGGCGTCCCAAAACCTGATAATGCACCGACCGTGAAAAAAAAGTCTGAGTAATTCCTTCCTGACTTTCAGGTACAAAATAATTGGATTAGAATAGATGGTTGATTGCTATTAAGTGTATGATTAACTCTTCACATATCAATTCTGATTGAATAAGCAAGGATGTTCTTTAAAAGGGATTTGAAATGCGAAATCAATCTTCCTCTTCTAACCAACCAAATCTTCTCTGTACAGACTTAATTGTAAAGGAATGACGTTCAGTGCCTCGGGTGCCCAAAAGGAATCCGATGGGTTTAAGTTCATCCACATTTTCACATACAATCTTGAAAAGTCCCAGATATGGAATAATGATTAACATGCCGGGAATTCCCCAAATCATACTTGAGGCTATCAAGGAAAAGATAATGACCAGTGGATTAATCTGAACATAAGAGCCGGTGATATTCGGGGTTAGTATGTTGTTCTCAATAAACTGTATCACAAAAAACTGTATGAGCACTGCTGCTGCAAGCGCAGGGCCCTGCGTTCCGAGCACAATAACCATTACTACTCCGTAACCAAGTACCGTGCCCAGATAGGGAATGAGGTTGAACAGAGCTGCGATCAACCCAAAAAGAAGAGCGTACTCAACACCGATCAGCATAAACCCTAACGTATTTAGTACCACTAAAATCAGGCAAACAATAACTAATCCCTTAAGATATTTAGGCACTACCTGAGAAGCCTGATCTATGATATTCTGGGTAACCTCCTCCTGTTCTGAAGGAATCAACATAGATATAAAATCCCGGAACTTATCTCTATAAAGTAGCAACAAAAATGTGTAGACCGGTAATAGGCCAACGCCAAGTATAGTATTGGTTGTGGCTGTGAAAGCTTGTGTGACATACTCTCCTGTTTTACTTGCGCTTTCCAGCCATGAATTTATGGATGCTTCCGAAAAGCCTGTAAAAAGGGCTAACGAATGCTTTATGACATTCATATTTTTCTCCACATTCTCTCTGATTTCGGAAAGATTATCAGTAAATGATGCAGAGAGTGCGATCAAGGCATATACAAAACCACCAACAAAAACCATGAAGCTCAGAATCACCATAAAATTGGTCAGTATGCGGGGTACTTTCCGCTCCTCCAACCAACTTGCGTATGGATAAAGCAGATAGGTCAAAAGTATACTCAGAAAAAAAGGCACCAGTAAAGGTCGTGTTAAGATCAGTGCTGCCACTATTAAAAAAGCGAAAGCAAGCCGGATCGTATTTCTAACTAAAAGCGGATATTTGTCCATAAAAAAATATTTTACACAGGATACAATGCATTATGGAATTTATCATCAAAATATTTTGCCCAAACCAGATACACAAAATGTGGTGGTAATAATGATTCACTGATTCAATAAAAAAGAGCCTCTCCTTTATAAAAGAAGAAGCTCAATTTTCTTAATCAATTCGCACGGTTTTTTACTTATCTGTCAGTGAAGCAACACCAGGAAGTTCTTTTCCTTCCAGATATTCCAGACTGGCTCCGCCGCCGGTAGAGACATGAGATACATCCTCACTCAGTCCGGCTTTTTTAATAGCTGCTGCTGAATCTCCACCGCCAATAATCGTGGTGGCTCCAAATTTAGTGGCTTCGGCAAGTGCCTCTGCTACTGAAAATGTACCGTCAGCAAAATTCTCCATCTCAAAAACCCCCATTGGGCCATTCCAAAGTACTGTTTTGGCTGCTTTAATCTGATTTCCAAAAGAGATCGATGACTGTGGTCCAATATCGAGTCCCATCCAGCCGTCTTCGATACCGTCTTCATCCACTACTTTGTGCTCAGCATCATTACTGAACTCTTTAGCTACTACGGAGTCCAAAGGAAGCATGAACTTCACTCCTTTTTCTTCTGCTTTCTCCAGCAGCTCTTTCGCCAAGCCTACTTTGTCTTCTTCAACTAAAGAAGTCCCAATAGGCCAGCCTTTAGCTTTGTAGAAAGTGTAGGTCATTCCCCCACCAATAATGATAGTATCTACTTTTGAAAGCAGGTTTTCGATTACTCCGATTTTGTCGGAAACTTTTGCTCCACCTAAAATAGCTACAAAAGGACGATCCGGATCGTTAATACTTTCTTCCAAATACTTAATTTCTTTTTCTAACAGATATCCGGAAACAGCAGGCTGAAGGTACCGCGTAACGCCTGCTACAGAAGCATGTGCACGGTGACTACTTCCAAAGGCATCGTTTACAAAAAGATCTCCATGAGCGGCAAGCTTTTTACTAAACTCTTCATCGTTCTTCTTTTCTTCGGGGTGAAAGCGGACGTTTTCTAAAACAACAATATCACCAAATTCAGCTTTCTCGATAGCAGAATCAGCTTTTTCGCCAATACAGTCATCTGCAAAATGGACTTTAGCATCTACCAAGGTGGCTAAGTGTTCGGCTGCCGGTTTCAGTGAAAATTCAGGATCATACTCCCCGGCCGGTCGGCCAAGGTGACTGGTTAAAATCAACAACCCTCCAGACTCTACTACATGTTTGATGGAAGGCAACGCCTGTACAATTCGGTTGTCATCAGTTATGGTTCCGTCTTCGATAGGCACGTTGAAGTCCACGCGCATCAGTACTTTTTTCCCTTTTACTTCGACATCGTTGAGTGTGAGTTTAGCCATGAAATGAGTGAGTATTTTTAGGTTTCAATGTGAAGTAAATGTACCAAGATCCTGTAACGAAATGAAGTACCAATGTCCGGTTTCTATTTTCATTACAGTTAAAATCAAAAGCCAGATTTGTCCCAAAATTAAAGAGGTACATTTACCTTAATCTGAAAAAATTGAGTGTTGAAAAGACTAGACCTATCTTTATCGATAATTATAAAATAATCAAATGAAAGATATTGATGCTTAAATCCTATTCCAAGAGTGTTAAAAGAACGATCTCCATTTTGCGGATCTTCATAATAGTGGCCAAACCGAACACTCAGCATTTCCAGGTAAATAATTTCCAGCCCTACTTGCGCTTGAAGTTGTTCAAGTAAACTTAGTTCTACGTTTCTTTCTCCATTAAAACGAGTGTACTTTCCCCAAGACTTAAAAAGTGCATCTAAAGGCTCCATTGGTTTATATGTAACACCTGATGGAGTTTGCTTTTCTTCGACACGAGCCATGGTTTTACTTAACGAAGCATATCCCCCAATACTGAAGACCGTACGGTTCCAATGACGCTCTTTGGTGTCTGCCCTAAGACCAATCCCTCCTCTCATCATCATTGGCAATGGGTCTTTTCTACCAACTCCATATCCAATGGGTTCTCCGTAATCATTTAGAGACCAGCCAACTGAGGGCGTGAATAAAAACTTGTTTCCGGAATATGTGTGCTCAGCATAAATGCCAAGATCAAATGTTTGGAAAGTGGCTTTGCTTCTTTCTTCTCCTACTCCGGAAAGTAATAAGCTTTTCCCAAAACTATAACCTACTCCAACCGAAACCTGGTCAGTTATTCTATAGGATGTGGAGAAAGTATTTACATATTCGTATGTCTGGGGGCCTTGTTGATAGTCAGGTGATACCCCTATTTGCTGACTTCCAAGATTCAAATATTTATGTTGATAGCCAACTGACCATTCTTCGATACTTATAATCATACCCGGATGTTGTAAATAAATATCAGAACTATAACCGTTTAGCCAGGACGAACTAAATGTGGGTTGATTTCCATTTATGTTAATGGGCGTATAAAGCTCAATGGTATTTTCCTTTCCGATGGTAGCCGGATTCAAATGCATGCCACCCGTTGCACCTAACATTGCCACGGTTGCTCCACCCAACCCCATACTTCGAGTGTCAGTATTTATATCTAAAAAGGGAACGGCCGTAATGGCTACTTGTGAAAGTGCGGTGATGGAGATCAAAAAAGACAGAAGAAGCGATACAAAAGTAATCCTAAAAATAGTCCTCATGAACAGATGATAAAATTAACTCTTTCTCTCACCACCTAAATTCGTAAAATTTACAACAAAACAATAACTTAATTGTAGATCTACATGTAAACAGTCTTTTAGTTGCCGTTTCAGGTTGTGTTAAAAGCTGCCTCATCTCCCTGACTTTCACACTCTATTTCAGTATTTTTGGCACGCCAACTTTGAATAAAGAATCCCTATGAAAACAGTTTACTTAGATCACGCTGCAACCACTCCTCTGGATGATCGCGTACTGGAAGCTATGCTTCCATATCTTAAGAACAATTACGGTAATGCGAACTCGCCCCACCACTTAGGACAAAAGTCGAAAGTAGTTGTTGAAGACGCTCGTGAAAAAGTGGCTGCCCTAATTGGAGCTGAACCTTCAGAAATTATTTTTACCAGCGGCGGTACTGAAAGTGACAATGCTGTCATCAAAGGAGTACTGGCCATATCAGGAGATAAAAAGGAGATTATTACTTCGGAGCTCGAACACCACGCAGTTTTGCATACGGTTGAGCTTGCAAAAATGCAGGGTGTTAAACCTGTCTTTGCCAAGTCTAAAGATTGCGGAACCATTACTGCTGATGCCGTTAAAGATGTCATCACCGAAAACACAGCACTTGTAACCATTATGCAAGTGAATAACGAAATTGGCACCATCAACCCGCTGAAAGAAATTGCCGAAGTTTGTGCTGAACACGGAGTACCTGTTCATTCAGATACGGTTCAAAGTTTGGGTAAAATTCCATTGAATGTGAAAGATCTTGGGATCAACTTTCTTAGCGGAAGTGCTCATAAAATATACGGACCAAAAGGAACGGGCATCATGTATGTGAAAAATGGTTCGCGTTGGATTCCATGGATGAATGGCGGATCACAAGAACGCCGTCGCCGTGGCGGAACCCTGAACGTCCCCGGAATTGTGGGATTTGCGAAAGCGCTGGAACTGGCTGTAGATGAAATGGATGATCATAAAAAGCATTTTGAAAAGCTTCGCTCCCTCCTGCTAAAAGAAATGGATGAAAAACTCGATTTCGGCTACAATGTAAATGGACCGAAAGGAAACGGAGTCCCTCATATCGTAAACCTATCCTTCAGCGATAACGACGGAAAATATATTGATGGAGAAATGTTACTCCTCAACTTAGATATTGAAGGAATCTGTGTTTCCAATGGTTCTGCCTGTACCTCCGGAGCAGTAGAGCCTTCACATGTTTTAAATGGAATTGGAATGGATGAAGGATTAGCGAAATCAAGTATCCGCGTGAGCTTCGGTAAACAGAATACAGAAGAAGACGTCCACTATTTTGTAGAAAAATTAGACACCGTACTCAAAAGAATGTTTTCCCTGGCTTGATGAAAAAAAATATATGTGTGTATTGCGGTTCCCGAAAAAGCAATAACCCTAACTTTCCAGAATTAGCCCAACAAGCCGGACGTGAATTTGCCCTCCGAAACTGGGGCATTGTCTATGGCGGCGGTAAAGTGGGTATGATGGGTGAATTAGCTGATGCCGCTCTTGAAAAAGACGGAGAGGTTTTTGGAGTGATCCCAACGCGACTCAAAAAAGCAGAAGTTGCTCATATGGAACTTACGGATCTACATGAAACACAGGATATGCATACCCGAAAAGCTCTAATGGAATCTCTTTCGGATGCATTTCTCATACTGCCGGGTGGATTCGGAACCCTTGACGAGTTTTTTGAAATACTGACCTGGCGGCAACTCGGAATCCATAACAAGCCCATTTTTCTCCTTAACAGTGAAGGCTATTTTGATGGTCTTGTTAAGTTCACAGAAAATGCCATTCACCATGACTTCATCAGAGAAAGTAGCCTTGAACTCTTCAATGTATGTTCAGATTTAGATTCCTGTATTGATTCTTTGGAACGTTTCTTTACTGAGGATTGATTCTTCTGTCGTAACCAAGATTCGATCTATGACTTCAAGCAAAGTAAAACATCCACTTCCTCCCTGCCCCAAAACTCCGAACTGTATCCGTACTTCAAAAACCTATAAAGCAGGCCTTGAAAAAGTATATGAGTCTTTTACTCATGTATTTGACGATGAAGCCTTTGAGTGGGAGGTCATTGACCCTAAGCGGATTGAACTACATGCCGTCTATCGAATTCCGGTATTTGGCTGGAAAGATGATGTGGACGTGATCATGGAAGAATCAGGTGGAAGTACAACGGTGTACATCCGCAGCGCAAGCCGAGAAGGTGCTTACGACTTAGGAGTGAATAAGCGCAGGGCAAATCGCATTTTGAAAAAGGTTGCAGAGGCTGTTTCAGGTTAAATCCATCTTCTCGGTTTTATAGTCATCCCTGCGGAGGCAGGGATCTGGATGTTAGCATTTTATCAGATGTCCAAACTTCGAATAATCTACAAAAGCTTATTCCAACTCCCGTTCTTTTTCAATCACTTGTAGATCCTTCGCAAGTATGCTCTGGATAACTTTCTTTTTTCTATATGTCAGCCCTATAGTCATTCTGAGGGTACTCCCGAAGAATCTTCACAAGCCTAGCCTATTCTAGCTCCCTTTCTTTTATACATATGAAAGAAATTTATAACCCTAAAGTAGATCCAGATTCCGGGCATTCGCCGCGGAATGACAACAACTTTATCAGTTAAAGATTACCAAACACCTATTAAGATTAAGAACTATTAGTTCGGTATATTCAAAACCAATCAAAGAAATTAAGTTATTAGATTATGTATCAAGGTTTACTGCACGCACACTCCGGTCTCCGATGGATTGTTTTAGTTTTAATTATATGGGCTCTTTATAAGTCCATCACAGGCTGGGTTGGTAAAAAAGAATATCAAAAATCAGATCGCATTTCAGCTTTACTGGCTCTGATTTTTACGCACATCCAACTGCTTATTGGATTGGGGTTATACTTCATCAGCCCGAAGGTTTCTTTCGAGTCTGGAGTGATGGAAAATGCTCTAATACGCTTCTATACCGTAGAACATATGTCTATGATGATAGTAGCTATCATACTTATCACTATTGGTTTTAGTACTGCCAAACGACTTGAGGATGCAGTAGCTAAGCATAAACGAGTGGCTATCATGTACGGGATTGGGCTAGTCATTATTATTGCCTCCATCCCATGGCCATTCCGCGAGTTAGGTGCCGGTTGGTTCTAGCAGAAACCAAAAAATAGTCATTCCTGCAGAGACAGGAATCACATTATTTATTTAAGGACAACAAGATTTCGGGCATTCGTCACGAAATGACAGATCCATAATTAATTCGGATACCTAATACTCTCCACCATTTCCTGAACATCTTCCGGAGGTTCAGGAAAAATCATTCCCACTGCAAAAGCGACCAGCAGATTTAATATCATCCCAAGCGTTCCTATCCCTTCCGGTGATATTCCAAACCACCAGTACTCCGGTGAGTTGAATTCGGGAAAGGCAATTTTGAAGAAGATCACGTAAGCGAGCGTGAATAAAAGTCCGGCTATCATTCCGGCAATAGCTCCCTGCTTATTCATTTTCTTATAAAAGATGCCCAAAATTATAGCCGGGAAGAACGATGCAGCTGCCAAACCAAAGGCTATGGCAACCACCTCCGCCACAAAACCCGGGGGATTAATACCAAAGTATCCTGCTACCACAATCGCACCCGCGGCTGAGATTCGGGCCCATAGCAGTTCTGCTTTATCTGAGATATCTGTTTTAATCTGTTTTTTGATCAGGTCATGCGATACCGCTGTGGAGATCACCAACAATAAGCCGGCAGCCGTAGAAAGGGCAGCAGCCAGTCCACCCGCAGCAACCAAGCCTGCAACCCAGGCAGGTAGGTTGGCGATTTCGGGATTCGCTAATACCATAATATCCCGATCTACATACAGTTCGTTGGAAGTTTCTGTGATCGTATTATTAACCTGTACTTCTCCAAACGGTCCTCTTATAATTTCTCCTCCGGTATTTCGCTGAATATCCGGCAACCCTTCGATCGCTTCTCCCGGAGCATAAGTGATAATTCCGTCATCATTTTTATCAACCCAGGCAAGGAGTCCCGTTTCTTCCCATGTACCAAACCATGCGGGCATTTCGGTGTACTCTTCTTCACTCACTGTTTCCATGAGATTATATTTGGCAAACACGGCGATAGCCGGAGCTGTGGTGTACAAAATAGCAATGAAGATCAGCGCATACCCTACTGATATCCGAGCATCCTTTACTTTAGGCACAGTGAAAAAACGAACAATTACGTGAGGAAGTCCGGCCGTACCAATCATCAGTGCAGCGGTTATAAAAAAGACATCCTGCATACTTTTGGTACCGCTGGTGTATGCGGCGAATCCTAATTCGGTATGAAGCTGATCCAGTTTATCTAAAAGATAGGTTCCGGATCCATCCGCTAATGTTGAACCAAACCCGAGCTGAGGAATAGGATTTCCGGTTAGTTGAAAAGAGATAAAAAAGGCCGGTACCATGAAGGCAAAAATGAGTACACAATACTGTGCTACCTGTGTGTAAGTTATACCTTTCATTCCTCCTAATACTGCGTAGAAAAAGACGATACCCATTCCAATCAAAACACCTATATCTATATTTACTTCCAGGAACTTGGAGAACACCAAACCTACGCCACGCATTTGTCCGGCTACATAAGTGAAGGAAACAATAAGGGCACAAATCACCGCAATCGTCCGGGCAAAGTTTGAGTAGTAGCGGTCACCAATAAAATCCGGAATGGTAAACTTACCAAACTTCCGAAGGTATGGAGCCAGCAAAAGTGCCAATAAAACATAGCCTCCGGTCCAACCCATCAGGTAAACGGAACCATCATATCCCGTGAATGAAATGAGTCCGGCCATAGATAGAAATGACGCAGCTGACATCCAATCGGCTGCCGTGGCCATTCCGTTCGTTAGAGGACTCACATGAGATCCGGCTACATAAAAATCACTCGTAGAAGCTGCCCGGGACCAAATTGCTATCCCGATATAAATTGCAAAGGTTACTCCAACTAAAATATAGGTCCATGTTTGTACATCCATGCTCAATCCTCTTGTACATTAAATTCGTTATCCAGTTTATTCATCAGGTACACGTACACAAAAATGAGGATCACGAATGTATAAATAGAGCCCTGTTGGGCAAACCAAAACCCAAGTTTGAACCCTGCTATTCTGATTTCATTAAGAGCCGGGGCCAGTAAAATTCCAAACCCATAGGATACCACGAACCAGATACTGAGCAGAATCCCAAGATATTTCAGGTTCTTTTTCCAGTATCCTTTTAAGTCACGCTCTGCCATTATTCAGACCTCCATAGTTTTTATTCCGGCTTAGTATGCGGTATTTGTGGGAATGAATCAAATTTTTAGTAGGATTGGAGCACGAGGTGGATTCTATTTTTAATTGCTATCCATCAACGCCACCGCGAAGGGTTGGAAACCCATTCGCTTGTGTACCGGGAGACCATTTCTATAGGTGATTCCCATCTATTCAAATAATACAATGGCTGTGTATTATAAAGTAAACTACAAACCAGGGGACAAACGCTCTTTACCACAAAAATCTTCTCAAAGTACACCAGCGAAGTCCTTCAGGTCTTCGCACCTTTCTATTTGCTAATCATAAAACCCAGCTCCTGCCACTCATCCACCAACCGCGAAGGGTTGGAAACCCATTCGCTTGTGTAACGGGAAACTATTTTTATAGGTGATTGCCATCTATTCAAATAATACAATGCCTGTGTATTATACAGCAAACTACAAACCAGGGGACAGACGCTCTTTACCACAAAAATCTTCTCAAAGTAAACCAGCGAAGTCCTTCAGGTCTTCGTTCCTACCCCATTTTGTCAAATCCTTAATCTCTTTAGCATAGGTTTTATTGCTATGATGAGCTTCCTGATTATAAATGTAATTCCGTACCTGATGTATATCATTTTGGCTTACAGAGAATACCCCATAACCTTCTTGCCAAGAAAACTTGGGTTCCCAGTTATACTCATTATTCAGCCATCTTGAGGAGAAGCCTTTTACCCACTGCACTACCTCCGATACTTTTTCTGTGGGCTTTAATCGTATCAGGACGTGAAGATGATCCTCTATTCCATTTACTGTATCAACCCCAATTCCCTTCTTCTTTGCATGTTCTTTTATCACCTCACAGGCCTGATTCCTAATCTCCCATTTTAGAAATGGTTTCCTTTCTTTTGTACTGAATACAACGTGCACCCAAATTACGTTAAAAGTTTTTGGCATAACATATTCCTCTTCTCTGTTTTTAAGTAAGAGGTATTTTGAATCTATTCCTTACAGATTTATTTAGGACTTTGACCATATCTACCATTTTGAAGGGTTTAAACCCTTCGTTTGTGTACTTGGAAATCACTCTTATTTGTGATTACCATTTATTCAAAAAAACACAATGGTGTTGTATTATACAGCAAACAATAGGCTAAGGGACAAGCTTTCTTGACCACAAAAATCTCTTCAAAGTATACAAGCGAAGTCCTTCAGGTCTTCGCCCTTTTAAGTTTTCGAATAAGATTAGTGTTTGGTCACTGAATGTCAGCAGCATAATCTTGCCAGGCCGATTCAGCTTCTTCAGCATTCCACTTCCCGTCATATACCAACATTCGATATTTCAGGATATAGGTTTTTCCAGACTCAAGCAGCCAGTCGGTATCCTTGGTTGGGCAAAAGCAAGCAAATACATCACCCCGATCAGTCATATCGGCCGGCCATACCCTAAGGGGTTCGGGATGATTAAAATTTTCTGGATTGGACATCACTACCGCTCCACCGTAATCTCCCCCTAATTTCCCCTGAAGGACATACCATTTTGCTTTTGAACCATCTGCTCCGTCCCGGTCTATCCCTGCTGAAGTAAAAAGCTCACTATTCTGCTTATTCCAGATTTCTGTAGCTCTCCAGGTAAACCCTGCATATCGATATTCAAGAATTTTAAAAGGACTTTCACTTGCCGTTTGATATTCAAAAGTAAAATCAATCAGGTATGAGTCTTTCTCGAGGTGATGTACTTTCACGGTTTGAATTTCATTTAATGCAACCTTTTCTGATCCATCTTTCTTAAAAGCTACATGCTCATGAAGTGCGGAATACTCGGCATATCCTTCTCCTTCTTCAACAAAATTAAACCCGGCAAACTGAACCGTACCCTCTTCTTTTGCCAGGTTCCAGAAATCAAGGGTATCTCCCTCGAAATATACATGCGTCCATGGATTCCATAGACCGTAATGGTGGCGGTGACCTTCAGGCTGAATTTGAGTCAGTATTTTTCCGGAAGGGGTTTTTAAAGGGTGAATAAAAGCACTTCGCTTAAATACAGAATCTATACCTTCAGGAGGATACATCGTCTCAAACTGATAACTGAGAAGATCTTTATCCCCTGCCGATATTGTAAGTACCCCATTTTCCCTTTCAGTTTTAAGATCCTGCTTATTCTCATTAGCACAACCCAGATTAGCCATAATTACTATAATCAGGATTAAATATTTCATGACGTGCTTAAAAGGTTTAGTTTAATATTGATCATCTGCTTAAAGTATTCAAATTTAGCTAAACCAGACTAACATTTATTTAACACAGCTTTTATGAGTTATTCTAAACTTGGTAAATCGGATCTTGAAGTTAGTACCATCAGTTTTGGTTGTATGTCTTTGAAAGCGGACCAAAATCCCGAGAGAGCAATCTCCCTAATTAGAGAAGCCTAGCCTTTTAGGTCTTCGCCATACTCTGCATTTAAATTCACAAGAAAATCTTTCACCTAGCTAAAAGGAAAGATTTTCGTTTTATTCAAGAATGCGGAATATATTTTTAATTGTACTAGTATTTGTTGTTAGCTGTAATGAAAAAAGCACCATTTCACCTCCTGGCCAGCAGCAGGAAGGCATGTCTTGGATACCTGGTGGCACCTTTGTAATGGGAGGAAATGATGAATTGGCAAAGCAAGATGAACTTCCCCTTCATCAGGTCACAGTTTCAGGTTTTTGGATGGATGTTCACGAAGTGACCAATGCCGAGTTCGAAAAATTTGTAAACGAGACCAATTACATAACAACTGCTGAAATTAAACCTGACTGGGAAGAATTAAAGCTTCAGGTCCCTCCAGGGACTCCAAAACCACCAGACTCTATTCTTGTTGCCGGTTCTGTAATTTTCGAAAAAGACTTTTATGCCAATGGACTACCCGTTTGGAACTGGGTTCCGGGAGCCAACTGGAAAAATCCCTTAGGTCCTGATAGTGACATAATTGGAAAAGATAACCACCCTGTCGTTCACGTTTCCTGGGATGATGTTAATGCTTATGCCGAATGGATCGGTAAAAGATTACCAACAGAAGCTGAATGGGAATTTGCTGCCCGAGGTGGACTTGATGCCACATCATCACAAAGAGAAATTAGGATAGCACAAGCCAATACTTGGCAAGGATCATTCCCTTATAAGAATACAGAATCGGATGGCTTTTTCTATACCGCACCAGTTAAAACGTTCGAAGCCAACCGCTTTGGCCTGTACGATATGTCTGGTAATGTTTGGGAATGGGTTTCAGATTGGTATCGCCCTGATTATTATTCTGATTCGGAAGGAAGTACAAACCCTATAGGTCCTGATTCAAGTTATGATCCGGAGGAGCCCAATGTTCCCAAAAAAGTAATACGTGGAGGGTCATTTTTATGCCATGATAGCTATTGTGCTGGATATCGACCTTCTGCAAGAATGAGATCAAGCCCGGACACTGGATTGTTGCATACGGGTTTTAGGCTTGTTAAAGATTATTCACCAAACGAAGGATAAATGATGCTTTTTAAACTACCTCCATATCTCATATTTATTTTAATCCTGTTACTTGCAGGTTGCAGTTCAAATTCACAAAAGAACGGGGAGCTGGAGTTTGAGACCATACCTTCTGTAAAGCCAAAAAATGTGGTCTTTATTCTATCAGATGATCATCGTTACGACTTCATGGGCTTTACTGGTAAAATACCTTGGTTAAAAACTCCCGCAATGGATCGGTTAGCCGCTGAAGGTGCCTATTTTCCAAATGCATATGTCACAACCTCCTTATGTTCTCCAAGTCGAGCTTCTATATTAACCGGACTATATTCGCACACCCATACTGTCGTTGACAATCAAGCACCAGACCCTGGTAATCTTACCTTTTTTCCTGAATATCTCCAGCAAAGTGGCTATGAAACCGGCTACTTCGGGAAATGGCATATGGGTGATAATAGTGATGACCCAAAACCGGGTTTTGACCAATGGGTGAGTTTTAAAGGTCAAGGTGTGTATTATAATCCATTGCTAAATATAAATGGAGAGCGCGTTCAATATGAAGATTCAACTTATACTACTGACTTATTAACTGAGTTGGCCGTAGACTGGATGGATGAACAGACCGACGAAAAACCTTTCTTTCTATATTTATCTCATAAAGCTGTTCATGCTGATTTCAAACCTGCCAAAAGACATTTGGGTTTATATGAAGATGAAGAACTCGTTTACCCCGAAAGTTTTAATACTCCGAAATATGATATCCCAACCCTTCCTACCTCTGAATCCACTGGAACTCCATTGGAAGGGGAAGAATATTATGGCGATAACAGGATGCCCGATTGGGCAAAAAACCAGCGTGAGTCATGGCATGGAGTCGATTATCTCTATCATGGCAGCATGGACTTTGAAGAGTTTTACCGCCGTTATACTGAAACACTTCTGGCTGTGGATGAGAGCATAGCCTCAGTAATTGAAGCTTTAGAGGCGAAGGGTATTTTAGATGAGACTCTAATCATTTATATGGGTGATAACGGGTTCTCATTTGGGGAGCATGGTTTAATTGATAAACGACATTTTTATGAAGAATCAGCTAAAGTTCCTTTTCTAGTTCGCTATCCTGAAGTTTTAGAAGGTGGTCAAGTAATTGAAGAAATGGTCCAGAATATTGATGTAGGTCCAACTATTTTAGAAGTAGCAGGAATTAAAAAACCTGAGCATATGCAGGGTGCTTCAATACTTCCTATTCTTAAAGGAAACACTCCGGATGACTGGCGTAATCGTATTTTTTATGAATATTACTGGGAATACGATTTTCCACAAACTCCAACAATGCATGGAGTTAGAACCGAAAAGTATAAATACATTCGTTACCACGGTGTTTGGGATACGAATGAGTTTTATGATCTGGAAAATGATCCTAATGAAATGCATAATCTTATTAATAGCCCCGAACATCAGGAAATCATAGAAGAACTGGCAGGTGAAATTTATACATGGCTAGAAGATACTGGTGGAATGAAAATACCCTTAAAACGAACTATTAAGTACCGCTGGGGAGATCATCGAAATAAAGAAGTTTATTAACCATAAAGATCATTCAGGTCTTCGCTAGTTTGTCCATTTCATTCAAAAAATGAATCATTCCGGGATCCTTCTTTTTATATTAGTCCAAATAAAGAAAGGCGCATATTATGAAGTACAATAAGCTTGGAAATTCAAATCTGGAAGTAAGTAAAGTTAGTTTTGGGTGCATGTCTTTGGATCTGGAAAAAGGTCAGCAGGCTGCAACCTCTCTCATTCGTAAAGCCCATGATTCAGGTATTAACTTTTTTGATACGGCAGACTTATATGATCAGGGATTGAATGAAGAGATGGTCGGTACAGCTTTAAATCCCATCCGCAGTGAAGTGAAAATAGCTACCAAGGTTGGTAATGTTTGGCGGGATGATGGTTCAGGGTGGGATTGGAATCCAACCAAAGAACACATCTTAACCGAAGTGAACGAAAGCCTTCGACGGCTCCAAACCGATTACATAGATTTGTATATGCTTCATGGCGGCACCATCGAAGATCCTATTGATGATATCATAGAAGCATTTGAACAGCTTAAAAAGCACGGGAAAATCAGAGCTTATGGTATTTCCTCGATTAGACCCAACACGATTCGGGAGTATGTGGAACGGTCAAACATGGATGTGGTAATGATGCAATATGGTTTCTTGGATCGGCGGCCTGAGGAAGAGAGTCTTGATCTGCTTGCAGAAAATGATATAAGTGTAATTACCCGCGGAACGCTTGCCAAAGGGTTGCTTATTGATAAGGAGCCAAGAGCATATCTTGATTACACCAAAGATGATATTCATTCTATTCAGAAAGCTGCCAATAAAACAGAGAATGCTATTTCTGCATCTATACAGTTTGTCTTAGATCATCCTGCAGTAGCCTCAGCGGTGTTAGGAATTCGAACAGAAGAACAGCTTGATGATATCTTGAAAGCTCATAAAGTCAATATCTCCAGTCATGAGATCGAATCCGTTAAGCAAGTATTAGCTCCTCAAAAATATACCAAGCATCGATAGTATTTAAAATAGCACCCTCTTCCAGTATTCTCTTTTTAGGTAATAGATGGACTCAAAAATTTAGATACACCTCTCTTTGAGTATTTTTGATGATAGAAATTCATCATTACTTCACAGTTTTTGATTAAGGTATATCAGCAGGCTGCTGATACCCTCAATCTTAAAATATGGGGTGAATACCATGAAACAGTTATTAATTCTTGGTGCCGGTACTGCAGGCACAATGATGTTGAATAAGCTGTCTAAAACTCTGAGTCCTAAAGAATGGCAGCTCACGATAGTTGACAAGCACGAAACTCATTACTATCAGCCCGGCTTCCTCTTCATACCATTCGGGATTTACAGTAAAGAAGACGTTATAAAGCCGAAAAATAAATTCTTTCCTAAAAATTCAAATGTCATTTTCTCTGACATTGATCAGATCAAACCGGATGAGAACACTGTCTTATTAAGTAATGGAAAAATTCTAAAGTATGATCTTTTAATCATTGCAACAGGAACCGAAATAAGACCGGATGAAATTGAAGGAATGGATGGTCCGTTATGGCACAAATCTATTTTTGATTTCTATACTATTGAGGGTGCACTCGCTTTAGCAGATTTCCTTGAAACATGGGAAGGCGGAAAACTGGTTTTGAATATTGCAGAGATGCCTATCAAATGTCCGGTAGCGCCCCTGGAGTTTATATTCCTTGCCGATGATTATTTCCGTAAGAAAGGAATGCGTGACAAGGTAGATTTAACACTTGCTACACCTCTGGATGGTGCGTTCACAAAACCCATTGCTTCACAAGAGCTTGGTGGATTTGTGAAAGAAAAGGGTATAAACCTGGTTACCGAATTCAACATCGGTCGTGTAGATAATAAGGAGAAAAAAATCGTTTCCTGGGATGAACGGGAAGTCGAATTCGATCTTCTGGTAAGCATACCAACTAATATGGGAATTAAAGCCATTGAAAGAAGTGGTATGGGAGATGAACTTAATTTCATTCCTACGGATAAACACACGCTGCAATCCGAAAACTGGGAGAACATCTTTGTGATCGGCGATGCCACTGATATACCTGCATCAAAGGCCGGTTCTGTAGCTCATTTTGCCTCTGAAATCCTTTTCGAAAACATCCTCTCTTACATTAAAGAAGAGCCACTAACCGCCAGCTTTGATGGCCATGCCAACTGCTTTATTGAATCTGGAGATGGAAAAGGCTTGCTCATCGATTTCAATTACGATACCGAGCCACTTCCAGGAAAATTTCCAATCCCCGGCATTGGTCCATTTTCGTTACTGAAAGAATCAAAAATGAATCACTTCGGTAAATTAGGATTCAAGTGGATCTACTGGAACATGCTTATTAAAGGAAAAGAGCTGCCGATGGAACCTCAAATGAGTATGAAAGGAAAATATATTCCTGAATCACAGGAAAAAGAATTACAAGATGTAGAATAGTAAACCAAATGATGAGGAAAGTCATGCCTGAACTAAAAACACTGGAACTCGACAAAGACGGTCACCTGGCAAATCTGGACGATTGGTCACCTGAACTTGCTCAGGATCTTTCTACTCAGGAAGGTGTAGGTGAACTAAATGATCGGCACTGGGTGGTAATTAACTATATCCGTGACCAATTCATGGAAAAAGGAGATGCTCCATCTATCCGCAAACTCACTAAACAAAGTGGAGTATCAACTAAAGAGCTGTACCAGCTATTTCCTAAGGGACCGGCTAAAAAAGCCGCAAAAATAGCCGGCTTACCTAAACCCAAAGGATGTATTTAAACAAAAGAGGCTCATATGAAAACGCAAGAAACTCAAACATTAGAACGCCCTGAAGAGAAAACCCCTAAACCTATTGAAAGGGTGTCCATCATCATCTCCAAGGGATCTTTAGAAGGTGTTTATCCGGGCCTTATTATGGCGAATGGTGCTCGCATGGAAGGTATTGAAGCAACACTCTTCTTCACATTTTTCGGACTGGAAACAGTTATTGATAAACGAATGGATGACCTCAAAGTAGCTACTGTTGGTAATCCAGCTATGCATATTCCAACTATGATCGGCGGACTGCCAGGGATGTCTTCTTTTGCAACTAAAAAGATGCAGGCCGAAATGGAAAAACTGGATATACCTCCGATTCGTGAATTTATCGAAATGATTCATGACACCGGAGCTGAAATCTATGTCTGTAAGGCAACGGTTGATATGTTCCACCTCGAAGAAGAGGATTTCTGTGAACAAGTTGATGGAGTGATTAGTGTCGGTGAATTTTACGAGAAATCTGCCGGTGCAGAAATCATATTCACCTGATCATTTTTTAGATTAAAAAGCAGTCAACATATCCTGGCAATTCATAGCAGGAAATAGAGGGAGCGTAAAACTGATTTCCAGTTGATCAGTCAAAATCTTACGCTCCTTTTTTTCAATATTGGTTAATCCCAGTCTTCATCCTCAAGCTCAAATAAGTCAGCTACTTCTACCCTTAAAATTTGGGCAAGTTTAAATGCTAACGCGGTAGATGGAGTAAATCGCTTAGTTTCTATAGCGTAGATGGTCTGCCGGGTCACTCCTGCTTTTTCTGCCAAATCTGATTGTGACAAATTATTCCGTGCCCGCTCTACTTTGATGGTGTTATTCATCCATTACCCCCTCACCCGGAAGTGACCATAGCTTCTTTGCTTTGTTAATTACTAAAAACAGAACAAGCTGATATTCAATAAGCCCCAAAGCACTTACTTTGAAAGAGGAATTGAAAAGCATCATCGCAAACATAAAGAGCGCAGTTAAAATGAATGTAAGTTGAACAGCTTCCAGACGGAGCTTGGTTAAAAACTCATCCATCATTTTATCTTTGGAGAACAAATAGATCAATAAACCAATTACACCAATAATTGACATCAAGTTATAAATAGGCTCGGTAATCATCACTCCAAAAACAGTAAATGCCTCAAAGGTTTCCGGTGCTGCTATTCCTTCAGAAGCATTCCAGCCATCAATAAAACCTATTTTCATGGATGGAACACCTGCAACTACAAATACAAAGAGCCCAATTTTTTTACAAAAGTTTGGTAGAAATTGAAATGTCATAGTTAATACACGATGATTGAAATTTAGATATAATGTAAAGTATAGTTTACATAATGACAACTATAATTAGATGCTCAATTTCAGTATTTCCGCTTCATTCTTAATACATTATCCTAAACACAGAATTGATCTCTTTGCATGGCTATTTACTATATCGCGGAACAGGAAGAACTCGAAAAACTAACAGAAGATCTCCGGCATAAAGCTGAATTTGCAATAGATCTTGAGTTCGACCGAAACCGCTATCGCTACGGCTTTAATATGTGCCTGATGCAGATTTATGATGGAACCGACTGCTTTCTGGTTGATCCTCTAAGTGATAACCTGAATATCGAAACCATATTCCCACCTATTGAAAACCCGGAAATTCAGAAGGTGGTTTTTGCTTTTGGGGAAGACCTCAGACTCTTTCATTCCATGGGTTGCTTTCCCAAGAACCTGTATGATCTGGATATCTCCACCAGCCTTTTAAATTTTGAACCGGCTTCACTTACCAACCTTATTGAAGAGGTGCTGGATGTGGTCGTTAACAGTTCTTCACAACAGAGTAACTGGTACCGGCGACCATTAACAGATCAACAAAGGGAGTATGCTGCTGATGATGTGCTATACCTTTTAGATTTTAAAGAAGCCGTTGAAAAGCAGGCCCGAGAAAGAGCCTTAACAGAATGGATAGAGCAAGAAAATGCCGTATTCAACCATCTCGACTACAGTGATGAAGACCACAATAATCTAATCAAGGATAAAGACAAAAATGACATGACCATGTTTGAGTGGTTTGTCTATTGCCGTCTTATTGAATTTTTTGATGAAGTTGCCAAAAGCTACAACAAGCCGGTCTATCAGTTAGTAAACAAAAAATTGGTAAGTGATTTGGCTCAAAATCCACACAAAGTACACCAATGGGAAGATACCAGAGGTGTTTTCAGACAGATTAAAACGGCGGACTTCCGGTCTCAGCTTCAATCAACACTAGATATCAACATCAATGAAGCAGAATCTCGTGGTCTTTCAAAAAGCAAGAAAGCCAGCGAGACCATGACCAAGTCTGAATATCATGCGATGAGAAAAGAACAGCACCTGATCAATAATCTTACGAATAAGCTACTCTCCCCTATTCAGGATCGTCTGATTCATGACTACGGGAAACACGCTAAAGCTTTCATTCTTCCTAACCGTCTTACCAAAGAAATTATTACCGGGGATACGGAACTTATGCCCGATTACAAAGTGAAGCTTTTTCGCCAATATGCGGATGAGCTCGACTTGGACTTGAGTGAGTTTCTATAGAAATTTTTCTATGTATGTCATCGCGAGGAGTATCTAAGTTCTAACTAAGGAATATTATCCTCGACGACGCGATCCCTTAGTATTATTTATAAATCCTTTTCCAAAAGATTGCTGCGGCGAATTACATACCAAAAAAGCAGGAATTTATTAGGCTCCTCGCAGTGACGCTTTTATACTATTCAGCTAACCGATGCTTACCGTCTGAAGCTACATTTTCTACAGTCCAGTTCACTTGCTCCTCCATGGGGTGCTTCCGTACCGTACAGTTTTTGACTCGGCAGATTTTGCATGAAAATTCCATACAGTAATCGGTGTGAATGAATATCTCAATGCGATTACCAAATTTCTGTGCAATCAGCTCCTCCATTTTATCCAGCTCATCATGGGCTTCTTTTACCGTTAGATACCATGGAAGAGTCATATGACAATCTACATGCAAAATCCGCCCATACTTAATAATTCTGAGGTTGTGTAAGTCTATCCATTTTGGATCTCTGTTTTCCTGAAGGAAAGCGACTAACTCTTCCAGTAAATCTTCATCCGACTCATCCATGATACCAGCAACAGCTGCCCGTAAAATCTTTATTCCCATTTTGATAATAAGCAGTGCAAATAGAATAGCTACAGCTCCATCCAGCCACAGAATATTGGTGAATCTAATCAACACCAATCCACCAATAATACCAATCGTAGTGTAGGTGTCGGTTTGAAGATGCTTCCCACTCGCCTGCAATGCAAGCGAGTCATTCCTCTTTCCGGTTTGATAAGCCCAGTATCCAAACCCATAATTGATAGCTGCCGATATACCGATCAACACAATACCAACATCTAAACTATTTAGCGGTTCCGGGTGGATAAAGCTTTGAATGGCCTCGGCCACAATAAACAACCCTGCAAGAGTAATTAGTGTACCTTCTATTCCCGCAGAGATAAACTCTACTTTGCCATGACCATATGGATGATTAGCATCACGGGGACGGGCCGAAAGGTACAGGCTGTACAAGCCAACAAACCCACTCAATACATTGACGATACTTTCGAGTCCATCGGTTAAAACGGCTACCGAATTGGTGAGGTACCACGCCGTCATTTTGATCGCAAAAAGAAGAACAGCTACCAGTACGATAAACTTTTGTACCCGAATATTCTCTTTACTCTTACTCAAATTTACAGTTTTAATCGTTAGTAATTCGCCGTTCCTTGTTCAGTGTTCTCCTCTTATTCCCCGAACATTTCTTCGTAATCTTTTCGGGAAGCTTCGATGATTTTATAGGCATGTTCGGCATCAAAAATACCTTCTACATATACATCATTTTGGTCTTTTCCGGGGATGAGTTTGTAGGTCCCAAAATAATGACGAAGACGTTCAATGAGCACCGGTGGTAAATCATCTACGCTTTCAATGTCGGTATAGTAGGTATCGTTGTCTAACACTGAAATAATTTTGTCATCTGCTTCTCCATGATCTACCATGTGTAAACCGCCAATGACCCTCGCACTCAGAATGACCTCATTCCGATCAATAGGGCGTTCACTCAGAACACAAATATCCAGTGGATCACGGTCTCCTTTCACATCCCCATTTGAAAGCTCGCCTACATGATTACCACAATACGTTCTGGGAATGAACCCATAGAGTGATGGAGGCAAAGAAGAACTTCGCTGCGGTCGATCAACCCGCATATACCCGGTTTGCTTATCAACTTCGTATTTGATGGTATCAAATGGAGTAAGCTCTATAAAAGCATTTACAACTTGAGGGGCATTTTCGCCGACTTCGAGTCCATGCCAGGGATGTGGTCGCCACCGGAAAAAAGGATTGGGAAAATTCATAGTTCGGGAGTGAGTATTAGAACTTTGATGAATACGAATTTAAAACTATTAAGAATACTGAACAAGGAACATCGAAGTTTGAATGAAGGGCTACTCAATTTTTAGAGAAATCCATTTTTTAAGTGCTTATAAAATTACCAAACGAGTGTTGTGTCAGAATACTACTTTAGTTATAATTGGTACAGAAATTATGAAGCCAAGAGCTCTAACTCTTGGCCTCTATTAAAGTTTCTATTTATACATTTTCAAGTAAAAAGTCGTTGTTATCTCGTTAAAACGAGTACAACGGCTTTTACTTTATATGCTTCCTCTACCATCTCTTCCTGAGGCTTTATTACCTCAATACTAGGATCATCGATTCTGCGCTCTAGTTTTCGAGCCATAAATCTACTTTTATAGTGTTTAACATTCCAAGGACTATATATCATCCCTGCCTCAGGTCTCTCCTGCTTTATCTTCATAGAAAGGCCCGGCATATTACAGCCAGGCCAGTTCTAATTTTATCTTAATAATTTATGAACAACCAGTCGTAGAACCACAAGTGATACACTTCATGCAGGTTCCGTTTCGGACCATCGTCATGCTTCCACATTCGGGACAGGCTTCGCCGGTGTATCCCATTTGCTTGGCTTTGTCGTATTCACTTTCGTAGCTCTCGCCTTTCACAGCTTGAGGTTGTTGCTCTTCAACTGCTGTCTGGCTGGTATCTACAGCCGCAGGTGCCGGTTCTTTTTTAGGAGCCGGTTGTTTAGCAACACTATCAGATGGTCTTTCAAACTCAGAGCTATCAACGTCAGGATTTGCATCCTGAGTAGGACGTAAGTTTCTGGTTTCAATCTGATCGGCCGGTACGTGAGCTAAGTCTTCACGACCGAGATAAGTCACAGCCAGTTCACGGAAGATGTAATCAATTACAGATGTACTCATCTTCACGTGTGGGTTACCGTTGACCATACCGCTTGGCTCAAACTTGGTGAATGTAAATGCATCCACAAATTCTTCCAGAGGAACACCGTGCTGCAGTCCAAGTGAAATAGATATTGCAAAACAGTTCAGCAAGCTTCGGAAAGCAGCGCCTTCACGATGCATATCGATGAAAATCTCACCGAGCTGACCGTTCTCGTATTCCCCTGTTCTCAGGTAAACACTCTGTCCGCCAATTTTCACTTTCTGTGTATATCCTTCGCGTCGGAATGGAAGTCGTTGACGTCGAGCTACATATTTATGAATAATTCGCTCGGCTACTTCAAGGACTTTATCCTGAGCCATTGTGGTTTCGGCATCAGCCGGAGCCTCTTCGTCTTCATCAATAATCTCTTCAAGCACATCGGCCATAGAGTTCAGCGGTTGACTCAGTTTAGATCCATCACGATACAGCGCATTCGCTTTCAGCATCATCTCCCAAGAATCCATGTAAGCGTCCTTCATATCTTCGATAGTCGCTTCGTTCGGCAGGTTAATGGTTTTTGAAATAGCGCCGGAAAGGAAAGGCTGAGCTGCAGCCATCATACGGATATGTCCTTTTGCTGAGATAAATCGAGTTCCGATTCGTCCACAACGGTTAGCGCAATCAAATACGGCGTAATCTTCTTCTTTCAGATGAGGCGCACCCTCAACCGTCATGGTTCCGCAAACATAATCATTCGCTTCCTGAATTTGTTCTTGGCTAAACCCGAGGTGTCGAAGCATGTTAAAGTTCATATCATTGAGTTGCTCATCCGTGATCTCAAGTACCTCTTTGCAGAATTCTTCGCCCAGTGTCCACTGGTTGAATGCAAACTTGATATCAAAACTTCCCGGCAGTGCTTCATTTACCGCTTTAATCTGCTTATCGGTAAAGCCTTTCTCACCCAGCGTTTCCGGGTTGATGTGTGGACATCCTTCAACAGAACCTGCACCTTTAGCATAGTTGATGATCTCTTCAGATTCTTTTGTAGAATAACCCAGATTTTCCAGTGCACTAGGTACGGCTTGATTAATAATCTTAAAGTATCCGCCGCCGGCTAATTTTTTGAATTTAACCAGTGCAAAGTCAGGCTCAATACCGGTAGTATCGCAATCCATCACCAAACCAATAGTACCGGTAGGTGCTAATACAGTAACCTGTGCATTACGATATCCATATTTTTTTCCAAGCTTAACGGCTTTGTCAGAAGCTTTTTTAGCAGCTTTCACCAAATAATCCGGGCAGATAGAAGCGTCTATTCCCATCGGCTTCACGGTCAAACCTTCATACTCTTCAGGGTCAGCATTGTAAGCTGCACGCTTATGATTGCGAAGTACTTTGAGCATATGGTCTTTGTTTCGCTCGTAGCCTTCAAAAGATCCTAATTCATTCGCCATTTCAGCGGATGTGGCATATGAAGTCATATGCATAGTAGCTGTAAGTGCTCCCGCAACAGCAGCACCTTCTTCACTATCGTATGGAAGTCCTTGTACCATCAGTGCTGCACCAATGTTAGCATAACCAAGACCCAGCGTCCGGAATTTGTAAGACAGGTCTGCAATTTCTTTAGATGGAAACTGAGCCATGAGTACAGAAATCTCCAGTACTACGGTCCAGATACGAGACGCATATTCCAGCGACTCAATATCAAATTCTTTGTACTCCCCTTCGGCTTTGAAAAATTTCATCAGGTTTAGAGAAGCGAGATTACATGCGGTGTTATCCAGAAACATGTACTCTGAGCAAGGGTTACTTGCATTGATTGGGCCATCTTCGGGGCACGTATGCCATTCGTTGATGGTATCGTGATACTGCGTTCCGGGATCGGCGCAAGACCAAGCTGCGTAAGCAATATCATCCCAAAGCTCACGAGCCTTCATGGTTTTCATAGGCTTAGGATCACGGCCTTCTTCTTTGGCATCGTCCAGTTCAACTCGGCCAAATAGGTGCCAGTCCTTATCTTCTTTCACAGCTTTCATGAAAGAGTTAGGTACACGAACCGAGTTGTTTGAATTCTGACCGCTTACCGTTGAGTACGCTTCTGAATTCCAGTCGGTATCATAGGTATCAAATTCTAAATCAGTGAAGCCTTGTGCAGCAAGCTGAATTACTCGCTCTATATAATTAAGAGGAACTTGCTCTCTTTTAGCTTTACGGATTTGGTTAGCCAGTTCTTTGTTTTTCAGCGGGTCGCGACTCATCGCTCCGTTGAATGTGCGGCCTTCAATCTCTACCGGTGTGTGGCAAAGATTGATAATTTTCTTAAGGTGCTTCTGCACATTTTTGGATCCCGCTACAAGAGCTGCAACTTTCTGTTCTTCACGAACTTTCCAGTTGATGTACTCTTCAATGTCCGGGTGATCCAGATCAAGCGTTACCATTTTGGCAGCGCGACGTGTAGTACCACCGGATTTGATAGCGCCGGCAGCACGGTCACCAATTTTCAGGAAGCTCATCAAACCGGAGCTTCTTCCACCACCGCTTAATGGTTCTTCAGATCCACGGATTTTCGAGAAATTACTTCCTGTTCCCGATCCGTATTTAAATAAGCGAGCCTCACGAACCCACAGATCCATGATACCGCCTTCATTTACTAAATTATCATCTACACTCTGAATAAAGCACGCATGGGGTTGTGGATGAGTGTATGCATCTTCAGACTTTTTCAATTCGCCTGATTTTCCGTCCACATAATAATGCCCTTGTGCAGGACCATTAATTCCGTAAGCCCAGTGAAGTCCGGTATTGAACCACTGTGGACTATTCGGTGCTGCCATCTGATTGGCCAGCATGTTTGCTAGCTCGCTATAAAATACTTTCGCATCATCTTCACTGTCAAAGTAGTCATGTTTCCAGCCCCAGTAAGTCCAACATCCCGCCAAACGATGGAAAACCTGCTTGCTGTCTATCTCATGCGAATACCTTTCTTCTTCCGGAAGTTCTTTCAAAGCCGTCTCATCAGCTTCAGACCGCTGAAGCCATTTCGGCACGCCTTTCTCTTTAATCTTTTTCAGCTTCGCCGGTACTCCCGCCTTGCGGAAATATTTTTGAGCGATTACATCTGTTGATACCTGCGACCAGCCTTCGGGCACAACCACATTTTCCATGTGGAATACCTGGGAGCCATCAGGGTTTTTGATTTCAGAGGTGCGTGTTGCGAATTCGATTGCGTCAAATGGAGTTTTCCAATCAGACTTAGTATAGAAGCGAGTAAATTTCATTGGCGTACTTCGTTAGTGTATTAATGTTGTGTTGAAACCTTCGTAGATGAGAGACAATATTCTTAAATAATCCCGATACCTTATCTCCTAAAGAAGTACGAATTAATATAGACGAGACAAGGTGTTTGGGCAAGAAAAAAATCAATTACTTTTCCACAATATTTGGGACTTATCCACATCTGCTAATTCATAATTTCTTAGCATCCTCTATTAAGCAATAATATTATATTTATTATTATAAATAATCATTTATTAAAAATTAATGAAAAATCAACCTGTGCTTATAAGTATCCATAAAATTACTTAAAAGCAGATTTATTCTGCTTTTAAATTTGAAGATCTTTCAATAGTTATCCACATGTAAAATTTATAAAAATTCATTAATTCTAAATTTTTATAAATATTTTTCTTCTGTAATTAGTAATTAACTTATTAATTATAGGGCATATTTTTTATATGATTAATCCTACTAATAAGTATATATCCTTAATTGCAATTATAGAAGAAAATTGTAAAAACCATTGTCGGCTAATGCCTGGAGGGGTTTAGTAAAACCAATCAAAAAAATACCGGGTGTTGATCTTGGCTAACAACACCCGATAAAAAAGAAAAGCTGTGTAATTTAAAAAGTGAACTTTACTCCACCCTTAAATTGAAATCCCGGGGTGTTAAATCCATAAACTTCGGTGTAGTCTGCGTCCAGTAAATTATCCAGTGATACAAAAACAGTGAGCTGATCCTGAAGCAGTTTGTACTGAGCATTCGCATTCAGCAACACATAACTGTCCAGCTCAACTTCCTCAGTAGCAAAAGTGGTATTATTAAAAAACAGATCTGCTCTTGACCCCACAAATTGACCGCTCAAATTGAAGTACAGTTTTGGGCTTAATTGCTGAGTAATGTTGGCTCCAAAATTGTGGTCAGGTCGGCGAATAAGATTATCCGTTTCTTCTCCCGCTTGTGTAATAGCGCCATCCAGATAGTTATAAAAGAACCCTAAGGTTGTTTGAAAGAAACGGTAAGAAGCAGACAGCTCAATCCCTGAATCGTTCTGCTCGTTCACATTAATGTATCCCACTGTCGCGTCATAGGAGATCAAGTCGTCGATGGTTCGCTGGAAATAAATCGCAGAAGCAGACAGGCTTCCATCCAAAGATCGATACTCAATACCTGCATCAAGAGTAAGACTTTGCTGGGGTTTCAGGTCAGTATTAGCACCGAATGGTCCAAACAGTTCGTTTAGCGTTGGTGCCTTAAAGCCTGAACTAACGGAAGCCAGTAGTTTAATTTGGCTGTTAATATTATAAACCGGAGCCACATTGAATGTCCAATTGCTGCCATATTCAGAATGATTATTGAGGCGTAAACCCAACTCTCCATTTAAGCCAAATCCGGATTTCAGAAATACAGTGGCATACGGACTGAGTATCTGTGAACCTTCGTCAATACCATCAAGCTGGAAGTCCAGATTTTGAATATTAAAGCCGGCAAGTAATCGAACGTTATTAAATTTGTTGTAAGTGGCATACAAATCGGAATTAAATAAACTCGCTTCAGGATTAAAGACTCCAAAGGCATCCGTAAACTTTCGCTCTGTTTGAGTTAATGTTGCCGACTCTTTAATTTCAAAATCACCTTTTCTATATGTAAGGCGTGCACCCGTATTCAAAAGAGTCGCTTCGTACCGGTTATCGGCATCTGAGAAAGCGCCTCCGTCATAATCTCCATCATATTCGGAGTAATTCAGAAAGGGTGTAATCGTCAAACCAGCCAGTGGTTTAACCGACACCTGACTGCTAACAGCATTACGTTCGAAACCATCCTCAGTGAAAGCCCCTCCCACAGTTGGTTCAGCTTCAGATATTCCATCTGTTTGTATCCTGCTTAGGTTTACAGAATAATCTACCAAGGCTGAACTTCCATTCACCCCTACTCCCCACTCGTTGGTGTTGAATGAACCATAAGATATTTTACCTGTTGTATTGAAAGATCCTTGCTCACTTTTCTTAGTGATAATGTTAACCACGCCTGCAATAGCATCAGAGCCATAAAGGGTACTCATGCTTCCTTTCACAATTTCGATACGCTCTACGCTTTCCAGAGGCAGAAGCCTTAAATCAAAAGCCCCTCCTTCTCCGGAAGGATCAGTGACCGGAAAGCCGTCAATAAGAATAAGAGTAAACTGAGTAGACGCACCCCTTAAATACACCGATTTATCTTTACCGGGATTTGAATTTGCACCATTAATAATAATTCCATTTTGCTGATTCAGTAGTTCTGAAATTGAGGAACCGGCATGCCTCTCTATTTCTTCCCGGTCGATAACGGTTATAGGCTTGGTTGTTTCGCGGGCCGGAGTTGGGGTTTTAGATGCCGTAACTACAACCTCTCCTAAATTTAAAGTGTCTGCTACCTGTGCAAAACTTGTTTGGGATGCCGCCAGAAAAATAATGAATGATAATGTTGATAAGAACTTCATGAGGTTGTTTTTTGATTTTGAATATGATTAGGCGGGTAAAGCTTTTGAGGACCAAATACAGCTATTACACAGAATAGAAATTCATGAAATAAAGCCAGGATATAGTTCAGTGCTAAAAGCATAAATCTTAACTGCACATCTTTTTACCCGAAAGAGGTGCGTCGGTTAAATGACGGCAGGTCTCCTGGCTTCTCCGTTGGCAGCGCCTTCCCGTCCCTTTAGGAACAGTGGCAAAGGTGAGGCTGCATACATTCGCATAGTGCGAATCGGATTACAGTTGCGGGAACAGCTCTCGTATTTCACGAGATTCCCTTTTAACTCTGGGTGATAAAATCATCAACCCGAGACCATCATTAATTCATGTTCAAAGTAACGACATTAGCCAATAATTCAAATCAATTATTCCGTTTTCCTGAACTGCTTTCTATCTCCGCAATAAAACTTAATTCTAATTTCGGTGCAGTTGGTTTTTATGAAATTTAATTGGACGAATTACTCCTTTTTCAATAAACCTATACTTTGTTGAAAAGGCAATTCTTCGCACATCTGTAAGAAAGTCTTGGAAATCCTAAACCTTAAAATCGCTCTTCCTTTATCGATAAAGCTACATTTCTAAATATAGTAGGTGAAAACACCTATACTATTTTTAGGTGCTTTACGTGATTTAGACTATCGTGCGAATTTGGTAGATTTTACTAAAGAAATAAGCAAATGATTTATCATAACTTATTGTTAGTCTAATATTATGAGTCACATCAAAGATACAGAACAGAAAATATCAACCGGTATTTCAGGGCTGGATGAGGTTTTGAATGGAGGCCTTATTCCTGAGCAATCGTACCTGATTCAAGGCGGCCCCGGAACAGGGAAATCTACTATCGGTTACCATTTTTTGGAGCAAGGAGTAAAAGAAAATGAGTCTTCACTTTATATCTCTTTTGGAGAAGGTAATGATCATGTAATGACCAATGCTAAAAAACTAGGCATTGACCTTGAATCCGTTCACTTTTTGGATTTGAATCCTGATACCGATATCACAAAAGATTTTGAAACCTATACTGTTTTTGCTACTGCTGAAGTTGAAGGCTCTGCGATATTTGACCCGATTGTTGAAGCAATCGAGAAGCATGAACCCAAGCGGGTTTTCCTTGATTCCATAACCATGTTCCAGTTTTTAAATCAAGACCCATATCAAACACGGAATATGGCTCTTTCCTTTATTAAGTATATATGTAAGAGTGGAGCCACATTACTTATGACTTCCGAGTTATCGGAAAAATCTACAGAAAAAGAAGCCACCTTTTGGGTTGATGGGATTATAAATCTTGAGTTTTCCGAAACCTGGCGCCGGCTAAGTATTCTAAAGTATCGCGGTTCTGACTTCAGGTCCGGCAATCACGCTTTTAAAATTGGAAAATCGGGTTTTGAACTTTTTCCAGCCCTGAGACCTAATAGATACAATCGTCAGTTTTTAAGTGAGCCCATGTCCTCTGGATTACCGGAACTTGATAAAATGTTGCATGGAGGTATTGAAAAAGGAACGACGTCTCTTATAACCGGACCAAGCGGGGTGGGTAAAACAAATCTGTGTGTGCAATTTTTAAAAGAAGCTGCAAGCCGTGGTGAGCGCTCAGCTATCTAAACCTTTGAAGAATCCAAAGAAGTGATTTTGAAAAGATCGGAATCCATCAACGTTCCTATTAAAGACATGATGGACAAAGGTAATTTGAAAATTAAACCTATTGAGCCCCTATCCTACTCACCGGATGAATTTTCCAAAATAGTCCAAACCGATGTAGAAGAGAACGACACCAAATTTGTACTTCTCGACTCCATTGGTGGATATGGAATGGCTGTCCGAGAAGAAAATACACTTGAGCGACTTCACTCACTCACGGTGTATCTCCAAAATATGGGCGTTACTACTTTCTTGATTAACGAAACGCAAAGCATTACCGGCACGCTGGAAACCACCAACATGCATGCCAGTTACCTGGCTGATAACATCATCTTTCTCCGATATCTTGAAATGGAAGGAGAGTTGCAGAAAGCTATCGGAATCCTGAAAAAAAGATTGAGCGATTTCGAGAAATCCATTCGCCGGTTCCATATCACCAAAGACGGAATCAATGTAGGAGATAAACTATCAGGATTTAGTGGAATCCTGAGTGGCGCTCCGCAAGCTCATTAACTTGTATTAGATTATAAACAAAAAGATGTTCGAATATATTTTCATAGATAAAAAAGCTACTGGGAACAGCCCCACGATATTGCTATCTATGTCTCGGAAATCTGACCGAAGACTTCTTAAAAAAAATATACCCGATCACTTTAATATCATTGATGGCACAAAATCTTCTTTAAGTGATCTTCACTACGATATTTGTATTACAGACTTACCCTCTTTTAAAGACCAACGTGAGGAATTGCTGGAAATAAAGAAACAGGCTCAACCTGTATATTTGCCCCTTCTGGTTTTAGTTGAAAGCACTAAAATTCTGAAGCATAATTCTGAAATATGGGAGCAGGTTGACGATATTATTGAAATACCGGTACCCATAAACCTGCTAAAAATGCGTATCCAAAATCAGATGCGCAGCCGCGAAAATTCACTGCATATTGGCCGACAGAATGAAAAACTTCGCCTGCTTGAAAAGGCAATTAACTCTACAAATGTAGGTATTACAATTGCCGATGCTACGGATGAAGACGAACCTATAATTTTCTCGAACAAAGGGTTTACACAACTCACCGGGTATTCTAAAAATGAAGTAAAAGGCAAGAACTGTCGCTTTCTTCAGAATAATGACCGAGAGCAAGATGGACGAAAAGAAATCAGACAAAAGATTAAGGATGGTGAAATGGGGCGAGACATTCTTCGCAATTACAAAAAAGATGGCACTTTATTTTGGAATGAGCTTTCCATTGCGCCCATCAAAGATCAGGCCGGAGATACGACACACTTTATAGGTATACAAAATGATGTGACAGAACTTGTTGAAACTCAAGAAGAGTTGAAAAATGACAAAAAACATCTTCGATTGGTGACGGAAAATTCGACCGACATGATTACACGTCATGCCCTCGATGGTACCTACTTATTCGTCACCCCATCCTGCGAACAACTGATGGGTTATACTCCGGATGAGCTTATGGGTAGAAACGCATTCGATTTTATCCATCCGGATGATGTGGAACGAGTTGATCAAGAACATGAAGTTCTACATAACAATCCTGCAGATAACAAGACCGTAACCTCAACCTTTCGTAAGAGAATAAAATCAGGTGAGTACAAGTGGGTAGAATCGGTGAGCCGAGCTTCAGTTAATCCTCAAAATGATACCATCACCGAAATACAAACTAATACCCGTGATATCTCAACCCGTAAACAATATGAGCGTGAGCTTGAACAATCCGTTACGGAGAAAAATGTGCTGCTTCAGGAAATTCACCATCGCGTTAAGAATAATATGGCCATTATTTCCGGATTACTCCAGATTCAACAATTTGATTCTGATAATCAAGAGCTAAACCATATTCTTGAAAACAGCATCTCCCGGATTAAAAGCATGGCACTAATCCATGAAAAACTATACCGCTCCAATTCATTAAGTCACATTAATTTTCGTGAGTACATCATAGATCTCACTGAGACTATCAAAAAATCTCAAGTCTATGATGATAAAATCAACGTCGAGATTGAGTGTGATAGCATCATGATGAATATAAACCAAGGAGTTCCCTGTGCACTCATACTAAATGAAGCCATCTCAAATTCTATTGAACATGCTTTTACTGGTAGAGAAAAAGGTAATATTTGGGTTCGTTTTCAAGAGAAAGACAAGCAAATTCATGTGACTGTAAAAGATGACGGGATTGGGATGCCTGATGACATATTCAAAAAGGAACAAACTTCAATGGGATTAACTATTATTCAAACTCTTACTAGCCAGTTAGATGCTAAAAAAGAGTTCAAAAATAAAGGTGGAACTGAGCTTAGCTTCACCTTTCAGCAGCAAAATATAAGTGGTGCTCATAGCCGTTTTGTTTGATAGTTATTTCTCAAAAAATATTTATACATGTGATTGCATGACTGCTCATTAAGCTGTTTCAACAATTTCTTTTTGTTGATATCGATTAATAGAATCTGTAAAAGACGGTGGTATTAAGAATGGTCAATAAGGATACTGAAAAGTAAAAGATTCGATGGGAATGACTATTATTAAACCTTGGTTAAACAATTAGAATCTGAATTTAAAGTTGAAACCAATGTTAGAACTAGATTTACCTTTTCCTTTGACCATAAAAATATAAGTGGCCCCGATAATCGCTTTTTCTAAAAAATCCTATATAAGCTGTATTGCTATTTTATTAAGTCTTGTACTTCAGCTTGTTGTTCCACTGAAGTCGTTTGCTCAAAGTGTTGCCCATCAAGATTCAGTGATTACAATTCCGGTTACAGAAGTAGATCCCCCGTCAGTAAAAGCAAACCCTGATGATGGCGAAAAGTGGAGACTATTTACGCTCCCAAAGAAAAACTATACAAAGTACGAGTCAGTTACCGAAGGTACTGAGACCTTCATCAAATCAACCAGCAATAATAGTGCATCCGGTTTACTGTATATGGTAGAAATTGCTCCAAAACAGTACCCAATTATGGAATGGACCTGGAAAACAGATGGAGTTCTGAAAAATGGGAATATGTCTAAAAAAGGCGGCGATGACTATTCAGCGAGAATCTACGTTACCTTTAAATATGATAAAGCTGATCTTCCTTTTGGTGAAAGGCTCAAGTATGGAACGCTGAAAACATTTACGAGTTTTGAAATTCCTCTCCGATCGTTGAATTACGTTTGGGCCAACACGCAACCTGTTGGCTCGTTTCAAGAAAATGTATTCACGAACTGGGTTTATATGATAGCTGTAGAATCAGGTAATGAGGAAGCCGGGCAATGGGTGACTTCAAGTGTAAATATTTATGAAGACTACAAAAAAGCATTTGGTGAAGAACCCAAAAGTATTGAAAGTATCACCATTATGACAGATTCCGATAACACTCAAGGTTCTGCAACTGGGTATTTCAAAGACATCTACTTTAAAAAGGCAGAATAATCAGAAACACCTTTTGCTAAAGCTTTCGAGTAATCATTTATAGTCTCCATAATTTTCTTTAAAAGCATATTAGACGTTGATTAACTCTCAGTTTCTATTAATAATGCATTACTTTAAAATAAGTCAGTATTATTCAATTAGGTTAGAAAGACATTATGAAAAAACTCAATAAAATCATGCTCTTTACCGGGGGCATAGCCTTAGGATTTGTGTTGGCGTTCACGTTCATCCAGGATAAAGAGGCACCCATTACTTCCACAATGGTTCAGGATGCAGCTTCTATTATTGGGCTTGAATTCACACAAGCTGAAAGAGACACCATGATTGATGAGCTCGAAGACACCCGGGAAAATTTGCAGGCTATCCGAAATATGAAGCTGAATAATTCGGTCCCTCCTGCTTTAAATTTCAACCCTATTCCGGTTGGTAAAAGATTTGATTTCCAACAAAAATCCCAAGTTTGGGACTTGCCTCAAGATGTAGCTCTTCCCGAGAATAAAGATGAGATTGCCTTCTACACCATTGGCGAATTAGCCTCCCTCATTAAAGACAAAAAAATAACATCTGTAGAACTCACTGAGTTCTTCCTGAATCGTATCGAAGAGCATAATGATGAGTTAGAAGCTATCGTAACTGTAACCAGAGAAAGGGCATTACAACAGGCTCAACAAATGGATGTAGAGCTGGAACAGGGAGTTTATCGGGGACCCTTGCACGGAATTCCCTATGGAGCTAAAGATTTATTAGCAGTTGAAGGATACAAGACGACATGGGGAGCTACTCCTTATAAAGATCAAATGATTAATGAGACCGCTACCGTTGTACAAAAGCTGGATGCTGCCGGTGCCGTACTCATTGCCAAAACTACCCTCGGTGCCCTGGCCTACGGTGACATTTGGTTCGGTGGCCGTACTAACAATCCCTGGGACTTAGAGCAAGGCTCCAGTGGTTCTTCTGCGGGCTCAGCTTCAGGAACTGCTGCGGGATTATTTCCTTTCGCAATTGGTACTGAAACCTTGGGCTCTATTGTTTCTCCATCTACAAGAAATGGTACTACCGGCCTGCGCCCTACCTATGGTCGGGTTAGCCGAACTGGGGCTATGGCTTTGAGCTGGACAATGGATAAAATCGGGCCCATTACCCGCAGCGTAGATGATGCTGCCCTTGTATTCAATGCCATTTACGGTCCGGACGGAAAGGACCAAACCATAATTGACCTCCCCTTTAACTACGATGCAGATCTTGATATTAAGACTCTTAAAATTGGATATCTAAAATCTGCTTTCAATCGTGACTATTGGAACAAAGAACGGGACAGCCTTGTGCTTGCAACAATGAGAGATCTTGGCGTAGAACTCATTCCTTTTGAACTTCCGGAATTTAATGCCGGAGCCCTGAGTCTTATTTTAACAGCTGAAGGAGCTGCTGCATTTGATCAACTTACCCTTTCAAACCAAGACGACTTAATGAAATGGCAGGAACCTAATGCATGGCCAAATTCTTTCAGAGCCGCTCATTTTATCCCTGCTATCGAGTACATTAATGCCAACCGGGCTCGTTATCAGTTAATCCAAAAAATGGATTCGGTAATGCAAAAGGTTGATGTTTACATATCTCCTTCATTTGGTGGAGGGAACTTATTGGTTACCAATCTAACAGGACACCCCAGTGTAGTACTCCCTAATGGTTTTACGGACGATATGCATCCAACCAGTATCACATTTATGGGGGACTTGTTTAAGGAAGCGGAAGTGCTTTCAGTAGCAAAGGCTTATCAGGATGCAACAGACCACCATACTAAACATCCTCCTTTATTCTCAAACTGATTAAGAATTCAATACTATTCTTAAACCATCTATTTTTCGCTAAGTTATTATAATTAAGTAAAATACTTTTAATTACGTTGTATTTTAACTTATTCTTTTACAGATTCATGCAATCTTTTAAGATAATCGGGGACAATGGGTAAGAGTTTTATTGTTTTAAAACCAAATAGTCTGGTAAAAGCAGGGTATTACGTGACAGCACCTTTTTTTATCGCTGTTTCCATCTATCTATTATACTCCTTTTTTTCGCGCGGAATCGGAACAAGCTCTCTCTTTATCTTGGATCTAGCTCTCGTTATCGCTTCAACCCTAACCCTTTTAAGTTATGCCCTTTCTTTGCCGGTCTTTCACCGGTTTCAGATAGTATTTCAAGAAAACAAAGTTCATCAAACAGCACTTCTGAATAAGGCTATTCCTTACAGTGAAATTAATACCATTATTCTAGGTAACGGAGGGGTTGAAATCCATGGAAAAAATTTCTTTGACAAAATATCCATTGGTGATCTTTACATAAACTTTGAAGAGGCCAGAGATTTCCTTTCAGAAAAGGTTAAGGACGAAAAAAATATTCGTTACAAGGGGAATTCGAAATATATTCAGGAATTCAAAAGCTGAGTGTGATTATCCCAGATCTACCCACTCTCCACCTTTCTTAGACGATTCCATAATAGCTTCAACTATTCGTATATCCTTCAACCCATCCTCACCGGGCACCAATGGCTTGCTGCTTTCTTTGATAGCTAAAGCATCATTATCCATTTGTCGCGCCTGTTGGTGATTTGGATCAGCGGGCAACTTAATACCGTTACTTGTTTCTCCTTTAACACCGCTATAGCTTTGCATTGGGCTGAGTTTATACCATCCATCTTCGGCATCAACATCTAAGTAATTAGTCGATTTGCCAAAGCTCGTTTCTCCGAATGCAGTAACTCCCTCAGGGAATCTCAACTCAAATTCTGTGAACTCATCTACTTCACTATACATCTCTTCCCGCTCTGACCATTGTTTTCCCCTAACTGCAATCGGCTCCATATTTGACGCATACCGAGCTCCGTTGATTGCGTAAACACCCATATCATAAAGCGCACCTCCTCCAAGTTCCGCGCTGGCACGCCAGTTATCGGGACCATGACCACCACTGTAGCCGGCCCCAGCTTTAACTTCCTTTACAGCACCGTAGGTTTTCTGCTTGCCGTATTTAATGATGGTCTGGGTATTGGGCTCATGCTGCATTCGGTAACCGATAGTAAGCTGCACCTTATTTTTGTTTGCCGCATCAATTACTGCCTGACAGTCTTCCATCGTTTTTGTCATTGGTTTTTCGCACCAAACATGTTTGCCTGCTTCAGCTCCGACAATAGCATATTTAGCATGAAGGCCTGTTGGAAGTACAATATAAATTACATCAATTTCATCGTTATTAGCCACTTCATGCATGTTTTGATAGTTGTAAACATTACCATCAGTTATACCATAGCGCTCTTGCCAGCGTGGAATTTTATGTGGAGAGCCTGTCACAATTCCTTTAAGCTCACAGTGTTGTGTCATCTGCAAACCGGGGGCTAATAGTCCTGAAGCATAGCTCCCTAAACCTACTAAAGCCACACCCAGTTTATCTTTCTTTTTTGGAATGATAATATTCGAAAAGCCGGAAACTAAAGAAGCACCGGCAATAAGTGAACCTGTTCTCTTAAGAAAATCCCGCCGTGAAAAGTGATCAGACATCTCAACTAAATTTAGATATGTGTTAGTGTATTGGCCTCGATTAATATCTGACTAAATAAGATTATACTCTATTGCTTTCACAACGAATTATCTTATTCAAGTGCGCTGCTTGAACCCTTTGTTGTATCTTTCATAAATGAAATACTATACGTCACCCCATTGCTTCCATCTACAGACCAATTTGCATCAATCTGACTCATCAGTGCTCTTACTAATGTCATACCCAATGATTTGGATTTTTCAGGCTTATCTGCATCTGGGAAACCAATTCCGTTATCTGAAATAGTGCTATAAATAACTCCGCCTTTTTCCTCCAAATGAACTTCAATCTTACCCTTTTCAAGACCCAAAAACGCATGTTCTAATGCATTGGATAGTATTTCATTGAGTGAAAGAGCAAATGGTATAGCCTGATTTATATTCAGTTCTATTTCTTCTATGTGGGTTACTACCTCTACTTCAGCATTACCATAGCTAATCCCATTTTTAATCTGGCTGATAAGGTCATCAATATACTCAAGCACAGAAATCCTGCTTAAGTTTTGAGATTGATACAACTTTTCATGAATCATAGCCATCGTTTGAATACGCAACTGGCTCTCTTTAATAAGACGCTTAAGATTTGGATCATCATATTCATAAGCCTGTAGTTCCAACAATCCGGAAATAACAGCTAAATTATTTTTCACCCGGTGATGAATCTCTTGTAACAACACATTTTTTTCCTGAACTGATATCTGTAGCAGCTTTTCCCTTTTCTTAATCTCACTAATATCATTCCCGGTTCCGATAATAAACTTATGATTCTCAAGCTCAAATAAAACCGATTTTACATGCCGATGTTTTACTTCTCCCGTTTTTGTTTTTGGTGATACCTCAATAGATGACTCCCCATGAGTGTAAATCTCTTCTATATTATTGGAAATCCTAACTTTATCAGCCTCATTTGCAAAACTAAAAGGGTTTAGGGATTTAAGTTCTTTCTCGGAGTATCCTATCTCATTTACAAAATTTCGGTTTACCCGAACATAATTCAGCTCTTCATTCAACATAAAAAAGGTTCCGGGCAAACTATTAATGATGGCATCCGCTAACTGCTTTTGCTCAACAATCGCTTTTTCCATTTTCTTTTGCTCGGTGATATTCAAGCCAATATTCAGGAAAACCTCTTCTCCATTCATTTCAATAATACTACCTCTCCAAAAATAAGGGCTTACTTTTCCTCTCTTATGTTTAAGGTGTAGCTCTTGTCCAGCAGTCTTGTTTGTTAAAATGCTTTTGAAGGCTTGTTTTAGGTGCGGATGATCTTCTTCTACAATTAAATCAAAGGCTGTTTTATTCTGCAATTCATTTTTGGAATACCCAGTTAAACGTTCCCCATTTTTATTCCATTGTAGAATGTTCATCCTCTTATCTACAATTACTAAAATGCTTGGTAGATTATCTAAAACCTGTTGAGTGAAATTTTTCTGTTGAACCAACGATTCTTCCATTGACTGCCTCTTCAAAAAAGCACCCATTATTTCTACCGCCGTTTTTAGCACAATAATTTCATATTCTTCCCATTCTTTAACCTCCCTAGTTGAGTCAAACCCCATAAAACCGAACCAATCTTCCTTGATAAAAATAGGTAGCAGTATCACCGATTTAATACCCTGAGCTTCCATAAGCTCCCGTTCAAGGTTAGGTAAATCTTCCGTTTTGGAGTTTACAACTTTATTATCCGATAGGTTTTTATAAAACATCGGAAAATTTTGGTAGGGAATATTCTGTAGTTCAGGATTATCGATCTGTGGTTCTACCCCTTTCGCAGTGGCTTCGTAGTCCTGGCTAACTAACAAAGTATCTTCTTTATCGAAGCTATTAGTAAAAATATATGCCCGATCTGTTTCTGATACATCTACCAGAATTTTCAATACATTATTAAAAACATTGTTATCAGAACTTTGAACAAGATGATTAGAACATTGCGATAAAGCATTTTGATAGGCTAAACGTTTTCGGAGCTCTTGTTCACTATCTTTCTGTCTTTCAATTTCAGCCAGCTTTCGTTCCGTAATTTCAAAAGATGTTCCTAAAATGGATATAGGATTTCCAGCTTCATCATAGTGCAAGGTAATTTCGTCACGAAGCCAAATTTGTTGCCCATTTTTGCGCTTAAATCGGTATTCATTTATTGCCGACCCTCCATCTTTCATGATTTGATGGAATTTACCGGCTACTTCTTCCTTGTCATCATGATGAATACGCTCAGCCCAAGGGAAATCATTGTTTAAAAAATACTCTACAGAGAAACCTAGAATGTCTTTTACATTTGGGCTGACAAAAGTAAGTGGATAACTATTTGTGGGTTCACATTTAAAAACAACAATGGAGCCCCCCATAAATAATTGTTCGGCATCATTGCCTGTAATCTTATTTTTACTGTCCTTCATTTTGATAGGATTTTTTAACTACTCAATAACCCTGCAAGCCTATTCACCAATAAATAACTATCAAGTGTATAAATATTCCTTCAAGTCTTCAAGAATTTAATGCTTTTGAGTAACTATTTTTAGTTATTCCAAAATTAATATAAGTATATCTATGACAAAGGATTACCAAGTACCACCCAAAACAACCATCGGACATATTCACCTGAAAGTCTCTGATCTGGATCGCGCACTTGAGTTTTACTGCGGTTTATTAGGCTTTGAACTTATAATGACTTACGGTGACCAGGCTGCATTTATATCTGCCGGAGGATATCACCACCATATTGGCTTGAATACCTGGCAAAGTAAAGGAGCACCCCCTGCACCAAAAAGAAGTACAGGATTGTTCCACACTGCTATTTTATATCCCTCCCGAAAAGACTTAGCTGAAATATTGCAGCGGCTAATTGATGCCGATTATTCTCTCTCAGGAGCTTCAGATCATGGTGTTTCAGAAGCACTCTATCTTGATGATCCGGATGGAAATGGAGTTGAGCTGTATTGGGACCGTCCAAAAGACCAGTGGCCTACAAAGAAAGATGGAAGCATAGAAATGTTTACCCATTCTTTAGACTTGAAGGATCTGTTAAATGAACTTGGTTAGAAAGTAGTTTCAACTCAATAAAAGTTTTACTGAATCGTAATCTTAGCGCCCTTATCTTTAGGTAAAATCAATTTAATAATCATACTTACTCATGAAGAAGCTCTTTACTCTGTTATCCATCTTTGCTTTAGGATTTACATCAACCGCAAATGAAGCACTCCGCTGGGGGCAAATTGGTCACCGCACTACAGGCCACGTTGCTGAACAGCATCTCACCGAAAAAGCAGCGACTGAAGTGGAACGTGTTTTAGGAAATGAGTCGCTTGCTGAAGTAAGTACATGGATGGACGAAGTCCGCTCTGATGATAATTACGATTACATGTCGCCATGGCATTATGTAACGATCCCTCCCGGTGAAACTTACGAGTCTGTAGAGAAAGCCGAAGGTGGAGACATTATTTGGGCGCTTGAAAAAGCAGTTCGTGAATTGAAGGAAGGCGGACTTTCAGCAGAACAGGAAGAAGAGAATCTTAAAGTATTGGTTCACTTAGTTGGTGACCTTCATCAACCCCTTCACGTTGGGAATGGTGATGACCGAGGCGGCAATGATGTCCGCCTGCAGTGGTTCTGGAGCAACTCTAACCTACACCGGGTTTGGGATAGTGAGATGATTGATGACAAACAGTTAAGCTATACGGAATTAGCTGACTACGTTAACCACCCTACTGATCAGCAAATAACAGAATGGCAAAGTACTTCAGTAAGAGACTGGGCTTATGAATCTCAGGACATTCTTCCTCAGGTATATGATATGCCCGAAGACAAAGAGCTTAGCTATGAATACGCATTCAAAAACTGGGACACCGTTGAGCAACGCTTGGTTAAAGCAGGTGTGCGTATGGCCGGATTGATTAATGAGATTTACAAATGATCAACTTATTTGCCAAACGCTAATTTATTTTTCACAAAACCACTCTATCTTAATTTTAATATAGAGTGTAAAAGCTAAGATAAAGTTTGGTATTGGTCAGAATTCGGGAGATCTTTGATACACAAATTAAAGGAACATCGGTATTTATAAATTTAGTACAGTATAATTTTCCCTTCTATAGTTTGTATAACTAACAATCAATTATCACAGCCGATTTAAGAAATGAAGTATGCTTGTTTTTAAGCATACAAGACACTGTGCCTGTGAAACAACACTTATATATTTATTATTATGGAATACGGTAAAGTAAAATGGTTCGATGCACAAAAAGGATTCGGCTTTATTCAGCCTGACAATGGCGAAAAAGACGTTTTTGTACACCGAAACAACATTGAGAACCTCGGATTTAACGAAGGTATCAATGACGGAGAAGAAGTTGAGTTTTCTATTGAGGAAACTGACAAAGGCTTAAGTGCCACTGAAGTATACATTCTCGAATAATACTTCTTTAGATTTTATTCAAGTCCCGTGCTTTATAAGTACGGGACTTTTTTTATGCCTTTCTATTTTTCTTGACTCCTCCCTTTGAATCTGCTACACTTTTCTAACAACAAAAAAGGGAGATTCCTATGATTCTATATAAAAACCGACGTCACTATAAATATACCTTAGTAGATTCCTTTTCCCGGAAGATTGAAATCGAAACCGATCATAAATTAGGTAACGATTTTCTTTATCTGGATGAAAATGGAATCCTTTTTATCTCTAAGGGATATTCCTGGGATGGGCCAAGCGGACCTACCATTGACACTAAAAACTTTATGCAGGGCTCGCTGGTTCATGATGCTCTCTATCAACTGATGAGAGAAAAACACCTCGATTTGAAATACCGGAAATACGCTGATGAGCTACTCCGAACCATGTGCATTGAAGATCGTATGAGCAAACTAAGAGCTCTCTTTGTTTATTGGGCCGTACGAATTTTTGGGGAGTCTTCAGCCATACCTGATACCCAAAAAGCTCCGTAAATAAAAAAAGGCGCCCGATGGACGCCTTTTAATTTCAAAACAATCTAACCGGCTTTAGTACTTAGCAGGCATTCCTTCTGCAGGAATTGATTCAAGAATGAATTCACGAATGTCTTCATTTGAAGTTACCAAGTCATCAGCGCGAAGATACATCATGTGTCCACTTCGGTATCCTTTAAACGAAACACGATCCCGGAGTTTTCCACTTGGATCCATATTCCACATGGTGTACTTGGCATCAAAGTAGTTTGTGCCTCCATCATAATAACCCGATTGGATCATTACGTGTAAAAATGGATTCTCAGCCATAGCTGATCTTAAGTCTTCACCGGTGTTATCACCGCTTCGGTCCCATGGATGCACAGGTCCGAAAGTCCAGTATTGTAAATCGGTGTCATAACCTAATTCAGATCGCAGATAGTGATTAATAGCCGGTGTGAAAGCATGGTTCCATGAACTCAGCGCCGGATCAAAATCATAACGGTTTCCTGCATTTTCACGATCAATGCCACGATATCGAGAGTCAAGACGACCAACGGTTAACTCTTGGTCGCGAAGCAATTCCTTCCAGAAAAATGATGTTGAAATTCGAAGGTTGTGATCAAGAATAACATCTTTTGAAATACCTGAATACTCAGCCACTTTCTCGGCAATCATATTCTTCTCGGCTTCACCAATAAAACCACCTTTTGCCAGAGCAGGTATATATTCGTTAATTGTGAATTCTTCGACTTCAGGCAGAATTTCGTCCAAATCTTTATTCTGTAAATCGCTCCCTAATGCATCGTGATACCAAGCGGTTGCTGCATAATAAGGCAGTGGAGTAGCATCTCCTACAGGCCCGTCACGCTCAACTCCCATTCCGGTCGGTGAAACTAAAATCACTCCATTAAGAAACATCCAGTGCGAAGATTGTAATCTATTTGCCAATCCTGACACTCTTGTTGTACCATAGCTCTCACCAATTAAATACTTGGGTGAAGGCCAGCGATTCTGACGAGATACAAAAGTATTGATCCAGTCAGCCAGGTAACTAACATCTGAGTTCACACCAAAAAAGGTGCTTCTATCAACTTCCGGATCTAAAATTCTTGAGAAAGCTACGTTAACAGGATTCACAAAAATTATGTCCGCTACATCAATAATAGATTCTGGATTATCTGTGACTCCATAAGGCTGAGTAGGAAAACCTTCACTATCAATATTCAGCTTTTTAGGTCCTGTATAGCCAATATGCATCCAAACTGATGCAGATCCCGGGCCTCCATTAAATGAAATAACCAGGGGTCGCCGAGAATCATCTTTCACATCAGAACGCTCATAATAAGTATAAAACAAAGAAGCGATTGGTTTACCGGAGTCATCCCAAACGGGTTGATTTCCTATAGTAGTTGTGTAAGGAACTTTTTTTCCTTTAATGGTTACCTGATGTTCTGTGGTTTTTTGCCAATCAACTTTTGAAGTTCGTTCATTGGATTCTTGTGCCAAAACTAAACCCGGCATCAATGAAATCAATATTAAAAGGGCGCTAATAATAATAGTGTAGGTGTTTCGCATAGTGTAATTTATTTCGTTTACTGGAAGGACAGTAGTTAGTGATTCTAGAGCTGAATTTCTTGTCAAATTCAGTAAATATTTATTCTCTCTTATAGAGACTAAGCCAAATGTTTTAGTATGAATGGAGCAGATTGGTGCTGTATTAAATTAAGTATGCTTTATTTGGAGTTAATTATAATAAAGAAGATATTATGGGCGATGCAAATGTATGGTAAGAATCAGTATTAGTAACATTAGTTTAGTATTTGTTTCCCCTCTATAGTTTGTACAACTAACAATAAATAAGCAGCTGCGCTCAGTATTTGATTAATTAAGTTAACTAATACCTCTCAGTTGCATTCATTACAACACAACACGATTATGGAATACGGTAAAATTAAATGGTTTGATGCTCAGAAAGGTTTCGGATTCATCGAACCAGAAAATGGTGGAAAAGATATCTTTGTACACCGCAATAACATTCAAAACCTTGGATTTGAAGAGGGGCTTGCTGATGGCGAGGAAGTAGAATACGACGTTGAAGAAACACCTAAAGGCCTTAGTGCTGTAGAAGTTTCTAGAGTAAGCTAATCTAGCCGATCAAATTTAAAACCCGGTCCTGTTGTACAGGCCGGGTTTTTTTGTATCTATGAATTTCAACTCAACAATATGTCTGATAAATCTTTCGATCTCATCCTTTTTGGTGCAACCGGCTTTACGGGGCAGAGAGCTGCTAAGTACCTAAACGATAACGCTCCAAAATCACTTAAATGGGGTATTGCAGCCAGAAATCCGGATAAAATTTCTAGGATTGCTGAAACCCTATACATATCCAAAGATCATCAATTCATCGTAGATACCACTAAAAAAGAACAGGTTGAATCGGTAGTACAGCAGGCCAGGATTGTAATTACTACGGTTGGTCCGTTCTCCTTGTACGGTGAAGAAATTATTGCTGCCTGTGCTAAGTTCGGAACTCACTATTTGGATATAACCGGTGAGGTAGGCTTCATTAAAAAAATGAAGGAAAAATACGAAGAAGCTGCAATTGAAAGCGGTGCTCTGCTTATCCCCTTTTCCGGTTTTGATTCTGTACCGGCCGACCTTACCGCTTTGCTGATTTCAGAGAAGTTCAGTCACCCAAAAAAACTCAGCATAAAATCTTACTACTCAATTAGCGGTGGCTTCAACGGCGGCACTATCGCCACTATGCTCAATAAGTTTGAAACCGGTGAATACAAAGAAATGGGTGATCCTAAATTATTGCTCAGCAACGGTTCGCAAAAAGTTCACAAACCTGATCACGGACAATTTTTTGGTTTTGATGCTGCCATTAAAAGATGGTCAGCCCCTTTTATCATGGGAGCCATCAATTCCAAAGTGGTCTATAAAAGTTCTGAAGATAACAATTACACAGAGAGCATTGCTTACAGCGAGCACTCCTCTTTAGGAAAATGGTACATCCCTATTCCATTTTTAATGGTTTCATTCATTGTGCTGTCGATAGCCATTTTCGGTCCAAAAAAGTGGTTCAGAAGTTTATTGAAAAGAGTTATGCCTGCTCCCGGTGAAGGTCCGTCTGAAAAACAAATTGAAAACGGGTATTTTAAATTGTTAGCGATCGCCAAAGATGAGACAGATAAAACGGTGTCACTAAAAATGTCATACCCCGGAGATCCCGGGAATAAGGCTACTGTATTTTTCTTATGTGAATCCGCTTTATGTTTATTTGAATCTTTAGATAATGTGCAGTTAGCTGGATTTAAAACTCCTTCAACCGCTTTTGGAACCCAACTGGCAGATCGGCTTAAAACCCGTGGTCTCAATATTAAAGTGTTAGAATGAATTATTTCCCCTCAATTATGCTTACTTTGCAACGGCAATAAAAATCTAAATGGAAGAGGCTTTTTGTGAGTGTTGAAAAAGTTACGTTTAACAACAAGATCGACAAAGAATTTAGCAGGACCGTTAAAACAAGGGTAAAAGAGTATTTCAAAGAAAATAATCTTTCCGAGCATGCTAATGCTTCAATGGTTTTCAAAACCGTAGCCCTTCTTACTCTCTATTTTGGAGCCTATGCACTAATCATGTCCGGGCAGCTTTCACTCGGTACCATGTGGTTACTTTGCGTTGCCATGGGAGTTGGGATGGCCGGTATTGGATTTTCTATTGCCCATGACGCTCTACACGGTTCTTATTCTTCAAATAATAAGGTCAACTATGTACTAGGGCTTACTTTTGATTTGATGGGCGCTAACGGTTACATCTGGAAAATTACTCACAACATTATTCACCACACCTACACTAATATTCACGGGCACGATGAAGATCTCGAAGTAGCTGCTTTTATCCGCCTATCTCCTCATTCTGAATATAAAGCTGTTCATCGCCTTCAGCATATTTTAGCATTCTTTGCCTACAGCTTTGCTACTTTTTTCTGGGTGTTTGTGAAAGACTACTGGTATTTCTTTAAAAGCCCTTTGGGTCCTTACGAAAATAAAAACCACCCGCTCAAAGAATGGGTTACACTGATAGTAACTAAAATAGTGTATTATGGTTATACCATTGCTTTGCCAATTATCCTTTTGGATATAACTTGGTATCACTGGTTAATTGGCTTCATGAGCCTTCATCTGACGGCCGGTTTTATTCTTGGGGTTATCTTTCAGCTCGCTCATGTGGTGGAAGAGACTATGCATCCGGAACCCAATGAAGACAATGTCATTGAAAACCACTGGGCTATTCACGAGATGATTACCACTAATAACTTTGCAAGAGCTAACAAACCTCTCTCATGGTTTATCGGTGGACTAAACTATCAAATTGAGCACCATCTTTTCCCTAAAGTCTGTAGTATTCACTATCCGGAAATTAGCCTTATTGTTGAAAAAACAGCAAAGGAATACGGAATACCCTACAACCACCATGAAACCTTTAGGGGAGCCGTTGCCTCTCATTACCGTACCCTTAAGAACTTCGGGAATCCTAACTTTAACTGGGAAGCCCCCAAGCAGGCTTAAGTTCTAATATTACAAAGCTCTATTTTATTCATGCTTTTGCTACATTCCTAAGCAGTATTAAACGTTGGGAGAAATGCAGCGAGTAATGTATTACCTATGGAGTTGTATCGGGGTTTTGATTCTTTTGTCATTACCATTAGAAAAGGTATATGCACAACCCATTGCTGTTAATGGGAATATGGACCTCTCCACATTCCAAATTGGATCCCAAAAGACTTTAGAGTTAAACGGTGAATGGGGTTTCTACTGGAATGAACTACTAGACCCATCTGCCATTCAGACTACAGAACACAAGACCAATGTAGAGTTTCCACATCTCTGGAGTGACGATCCAAATCTTCCTTCTTTTGGATATGCAACCTAAACGCTCCAGATTATTAAGCCTCAAAGCCATCCGCCTTTAGCGTTAACCATTCCAGACCTCTACACAGCCTATACTTTATATATAAATGGGGTTGAGGTTTCCAGAAATGGTGAAGTTGCCACAAATGCAGAAGAATATACTCCCTTCTGGTTGCCTAAAACTATCTCAATAAATCAATTCGATTCTGATACACTAAATCTTGTGCTTCAGGTTTCGAACTTTGAGCATAGTAAAGGTGGCATCCGGCTCCCCATTATTTTAGGGAGTGAGGAATATCTTGAGCGCGAGCGAACTATCGAAATTGGCTATACCCTTCTTCTAACGGGCTGTCTCTTCATGATTGGTCTCTTCTTTCTTGGGCTATATCTTACTGGGCGCCATGAAGAACCCATGATTTATTTTGCAGCTGTGTGTTTCTTTTTTAGCTACCGGGTATTTGGAACCGAGCTCTACCCTCTTCACTATTTATTTCCTGAGCTGCCTTGGATATTGACCATCAAAGCGGAATATTTCTCACTTTACTTTACCGCTTTTCTGTTTTGCGCTTTTGTAAAGAAATTATATCCGGTCGAAACTAATAAGTATATACTATATGCTTTTGGTGGAATTTTTGGTGCCCTCTCGGCGATTACTGTTTTCTTTCCCGCCTTCTACTTTACCAAGCTGATTAACGTATTTTTTGGAACTCTTCCCTTATTCATCGCTTATATAACCTGGGTATATATAAAAGCAACCATCAATAAAAGAGAAGGATCCGGTTTTGCTTTAGCCAGCACGGTTATGGTATTCATTGTATTCAGTCATAATCTACTCGAGTATTTCACCCTGCTTAACGAAAACCTATTACTGAATTTTGTTGGATTCTTTTCATTTTTCTTTTTGCAGTCTCTGATACTTTCTTACCGTTTTACGAACTCTTTGAGTAAAGCCCGCATCAAAGCAGAAGAAGCTGCTAAGGCAAAGAGCCAGTTTCTTTCTACGATGAGTCATGAAATTCGGACCCCTTTAAATGCAGTTATAGGACTTTCTGAACTGTTACTGGATACTGATTCCGAAGAAGAAAAACAGGATTTTGCCATCCACATCAAGAAGAGCGGGGAAAACCTCCTGGAGATTTTGAATAACATTCTGGATTACTCAAAATTTGAATCTACCGGAATAGATAAGGAGCTGAAGCCTGTCAGTGTTAGTAAAATAGTTCACGAAATTGTGAATATGCTGACCCCACTTTCATCTAATAAAAGTTTGAGTATTGATACCGAACTAAGCCATGCCATTCCTGACTGGGTTATGACAGATGAAACTCACCTCAAGCAGATCCTAATCAACTTGATTGGCAATGCCGTCAAATTTACTCATGAAGGAAGTATTCTCGTATCTGTTGACAAAAATTCAACTTCAAATAGAAAAGGAAATCTGAAATTTTCTATCAAAGATTCCGGTGATGGAATCTCTAAAAAAGACATAAACCGATTATTCAAAAGCTTTACCCAATTAGATGCCAGCAGAACCCGAAAGCATGGCGGTACAGGTTTAGGACTTGTTATCAGTAAGAAGTTAGTAGAAGCTTTAGGGGGTGAAATTTGGTTTGAAAGCGAAATTAAAAAAGGCTCCAAATTCTATTTCACTATACAAGCCAAAGAAACAAAACAGCCTGAAACCGTTGTAGAAAACACCGAAATCCTATCCGATAAATCGGTTCATGAAAATCAGGACATTAAGATACTTGTGGTAGAAGACAACCTTCTTAATCAAAAGGTTATTGAAAAAATTCTTGAGAAAAATAACCTTAATATCGACATGGCAACTAATGGAAAAGAGGCGTTGGAGATGTTAGAATCCACTGATTATAATCTCATTTTCATGGATATGGAGATGCCTATTATGGATGGCATTGAATCAACCCGCCTCATCCGAAAAAACTTAGCGCAAGAAAAACAGCCCATCATTATCGCTATGACCGCCAACGCTTTCGTGGAAGACAGAGAGCGATGCCTTGAAGCAGGAATGAATGACTTCATCTCGAAACCTGTGTCCGTAGATAAAGTTAAAGCTATGTTGAATCACTGGATTAAATAATTTTACAGAGCTTTACTCAGGATATCATTTTTTTTCAAATAAGTATATAAATGATGCTTAAAATTGGATTCGTAAATAATATTCCAGTCAGCAAAAAAACATGTTGTATCGTTACTTATCGACATTGTTATTAGTTACTATTTTAGGACTACCTCTCACCTCCTGCAAGCTACAGCCAGAAGTGTCTGAACATAATGTTGAGCGTATCATAAAAAAATTAAGCTCGGATTCAATGAAAGGACGGCATGCTTTTGGAAATGAAATCTCAACAGCTGCTGATTATATTTCGAATGAGTTTTCTGACATTGGACTGACTGCTATTTCCGAAAAAGATAATTTCCGCCAAAACTTTACTCTTTATTCTATCAAACCCGCAGAAGCTTCAATATCCATCAATAATAGAATTCTGGATGATCAATATTACTTTGGCTTAGTTTACGAAGAGGAAATAAGCTGGAGAAATGATGCGGATATTCAAAAAATTGACCAAGGTGATGACTATCGAAACCAATTCAGGAAGTATTCTTCTGACGATGAATCGTCTCTCATCGTAGTCAGTGAAGCCCATAAAATGCTTTTCCATAGATATCGCTCCTATTTCAGTCGTTCTAATCGGACTATGGAACTCGGCAAGAAACCAAACGACGTATTTATCCTGTCAAATGAGAAATTAAATTCTTTTGATATACAGCTCAAAAACAACATAAAGCCTATAGACCTCTTTAATGTAGCCGGCAAAATTGAAGGAGAAAGAGACAATGAAATTGTTCTTATTTCCGCCCACTTTGATCATTTGGGCGTCGTTTCACCGGTTGATGAAGACTCTATTGCCAATGGCGCCAATGATAATGCATCCGGAGTTTCTGCTGTTATAGAACTTGCCCGCTATTTTAAGGAAATGCCTAAACCCGAACGCTCCATTTACTTTGTAACTTTTACAGCAGAAGAAGTTGGCGGATACGGTTCGAAATATTTTTCAAGTCAGGTAAATCCGGACGAAATCGTGGCTATGTTTAATATTGAAATGATTGGCAAACCTGCCGTCGAGGGACCAAACACGGCTTGGATCACCGGCTTTGAAAAATCGAACTTTGGCGAAATTTTGCAAAACAGTGTTTCCGACTCGAGCTTCACTTTTTATCCCGATCCTTATCCAAGCCAAAACCTTTTTTATCGATCAGACAATGCCCCCCTTGCGGAGTTAGGCGTTCCGGCTCATAGTATCAGCACAACTCCCATTGATGTTGATCAGGATTACCACCGTGTCACTGACGAGTTTAAAACACTGAACATTGCTCACACTACCAACACAATTAGTGCAATAGCCAAAGCTGCGTGGGTCATTATTTCAGGAGAAGAAACTCCTACACGTATTAAAATTGAAGATGAAAACCTCACTTCTAATAATTAATGCCATACCACTGTTGGGTGATACAGTGAATGGAGCCCTGACCCCAAACTAAATCAGCACAGTCAATTCCAATTACTTTTCGCGTCGGGAAGTATTTCCTTAAGAGCTCCAGTGCCTGTTCATCATTCCTCTTGTCATAGGTTGGCACTAACACAACTCCATTGGCTATATAGAAATTAGCATAACTTGCAGGCACATATTCTGAACCGTCCACTGTGGTTCCTTCAATTCTTGTTTGAGGAAGTGGAAGCGTCTCAATATTCAGAGGCTTTCCATTCTTAAGAGTTACCGATCGCAAGATTTCGAGATTCTCCTGAAGCGCATCATAGTTAACGTCCTTTTCATCCTCACAAACCATTGTCATAACGGTATCTTTATTCAGAAACCGCGTGATGTCATCAATATGTCCGTCGGTATCGTCTCCGGCTAATCCCCTCTTCAACCAAATAATTTGCTCTACCCCGAGATAGCGTTTAAGTCTTTGCTCAATCTCTTCTTTGGATAAATTCGGATTCCGGTTTTCATTTAGTAGAACCGACTCCGTTGTCAATAGAGCTCCTTCTCCATTCACATCAATTGAACCCCCTTCTAAAATCATATCAGGTTCTAAACGGTCTACATTGAATTTATTCGCAATATATTCCGGCAAACTGTTGTCATCTTCCCAAGGCGGATATTTCTCCCCCCAGGCATTGTATCCCCAATCGGTTATCGCAAAACCCTCTTCTGTTTTTACGAAAATAGGTCCGCAGTCTCGTGCCCAGACATCATTAATTTTTTGTTGATGGATGATAATGCGATCCAAATCAACAGCTTTTAGTGAGAGCTTTTGCATTACCCGATTCCGAACTTCAAGACTTTCCACAAACAAATGAATGGGTTCAAAAAAGTGCAGCTCTTCTATGATCCGGCAATAGACTTCCTCCACCCTTGCAAGTCGTTCTCCAGGCCAGGTTCGTCTATTTGAAGGCCAGTGAAGTTGTGTAGCGGCATGGTGTAACCATTCAGCCGGCTTAAAGTATTTACTTTGCGATGGTGTTTTTTGCATAAAGGTTATTTTTTTTTATTTAAAGGCACCAAAAACAATTAATTAAATCATAAACCATGAAATTGCTAAATATTATCGTCACTATTTTTTTAATAGCAACTGCAAGCTACCAATCAGGAGATAACGCTACGTGTTGTCAATTTGAAGGTAATGATGGTTGTAATTTTTTAGTTGTTTCATGGGACGGTGGTGATTCCGGGCATCAATATGTCGATTGTGGAGATGGTTACTATACATCTCAGGGCCCAGGAACTTATGGAAGTTGCCCAGGTAATGAGTATTCATGTTGGATGCCACAAGAAGCTTAAAACCTATACAATTTTAATAACTAATCTTACAGAATATGAGACAATCTATCATTTTTCTTTTACTACCTATCATCTTAATCTCTTGCACAGAACAAACACCTATAAAGACTGAAAAGAATACTCATGACATGAGTAGAGCAAATTCTCCAGCAGTAATCTACCCAATGGGACAACCTGAATCTAGTAATATCGATTATTATAGATGGTCAAAATTGAGTGGAGAGAAAAGAGAAAAAGCCAAGAACAAATCTATGGTACTAATGAGAAATAGTTATGCATTAGCTTCAAAAGTAATTTCTAAAATTAGAAATACCGATGTGCCTGATGCTGAAGAGATAATTGCTATATCAGAAACTACTTTCATTGAGAATCAGAGCAAGCCAGAACTATTTATTGCTAAGCAGATGGTTGCGGATTACATTCAGAGAACATATTTCCCGATTAGTTACAACGAAGGTGATCTTGATAAGAAAAACTTTGACAATTTAAATCAAAGTAAACTTGAATTACTTAGCTATATCACTAATCTGTATGTTACAAATGGAAACCCTAACGCTGATTTAATTGCCTTTAATCTAAAACATCTTCAAAACACTGTACCTGAAGAAAAACTGAGCTACTTTGCTGAAGAATCCATAGAAAACACTAAAAACTGGTATGGAGAGGAATATTTTTGCGATACGTGCAAAACAAAAGCACTAATTGAGAATAACTTAAAGCTCCAAAATGTAAAGTCTGGATTGGATTTACTTGCCGAAAATACACAGTAACCAAGTAAATCTAATCATCCATTCTTTTTAACATGGGCTTGTATAAATCAATTCGGCGATCTCTGAAGAACGGCCAGGTTTTACGCTGTTCTTCAATCGTGGATAAATCAATTTCTGTAACCAAAACCTCTTCTTTACTTCCTGCTTGATTAAGCATCTGACCAAAAGGTCCTGCCACAAAAGAACCACCCCAAAATTTCGAGCCTGATTCTTTCCCAACCCGATTCACAGAAGCTACAAAACAACCATTAGCTATGGCATGACTCCGCTGTATGATCTCCCAAGCATCCTGATATTCCTTCTTCTCTTTTTTCCCTTCTGTTGGAAGGGTCCCTATGGCCGTTGGGTAAAATAGGATGTCAGCGCCTTTCAAAGCGGTTATTCTTGCTGCCTCCGGATACCACTGATCCCAACAGATGAGTGTGCCTATTTTCCCAAATTTAGTGTCGAATACCTTGAAACCCGTCTCTTCATCCCCTGGAGTGAAGTAATACTTCTCATAAAAACCCGGATCATCAGGAATATGAGTTTTACGGTAATTCCCTAAAACCTGACCGTCAGCATCAATGACAACAAGCGAATTATGATAGATACCTTTTGCTCGCTTTTCAAAAAAAGGAGCAACGATCACAACCTCTAATTCTTTGGCCAAATCAGATAAACTTTTTACTAACTCCCCATCTATTGGTTCTGCCCAATCAAAATATTCGTCGTTATAATCCACACAAAAATACAGCGTATTGAAGAGCTCTTGCAGGCAAATAATTTGCGCTCCTTTTTCTGCAGCCTCTCTTATTAAACCCATCTGGGTGTATAGGTTATCCTTCGGATTCTTTGAACAGGTTGTCTGAATCAGACCAATGCTGACTTTTTCTTCTTTCATAGCAAATCACTTAGTTGAGTTCATAAACTATGGAAACTGAGTGCCAAAAAGAATGCATAAAAAATTCAGGAAGCCATAAGCTTCCCGATTAGTATTGTACCCAAAAAAACCGATGAATAGAGCAGAAGTGGTTGCTCAGTTATATATGCGTAAATAAATTTTCATTCAGCTCATTTTTTCTCACTTGTTAACCACAATTTTCATTTACTTTTGATTCAGAGACCTGAATAAATTATTTATAGACAAGACTTTAATTGAAAAAACTGTCAACTTTGATTATATACTCCGAACTAGAGAACAATAAGTAATAATGCTCTTTCCAACCGATGAAAAAAACTGAAGTAACGCAGCTGCTTGCTCGATTAAGGTCCGGTGATAATGAAGTTTACGATGAGCTTTATCCCCTCATTTACCAAGAACTTCGTCAATTGGCTCATCAACACATGAATAATCAAAGGCAAGACCACACTCTTTCCAAAACGGAGTTGGTTCATGAGGCATACCTAAAAATGACAGATCAGTCTAAAATGAATGTCTCTGACAAGAATCATTTCCTTGCCATTTGCTCCAGGTGTATGCGGCAGATTCTTATTGACTATGCTCGTAAGAACAGTGCAAAAAAACGGGGCGGGAAAAAGAAAGACCTTACTTATATAGACGAAATTTTCAGCCGACAAAATAAAAAAGCAGAAGAGCTTATCGGTATTGATCGTGCCCTAAATGAGTTAGAAAAATTAAATGAGAGACTGGTTAAAGTAGTAGAAATGAGATTTTTCGGAGAGATGTCAATCGAAAATACTGCCGAAGCACTTGGCATTTCAAATAGTACCGTTAAAAGGGACTGGGCTAAAGCCCGGGGATGGCTCCACAAAGAACTGAAAGGGAAATTTGGACCTCAAAAATAGTATTTCTGCAAAATTACCTGAATAGAAAACTGATTTTAAAACCTTACTAAATAATTTATTCGAGATGGCCGACTACAGCTGGACGGAAATTGAAAAAATAATTGACGAAGCTTTAGAATTACCGGAGGATGAACGGGAAGAATTCATCGAAAAAAGATGTACAGGTAATAAAAAGCTGGCAGAAGAAGTGCGGCAGTTGCTAAGCTCCATTACCGATTCAGAAGGCTGGCTTGAAGATCCTCAAGATTATAAAGAAGGGTTATTTGAGGAGGTTTCTGACGATTTATCTTCACTACCAAACAGCCACAATCTGATTGGCAATAAAATTGGTTCATATATCATTAAAGAGAAAATCGGTGAAGGGGGAATGGGCTCCGTGTTTCGTGCGGAAAGAGACGATGAAGATTTTACCCATGTTGTGGCTCTTAAGATCATCCAAAAGCACCGGGCTAGCGAAGAGAATGTTCAGCGTTTCAAAAAAGAGCAGCAAATTCTGGCACGACTTAATCACCCCGGGATTGCACAATTCTATGATGGAGGAGTAACGGATGGAGGTATTCCATTTATCATCATGGAGTATGTAAATGGAATACCTATCACGGAGTATTGCCAGAAAATGAACTGTTCAATCAATCAAAAAATTGAGCTTTTCAAGAAAATTTTGGAAGCCGTTCAGTATGCACATGAAAACCTGACCATCCATAGAGATCTTAAACCGGATAATATTCTTGTTGACCAAAACGGAAATATCAAAATTCTGGATTTTGGAATATCAAAGCTACTTGATGAAGAAGACTTTGGGCTTACCCGTACAGATGCTCAGGTTTTAACACTTCGTTATGCTTCTCCCGAACAGATAAAAGGCGGAAATATCACTACGGCTTCCGATTTCTATTCGCTTGGAATCATACTGTACAAATTACTTACGGATCAGGAACCTTTTGATTTAGATGACCTGACCCGCTATCAAGTTGAAAAAGTAATCGTCGAAGATGATCCTGAACTTCCAAGTTCTGTTGTTGGTGTCAACTTGAGAAAAGAACTCAAGGGAGATCTCGATGCTATTATTATGAAATCTATCCGTAAAGAGCCGGAGTCGCGTTACAGAGCAGCCAGCGAATTCCTCAGCGACTTAGATTACTATTTTACCGGGCTTCCTGTATCAGCTCGGGAAGGCTCATTTCAGTACCGTTCAAAAAAGTTTATCCGTCGGCATCGCCAAGGCATTGGCATCGCAGCAGGTATTGTTTTATTAGTAACCGCCTTAGTGGGATTTTATACCTGGAGGATAACACAAGAAAAAAACCTGGCTCAACTGGAAGCGGAGAAATCAGAAGAAATAACCTCATTTGTCATTAACCTGCTGGAAGAAAATTACCCGGAAAATTCACAGGGAGATACCGTTACGGTTCGGCAAATACTTGACAAAAGTACTACTGAGATTCCCATGCTTGATAAATCTTCCGAAATTCAAGCTAAGCTTTTACAGGTTATTGGGCATGCCTATAATTCTGTTGGGGAACCCAAAAAAGCACGCCCTTTATTAGCTAGATCTATCTCTATTTTAGATTCTCTAAACGTCTCAAATACTGAATTAGCTCACACCTATAATGTTGCCGGAATCATATATCGGGATTTGGGTAAACTTGATTCGGCAGAAATTCAGCTGCGAAATGCAGTAGAGATGTTTCAGGAGCTCGATAAAAGAACATTGCCTGAATACCCAAAAGCACTTAAGAATCTAGCTTATGTTTTGAGGGTACAATCAGAGAATGAGGAAGCCTCCAAACTGATTGAGGAAGCATTAGAGATTGAACATCAAATTTATGAAGCTCCAGATGTCAATATTGCAGAGAGCATTTATATTCTTGCCTCCATAAATAGATATCTGGGCAAGTACGAAGCAGCCCTGGAGTACCAGCAAGAATCACTGGAGATGATCAAGGCAATTACTGAAGGCCCACATCCCGGTATTGTAGCGAATCTCTCGAATATTGCTGTACTTCATCAAATTTTGGGTGATACTTTGGCTTCAAAAACAAATTTCCTGCAGGCAATGGAAATGGCCGAAACGCTTTTTGGGTATGAACATCGGGAAGTGGCGAATCTCTCTTCCAGCTTATCCAATATTTATGTTCGTGAAGGAAAATTCGACTCTGCAAAAATTTATATAGAGCGTTCATTGGATATAACTCGGAAGACTTCCGGCACAGATAATCCGCTTTATGGGCATTTTATTAATGCTTATGGGGAATTCTATTTTGAACAAGACAAATTCTCAAAAGCCGATTCCATGCATTTGGAAGCTTTAAAAGTCTTCCAAAATAATTTAAGCCCCAATCACCCAACCATTGCACTAACCATTCGAAATCGAGCTGATATAGCTATTAAAGAAGAAAATCTGGAGAAAGCTCGCCTTTTGCTGGAAGAATCTCTCTCGATGTTAAATTCGAATTATGAAAATACACACCCCGAAGTTCAGAAAGGGACAAAGCTGTTACAAAACGTTTATCGTAATTTGGATGAAATGGGAAAAGCCGATTCACTGGGGCAGCATATTATAGTACCTTAACTTAAAAAAACTAATTGATGCTAAGCTGGGCAGGTAAGTTTGATTAATTTTCGCAGGCAAATAATAAAAACTGAAAAAACTCCTGAACACCCTTCTCTTTTTACTTTATTAATTCAAGCAACAAACTCTCAAATCATTGTTATTTTAGTAAAAATAACATGAGGGCATAATTTAAGAAAAGCGCTTCCATAAATCTCCTAAAATCCTCTTAAAAATCTCTAAATATGCCCTTTAGGCTTAATATTCAGTGCTTATATACTTACCTTTGAGCCTCTTAAAAAATTCAAAAAACGTATATATGAGTGAAGACACTATGACTCCTCCAAAAAGCACACACAGCCTAGATTATATTGGACTGGGCGATAACGAAAATGTCTTTTGGAATCTCTCCCCTGCTGAACTGTATGAACAAGCTATTCAAAGAAATGAAGCTGTTCTCACCAAGGATTATGCCCTTCGTGTTTTGACCGGGAAATTTACCGGCCGTTCTCCTCAGGATAAGTTCATTGTAGATCAGCCTTCCATTCATAATGACATTGACTGGGGAGTTGTAAATCAACCTATTTCTGAAGAGGTTTTTGATAACCTGTATGAAAAAGTTGTTAATTACCTGAATACGAAAGATCTCTTCGTTAAAGATCTTTTTTGCGGAGCTGATGAGAACAATCGCTTAAATGTACGTGTGGTTAGTGAAGCTGCATATCATGGTTTGTTTGCTCATAATATGTTTATTCGTCCAACTACCGAAGAGCTCGAAAACCACGAACCGGAATTTACGGTTCTTGCTGCTCCTCACTTGAAAGCAGACCCTGAAAAAGACGGTACTCGAACCAGTACTTTTATTCTCTGTAATTTTGAGAAGAAAATCATTCTTATAGGTGGGACTCTATACTCAGGTGAAGTGAAGAAAGGCATCTTCTCTGTTATGAATTATCTCCTTCCCAAAAAAGGAGTCATGGCTATGCACTGTTCAGCCAACCATGATGAAAATGGAAAAACAGCGGTGTTCTTTGGACTATCAGGAACAGGAAAAACTACTCTTTCCGCAGATCCAGATAAGACTTTAATTGGTGACGATGAGCACGGCTGGAGTGATGAAGGTACTTTCAATTTTGAAGGCGGTTGCTATGCTAAGACTATCAATCTTTCTCAAGAAAATGAGCCACTGATTCACGCCACTACAAAAATTCCGGGTACCATTCTGGAGAATGTAGTGCTGGATGAAAACAGGGAACCAGACTTTGATGACGTAAGCCTTACACAAAACACACGATGCTCATACCCACTTCATTTTATACCAAACGCCAGTGAAACTGGAAAAGGCGGGCATCCAGAAAATATCATCTTTTTAACCTGTGATGCTTTTGGCGTACTCCCTCCCATTTCTAAGCTGACTCCTGACCAGGCAATGTATCACTTCATAAGTGGATATACTGCGAAAGTAGCCGGCACAGAGCGCGGGGTGACAGAACCGGAGGCAACTTTTTCTGCATGTTTTGGCGCACCATTTATGCCTTTACACCCAACTGTGTATGCTGAATTGCTTGCAGATAAGATTCGAGAACATGACGCCAATGTATGGCTGGTAAATACAGGCTGGACCGGAGGAGAGTATGGTGACGGGCACCGAATGAAACTTCCGCACACTCGCAAAATGTTGAGTGAAGCCCTTGCCGGAAACCTTGAAAACGTCAACTACGAAACAGACCCGGTATTTGGATTCGAAATACCTACTTCCGTTGATGGCGTTCCAACCGAAGTGCTTATCCCAAGAAATACGTGGAGCGATAAAGACTCTTATGATGCAAAAGCCAGAACATTGGCTCAAATGTTTATCACTAATTTTGAGCAGTTTCAAGATGAAGCCAGTGATGAGCTAATGAGTGCGGCTCCAAAAGCTAAGTAGACTTTAGTCCATACAATATACTTTACTTTCCAAACCCACTCTGAATTTCAGAGTGGGTTTTTATTTTGTATCATTTGCCATGAAATTCTCAAAAGCTCTAATTTGCCTCACCTTATTTATAACGGGATGTGATTTCAGTAGTCCTGAAAATTCCGCCTTAGACCTCAAAATCCCCAACTCTTATACCATTTATAAAACCACTTCCCAGCTCACTATTGATGGGAAAAGTGAAGAAAGTATTTGGGATAAAGCTGAATGGACTGATTCTTTCATCGATATTCAGGGAGATATAAAGCCAAAACCTTACTATAACACTCGGATTAAAATGCTCTGGGATGAAGAATACATCTACTTTTATGCGGAGATGGAAGAGGAACATGTTTGGGGAGATATCACCGAAAGAGATGCCGTTATTTTTTATAACAATGACTTTGAGGTATTTATTAAGCCAAATCAGTATCAACCTTATTATGGTGAATTTGAAGTGAATGCTCTCGGCACCCTTTGGGAATTGTTCATAGCTCGGCCCTACCGCAGAAATGGTCCGGTATTAGACCACTGGGACTTAAATGGCACCAAGATCGGAATAGATATTCAAGGGACTTTAAATGACCCTTCTGACATAGATAAAAGCTGGAGTATTGAATTAGCCATTCCCATCAAACCATTAGCTGACATTGACCGCGGGAATGACTTCGGGGCCGGAAGCATGTGGAGAATAAATTTCTCCAGAGTTCAGTGGCAACATCAAATAACCGATGGTGTGTATGAGAAGAAAACGGATGATCAGGAGAAAAGATTACCTGAGAATAACTGGGTTTGGACTCAACAATCAGCCATTGACATGCACCGACCTGAGCATTGGGGATATTTATATTTCGCAGAAAACAAGGACTCAGAAATAGATAAAGATGGCTTAGAAAATGAATATCAGCTTCTATTTCATCTATACAGAAATCAACTTAATTGGCAGAGAGATAACGGTACATTTTCTGCAGATATTGGAAATCTGGGGGGAGGCAATTTCAGCATTAATGAAACTAATCTTACCGCTAACACCTCATTAACAAAGCTGGGTTTTGAACTGACCGTTACAAATTCTGAGCAGACTTCCCTTACCATAAATCAAGACGGCTATATCATAAAAACACCATGAACTATAAAGTCACTTTCTTTTTTGTAATCGCGTTTGTTCTAATTTTACAAAGCTGTACTCAAAAAGCTGAACAAGTAAATACTTTTATGGTCGCAACCTGGACCGGTGCAGATATTGCCGAAACTGAAGATGAATGGCGTAGCAAGCTTGAAGACTTTTCTTCAAATGGTTTATCTGATTTATTTCTGTCTGCAAATCCTGAAGAAACGGAAAGAGTTGTGAGTTACGCCTCGGAGTATGAAATCAACATCCATGCCTGGGTTTGGACTTTAAACAGGCCCGGAGACTCCACCGCAGCAGAACACCCTGAATGGTATGCGGTGAACCGTAATGGTGATAACTCCTATGACTACCGGGCTTATGTAAACTACTACCAATGGCTATCTCCATTCTCGCCGGGAGCTCGGGAATATATCAAGTCCACAATGCAGAAATATGCCGAGATACCCGGTTTAGCTTCTGTTCACTTAGACTATGTGCGTTATGTTGATGTGATTTTAGGTGCCGATCTTCAGCCAAAATATGACTTAGTACAAGACCGTCAGTTTCCGGAATATGATTACGGTTATCACCCTATTGCCAGAGAAGGCTTTAAAGAACTCTTTGGAGTTGATCCCATGGAAATGGAACATCCGGAATTGAGTATGGAATGGTTACAGTACCGACTTAATGCCGTCACCACCTTGGTGAATGAGATTTCAGAAATTGTACATGAACAAGACAAATTACTTACTGCAGCCGTTTTTCCTTTTCCTGAAATGAGTCGGCAAATGGTCCGCCAGGATTGGGCTAGCTGGAACTTAGATATCGCACTTCCTATGCTCTATCAAAATTTCTATCGGCAGAATCTAGAGTGGATTAAGTTTTCCGCAGAACAAGGAGTTCGTGAAGCTCATGGGAGATTTAATATCGTTGCCGGACTATATATCCCAAGTTTAACCCCCGATGAACTGAGAACAGCTATTCAAAAAGCGAAAGAAGGTGGGGCAAAGGGAATTTCAGTTTTCGATGTCAATGCTCTAAGTGATGAACATTGGGCTGTTCTAAAAAAGATTGATAATTAATCTTCGGCGAGAGCATTCAGTTTTTCAAGGTTATCCTGAACTCTGAGTGCTTCAATAGCTTCGTCTATTCCACCTTTCATGATGTTATCTAAATCATACAGCGTAAGGTTAATACGGTGATCTGTAAACCGACCCTGAGGGAAATTATACGTGCGGATTTTTGCTGATCGGTCACCTGTTGAAATCTGACTCTTACGCTCCGCAGCTCTTTCTTTCTGCTTCTCCTCTAACTCAATATCGTACATCTTGGCACGAAGCATGGTGAGCGCTTTATCCTTGTTTTGATGCTGAGAGCGCTCTTCCTGACATTCTACAACAATTCCTGTGGGTTCATGGGTCAGGCGAATTGCAGAGTCCGTTTTGTTAACGTGCTGACCTCCTGCACCACTGGCACGGAAAGTATCCACTCGAACATCCCCCATATTTATATCGATGTCGACTTCTTCAACTTCCGGCAAAACTGCCACCGTTGCTGCTGAAGTATGAACGCGCCCCTGACTTTCAGTTTCCGGAACTCGCTGTACACGATGAACGCCACTTTCGTACTTCATCTTTCCGAATACTTCATTTCCTTCAAGTTGGAAAACAATTTCTTTATATCCGCCCTTTTCGGAATGATTGATGCTCATGATGCTCATCTTCCAGCTCTGTTTATCCGCATAGCGGCGGTACATCTCAAATAAATCGCCTGCGAAAATAGCAGCTTCATCGCCACCTGTTCCCGCGCGGACTTCCACGATCGCATTATTAGAGTCTTCCGGATCTTTAGGAATCAACTTCATCTTGATCTCTTCTTCAAGCTCAGCCAGCTGCTTCTTTATCTCGGTATTTTCATCTCGGGCCATTTCAGTAATTTCAGCATCCTCATTCATTTCAATGAGTTCGTTATTGCCCTCCTGACGATCTGTGAGATCCTTCCAGGTATCATAATCCTGAACCAGTTCTTCCAGGTCGCTGCGTTCTTTGGTGAGTTCAGTATATTTATCAGGGTCATCAAATACGGCAGGATCACTCATAGCCGCGTTCACTTCTTGAAACCTTGATTTAATTTGCTTTAGCTTTTCTTCTATATCCATTGTAGAGCTGATATTATTTGAGCCCTAAAATTAAGGAATTGTAGGATGGATTGATATAAAAAAACCGGACCATATTATGGACCGGCTTAAGTTTATCACTTGGAGAGCCTGCTATTTTATAAGCGTCATTTTCTTGGCAGAAATATATTCTCCGGCTTGGATTTTATAAATATATAAACCCGAAGAAAGATGAGTGGCATCAAAGCTGACGGTATGGAACCCGGCTGACTTTCTTTCATTGACTAATGATTTCACGATTTGCCCAAGCATATTGTACACATCAAGGGTTACAAAAGTAGCTTCCGGAATGCCGAAACTTATGGAAGAACTTGGGTTAAATGGATTTGGATAGTTTTGTGAGAGGCTAAAAGTTGTAGGGAATGAATCCGGCCCTTCAATACTTACAGTGCCTGCTTTAGAGCCTGAAATAGTACCTGAACCTTCAACTGAATTGGAGAAGGTGCCTGTTATTTCACTGCTTGAAATAGAAGCCTTTATAGTTGAAATACTCTCATCTTCGAAGATAATATTAAAACTTATATCCCCATTTGGCTCAACATATCCATTTATCGGGATTGACTCTCCATCACCAGAATAACTGCCAGTTATAAGTCCATTTAAAATTGAAATGCTAAATGTCCCAATTTCTGTATTTCCTGATTCTGCACTTCCTGTATAGTCTCCATCAAATGTATCTATTGCCGTTGATCCAAATATGGTTCCACTTTCACCAATTGAACTGCTCCAGCTTCCTGATATTTCCTGAGAGGCAATAGTTCCACTCACAGAAATTGTTGCTCCGTTTACAGCTAAGGAAATATTCAACTTACCTTGGTTATTAACTGTTCCATTTAAATCAATCGTCTCGTTATCTCCGTAATAAGAACCTGAAAGCGCATTCCCGGTTACTTCAAAGGTGTAGGTACCAATATGAACACCATCTTGGGTAACACTACCATTGTAATTATCGTCAAATTCGGTTGTGGCGTTAACTTCCAAGTTCGTAGTCACATACATGGAATCCTTACTTTCATCAGCTGTGACGAAGGAAACAAAACCATTGTTAGCATTTAGGCTGTGGTAGCTCATATCAGATCCAGTCTCCCTTAAAAAGATCTCTTTTTTTACCCCTTCCTCGAAATAAACCAGGTATTCATTATAGCCGCTATCAAAACCTGTGTATGCAAAATAAATATCATCAGTAGTTTGGTCTATTGCTGCATATACATAATTTGTTGGAGTATACTCATCAAGTTCGATAGTTTCGATTGAAGCAACTGAGCTGCCATCTAATGTTAAATGCTTTACAATATTTTTGTCTAGATCTCTATTGTTGTAAAAATAGAAAACGTGATAATTTCCCTGGCTATCAGTAATAATTTGAGGATGACTAATATCATCAGCGGGATTACCCGTATAAACAGAATTATTCGTAATACTTGTTTTGGTCCACTCACCACTAGCATTCGTAACTAATTCAATATCATGCGGACTTATATCAAATACCAGTCCATAATATGTGTCTGAAACCTTGGGAGGAAAAAACACCCCATCCTGTCCATAAATATTCAAATCGTCTAAAATCAGTGCTTCTTCATATTGCCAGCCACCACCTTCCGTATTTTTTCTGGCTATAACCAAATAATTCTCATATGAAATTGATTGATATGTATTTGAAACATAGGCAACCTCTACATTACCCGACTCTGAGATCATGATACTTGGCATATGGTTTACATACGAATCCGTGTATTCTGTAGCTGTGTTATCTTCGGAATTTTCTGGATTAGTTGATACTTGGGATATATTAAAAATCCCATTTCCATCTGCATCACCAGCGTACATTACCGCAAAGTTTCCTGAAGGACAACAAGACAAAGTAGGGTCTCTTTTTACAAACCATGCAATGTGTGGTTTTTCATTATTATCCAGAACAAGAACGGGATGCTTCTTCTGCATATTTACCAACGAATCTGAATCTACCGTAAAATGAGAAACTGTATTCCCATCTACTATACTGTACATCATAATTCGGCTATTTCGGTTGTCTTTAATCCATGCTATATGTGTTCGATTCTGTGAATCTATTACGCTATAGAGCTCCTGTCTTCGACCAATAAATGGATCATGTAATTCTGCGGAAATACTTAAAGAACTGAATGTAGCATTAAACTCCTGAGCTACGCTTATTTGGTAGGCAAAAACTAAGGCTAGAATGGCAAGTATCGTTTTTTTCATGGCTTTCCCTTAATTGATTATTTATAATAAAATTTATCAACAACGTCTTATTTATCCTTACGATATTACCACCCTAAATCTTTTATTTATACCCTACTGTAAGATTAGAAAAGCTGATAGTAATTACTTCATGATTATTCGATTCAATAAAATTATCGAAGATCGATTATACTCAATTAATCTAAAAATAAATGCTATTTGCTGAGGAATATTTTTTTGTATTAGAAAACTACATTTATGCTTAACTCAAAACATGTGAAATTCATATTTTCATTTGCGCAATTATCACTCTTATAGTCTAACTTTCAACCAGCCAGAAAAATACCTTTACCTTAAAAGAAAAACTCATTATGTCTCGTACTTCTATCCCTGCAAATTTAAAACTTGGCTTTTTAGGAGCCGGTCAGCTTGCCCGAATGAGTGCACTTGAAGCTTTTCGATTTGGCATTCAAGTTTCCGTTTTTTCTGACCGAACTGAGAATGAACCGGTACAATTTATGACACCTTATTCCACCTCAGGATCATTTGATTCAGTGGATGATATGGTGGAATTTGCCAAAGGCTGCGATGTTATCACTCTGGAAAATGAATTTATCAGTTCCGATATACTAAAAGAAGTTCAGGAAAAAAGCGGGACTCCCATCTTTCCTTCTCCTGATAGCTTTGCACTCATTGAAAACAAACTGATTGAGAAGCAAACATTTGAAGCAGCGGGTATTCCTGTAACACCCTATGAGCTGGTTAAAAGTGAAGCTGATTTATCAGCATTCGGAGATCAACATGGCTGGCCGTTCATGCTTAAATCTTCCAAAGGCGGTTATGACGGGTATGGAAACGAGACAGTAAAGGATTTAGAATCAGCCAAGCAGGCATTCTCAAACCTTGGCGGAGAGAAAGGTCAGGATATATTAGCTGAGGCCTTTGTTGATTTCACTAAAGAACTGGCGGTACAAGTAGCACGTAACGAGACCGGTACCGTGGTTTACCCTTGTTGTGAAACCGTACAGGAAAATCATATTTGTGTAGCGGTTTTATCTCCTGCACCTGTAGAAAAAATCGTGCAAGAACTGGCTCAGGAATTGGCTGTGAAAGCGACCAAAGCTATTGATGGAAAGGGTATTTTTGCTTTTGAATTTTTCTTAACAAAAGATGGTCACCTAATTCTAAATGAATCTGCACCCCGCCCCCATAATTCTGGACATTACACCATTGAAGGAACCGTAGCGTCTCAATTCGAAAATCATGTGCGAGCTGTACTTGGACTTCCACTCGGTTCAACCCGATTAAACAAACCTGCTGTTGCTATGATCAACCTGTTGGGCACTCATAAACGTCCTGCAAAGACAGACCATATTAAAGAAGCTCTGTCTGAAGAAAATGGGCATCTGCATGTCTATGGAAAAGTCGAGAGCAAAGTAGGCCGGAAGATGGCTCATTATACATTGCTTGGGGATGATTTAGAGGAAACGCATACTCAAGCTAAAGAACTCACAAGGAATATTGAAATATGAAATTATTACTCGCCCTGTTTATTACTGGAATGATCGCGTCCTCCTGTAAGGAAGCCCAACCTCACTTTTTGGAAATAAATGGCGATAAAATAATTTCTAACCATGCCCTCAAGTTTGAGTTACAAAAACCCAATGGATTTCGGATTGCTGAACCCGTCACCCACTACCCTACCTTTAACGAACATCCATTCAAAGTCTCTTTAGGTGGATTCATTGCTGATTCAGAAGCTGTGCTTGTACATGCGGAAGAAGTATTAGATAAGGCTGGTACGTTAGACTATCCTTCCCTTCCTAGAGACACTCTTTCTAATATCGAATTTGGAATACGCTTTATGTGTGCTGAGTTGACTGAAGAAGAAATTCAGGAAGAGCATGATATTTTATATTTAAAGAAACATGGTTTTACGTTACAACCGGGAGTATTTTTGATTCAGTTTTTAAAAAATACTGATGATATGAATATGGAATATATTCTCAGTTATGCAACGACCGTTCCATCATGTTCTGTTGAAGCAGATACTGATTTTAAAGAAAGCGTACGAAAGAGAGTTCAATCTATAGTAGAACTTAAGAAACTGAACTGAGCACAATTTCTCCTTGTCATGCTGAACTTGTTTCAGCATCTTTATTGAAACCTGTAAACGAATAAACAAGCAATGAGTAATCCAATCGTCGGAGTAGTAATGGGCAGCGACAGCGACTGGCCCACCATGAAAGAAGCCACTGAAATTCTGGATCACTTTGATGTGCCTTACGAGAAGCGCGTAGTTTCAGCTCACCGCACCCCCGATGTTATGGCGGATTATGGAAAAGAAGCACGAAATCGAGGAATCAAGATTATTATTGCAGGAGCCGGAGGAGCAGCCCACCTCCCTGGGATGTTAGCCAGCCATACCACCTTGCCTGTTATCGGCGTACCGGTTAAAACAACAGCTCTTGGCGGAGTTGACAGCCTATATTCTATCGTTCAGATGCCCAACGGTATTCCTGTTGCTACAGTTGCTATCGGCAAAGCCAAAAATGCCGGCTTGCTGGCGGTTCGTATGTTAGGAATTAATGATGATAAACTGACTCAAAAACTGGAAGCCTATCATAAAGAAATGGCTGATGAGTCAATGAAAAAGACGGAGAATTTGAAGTAGAGCTACAGGCAATACTCCTGATCTTTACGGCAATGGTTGTATTTTTATTATCCAGCCAACTTTAATTATCCAAAGCCTTTGTGAAAGGTATAAAATAACGTACTTTTAGAATGGATTTTTGACGACAGTTAGACTACAAATTTTTCAGATATAGCTCTTATTTCTCTTACAATCCGATAATTTATAACCACAATTTGATACTATGAATATTTATATAGGAAACTTGAGCTACGACGTAACAAGTGACCAACTCAGAGAAGTTTTTGAAGCTTATGGTGAAGTTAGTTCAGCCAAAGTTATTTCAGACAGAAACTCAGGCCGTTCTAAAGGCTTTGGTTTTGTTGAAATGGACAACAAAGCTGCTGCCGAAGCTGCTATTGAACAACTTGACGGAGCCGAAATTGATGGCCGTTCTGTAAAAGTTAACGAGGCTAAACCTCGGAACTAAGTTTTCCGGTTTTTAGATTTTTTTAGCCCTGCATAACAACCCTGTGCAGGGCTTTTTTTATTCATTCGATTTCACCAAAAGAAAGTAACTTTTATTCTCTCTCTTAGTACATAAAAGGGTATAAATAATTCAAACATCAAAGGAGTTTCCAATATGATTATGACAACCACAAATAACCTGGAAGGTAAAGAAGTAAAACGCTATCTCGGTATCGTAACCGGCGAAGCCATTCTGGGCGCCAATATATTTAAAGATTTCTTCGCCGGCATCAGAGATATAGTAGGTGGTAGATCAGGCGCTTATGAGAAAGAACTGAAGGAAGCTCGCAGAATAGCATTCGAGGAAATGGAAATGAAAGCTAACAGTGTTGGCGCTAATGCTATTCTGGGAATTGATATTGACTACGAGACGATTGGAGCAAACGGCAGTATGCTAATGGTTACTGTTACGGGTACAGCCGTTACTTCAGAATAAATAAATTTAAGATTTAAAAGGGCATGATTTAAGCATGTCCTTTTACTCAACTACCCAAACATATTTTTCATCTTAGAAAAGAAATTTTTCTCACTTCCATCCAGATTTTTTGGGTCGAAGTTGTCCTCATCCTTGAATGACTTCATTGCTTCCTTCTGAGTATCAGAAAGGTCTTCCGGCATATATACGTTCAGTCGCACATACTGGTCCCCATCTCCAGAATTATTGAGACCTTTGATTCCACGCCCTCTCATACGCAGCATTTTACCGGGCTGAGTGCCAGCATCAATTTTTAGCTTGGCTTTCCCTTTCAGGGTAGGAACCTGAACTTCTGTTCCAAGAACTGCATCAGGGATGCTTAAGGTAAGATTGTAGTATATATTATTGCCATCACGGTCAAAGTGTTCGTGCTTTTTCTCTTCAATAAGAACAATCAATGAACCCGCAGAACCTCCACGTCTTCCGGCGTTTCCTTGTCCCCTTAGAGTAATGTAATTACCGTTAGAAACGCCTGAAGGAATATTCACCTTAATGGTCTCTTCTCCTTTTAAACGACCTTCACCACTACATTTCTTACACTTACTCTTGATAATGCGACCTTCACCCGCACAGGTTGGACAAGCCTGTACATTCACCATTTGGCCGAGCATAGTTCGGGTCACTTGCCGAACTTCACCCATTCCATTACAAGTAGAACAAGTTTCGAAATCTGAATCGGTTTCAGCGCCTGTTCCGCTACATTCGTCGCATTTGATCTGTTTTTTGATCTTGAGCTTCTTCTCGGCTCCAAATGCAATTTCTTCAAGGGTTAGTGGCATTCGGATCTTCATATCCGAACCAGGCTGACCCGGCTCTCGGCGGCCACGTGAACGACCTCGCCCGCCTCCGGCAAAGGCTTCCTCTCCAAAGAATCCACTACCAAAGATATCTCCAAAACGGCTGAAGATATCTTCAAAACCCATATTGTCGAAGTCCGCTCCGCCTCCGAAGCCTCCCTGACCATTTACACCCTGATGACCAAATTGGTCATAACGAGCTTTTTTATCGGGGTCTTTTAGTACTTCATATGCTTCTGATGCTTCTTTAAACTTCTTTTCGGCATCATCATCCCCCTTATTTCTGTCGGGGTGAAATTTCATGGCCTTTTTGCGGTAAGCTTTTTTAATCTCGGCTTCCGAAGCACCTTTTTCTAAACCTAATATCTCGTAATAATCTCTTTTAGTGGACATGTTTTACTCGCTTACAATTACTTTAGCGTGTCTTACTGTTCTGTTTCCAATCTTGTAGCCATTCTCAATAACCTGAAGCACTACATCGCTGCCTGTCTCTTCATCAGGTGCTGGCTGTTTCATCATTGCGTCATGAAGATTAACATCAAAAGGCACACCGGTTTTATCAATCCGCTCTACTCCGTGTTTCTGAAGCACATTCTGAAATTTGTCGGATACCATCTGAACCCCTTCCAGAAAACTGTTCTCTATTTCTGACTCTTCAGCAGCTTTAAGGGTTCTTAGTAAGTCATCGCTGATGGGCATGAAATCTTCGAGTGCACCGGCCTTTGCCTCCTCAAACAGCTGAACGCGTTCTCTTTGAACACGCTTACGAACATTATCTAGCTCAGCAGCTTTTCGGAGTAGACCATCTTTTGTATTGGCTAGCTCTTGCTCCAGCTCTTCAATTCTGCTATCCCGTTCATCTTTTTCTTCTTCTGAAGCGGATTCTTCAGTATTTGTATCCTGAACTTCTTCAGCAACCTCTTCTTGGGTTGAAATTTCTTCTTCTGAAATCTTTTCTTTGCTCATCTACCTATTCTCAGCGTTAATTCTTAAAATTTTCTTTTTATTTGTCTTAATTAGAGCAAATAGCATGCCATCAATTAATATCCATAAATGGAATGACAAAGTTACTTCATTCTGTCATCACGCGGGATTGGTGACATAAAAAAACCCACATGCAACTTAATGCATGTGGGTTTAGTTTGAATGTCTTGTTGGTCTAAGAGCCGATCTGGCTCACACAATCACCGGCACAAACTTGTACACTTGGAAGATTTAGTACGTTTACTTCAGGTAAGGTTGACCCAAAGGTAGTTTCTACCGTTTCAAGCACATCATTTACAAGCAATGCATTTCCTCTTTGGTTGGGATGAATCCCATCCGTAGAGAAAACACCATTAGGACTAAAGTCTGGCGCTAAATTTGTTCCGGAAACTCTAATTCCAAGCTGACCGTCACTCAATCCAAATAAATCTGCAAAAGTACCATTGGCAGCATTTGTACTATGGAAAGCAATCCGGGTTGAACTTGCGTTTGCTCCTTGTACTACCTGTTGCATAATTCCATTAAAAGTCTGGCGAGCAGTCTCAATTTCTACAATCTCATCACTTGTCAGAGTGTATTGATCTGCTAAAGGAACAACGACACCAATTTGTGACTGAGGGTTGTTTGGATCAGCTAAGGTTCCTAAAACTGAACCTGCTGAAAGCAGAACCAACTCGTCGCCTAGCTGAGGGATATCTCCCATCATAGGTCTAGCCTGCTCGTAAGGTGCTAATGCGGCGCGTTGTGCAGCTGAAATTGCACCAGCTCCTTCAAGCTGATCGAACTTTGGACCAAGATCTTCCAGATTGTCATCAACAATAAGAATTGGGTTGGCACCTGCTGCATATTCTACTTTTCGCATCGCAGCGTCTTGAGCATTATGGCCAAGGTTTGCTACGATCCCATCAAGTGCAGCATTGAATCCGGCAAAAGCCTGATTAAGTGCTCCTGCAGTAGCCGCATCAAGTGTGACGTTATCAAATGTAACCGCTCGGAAATAAGGAATAGCGAGAATTGGCGGGATATCAATTACAACTCCTTTAAGATTCGGAACCGACATCAAGGTGTTGACTACCGCACCAAAACGGGTTTGGTAATCAGCAGTAGATGTGAAAATGGCATCGTTGGTAGCTCCACTTACTGCAAACCCAAGCACATCATTGTTTCCGATCCAAAGAGAAAAGAATGTTGGTCCTGCGCTAATTGCATCCCCTAATATGGTTGAACCGTTCGATCCGTCCGGACTTGGATTACTCGCAAAGCGAGCATAAAATGGACTATAAGCAGGGTTCATATCAGAATTTGGTCCACCGGCTGCAGCTGTAAGAAGCTGACCTACCTGTATTCCAGGAACTCCAAAGTTGTTGAGCTCATTTGTTGCACCGGAATATGGAGCAATTGCATCTCCTCCCACTACAGGTGATGGCCCCGGAATACTGGTATCCAGTTTAAACCTTCCCAAGATACCTACCTGCGAATTTGGGTTAGCCACAGCGGTATTGAATCCATTAACAGAATTTATATCAGGCTGATTGAAGTTCTCAGTTCCACCGACAACCTCAAATTGTGCGTTCATCAGCGCTGCCAATGAGTTTTCCTGTCCTGCATTGTACAAAGCGGCATCCATATAGCCTGCAGTCAAGGAATTACCAATGGCTACGTAGTTACTGAAATCAGCATCGCCCGCCGTGTAATTCACATTCGGTTCACCCGGCAAAGGGTTACTTGCGATTCTGTCATCTATAAGGTCTTGTTCCTGACCTTCGCAGCCTGTAAAAACGAGAGCTGCTACTAAAAGTAATTTTGAAAGTTGTTTAAAGCGTTTCATAATAAAGTCTCTTTTTTAATTAGTTCAGGAATTGATCAAATGTGACGGAGAAGTAATAGATAGCTCCCATCTTCGGATTACCAAAAGAAGTAGTATATCTTTCATTTAAAAGATTACTTCCACCCAGCTTCAGAATCGTATTGTATTCATTCAATTTATAGCTTATCTGACCATCTAGCGTGCTGTAAGCAGGAACTACAGCAGCTCCAAATGATGATTCCCAGAAGAAAGCATCTTGCCAGCGGTAAGTTAAGCCGAAACCAAGATTGTCAACAACTTCACGATTCTCAAACCGAACATTATATCTCCATTCGGGAGTATTGTAGCTGGCTCGGAAACCCTGATCGATAAGGTCATCCTGATCTAACAACTTATTGTAAGAAACATTACCGCCAACTATAAAGCCTTTAGGTAATGATAAGTCTAAGTTCACGCCCCAACCGTGAGAATTCACGGTTCCGTCAGCGTTCACGTCAAATCCATACTCCTGAGTAACTACACCACCATTAATGATGGCATCTTTACCTGCATCACTTTCTGAGTCATAAGTGCCAGGATCTTCAGTCAAACCATTCGGCACACCCTGAACAAACTGGATTTCAGCAATGAAATCTGTGTATGAGCTGTAGTAGTAGTAAGCATCCACCATCAACCTGTCGAATAGCATCGACTTATACCCTAATTCATAAGTCTGAACTTTTTCCGTTTCAAACTCTTCGAATTCAACAGCCTCTAAAGCTGCCCTCGCGTCTGCAGAACTGCCACCGCTATTGGCAATCTGTTGTGCGTCATCTACACTTTGTGCCGTGTAAACAGTGTTGGTTTCAAACCGGTAACGATCTACAAGAGTTTGATTACTACCAATCAGAAGTCGGCTTACTACATCAAGGTTAATGAACTGATCCTGTGTAGTTGGGACACGGAAACCGGTCTGATAAGAAGCACGAATATTGTGCTGATCAGCTATGGTAAACAATGCAGAAACACGTGGAGAAAATTGTCCGTCAAAGTATTCGTTTTTATCATATCGAACAGAACCTTGTAAACTTATCTGATCATCTAGAAAGCTTTTTGAGGCTTGTACATAAGCACCCCACTCATTGATATTGAATTCCTCTTGGTTGTTTACATCCTCATAGGCAAAAAGAGTCCCCTCTGAGTTCAAGTCATATATACGGTAATTACCACCGGCTACGAGTTCAACTGTTTCAGGATTAATGATATCTGAAAAGTTGTACATCCCTTCTACGTGGTAAAGATCTGACTTCTCAACAAAACGCGCACCGCCTTCGGCAATAGAGAGAGATCTCAATGAATCAACAGCTCGTTCAAAAGCCGGTGTTCCCGGAAGGTACTGCTGCTGACTGGCACTAGCTGCATTATCAGCGGCTGCATGAGCTTCATCAATAGTTGCTCCCTGAGTTCTTGCTCCGGCAAAGGTCTGGAAATACGGGGTTATATAGGAAATTTGATTAACCCTTGTTGCTACCGTATTGGCTGCGTAAGAGTCACCCGCATCTTCTTGAGTGGTGTATGCTCTTAAGAAGAAATTCGGGTTTCTAAGCTCAAGTTTTGCTGTCCAAATGTTGAAGTCATCAAGAACAAAACGGTCATTCGCAGTATATACTGTACTACCGTAACCGATATTGTACTGACCTAAAATCTCGTAGTCATCATTTATACGATAATGAAGAGCTGTACCAAGTTTTAAACTTTCAGTAGTGTTATCTACAAACTCATTTTCGCGGAAGCCCGGTGCTGAGAAGTTTCCTCGTGGACCATCAGGGATAAGACTTCGGACAGCAGCAATTTGTGCGCCTTGAGCTCCTCCACCTGCAATTACACCATCAGCTATAGAGCCAAGGTTTAGGATATCATCCCCATAAATATTTACCCCATTAAATACTCGTCGATCACCTCTTTCGTAATCACCTCGTTCTACAATACCACTTTGGTCACGATAATCCTGACCCACAAAATCCTGAGCTCTCAGATATGAACCCGTTACCTTATATGCGAATTTATTGTTCACTGCATTAGCATAGCGAAAATCATAGCTTTGATATAATGAAGGATCTTCAATCTCGCTGTCTATCTGGTTAACACCTTGCTTAATGTTGAATGATACCCCTTGGTATTCAAATGGACTTTTACTGTTCATCAGTAAAATACCATTCAAAGCATTGGGTCCGTATAAAGCAGAAGCCGATCCGGGCATCAATTCTGCGCTTTCTAAATCGATCTCTGAAATACCTACAATGTTACCTACGGAAAAGTTAAGGCCCGGAGCCTGGTTATCAATACCGTCAATTAATTGTACGAAACGAGTGTTACCATTTGCGCCAAATCCGCGGGTGTTGATTGACTTAAAAGTCAAACTTTGCGAACTAAAATCCACACCCTGCAAGTTTGCAATCGCATCATAAAAAGAAGGAGATGCTGCAGTTTGAATATCTAAGACATCCATTTTCTCAATAGATACCGGTGATTTCAGGATACTTTCTTCCACTCTGGATGCCGAAACAACTAAATCGCCTCCGGAAATAGTTTCTTCCTCTAAGGCAATCTCAAGATCATCTACCATTGAATTGGTAATCTCTACACGCTGACTTTTAAAACCAACGATTGAAACAATGAGTGTTAATGGAGGGTCTTGTTGAACCGTTAAACTGAAGGTACCATCAGGCCTTGTTGCAGTCCCGATTACTTTACCGTCAACCCGGATATTAACCCCGGCTAATGGTTCACCATCTACATCAGTAACTAAACCTGATATTACGGTTTCATCCTCATTTACATTAGATGCATATGCAAGCGTACTGCATATACAAAAGGTTAGTATCATGCATAGTGCAAATACTCGCTGAATCATGTTGCTCATTGGTTTGATCCTTTTGATTATTGTTTGGCAGGCCAACTTTTTTATTCCGTCTGCTTAATTTTCTTTCGGACAGGCTAACTGCTTTTATTGCCGATATTTTTAGGTAACCAAATAAAAGTCTGTTTTGGGCATAAATGCAAGCGCTTCCATGACTTTTTATTTATGCATGAATCCTCTGCAAATCTTATCCTTAGCAATACTCAACAACGCTCTTAAGCTTTATAGCCATGAACACTTTCTTAAAGACAACTTTACTGTTACCACTTTTTTTGACGCTTTTTCTTATTTCTGCGAATTGTCAGACTAATAAAGAGAACCAAAAGTACGAAAAAGAACCTATCCGCTATCTCGCTTTGGGAGACTCTTACACTATAGGTACCGCCATAAATCCCGAAAACAGTTATCCCTACCAGTTAGCTGATACTCTCAGAATGATGGGCATCTCTGTGGACACAACACAGATAATTGCTACCAACGGCTGGACGACCACCGATCTCAAGAATGGAATTCAGGAAGCTGATCCAAGCTCCGGTTTTGACATGGTATCTCTTTTAATTGGGGTAAATAATCAATACCAAGGAAAAGAAATTGAGCTCTATAAAGCCGAATTCAGAGAGTTATTAGAGCAAGCAATTGGTTTTGCCGGAGGAAAAGCAGACCGCGTTATTGTGATTTCGATCCCAAACTATGGAGTCACACCTTTCGCAGCATCCCGAAATCCTGAAAAAATTGGAACCGAATTGATAGAATATGATCGCATAGCCAAAGAAATTAGCGGTGAATATGATATTCCTTTTATTAATATTACACCTATATCAGAGTTGGCCACTGATGATTTATCGCTTTTAGCTTCTGATGAATTACATCCTTCTGCAAAAATGTATAGCATGTGGATTGGAGAAATACTACCAACCGTCACTAAAATCATAGAACAATGAAGCATGAATTCAACCTCACCCATCTTGTTGCTTCTACAGATCCATTAACTGATCGTGTAACTTTTACTGAATCTATAGAATTCAGAGTTTGGACCGCCGTTGCGGGACTTAGCTATTTAAGTATTTCCTTGTTCAATCTGCTAGATATTGAAATGGCTGACTGGCAGGTAATGCTCTTAGCTGCTACAATGGTTATTGCCTACGGATTTGCATGCATGGGAGTGTTGTTCAGAAGAAGTTCCGGTAAAGCAGAGCTATCAGAAAATGAAGTACAACTGTTCCCAACCAAAAAGAAGGAACAGTTTCCCGATTCTCCCATAAAAGTAAATAGTGATTCTGAAATCCAAATCTACGTTATTCAAAAGCTGAACTGGTTTAACCCAAAAGTAATACTCCAGATATCTGTTTCTAACGAAGGAGAGCCAGCAACCTTCACCATCAAATTAGGAAGTAAAAAAAGTAAGGAACAATATTTAGAGGTTCTGGAAAGTTGGTACAGGCGTGGATATTCATTAGAAGAATTTGACGTTTCGGGAAGCCGGATTTTTAAATTAGACAGAGGAAGAAATTATGCAGACGTTCAAGAAATCAAAAAAGAGTATGGTATCAACTGGTAGAAAACTTGGTAAAATCACCTTAACTGTCAGCCTGCTTTTCTTTGGAGTCAGCTGTAAATCCATGGCTCAGCAACAGCCCCTTTCTGAGCGAACTATTACTATTAATATGAGTGCCTCTGAGTTACTCCCTGCCGACCTTATTATTTTTAATGTGAATATTAATGCTGAAGCTGAATCTCCTCAGGAAGCTTTTGAAATGCATAAGGATCGGGAATCGCTACTTGCAGAACTCTTGAAAGAATTCGATATCAAAGAAGAAGATATTGAATTTGAACCCATCCGAATGAATAAAAGATCCCGAAACGAAAGCCTGACAACCATCACAAATCAATCCGTGAGCTTGTCGTTTAATGATTTTGATACGTACGAAGAAATTCAAATTACTCTCATCGAAAATGGCTTCGACTCATTTAATGGTCAGTTTTCTTCAACTGAAATTTCAGAAGGAAAAGAAAAAGCTTTAATCAGCGCAATAGAAGCAGCAAAAGAGCGAGCTGAACTCATAGCAAACACTTCGGGAGTTGCATTAGGACCAGTTCAAACTATTAATTATTCCGATCATCAGGTTGGTATACCCCGTAAATCAAGCATGATGGCTATGGATGCTGTGAGAAGTGAGGCCTCAATGATGGACTTTGCTCAAACAGTCTCAGTTACTGCCAACATCAACATCTCATTCACTATTGATTAGTTTTTCGTTAATCGTTATTGGTTATTCGGGAAATACCAATCACGAATAACCATTAACGAACTCACGGCTCAACCGCATTCACAGCTTCAAAATATTCAGCGGCTTTAGTCAGCCCCTCAGCCCCGTTCATTTCCACATACCAGTATTGCTCAATCACACCTTGGTCACTTTGCATAAGCAGCTGCATGGTTCCCTGTGATTTGTGCTCTGCAATCACCCAGTTTCCGATGATATTGTAGTTCATCCGGTCATTCACCCCGAAGGTCTGATTACGATTAAACTCAAACACCTGATCAGGCATGACTTTAGTTTCCGGATGACCTTCCAGCTGGGTAAAATCTACTCCCTGATCCTCTTCTCCCCTGCGGATAAACGCTTCCAGCGCAATAGGTCGGTCTTCTTCCAGCAAGGTTTTTAGAGCTTGAAGTGAAATCACAGCCGAAGCTTTATGATGTCCATGAGTAGTTTCATAGGGCAACATCAAAAATAGAAAATCATAGTCTCCCTCCTGCATGATATTTGCGAGCTTTGTTCGGGCCCAGTCCGTATTCCATTTTTCTAAAGGAATGCTCACATCTTCGGTATACTCAAAATCGGGCTGATCCAGGAAAAAGTAGTTCCGAATGCCCACAATATCTCCCCCTGCCATCAGCTCTTTTTTACGAATTCCCGGAAGCCACGCTCGCCCCACTTCTTCTTTGTCCAATTCCTTTCCGTACATGTAATTTCCAAGGGTTGAATACGTATAACCCCCTTCACCATTGGTTAAAAGCGCCAAATCAACAACTCCATCTAATAAGCGTGTAGTTTTAAAAATAGTGGCAGAGAAAAGAGCATCATCATCGGGATGAGCGGTTACTAACAACACTTTGGGTTGATAATCTAAAGGGCTTTCTTGAGCAAAACCAAGGATCGCAGAAATTGAGAAGAGTGAAATCAGAAATAGTCTTTTCATGGGAGAGTAATTGCTTTGAGGTTTTCTAGCTAAAAGGTAGAACTGATTTAGAAGAGAAGAAAGCTGAAGATTGACTACTTGTATTGGGTTTATATATAGATTTTTAAATGCTCATAAGGGAAATACTATCAGTAAACTTATATAAACACCTCTTTTTTTAAAATCTCTAGCCAAAAGAGAACGAAATAATTTAGAGGATTTGTAAAGCTTCAGAGTCATTTCTCTCTAACTTATGTAACAATCAGTTTAAATTGTGTAACATTTACTGCACCAATAAGGCTCACCTTTGTGCAGTAGTGAAAATTCATTCACAATCGAATTATTTACCGAGAGAAAAAATCAAGAATTACAAACAGATATTCAAAAGGCTATCAAATAATAGCCTTCATTGAATTCAGTATAAATTATACTTAGCCGAAAAGAACGGCTTAAGAGAACAACTAATAAAATCATTCATGAAAAATAAAACGGTCATCATAACTGGCGCAGCCTCCGGAATCGGGAAAGCCACTGCAGAATTATTTGCAAAACAAGGTGCAAATATTGTTGTATCAGACATACAGGTTGCCGAAGGAGAAAAGGTAGTAAAAGAAATTATTTCATCAGGTGGTAAGGCATCCTTTTTCAAAACAGATGTATCTAACCCGGAAGAGATGGAAGCATTGGTCAATTTTACCGTAAAAACCTATGGCAAAATTGATGTGGCAGTGAACAATGCCGGCATTGGAGGTGAATTAAACCCCATTACAGATTTGAGCATTGAAGGGTGGCAAAAGGTGATTTCTATTAACCTAAGCAGTCTTTTTTATGGCATGAAATATCAGATTCAAGCTATGCTAAAAAGTGGAGGCGGAAATATAGTAAATGTTTCTTCTATTTTAGGTGCGGTAGGTTTTGCTGGTTCTGCCGGTTATAGTGCTGCAAAACACGGTGTGATTGGGCTTACCCAAACCGCAGCACTGGAATATGCAGCGCAAGGCATTCGCATTAATGCTGTTGGTCCCGGATTTATTGACACTCCTTTATTAGATGCTTTGGATGATGAAATGAAAAAACAACTTATTGCTTTACATCCGATTGGCCGCCTCGGGAAAAGTGAAGAAATAGCAGCATTTATATTTTGGTTAAGCAGTGATAAAGCCTCCTTTATTAACGGCAGTTACCATCCAATAGATGGCGGATATTTGGCTAACTAATTTTATTCAAATTCTAATAACACAGCAATGCCAGATCCGAAACCTTCAAAACCATGGCACGGAATTCGTGATACAATAAAATGGAATCCAACTGACGTTAATGCGGATGCTTGTATAAGCTATGGCACTTGTATGGTGGGATGCATTACCTCCGCCAATGCTTGCCCTACTCACACCATTCACTTTCCCTCAATATTAACTGTCTTTGCATTGGAAAGTCAGACAAAGGTTCATCATGCTATAGAAGATGGTTTAATATCAAGGAAAGAACAGTTGGAATACAAAGAATTATTCCTCACCCCAACCGTGTAATGAGTATGAAAGTAACAGGGCCAAAAAAAAGTACTAAATGCTGTTGCACTTATTACTTGAACTCAGGTAACAAAAACAATCATTATGGAAAACCCAAAATATTCTAATGTATATCGAATAATTCATTGGGCGATAGCTATTTCATTTCTACTATTGCTAATTACTATTTTTTTGCGATTAACGTGGATGAATAAGTTTAATGTGGCCGCTATCATACAGGATTATCTGAGTGATACCGACCAAGTTTTATCTCAGGAACAACTCATTGATTTAGCAAAAAAGATAAGACAACCTATGTGGAATTGGCATATTTACATTGGATATGCATTAGTTGGATTATTTAGTATTCGTTTCATACTTCCTGCATTCGAACATATGAAAATTCAAAATCCTTTTGGTAAAAACCTTTCCACAAAAATGAAATTTCAGAAATGGATATATATCATATTTTATTTCTGTGTGTTTGTTTCGCTTGCTACCGGACTCATTATAGAATTAGGACCCGAAGAATTTAAAAAGCAAATGGAAGAAATCCACGTGCTTGGTATTTACTACCTTATAGCATTTATTGGAATCCATTTCGCAGGCGTACTAATAGCAGAATTTACTGACCAAAAAGGAATTATATCAAGGATAGTAAGTGGACAAAAAAAAGAAAATTAAAAAGTACGAAAGCACAACTATTTAAATAAAAAATAGACGAAATATCAGTTAAATCAAGATTTTTAGCTCGTCTCAAGCCTTGTACTTAACTGAAAGTTTAGTGCTTCGAAATCGCCAACTTTTTATACCAACCGTTATCAGTTATTTTAAAAAGACATTAAACAATGAAAAAACTAACCATAGATAACTATTTAGACAATCATTACATACACAGAAGCAATTGGTTAAGAGCTGCGGTCTTGGGCGCAAATGACGGAATAATCTCAATATCAAGTCTGGCAATAGGAGTTGCTGCAGCCAGTGTAACAAGAGACCCTATAGTTTTAGCAACAGTAGCAGGATTAGTTGCTGGGGCATTATCAATGGCAGCAGGCGAATATGTTTCGGTAAGTTCGCAAACGGACACAGAAGAAGCAGACATAGAACGAGAGAAAATTGAGCTTAAAGAAATGCCCGAAGAAGAACTAAACATTTTGGCTCAAATCTATGAGAAAAGAGGACTAAAAAAAGAAACGGCAATGCAAGTAGCTCTTGAGTTGACTGAAAAAGATGCTTTGGGTACGCATATGAGGGAAGAATTAGGCATTAATGAAATAAGTCAGGCAAAACCCATTCAAGCAGCATTTGCATCTGGTGCAGCATTCACAGCAGGTGGCGTTTTGCCTCTTTTGGTCATTCTTTTTGCACCTGCAAGAGGTTTGGAATATTGGTTATATGGCTCTACAATTATTTCTTTGGTTATATTAGGTGCAGTAGCAGCAAAAACAGGTGGGTCAAGTATTCCAAAAGCTATTCTACGAATTACCGTTTGGGGAACAATAGCAATGGGTCTTTCAGCTTTCGTTGGTTATCTCTTTGATGTTAGTGTATAATTTTAAAAGACATCCAAAATGAAGACAAGCCTTGTAAGTAACATAGAAATTCAAAAAGGTGAAGACGTAAAAGGTCAGGATATCAGAGAGGGTATTTTTAACCTTATCAAATCTAAGCATCCTGACTTTGACAAAGACAGTTACATTACATTAGCTGAACTAAATCAATACAGACGATTTTATTTGACCTCATTAATAACTCAAGAGAAAGGTGAGTTAGCAGTTATTGACAGAAGTGTAATGGAAGCGATTCGTGACAACTCTATTCTTTCTGAAAACATACAAGACGAAATAGAAGCCGAACTTACTTTTGGACAACGACTTGCGGACCAAGTTGCATCATTTGGCGGCAGTTGGGCATTCATCATCACATTTTTTTCATTCATATTAATTTGGATGATAATAAATATTTGGTTTTTAGCAACACGGCCTTTTGATCCATTTCCATTTATTTTGCTTAATCTAATTCTTTCTTGTTTGGCTGCAATTCAAGCTCCTATCATTATGATGAGCCAAAACAGACAAGAACAAAAAGACAGACAAAGGAGTGAACACGATTATAAAATTAATCTAAAAGCAGAACTTGAAATAAAATTGTTAAGTGAAAAAATTGACCACTTGTTGGTTCATCAAAACAAAAAACTTTTAGAAATTCAAGAAGTGCAAACAGACTATTTGGAAGACTTGATGAAAGAACTCAAAAAGAAATGAAAGCAGTTATAACAATTGGACTTCTTATTTTAAGTAATACATTTATGATTCTTGCTTGGTATGGACATTTAAAATGTGATAAGTAATGAATAAAGTACCTTGAAAAATGCTGGAAAAGATTAAACAGTTAAGAAAAGAACTTCATCAGAATCCAGAACTGTCTGAGAAAGAAGTTGAAACTGCTGCACGAATCAAGAAATTCGTGCAGGAATAAATTCTCCGGCATTACATCATGCAGACTATGATTTTCCGGAAGAAATAATTGAGACAGGCATGGACATGTTTAAAGAAATAATTGAATCATTAATAAGCAAAAAAGAAAATAATGAAGAGTAAAGATTTAAAAGCCAAGCAAAACGGAACAAAGGCAGTCTGGGCAGGTCAGAGTGACTTATTTTATCAAGGAGCAACTCAAGTTCCAATCGTAAACAGTGTGACTTTTGGTTATGATAATGTAGATGACTGGTTTGATGTAGCTGTCGGCAAGAAGGAAGGACATATATATAGCAGAAATACCAATCCAACGGTTGCGGTTTTTGAGGAAAAAGTAAGGGTTCTGGAAAATGCCGAGGCAGCTACCAGTTTTTCTACCGGTATGGCAGCCATTAGTAACACGTTATCCACTTTTTTAAATCAGGGAGATAAAGTCGTATCCGTTAAAGATACTTATGGCGGAACGAGTATCATTTTTTTAGAATTTTTGCCCAAAAAAGGAATTGAAGTAGCGCTTTGTGAAACAACTAATCACAATGAAATTGAAGCGGAAGTCAGGAAAGGTTGCAAACTCCTTTATCTCGAAACACCAACAAATCCAACATTAAAAGTAATGGATTTGAAACGGTTGATTACCGCAGCCCACGAGGTCGGTGCTATAGTAGTTGTTGACAATACATTTGCTACACCCATAAACCAACATCCGCTGGCACTGGGAGCTGACTTAGTACTCCATAGTGCCACAAAATTTTTAGGCGGCCATTCTGATGCTATGGGTGGCGTAGTTTGTGGAAAAAAAGCGCTCGTTGATCAAATATTCCATTATCGAGAAATTAATGGTGCCACGCTTCATGCTAATACAGCATATATGCTACTGAGAGGGATTAAAACCTTAGAATTAAGAGTATTACGTCATAACGAGAATGCTATGAAATTAGCAGAATACCTTCAGAAACACCCGAAAGTTGATGCTGTTTACTATCCCGGTTTAGCATCGCATCCAAGTCATGAAATTGCGAAAAAACAAATGACAGGTTTTGGTGGTGTGCTGGCATTTTCGTTAAAAGGAGATTTTGAAAACGTGAAAGTGTTTTTGAACAGTTTAGAACTGGCTCACCTGGCGGCAAGTTTAGGTTCGGTTGGCACTTTAATAGGCCCTCCTAAGGTGACAAGCCATGTGGAAGCAACTGAAGAAGAAAGAAAACAATTAGGAATACCTGAAAATCTAATCCGTTGTGCATTAGGAATTGAAAATAGTGAGGATATTATTTCTGATTTCGAGCAAGCACTTTCAAAAGTATAATCGAATTTCAGGAAGAACACAGCGTACAACAATTCACATCCCTAAGTGTAATTTAAAAAATTTCTTTTATGATATAATGGATAGTCATTTCGCGACATAGGCCCGAAATCTAATTGTTTCTAGATATCGACCGTTTATTTACTGAAAATGATGAAATCCCTTGCCTTCGTGGGAAGACCCATGGAGATTTTTGGGCTCCTTTCCCCTTTTTAAATCGAACTCAGATTACAAGGGTTTCAAGTCACCTCACCTGACTGTTTATAAGAGAACTCCCAAAAGTACACGACTAAAAAAATTAACAGTTTTCCTCTTGTGATTTTTAGGGATAAGAGTGCTTTGATGTTATTTCGGTTTTATCCATTTTACTCTTTCTATAACGGTAATAAGCTTAATAAAACTAAACCGTGAAAAAAGGATAAAGTGAATAGAGTTCACTTTACTCCATTGTTAGCCCTCATTAAAGAAACTGAATAATGCAATGATTCCAGTTTTTAGAAAAATAAGAAGAAAAATGGCAGACGATAATAAACCAATGAAGTATCTGAGATACGCCATTGGAGAGATATTTCTTGTGGTGATAGGTATTCTTATCGCACTTCAAATAAATAATTGGAATGAGGCAAACAACCAAAAGGAAGTATTGGATGACATATTGCAAAGTATTGCAAATGGAGTACAATCCGATTTAAGAGAATTAAACTTATTGTCAGCGGCAAGAGCAAATATTGTAGTAAAGATAGATTCTATTTACAACAAATATGACTCCCCAGATAAGACAACTTTAAATATTGAAGAGGCATCCTATATTAACTTTGCATTTACCAATATCTTAAATACTGTTCATTTAAATACTAACATAAGTGCCTTTGAATCTTTAAAAAACTCCACATATTTCGGTAAGATTCAAGGTACTGACCTGGCTCTATTATTGAACACATACTATAGGTCTGCAGATGAAATTAGAAGCAGAGAAGATCGATATAATCAAACCATAGATAATCTATATCAAGAGTGGTTGTCTCATTTCAGAAATAATGGAGTGGACCTTTTTATGACCCCTTGGAGTGCTGGTGATTTCGCAATTGTTGGGCCACGATTTTTAGAGATCGCAAGAGATCCGTACACAGGTGCTATATGGAATAATGGTTCTCGAGAAGGGACAGCTTTAAAATCATACCAGGAACAAATTTTGATGGGCACCAAGCTTGTGGAGATGATACGTAACTCAAAAACCACATTTGACCAACAAACTGAACTAGAATTTAGCGGTATATTATTCACCTTTGGAGATGCTGATATTGTGAGTCTACTTATTAATGGCGAGGTGCCTACCGGCTTTGATATAAGGTATGCTGCATCAGACCTTTTCAGAAATTATATTTCTAAAGAAAAAGATTATTTGGTCATGGAATATCCAGCAAACAGTTACGATTGGGCTTCAGCCTATTTTGCTGTAAATGCCCTTGATGGAAGAGTAGACGAAATGGACTTTTCTACCTATTCAAAAGTAGTTATTGAAATGAGAGGTGAAACCGGTGCTGAGGCATTTGAAATAGGAATGAAGGATATCAACGACCCACCTGATGGCTCTGAATCAAAGATTAAAATTGAACTAACCGATGAATGGAAGGTATATGAATTTGAAACCAACCAATTTATTACGGCCGATATGAATAGAATAATGGTTCCTCTTGCCTTTGTTTTTGAAGGACCTATTGGGAAAAAAATTCATTTGAAATCGGTACAATTTAAATAAATAACGAAAAGCTAAAAATGGCTATAAGTAATTGCTTGTTAGCGCCTACTCAAAGCCAAGACCGTTAACCTATCAGCGCATTTATTCCAAAAAAGGCAACAACACATCCCAAACCGTTACCGCTATCACCTCATGACCTTTGGGAGTCGGATGAATTCCATCACCCTGAATCAGTTCTTCACTCCCTCCCAGCTTATCCATAATTAGAGGAATTAAGGGAAGGTCATTTTCCTCTGCAAGATCCGGGTAGATGGTTTGAAATTCAGAAGTGTATTCCTGTCCTAAGTTTGGAGGAACCTGCATACCGGCTAATATGATCTGTGCATTGGGGTTTTTTGTCTGAAATTTTTCGATGATTTTCTGCAGGTTGTCTTTCGTTGAACTCAGCTCAATTCCACGTAGACCGTCATTCCCTCCCAGTTCCAACACCATGATGTCGATGTCTCTCCGAAGTATCCAGTCGATACGGCGCAAACCTCCGGCAGAAGTTTCTCCACTCAATCCGCCGTTTATAGCCTCATAATTCATGCCGAGTGAATCTATTCGTTTTTGAATCAAAGCGGGGAAGGCTTGCTCTTGTTGTACTCCAAGGCCGGCCGTAATACTATCCCCAAAAAAGAGAATGGTTTGTTTCTCAGTGTCCTGCGCTTGCACAGATGCTGAAAACAATAGAAAGAATGCGATAATTAATTCTTTGGTCATATATAACATTGTGAATTTAGTGGCGTAATAATTGTCAAAATTTAAAGGAATGTTACCGGACAATTCCTTTGTTTACATCGGTATCACTCAAATAAAGGAAACGTGTCAAATATACTCGAAGTTCACCAGTTATACCGTAAATTTGAAAGCGGCTCAAAAATACTAACCGTCGTTGACGATATCAGCTTTTCAATTCAGGAAGGAATTTCCTGCGCAATTGTTGGTCCATCAGGTTCCGGTAAAACCACCTTATTAGGTTTATGCGCCGGACTTGATCGCCCTTCTTCCGGAAGCATATCCCTCAACGGAATACCACTCAATCCCCTTAATGAAGATGAACGAGCTCAAGTTCGTAATCTCCATGTAGGTTTTGTGTTCCAGACTTTTCAACTGGTACCTACCTTAACCGCAGTTGAGAACGTAATGGTTCCACTTGAATTGCGTGGCGAGGGAACTAAGGAAGTTCGGGAACGAGCGATTGAGTTACTCACTAGCGTCGGCCTTGGCGATCGAACCCATCACTACCCTACCCAGCTTTCCGGCGGAGAGCAGCAGCGTGTAGCTATTGCTCGCGCATTTATCAATCAGCCTAAGATTCTTTTTGCTGATGAACCGACCGGTAACCTGGATACAGAAACAGGGCAGTACATCGAAAAGCTTATTTTTGATTTAAATGAACAACAAGGAACCACATTGGTGTTGGTAACGCATGATCTTGAGCTTGCCAAGAAATGTAACCGCATTATTAAGCTTAAAAATGGCCAGGTTCATGAAGATAGTTTTACTGAACAGGAACCTGAAACCATTGCTAAATAGTCCATGACAAATAATCAGAATTCTATATGGTGGACATTTAAGATGGCTTGGCGTGATTCTCGTTCGAATCGCTCCAAACTGTTCCTTTTTATGGCGGCAATTATTGTAGGTGTGGCTGCCCAAACGGCCATTACATCCTTCCGTGATAACCTCAATACCAGTATTAAAAATCAGTCTAAAGAATTACTGGGTGCTGATTTAGAAGTAGAACGTAATGCTCCATTTCAACCCGAGTTGCAACAGGTATTAGATTCTCTGGGTGGAGAAGTCACAACCGGTTTGGAATTCAATTCCATGGCTTTCTTCCCGGGAACCGGAACTACACGATTATCGCAAATTACTGCCTTCGAGGGCGATTTCCCTTACTATGGTAATTTGATCACTGAACCCGCTTCTGCTGCCGATTTATATCAAGAAAACCAATCAGCACTGGTTGATGAACCCATCATGCGTCTCTTTGGAGTAGAACCCGGCGACTCCGTAAAAATAGGTCAGGTTACCTATAAAATTGAAGGGGCTATTATTGAAATTCCGGGCCAGCCTGTTGCCGCTACTTTCTTTGGACCTCGAATATTCATCCCAAAAAAGAATGTTGAAGAAACCGGATTGCTTCAGCGTGGGAGCCGCTTGGAATATGTGTCCTATCATAAATTCCCGGAAGGCACTGACATGGAATATGTCGATGATCGCCTTGACCAACTTCGGGATGAACAAAATCTTCGTTTTGGTTATGACACCGTTGCTGAGCGTGAAGAAGAAGTCGGTGAAGCCATCCTTTATTTATCTAATTTCCTAAACCTAATCGGTTTTATTGCACTTTTATTGGGTGGAATTGGAGTAGCCAGCTCTATCTTTGTATATATCCGTCAAAAAATAAACACGGTTGCTGTATTGCGTTGTGTAGGCGTGTCTTCCAATCAGGCCTTATCCATTTATTTGATTCAGGCTGCAGCAATGGGACTTATTGGCTCAGTACTCGGGGCTATCCTCGGCTCGGCCGTACAGCTTTACCTGCCGGTCTTAGTTCAAGACTTTCTCCCTGTTGACATAGAACTCTATATTTCGTGGACTTCAATTTTCACCGGAATAGCAACGGGTGTAATTATCTCCGTATTATTTGCCTTATTCCCACTATTGGCTGTTAAAAAGATTTCACCTCTGTTTTCCATCCGCTCTGTAGAAGTTAATTTATCCAGTCTCCTTCAAAACTCTACTAAAATTATCTTGGGGACTACCCTTGCTCTATTTGTTACAGGCTATGCCTGGCTGATGCTGGGTGAATTCCTCCCGGCCCTTTTCTTCACATTGGGACTTGTCGCATGCCTGTTATTACTGACCGGGTTCGCCAAACTTATTATGAAAGGAGCTCGAAAATTTCTTCGGGCAGGGTTCAAGTATGAACTACGCCAGGGTCTTGCAAATTTATACCGTCCCAACAATCAAACTACCACCCTTCTCCTAACTTTTGGGTTGGGCGTTACCATGATAAGTTCGCTGTATCTAACTCAAGATATGCTGCTTGATCAAATTGATTTTGGAGGCCAGCAGGATTTACCGAACCTCGCCTTGTATGATATTCAGTACGACCAAAACGATGGCGTAAATGAGATTATCAAATCCAATGGACACGAAGTACTTCAAAACGTCCCTATTGTAACCATGCGTATTCAGGGAGTGAATGGGATGACTGCAGAAGCTTACGACCAGGATACCACTCGAAGAGTAAGCGGTTGGGCCCTTAACAGAGAATACAGAGCAACCTATCGTGATTCCTTGCTGCCATCCGAAGAACTGGTAAAAGGTGAATGGATTGGAAATGCAGAAGGTACGGATGAGCCCTTCCCTATTTCCATTGAAGAAGACCAAAGAGATAACCTGGCCATCGATATTGGAGACACCCTTACATGGAATGTTCAGGGCATCCCAATAAAAACCTATGTAGCAAGTACAAGAACCGTTAAGTGGGATCAGCCTCAGCCGAATTTCTTTGTGGTTTTTCCGGCCGGAGTTTTAGAATCAGCTCCACAGTTTTTTGCAACTACCATCAATACAACCAGCCGGGAAGCCTCTTTGACACTTCAACAAGATATCGTTAAAGGCTATCCTAATGTCTCGGCTATAGACGTTGGGCTTGTTATCGAAACCGTCCGAAATTTCATCGATAAAGTAACCTTTGTGATACAGTTCATTGGCTTATTTAGCATCATTACCGGATTAATTGTATTGGCCGGCTCTGCAGCTACCAGTCGATTTCAACGTATTCGGGAAGCAGTTCTCTTACGTACTTTAGGTGCCTCCAAAAAACAGGTAATTAAAATTCAGGTTATTGAATATGTACTTCTTGGAGTGATGGCATCTATTACCGGACTCTTTCTCTCTCTTGGAGCAAGTACGCTAATCGGCTACTTCTATTTTGATATACAGTTCGTGCCAAATTTTACCATCATAGCCGTTGAGATCCTCATACTTACCGCCTTAGTCTTGGTGATTGGTTTATTCAACACCAGAGGCGTTCATAATAAACCACCTTTAGAAGTATTGAGAGCAGAAGCTGCCTAACGGATTATTATAATCTTGGAACATACTTAGTTAAAGTGCTTTTAAATGATAGAACGATAATCAAATCATCTATCATGAAGATATTACGCTTTAAAAGCATTGCAGTACTTGTTCTTTTACTACTCCCATTCACTTCTTGTAAGAACTGGAGTAAAACAGCCAAAGGCACTACTATTGGCGCCAGCGCAGGAGCATTGGCGGGTGCTGTAATCGGTAAAGCGGCAGGTAATACCGTAACCGGAGCCATTATTGGTGCAGCCGTAGGTGGAGCCACTGGAGCTGCAATTGGTAACTACATGGACAAACAAGCTGAGGAGCTCGAAGAAGAACTTCAAAATGCTGAAGTTGAACGGGTTGGTGAAGGCATTAAAATAACTTTCGATTCCGGAATTCTTTTTGATACTGATTCATATACTCTCAAAGATCCCTCCAAACGGGATTTACAAGACCTTGCCAGAGTTCTAAAGAAGTATGAAGACACTAACATTATGTACGGTGGACATACCGACAGCAGGGGATCAGAAAGCTATAACCAAGACCTGTCAGAGCAGCGTGCTCGTTCGGTAGCCGAGTTTATGGCTTTTATTGAAGTTGATCCTGAAAGAATGACGATTGTAGGTTACGGAGAGGAAAAACCGGTTGCTACCAATGAAACTGTTGAAGGAAGACAAAAAAATCGCCGTGTCGAAGTTGCCATCTGGGCAAATGATGAACTTAAAGAAGCAGCAAAAAAAGGTGAAATCGGTGAATAAAACCTGATTCTTTTTTAACCCTCAGTGAGTCCTGTACTTATTCTTAGGTGCAGGACTTTTTTATTTTATTTCTCAAAAACAATTGCGATCCTGCAAAGCAATAAATGAATCAGACTTTAGCAGATGAAGAAAATTAAACGTGTGATACCAAGGCCCTCTTTTCTCTTAAATAAGAGAAGCTCTAAAAAACCCGGGCAAGCTCCGGGAACACTTCATTTTACAGGTGAAAAACGCTTAGAAAGCGTTGTAATGAACCTCTACGATTATGACTCTGAGCAGCTGTCCGAGCATGATCTTTCTAAAATTGACGATAGTAAGCCGTATCTCGAGTCTCCTTCAAAAACATGGATTAACGTGTGTGGACTTCATGATATTGACAAGCTCAAAAAGATTTGGAGTTATTTTGACCTCCATCCTCTAATTCAGGAAGATATTCTAAATACCCATCAGCGCCCGAAGATGGAAGAGTATGCAGATCATATGTTTTTTGTACTTCGGATGATGACCATAGAAGAAGCAACAGGAGAATTAAAAGTAGAACAGGTTAGTATCGTCTTATCAAATGATTCCGTTCTTACTTTTCAGGAAGATGAATACCCCATATATGAGCCGGTACTTCATCGGCTCAGAAGTGGTGCCCCACGCCTTCGAAAAAACGGACCTGATTATCTCGCCTACGCTCTGATCGATACCATTGTTGACCATTATCTGAAAGTAATGGAAAAGATTGGAGATGAAATTGAGGAGCTTGAAAACGAAATCCTTGAAAAACATCATGAATCAATTCCGGAAAAAATTCACGCCCTTCGCCGAAAGTTGATTTACTTTAGAAGAACGGTCTGGCCCCTGCGTGATAGTTTAAATTCACTCTTACGGGAAGAATCACATCTGATTAATGAAGAGAATAAAATCTTTTACCGGGATGTATACGATCATTTGGTTCAAATTATAGATGGGATTGAAAACTACCGGGACATGGCCATGGGAATGTTGGATATGTACATGTCTCAGGTTAGCAACAAGATGAATGAGGTGATGAAGGTGCTGACTATCATCGCTACAATATTTATTCCACTGACTTTTCTTGCCGGAATTTATGGGATGAATTTTGAGTACATGCCTGAACTTGGATGGCGATGGGCTTACCCAACCGTCTGGGGAATCATGATCGGTGCTACCATTGGCATGATTTTCTTTTTTAGAAAAAAAGACTGGCTATAAACCTGAATTCAAATCTTAGTATCTATTTGCGAACGCTATCAGCTATTTTAACGTGAGTTCGCGATAAGGTATCTGAAGTTGTCATCCTTGTAGATTTTACTTAATTCGTTGACCGTTTTTAGTTTTTTAGCTTTAGGGCCTCATCTGCTTGTCATCTCGAACGTAATGAGTGAATGGATATGAACGAATGAAGTTGAGAGATCTACAGAAGGTGGAAAAGTCCGTGTTGCTGTATTCAATTTCCGCAGATTTCTCCGCTCCATTCCTTCGCCCTGTTGGGGCTCATCCATTCGGGGCGAAATGACAAAGTTATGGGTGGATTTTAGCTTTTGGTCTTGGCTTCCTCAACTTTTTGTTATCGAATTAAGTAAAATCTACAAGGGTGACAACCAAGGGCTAATTTTATATCGAACTCACGTTATTTTACGAATTAAAGGCTCGAAAAAGTGTAGTAATATCAACGATCATGCTCATGTATTCGAGATAGCCTGCTTTTGACAGCGAGATTAAAGAGCAGCTCAAGACTTATCTCTCTAAAAAAAGTAGATCCCATTAAAGAAGTAAATGAGATTATAAACAGGTTAAAATAAAAAAAGGCCTCAATCACGAGACCTCTTTTTAACTAACTACGGAGATTTTGGGATTAAAATAAAAACTTAATACCCGCTAATATTTTAAATGTACTTACTTGTTGGTCAACTACTTCTGATCGAGCAACATCATCGGAGTAATCATAATAGTTATACAGTTCAGAACGGTCTTCCCAAAATGAATATTGTCCGTTTATATCCAGAACAATATTCTCTGTGATATTTGCACTGAAACCGCCAGAAATAATATTCCGATCTGCTTCAAAAACTTTGCTCTTGGCAGGCAGAAAAGCATAACCCGCTTTCATATTAAATTGGTTATTTATTCGGTAACCAAGACTGCTCTTCAGGTTTATTACCTGATTATAGTTTTCTTCCATGGATGCATCCAAATCACTTTGTTGATCTATCAAATCGACTTCCGCATCAAAACCAAGATCATTTCCGGTTACTAAATCAAGACTGAGATTGGAGTGATCTATATACTCTCCGGAAATAGACAGACTAAAACCCGCAACATCTTTTAAAGCAAAACCGGCACTAAGTTGACCTGGTTTTTTTATACGATATTCATACTCCTGATCACTGGCAAAATCAGACTCAAAAGGTGTTGAACCGTCATCAAGCTCTGTAAGAATTGAAGAATAATAACTTTCCCGAATCACCAGTGTGGATGGTATTAAGTAACTAACTCCTACATTTAACTTTGGTGACACTTCATAAATAATACCGCCACGCATGGAAAATCCAAGGATCTCGGCATCAATTTCATCATGCGTTAAAATGCTTGAGATGTCGGTGCCCACATCGTTGACATCAGATGGAATAAAGGTGCCGTTATAATCATTCTCATCATCCTCTTCCAAGAAATTTCTTCTATACTTGTAGCTGCCTGATGTTAACCCGGCTGAAATTCCAAGAAACAGATTCTCTTGAAATTCAGTACCAAAGAAAAAAGAATACTCCCCTATATTTGTGGAGCTGGTCACTTCTGCATTTTGAGAAATGCCCGGAAAATTTTGGAACCCAATTCTAAATATTGATTCCAGGTAGGTAGAATCGACATCACCCCAGTCAATGGCATAGGCATTAAAGGCTATATCATAATAATCGCTGTTGGGTTCTCTGAATTGATCCGTGATCGTGCTTTGGTTATTGCGCCCGCCTACCCTATAAACTCTTTCTTCATTTTTAAGCTGGTTATACCCCCCGCCTAAAACAAAACTGCCTTGCTCGGTTGGTAATTTATATACAAACCCAAGGTTGCCCAATTTGGTTGAATTATCATCCGAAACAATCGTATTACCCAAATAGCTGTTTTCATATTCAACCTGATTGTTGAATAAGGTGAAATTGAAAAAACCGTCTTTAATTAGGGCTACACTTGCAGGATTATCTGCAAAGCTGCCATACCCATTCGGGGCCGCTACGGATGGGAAATAACCGGTACCTGCATCCCCATTAAAATTTTGTGAGCTAAACTGTAAAGCCAAATTCGAGTACAAAATCTCATTGCTGCCATCCTGTGCAAAAGCATTAACTGATTGAAATAGGATGAGCATCAAGAGAAAAAAAAGAATCCTCTTCATAATGTTATAATAATTTTTTGATTGGGTTTAAGCCTGCAGCTTAGTTTCCGCCGCGACTTCTTTTACTACCGGAACTGCCTGATGATTTACTTGATGATGCCCCTCTGCTTCTGCTTACTGATGAAGATCGGCTTGAGGAGGAAGAACTTCGTGTAATGCTCCTTGTACTTTTAGATGAAGTATTAGTTCTGCCTATTGTAGAAGAGCTCTTAGTTGATGACCCTACTCTATCAAAAAAGCTTCTGCTCGAATTTAGGCTTGCTCTGCCATTGGAACCTTTAACAAAATCACTCAAACTAAAAGTTGAACTATAGCCGCTAAAAGTACTGTTTCCACGTCGAGCCGGGATAGTATATGTTCGGGTTGAGACATCAGGAATGTTTATATCTCGGACAGAAGTCGTACTAAGTGCCGAGTAATTATTTCCTGATCTGGACCTGGACTTCCCAGTTTTGCCACTTCCGCTACTTTTACTGCTTCCATTGCTTCGGCCTACAGAAGATCCACTGCCTCTACTTCGGCTTTTACCGGAACTTGAACTTCCTTTACCAACTGAAGAACCTCTTGTTCTGGATCCGGAACTTTTACCGACTGAACTGCCTCGTCCGGAAGAACGGTCTGTTGTTCGTACACGAGTTCCGGTATTAATTCCCCTCGATCTTGTGACACCTGATCCTCTTGACCTTGAATCTACGCCACTTCCTGATCGGGTTCTGTAATCACCGTTACTTCCATAAAGTCCTGAGCCTCTGGGACCCTTCCGATATAAGTCAGCGCTTCGGCGATATTTCTTGGCTCTGTGATAGTCATTATACACAAATATAGATGTTGAATATGGGTGATTCCATCCCCAATAACCGTAATCATAATATCCACCCCAGCCATAATATGGATAGCTGTAGTAACCATGTCCATAGCTCCCAAATCCTATCCAAAAAGAATTATGATATCCACGATTGTACTGATAAAATGGTGTGTAGTGAGAACGATACCAGCTATTATATGCCCATGGTTTGTAGCCATAAAAATAATGGTCATCTATAGCAGCTGAATATCCTTGGTCGAATCCATCTTCAAAACCGTCATCATATCCAGACCAGTAGAGTTTATCAGCATAATTTTTTCTGTACCATGATTCAGTTTCATAATCCTTGTAGTAAATATCGTCTTCTTCTAAAGACAATTGCTCATCAAGGTATTCCTCATCGCCCTGATTGTAGTAAGCTGAGTTTTCTTCACCCTGAGTCTGGTCAAAATTATCCCAAGCATAGTACCCTGCGTAACGATCATCTTCTAATGGGTAGCTGTCGTAGGTTTGAAATTGGGTATAGCATCCAGTTAGTAAAAAGGGGAGAAAAACTAATAATAACCGGGAAACTGTATTTTGAAACTTCATAGCGAGACCTTTTTAGGGCTTTGGGTTTTTTCTACACAGCTAAAATAGCTACACATTCACTAATTATATATCACATGTTAATGCTAAAGAAAACTACCGAAATAATATACCAAGTATTCTTATTCATTATTTGAATCTGGAAAATCAAAAAAGCAATTTAAGTGCCACTATTACCCTGATTCTTTGTACCTCTGAATCAAAAACCGAAGATTGAGCTTCATTATCAAAATCGACATACTCGTATAATATTGTTTGTTTTTCTGATTGTTGGTATTGCCCATTTACATCCAGTCTCAGATAGTCCAAAATTTTATAAGAGAATCCAGCAGAGAGTTGATTTACAGTTCTTGGTTGTAGCTTATACCTTTCGGGCATAAAAGCATATCCTGCTTTTAAAGTTATTTTTTCAGTAACATAGGCCTCAGCTCCAACCAATATATCTATAACAGCATTATAGTTGTCTTTCAATGAGTTATTGATAACCATTTCTTTTTCCTGCCAAATATCCCGGTTCGTAGTTCTTGCTTCTCTATCAGTTAGCAAGTCATAGCTAAGATTCTGGTAATCTGCATACTCAGTTGAAATAGAAAAAGAAAAACGACTGTTATCGTAAGCTAATCCTGCTTTAAGAATACCTGGCCTTTTAATCCGGTATCTGAATGCCCCATCACTTTCTATTTTAGAGAAAAAAGGTAGTGAATTATCATCGAGCGATGTTTGTATGGAGTAATTGTTTCTTTCTGACATTCGGAAAACAGCAGGTAACTGATAGCTTACTCCAGCACTTAATCCATGCCCTATCTTATAAACCAAACCCGCCCTAAAATTGTAGCCTCTTATTTCAGTATCGAATGTGTCATTCACCAAAATATCTGCTATATCACTTCCTTCTATAAAATCACCGTCATAATTATTCGGTGTATCTGATTCTAAAAAATTTTCCCTGTACCTGGACTCACCATAAAAGTAGCTCGCTGAGATCCCCATAAATAAATCTTTTCTGAATTCAGTTGCTAAAAAAGCAGTGTATTCCCCGGCATACGTTTCAGATAAAACTTCTACTTCCTGATTGATTCCAGGGAAATTGCCGGGCTCAAAACCAATCCGAAAAATAGACTCAAGGTATGTTTGCTCTACATCTCCCCAGTCAGTAGCATAGGTATCAAAAGCTAAATCAAAAAATTTACTCTCTGTATCAAGAAAGGAATCTGTAATAGTGCTTGTATTATTCCGTCCCGAAATCCGGAATCTATCGGTGTTGGAAGTCATTCGGTTATATCCGGCTCCTATAACCAAACTTCCCCTGATTGAAGGAATACTATAGGCGATTCCTATACTTCCCAACTTATGATTCAACTCATCGGACTTTTCTGTGGTATCAAGGTAAAAGTTGCTGGATGAATTATCCTGCCTGTAAAAACTGAACATGAACTCGCTATTCTCAATCATAGCCATGGCAGCGGGATTATCTACATAACTACCAAAACCATACGCCTTTGCCACAGATGGCATCATTGAATACGGATCGGCATTTATATCCGGAGAGGCAAACTGAAGCGCAAAACTGGAAAACCTTGTTGGTTCAAGCTCTTGTTGAGCATTTACATCTATATTATAGGCAAGGCATAAACTCAGGATTAAGATATATATCTTCATGAAAACTATATGAACTTTGATACATCTAATTAGGTAAAAGTAACTTGCCTAATTTCCACCCCTTGACCTTGAACTTGAGTCGCCATCACCAGATGATCTTGAACGACCTGTAGAACGTGTGGTGCTCCCCGTGGAACTGCCTGTACTTCTAACTCTGGTATCCTCAGAACTGCTTCTTGTAACACCTCTTGTTCTACTTACAGCAGAACTATTTGACCTTGTTCTTTGGCTTACTTCATAAACTAAACCGGTATTTCTGGGACCCAGACGATATTTTCTTGAATTCTCGGTATAGTTTCTGGCCCTTGTGTGATTATTATATTCGGCAACAGCAAAGTTACCCATACCCCAATATCCGGTTGTACCCCAGTAGCTGTCATAATAATATGGGTCATGAAAAGAGGTTGAATACGGATAGTAGTAATAGCTCCAAAATCCGGGAGGATTGTAATACCAATGACCTGAATGACTGTTTCCATAAGCTCTCCCCGAATCCAACCTATAAGCCCAATATAGAGGGCCAAATGCCATTCCAAAACCTTCACCCCAAATATAATGCCTATGATAGCGATGAGGATTTGAATACCATCCCGGGAAGGCCGAAGCGTATTCAGAATTACGAGTAGTGCGGTTTAGTGTGTTAGATTTAGCAGAATAGTTTTTTGTAGAATCTGTCCCTGTCCAGTTCACTTTATCTAAAAAGCGTTCTTTATACCACATCTCCTTGCTATAGTCTTTGTAGAAAATGCCCGCCTTTTTCAGAACTACATATTCGTTCTGGTACTCTTGTTCATATTTTACTGATGTCTTGAGTTGAGTATAGCACCCTGATAAAAATACAGACACCAATACAAGTGTTACGACAATAATGTGAGTGTTATGCGTCTTCATATTCACCCTAAAAATTAATTCAGTTTAAAATACTAAACATTAAACCAATTGAATTAACATATTCATGTTACTAAATTTCTCCACGGAGCGATTTTGCGATGACTTCCGCCTTAGAATTAACATGCAATTTCTTATAAATATTCCGAATGTGCGCTCGCACCGTATCTATGGATATATCAAAACGGTCAGCAATCAGCTTATAACTTAGGCCATCAACCAAGCCATTTACAATATCTTGCTCCCTGTTAGTAAGCATACTGTCTTCATTTTTCTTAGGAGCTTCTTCGTTGAAATGTGAGATTACCTTTCTGGCAATCTGCGGCGACATTGGTGCCCCACCTTTCATCAGGTTTTCTATCGACTCCTTAATTTCCGGAAGCGAAGTGTGTTTCAGCAAATAACCGGAAGCACCTGCTTTAAGAGAATCAAAAATCTTGTGTGAATCATGATATATGGTAAGCATAATGATTTCCACTTCAGGATATTTCGACTTTATAATTTCCATTCCCTTGATACCCGACATTCCCGGTAGCTGAATGTCCATCAGTATCACATCGGGCTTTTGGTGCTCTTCAAGATATTCCAGCATCTCCTCAACTGAGTCAACCGCAACCGGGCAATCCATTTCTTTCTGCATATCCAGATAGCGCTGTATTAAATCTCGTATTTTTTTGTTGTCTTCAACAATTCCTATGACAGCCATAATTACAGTCCTTAGTTAGTTTTTAATTTTCCCTCAACCTTTATTGCAAACCCGTTTTCTGTATCAATAGTAATGTTTGCTCCAATTCTTTTCGCTCGCATATCCATGTTACGTAATCCGTGTCCGGTTTTCTTAGTTCCTCTTCCGGTAGTGCCGTTATCGAAGATAAAAAATTCAAAATAACCATTCTGATTATTCATACTGATTTCTACCCGATCCCCATCTGAATACTTCGCAATGTTGTTTACCGCTTCTTTAAAGATCAAATATACATTTTCCTTGACTGAAACAGGGAGTTTGTTGTCCATATTTAAGTTGTCAAAGTTATACCGGACTGCCATGTTTTTTGACTCCAGGGTGTTCAATATATAATCCTGCATCCGATCCGTCAGGTCTCCAAGGGTATCATTTCGGGCATCAATCGACCAGACAATATCATCAAGGCTGGATACAATTTTTCGGCATTGTTTACCTATTTGTTCAAGCGATTTTTTGAACTCGGAATCAGCATCTCCCGCTTGCAGGAAGTCAGATTGCAACGCAATTTCAGTTAAACTTGCACCCACATCATCATGTAAATCACTGGCTATTCGTACACGCATCCGTTCTATATCTACCATTTTACGAGCCCTGTAATAATTATAGAACAGGAAGATGATCCCCACTACTATCGCAAACATCATAATCCAAAACCACCATTCCATCCAGAATGGAGCAGTGATAGTAAACTTTACTCTTTCAATATCCGGACTCCAAGCACCATTAATATTTCTGGCATGAACCTGAAACGTATAATCACCCGGCGGTAATGAAGGATATTTAACAGAACGGGAGCTGGTCTGTTGCCAACCCTGATCAATTCCATTTAAGCGATATTCATATAAAATTTGATTCGGTGCCGTAAAGTTGATTCCCGCATACTGAAATTCAATGTTATTCTCCTCATGAGAAAGTAAAAACCGCTCATCAGGATGAAACTCTCTTCCTGATACATTCACACCAACCAAATGCACTTTTGGTGGTACCTGATTGCCTTTATACTCACTGGGACTAAAACGGCTCAACCCCTCAACAGTACCAAACCACAAACGTCCTTCCTCGTCTTCATACACTGCACCAAGGTTGAGCTCATCAGAAATTAATCCCTGCTCTTTATTCAATACCTGGAATGCCTGATTTCTATCTTCCAGTTCAGCACTAAAATATTCTTCCTTATCAAAACGGACCACTCCATCTGTAGTACCGATCCAGTACAACCCGTTTTTGTTTTGGTAAATGAAGTAACAAACCCGATCAGGTAGCCCATCATCTATAGTTATACTCTGAAACTTCAACCCATCAAACCATGCTATTCCTCCAAAAGTTGATGCCCAAAGTATGCCCTCATCATCTTCGAGTAAGTTCATCACAGCATTATTGGGAAGGCCTTCCTGAATTGCAAAACTCTGGAATTCACCTTGTCGATATCGGGTAATTCCTCCGTAAGTCGCTATCCAGATTGAGCCATCGCTTCCTTCTACCGAGTCCAACACACGATTATTAGCTAAGCCATTTTCGGTAGTGATCTGATCAAATTCATTTCCGTTATACCGAATGATCCCATCATCGTAAGTACTTATCCAGAATGCCCCATCCGAAGCCTCCATTATATTTCTTACTTTGGTGTATGGGAACTCACTTTCTGAAAAAACACGGACTCGTTTATTCTGAACATATGCCAGTCCCTCGCCCATACCAATCCACATGCGCTCTTTAGAATCCGTAAACAGGGTGTACATTAAGTTATCTGGGAGATTGGCATTCATTCCGTGATCATCAAAAACCCCCTCTTTTAGAGAGGTAATTCCACCTCCATAGGTTGCAACCCAGAATTCTCCATTCGCATCCTCTGTAAATGATGTAACCAGGTTGTTTGGCAACCCTTGCTCGGTGCTATAGTTTGCAAAGTAGTTGCCGAAAAATAAATTCACTCCACCGCCGTAAGATCCCAGCCAAATATTTCCTTCCAAATCTTGTATTGAGGAGTAAATGATTTCAGTTGAAAGACCGGAGGCGACTTTATAATTTTGAAATGTTGAGCCATCAAAAAAGCTTGCACCTTCTTCAGTTCCAATCCAGATATTGTTGTCTTCAGTGACAGTGATTGTTTGAATAAGATTGTTGACTAAGCCATCTTCAACATTTAGAAGAGTAAACTCCTGGTCAGTATATTTTATGAGTCCGGCCCTGCTTCCAATCCAGACAGTATTTTCAGCATCAACCTGAATATCCCTTATTCTTTGGTTGGGAAGGCCGTTTTCTTCATTATAATTAATGAAATTTCCATCTCTTAAAATGGTGATCCCTTCTCGGGTGGCAAACCAAATTTCTCCATTTTCTCTTTCGGCAATAGCCCGCACCCTGTTATCAATAAGGCCATTTGACGTTGAATATTGGGTTACTAATTGTCCTTCTGCATATTGCCAGACACCGTTCCCCTCTGTGCCAAACCACATATTCCCCAAACGATCCTCATGGATGCTAACCACCGTCATATTTAAAAGCGGAGAAAGTCCGGGAATGGAGACAATGCTATCAGCTTGCCAATAGTTAACTCCCGCTTCTGATCCGATCCAGATTTTGCCTTTAGTATCCTTATGTAAAGAACGAATACGGTTGCTATTCAAACCTTGCTCTTCAAAGAAATTTTGAAACCGGATACCATCAAATCGATTAAGCCCATATCCGGTAGCTAACCATATATATCCTTCATCATCCTGGGCTAAATCATTGACAACAGACTCACTAAGTCCTTGCTCAATAGAAAAGGTTCTAAAAGGATAGCGCTGAGCTTCAACACTTTGAGCAAAGCATAAAAAAGTGAATAATATGGATATTGCTGCTTTCATAACTTAAATGTAACGGAAAGATATGGAGATTAGTAGGATTGAAATTCATTGACATAAAAAAAGCCCCACCTGCTTAATAGCATGCGGGGCTTATTCTCACGATAAATTTATTAACCGAGATATGCTCTTAAGGCTGCACTTCGGTTATGGTGTCTCAGTTTTCTGAGCGCTTTTTCTTTAATCTGTCGAACACGCTCACGGGTTAGATCAAACCGTTCTCCAATTTCTTCGAGTGTAAGTGAGTGCTCACGTCCAATTCCAAAATACAACCTGATAACCTCAGCTTCACGGGTTGTCAATTTCGAAAGTGCTCTTTCAATTTCAACTTTAAGGGATTCGCCCATCAAGTCGAAATCAGGATTTGGAATCTCTTCGTTTTCAAGAACATCCAAGAGTCTGTTATCCTCACCCTGTGCAAAAGGTGCATCCATTGAAAGATGTCGTCCTGAAATCTTTAATGTATCAGCTACCTCGCCAACGGTCATTTCTAAACTTTCAGCAAGCTCGTGGGCAGAAGGAACACGCTCATACTCCTGCTCTAGTTTTGAAAGTTCTTTACCAATCTTGTTCAGTGCACCAACACGGTTCAACGGAAGGCGAACAATTCGAGACTGCTCTGCGAGTGCCTGTAAGATAGATTGACGAATCCACCATACCGCGTATGAAATGAATTTAAAACCACGGGTCTCGTCAAAACGCTTTGCTGCTTTGATCAAACCAAGGTTCCCTTCGTTAATCAAATCACCGAGAGAAAGTCCCTGATTTTGATATTGCTTAGCAACCGAAACTACGAATCGAAGGTTAGCTTTGGTTAAATCTTCAAGAGCTCTTTGACTCCCTTTCTGAATTTCTTTGGCCAGCCGGACTTCATCATCCGGTGTAATAAGTTTCTCTTTTCCAATTTCGTGCAGATAACGATCTAATGACTCTGACTCACGAGTAGAGATTCCAGAACTTTTTGCCACTGTATATACCGTTTAATGAATGTTTGCGTACGCTAGTTGCGCAGATGATCTGTGTATAAGCTTTATTAAAATCACGCGTGAAAAGCTTAAATATTGCGTCTGCGTCTTAATGAATTTTACAATTGAATAATATACGTAATTCTTTAATCAATTTTAAACACGATAAGTGTATTATGAAGCTTTAATCCTTAGCTAGAAAGGATGTTCCCGGAAAATTATTCTCTAAACCAAAAAAATCAGCCACACTGCGGGCAATATTTGAAAAGGTTTCACCGGTCCCTAAGTTGACAGATGCTGCCTTCCCCTTTGGAAATACCAACAATGGTACAAACTCTCTGGAGTGATCGGTGCTGGTTGAACAAGGGTCGTTACCATGGTCACCGGTGATAATCAGTAGATCATCCTCCCTTATTTTTGAGACAATGGCCGGTATAGCCCGATCAAGTTCTTCCAAACTTTCTGCATATCCTTCCGGATCTAACCTATGGCCATATAACTGATCGGTATCAATCAAATTCACGAACACAAAACTGTCATCTAATTGTGCCGACATCAAACTGAGTAACTGCGAAATTCCCTCTGCGTTACTTTTGGTTGGGCGATATTGGGTAAATCCGTTCCCGGCAAACAAATCTGCTACTTTTCCAATTGAATACGTCTTAACTCTTTTATCATACAACTTCTGCACCAGATTATTCTTGGGAGGAATGGATGAATAATCATGACGTTTATCTGAAATCCGCTCAAAATCGCCCACTTTTCCTGTGAATGGACGAGCAATAACACGCCCTACTTCATGTTCTCCTACACAAATTTGATTCCGGGCAAATTCACACCATTCATAGAGCTTTTTTAAAGGAACTACATCGTCGTGACATGCTATCTGAAATACACTATCGGCAGAAGTATATACGATAGGGTTTCCGGTTGTGAGGTGTTCTTCTCCATAATCCCGAATAACATCTGTTCCGGAATAGGGCTTGTTACATAGAACGTGATCAACCCCAATTCCTTCACAAAAATCATTAATTACCTGCTCCGGAAATCCTTTGGGATAGGTTGGAAAAGGCTGTTCAAGTTGAATACCGGCTATTTCCCAGTGACCGGTCGTAGAATCTTTTCCGACTGATACTTCCCTTAGTTTCCCAAATGCTGCAAGCGGGTTTTCATTTTCCGGTACAGATGATAAAGAAATCATATTCCCGATTCCCATTTTTTGAAGATTCGGTAATCGAACTCCGGTTTGTTCGGAAACATGTCCTAACGTATTCATGGATTGGTCGCCATATTCAGCAGCATCTTCCTGTGCTCCTACTCCTAATCCATCAACAACAATTATATACGCATTCCCCATTAACCTTCCACCAGCTCGGCCTCATTATCATTCATTACTTTCGACAATGCTTTCTTAGCCTTTTCAATCACCTGATAGGCGTTCCCATTCTCTTCGCTAACCTGAGTATAACCGGCTTTGAATTGTGCTCTTAGAGTTCCACCAATAGAAAGATTCATCCCGGATTCTAACTTTGACTTCATTTTCTCCATCCAGAAAACCACGGCTTCCTCATCATCACTTTGAATAAGTACCGCGTACACATAATCGGAATTGTAACCCACATAGCCCGGCACGCCATATCGGGTAGGATTTAAAACTGTGACAAAATCAGTTTGAATTTTCTGAAGGTCTTCCAAACGGTATTTTGTTCTCAGACCTGAGACATCATCAGGTGCAATTAATACTAACCAGGTTTTTTCCTGATTCCCACTTTTAGCTTTGAACAACTCATTGTTAAGAGCCACTTCCCAAAGCTCAGGCATAAAGGCCCCGTAGTTCTGAGTCAGCAGTTCTTCTATCATCCCGGACTTTTTAACGGATGATTGAATGCTTAATGCTGCGATCCGAACTAAGTTTGAAAGCTTATGCTTGGTCGATTCTTTAAAGGTAAGCGGGTCATTATCATAACAAACAACCACACCCTGCCGCCGATCATGAATCATGACAGGAATAGCATAGGTGGCCCCCTCCGTCCTTTTTTCATTTGATGTGATTCGGCGAGGATTATTATTGAAATGCATGGTAAAAATGGGCTCTCCTTTTTCCAGAGCTTCGTATGCCACGCTTTTTTCTTCCAGCTGAAGTCCCAATTTAGGGGCTGAATTAGCACTTCGAGATCGTAAAACAACATTCCAGGATTCCATTCCCGGAGCCAATAAAACTGCACCACCGTTAGGGAGGTTCTTCTGCATTTCCTCGATCATCTTGGTGAGAATTTCAACCCGATGTGCACGGTAGTCAATCTGTGCAAGCGATTGTTCGTAATCATCCCACTCCTGTTGCTGTTCATGCAAATCAACGACCTCAAGGTAGGTATCCAAAACACTTACCAAGGCATTATTGTAGGACATAATCCGGTCATGAATTTCTTCCTGATCTATTTCCTGCTCACTTTCCAGAACCGTTAACGCAACAGTCTCCCCCTTATTAATAAATGGAATTATGAGGATATGTTTGGCCTGAACAAAGTCAAAGTAATGGATTAGTTTAGCTTTGGGAATATCCTCTCCAACAACCAGTTGTACAATCTCTTCCGTGTCTTTAAACTCATTGAGAAAATGGTTTTCAAAAGCCACGCGGTCCTGGAACATCACATTGGGCAAACCCGTGCTATTGGTTTCCCACACAAATTGCTGTCTTGATTTATTCACCCAGCACAAATAGGATAGCTGAACTTTTGTTGAAGTCCGCAACAGGTGTACCAAATCCTGTAGAATCTGTTTGTACTCTCGAAGAGCTTTTTCTTGACGATCTAAAGACATTCGTTCTTTTCTTTATAAAAGTATTAACCTGTTGGAGTGTATGAAATTTCAGGGAATTTAGTTGGACAGCTCTGCAGCCATTTCTTCTGCTTCTTCAACCATTCGTTCGAAAGAAGAAAGTCCCTTATTCCAGAAATCAGGCTGAGTAATATCTAAGCCCATCTTGCCAACTAAATCATGAGGCCATTCGGAACCGCCGGCACTCAATAAATCAAGATAACGATCTGAGAATCCATCGGGTCTTTGCGTGTATTCCTCATACAGAGCCAACACCAGTAACTCACCAAATGCATAGGCATAAACATAACCCGGTGTATGCAGGAAGTGAGGAATGTAACTCCACCAAATTCCATACTCATCGGTGAGTGAAACTGAATCGCCGTACAATGCCTTTTGCTGCTCCATCCAAAGTTCTGAGAAACGCTCGGTTGTCAATTCACCTTCCTCGCGCCGGGCCGTGTGCATGGCATGTTCAAAACGATTCATAGATACCTGGCGAAATACTGTCGCTATGGTATCATCAATTTTACCCATCAAAAGGGCCAGTTTTTCTTTTGGATCATCCAGCTCTTTCATCAGCTTTTGGAAAACCAGCATTTCACCAAACACAGAAGCCGTCTCAGCGGTAGTTAACGGTGTAGAAGACTGAAGAACTCCTTGCTGTCTCGATAAGTATTGATGCACACCGTGCCCAAGTTCATGAGCCAGTGTTTGTACATCCCTTATCTTTCCATCGAAATTCATAAATACATAAGGATGAGCGGATGGAACCGTCCCTGCCGAATACGCCCCACCTCTTTTGCCGGGTTTGATGGCAGCATCAATCCAGCTCTTTTCAAAAAACTCTTTGGTAATCTCCCCCATCTGTGGATGAAAATTAGTGTATGAATCCAACACCATTTCCTTTGCTGACGACCAGTCAATAGTTGCCTCATTTTTCATGATCGGTGCATATCGATCATAATCTTTCATTTCATCCAGTCCAAGCAGCTGCTGTTTGAGCTTATAGTAGCGCTGAACAAGTTCATATTTTGAAGTAACAGAATCAACTAACGCGTTAACCGTTTCTTTGTCGGTTTGATTGGAAAGGTTTCTGGAGTCAATCCAGCTATCATATTTCCGTAGCTTATCATTGGTTGACTTATCAGCCAGTAGAGTATTAAATACAAAGGTCAGTGAGCGGCTGAGATCATTAAATTTATTGGTTAGAGAAGCATGTGCACGTACCCTTAAATCACGGTCACTTTCGTGAAGCTTACTTAGTACTTCTTGTTCGCTTAGTTCTTCTCCGTCGAGTTCAAATTTGGCTGAGCCCAGCGTTTCGTCAAAATAACGAACCCACGCACTTCTACCTGTTACTGATTTCGCAGACAAAATCTGCTCCTGCTTTTCCTCCAGCACATGTTCTTTGTATCGTCTTGAGCTTTCCAGATAATGCTTGTACTTACTGAGTTCTTCACTTTCGATCAGCTTCTGAGCTTCTTCATCCGGAATTTTCAGCCATTCTACATCCAGAAAAACCAGTTTTTGGCTCACTTCAGATGACAGCTCATTGGACTCAGCAACCAGCTTTCCATAGCTGGTATTAGTCGTATCCGTTGACCATTGCAAATATGCAAAAGAGCCTAACTTCCCGGCTAAATCCAAAATCTCTTCATACTCATCCAGCATTTTTTTGAATGCTTTTGCTTTCAATTCTGAAACTTTCCCTCGGTACTTTTCACCAAAAGCCTCAGCTTGTTCTACAACTTTCTTTTTGTCTTTGGCCAGTTTAGGATCTTCGTTTGATGAATAAAGGTCGGATAGGTCCCAATTAATATTTTCTGCGCCGGTCTTTTTCTTTGCTGAATTTTCGCTCATTCCTTGATTTTTTTTGATCTGCTTTTGTCTGAATTTTCAGAGCTTGAATATAGGGCTTGGCGAAAGCGAATTAAAGCTTCTGGTCGGCTTTATTTTCTATCAGTCTCATTCTTAGGAGCAATTAGAGTTCAGTGAACTCTTTAACGAATGTTAGAGTGTGGCCCTCGCTTCGAAATGCAAAAGCTAAAAGAAAGTTCAAAGCAACCTTCGGTATTAACTATATAATCAGCATGAAGTTGTTCGAGTTGGGCGTTAATAAGGCTCAACCCAAGACTGCTTGTATCACTAAAATCGTTGTCATGCTTAAAGCCGGGGCCGCTATCCTTATAACTAAAGGAAAGTTCATTTTCCTCTATCTTGATTGCAATATCAATCTCGCCTGTTTCATCTTCCATAAAAGCATACTTATAGGAGTTTGTAAGCAGCTCATTCATCAAAAGGCCTAGTGGTATTGCCTGATTTATGTTCACTTCACATTTTTGAATATCCAGATTAATTTTAATCTTTTTAGCCGATTCCATAGTTCTCTGAATACCTGGAATGAGTTTATCCAGGTAATTCTTGAGATTTACTGAGGATAGTTGCTCGGTTTGATACATCAACTCATGTACCATTGCTATCGACTGGATACGGTTGATACTACGCTTTAATGGAATTTTTATGGGATCCTCAACCTCCATGCTTTGGAGCTCAAGAAGACCTGAAACGATGGCCAAGTTATTTTTGACCCTATGATGAATTTCTGAGAGCAAAGTTGTTTTTTCTGAAAGTGCAGCTTTCAAAGCTTTCTCAGCCTCTATTCGCTCACTTACATCAATAAAAGTTGTTGCCACGCGCTCTACCTCCCCATCTTCATCTAAATCAGGATTCGAATCTACCAAAAACCATAAATAGCATTCTTTTTCAGGATTATAAACGCCCATCATAACTTCATGGACATATTTTTTGGTGGCTATTGCTTGTGCCACAGGTAATTCTTGTGGTGGAAATACAGTTTCATCCTCTCTGATTATTTCCCAGTCCTCATGACCTAAAGGCCGCCCATGCAAATCATTTTTACTAACACCGAGTAACTCTTCTGCTTTTCTATTGGAAAGTAAAATGTTTGAGTTTACATCCTGTATCACCACCCCAATCTGAAGATCATCAATAAGTTCATTTAATGATTTACTGGTCTTGGATTTATAGTCTGACTCGTTTTCCATCATCACCACATCATGACCTAAATGTACCAGCAAAGGCTTGTCATGATTTAATGAGTTAAGAATGCTGCACTCCCATTTAATGCTTTTATACTTATTCGAGCTGTTAACCCGATTCTTATTAATGATGGTGAATGGACTTTTTCTTCCATTCTTGGTGCATGCCAACATTCCGCTTTTCATTTGAGGAATGTCTAAAGGGTGAAGGATATCCATAAAATTAGTTGAGATAGATATCCCGGATTGGCTCAGAAAATTTTCTTCGAAATTATGGTTTGCGAACAGGATTTCACCCGTTTCATAAGTGGCAACTAGATATGAACTGCTGGAGTTGATTAACCAGTCAGGAAACTCAGCCGATAACTTTTTTTTCAATCCTTCCAATTACTATACCTTGGGAGTTTCTGTCTAAATTCAGCAACATGCATTTTAGCACAGGAGGGTATTTTTCCTAAACTTCTCCGGTCTTATACCTATAAAAAAAAACACCTTCCCTTTAAATTCTTTTATTAATGTAGTTAATGGATTCGTTGAAAACTAAAGGCGGAACAAATATTTACTATTTAACAACACTAAGTCTTTGAAGTAGCAATCATATAAAATATCGTTTTTTAAGAATGTAATCCTTAATTTTGGTGTTATTGAAGTCAACAAAAAGCGTACATTCTTTAATGAATTGAGCGTATTTCTCATTACTATTTTAAATCGCCGCCAAAACCCCTTAGAGGTTAATATCCATTGAAATCACTTGAAACTGTATTTGGCCCTAACTCAGCCCTCGTAGAAGAACTATATGACCAGTATCAGCAAGATCCGGGTTCCGTTCCTGCTCACTGGAAAAGGTACTTTGATGAACTTGAAGGCAAACCTGTTGATGCTACTGAGCCTGACGAACTTCAACCCACTGAGTCGAAATCTTCTGCTCAACCTTCAAATGGATCTGAAAGCACTGCACAAAAGCAGACAGAAACCAAAAAGGAAACAAAGAAAGAAGTCCAAGCCCCTAAGAATGCTTCTCTCGAAAAAATCAAAGGGGTTGCTACCAAGATTGTAGAGAACATGGACGAAAGTTTGGAGGTGCCAACGGCTACCTCACTTCGCGTGCTTCCTGTTAAAATGATGGTAGAAGATCGAACCATTATTAACCGACACCTGTTAAAACGGAATGAGCCTAAAGCTTCTTTTACACATTTCATTGCCTGGGCTATTATCCGTGCTTTAAAAGATTTTCCAAACCTCAATACCTCGTACTTATACAAAGATGAAAATCACTATCGAGTGACTCCAGATTCTGTAAACCTTGGTATTGCTGTTGACCTTGAAAGCCGCGATGGTTCTCGCAACCTTGTTGTGCCTAATATTAAGGGCGTTGACAAAATGAATTTCAAAGAGTTCCTGCATGCTTATGCAGCACTCATCGATAAAGCCCGTAACGGCAATCTCCAAATAGAAGATTTCCAAAGAACTACCATTAGCATTACAAATCCCGGTACCATTGGCACGGTTTCTTCTGTACCGCGGCTAATGAAAACCCAGGGTGCTATTATTGCAACCGGAGCTATTGATTATCCTGCTGAGTATCGAGCAATGTCGAAAGATGTGCTCAATCAACTGGGTGTCAGTAAAGTAATGACGGTGACTTCTACGTATGATCACCGAGTCATTCAAGGTGCTGAGTCGGGTATGTTCCTCAAGAGAATGGATGAGCTGCTTAGTGGACAAGAAGATTTTTATGACCAGATTTTTTCTGATCTGGACATCCCCTACGAGCCTCTCCCTTACGGACAAGATAAATACTCCGGTCCACTTTCCGGTGGCGCAAATACCCTCGAGCATGACAGCCGAGTTGTAGGCGTATGGAGACTCATTAATATGTATCGCATGCGCGGGCATGTACTTGCCGATTTAGATCCTCTGCAAAAAGAACCGGGCAAAAATCCTGAATTGGATCTTGAGTACTACGGACTTTCACTTTGGGATTTAGACCGTGAATTTTATTGTGGCGGTTTAGGCGGAAAAGAACGAGCTACACTTCGCGAAATCATCAGTCTGCTCCGTGATACCTATTGTGGAAATATTGGTGTTGAATATATGCACCTGCTGGATCTTGAAGAAAGAAAATGGCTTCGTGAAAGTATGGAGTCAACGGGAAATAACGCTCAACTTAGCAAAGATCACAAGCGAGAAATTTTGCACAAGCTGAATCAAGCTATGGCTTTTGAGGAGTTTCTCCACAAAAAGTATATCGGACACAAGCGATTTTCATTAGAAGGTGCCGATTCGCTGATTCCAATGATTCACTTTATGCTGGAGAAAGCCGGTGAACATGGAATTGAAAAAATGTTCATGGGTATGGCTCACCGTGGCAGGTTGAACATGCTGGTAAATATTATGAATAAGCCTTACCACCGCGTTTTTGCTGAATTCGAAGGAAATGTCGATCCGGATTCTATTCAAGGTTCCGGTGACGTAAAATATCACCTTGGTGCAAGAGGAACTCATAAAACAGCCAGTGGTTCAGAAATTGATCTGCAGCTGATGCCAAACCCTTCTCACCTCGAAGCGGTAAATCCTGTTGTTGAAGGCGCCGTTCGTGCCATGCAGGATCATCACGAAAAAGAAGACGCTTCAAAGCGAGTAGTTCCCGTACTTATGCACGGCGATGCTGCTTTTGCAGGTCAGGGTGTAGTTGCTGAAACGTTGAATATGTCCCAGCTGGAAGGTTATAAAACCGGCGGAACCATGCATATCATTATCAATAACCAGATTGGTTTTACGACTTTACCAAAAGACGGCCGGTCAACTGAGTATGCCTCTGACTTAGCTAAAATGATTTTGGCTCCTATTTTCCACGTTAACGGAGATACTCCGGAAGCTGCTGTTTACGCTATCCAAATGGCGCTCGACTATCGCCAGAAATTTGGGAAGGATGTTATTCTAGATCTGATCGGGTATCGTAAACACGGGCATAATGAAGGTGATGAGCCTGCATTTACTCAACCCGGCATGTACAAAGAGATTAATGATCATGCACCTGTTCGGGATTTATATACCGAGCATTTGGTTAAAAATGGTGAGCTCACCAAAGAAGAGACACAGCAGATTTTTGATGAATTTGATCAATTGCTTCAGGAAGCATTTGAAGATGCTAAAAAAGCACCAAATCTTGAGATTACAGATAATCTTATTGATCGAACTGAAACTCCTCAGGAAAGTTGGAATGCTTATCCGGATACAACCTATCCTGCTGAAGACCTTAAAGAGATTGCGGTTAAACTGAATACTGTCCCTAAAGATTTCGACGCCAATCCTAAGCTTCTTAAGCAATTAGCTAAGCGAGCTGAAATCGTTAATAACAATGAGAAGAAAATTGATTGGGGCTTTGCTGAATTACTGGCTTTCGGTTCTCTGCTGAAATCCGGTAAAACAATCCGACTTACCGGACAAGATGTGGAACGTGGGACTTTCTCTCACCGCCATGCTGTACTTCATGGAACCGAAACCAATCAAAAATTCACCCCGCTAAATAACCTTTCTGAAGATCAGGCTACTTTTCATGTACACAACAGTTTGCTAAGTGAATTCGCAGCTCTTGGCTTTGAATTTGGTTACAGTGCCGAGAAACTGGACGCCCTTGTTATTTGGGAAGCTCAGTTTGGTGATTTTGTAAATGGCGCTCAAGTTATTATCGATCAGTTTATCTCTGCGAGTGAAGCCAAATGGGGACAAAAATCAGCCCTGGTTATGAACTTACCTCATGGTTACGAGGGACAAGGTCCAGAACACTCTTCTGCACGATTAGAGCGGTTTTTACAGCTTTGTGCTGAAGACAATATGCAGGTATTGAACGTAACTACGCCGGGTCAGTATTATCACATGTTGCGCCGTCAAACTCTACAGGAGAAAAAACGTCCGGCTATTTTAATGACCCCTAAGAGTTTACTTCGTCACCCAATGGCTACATCTAGTCGCGATGATTTGGCTGACGGAAAGTTTCAACCCTTTATAGTGGATAATGAACTTACCGATGCTAAAAAGCTCAAGCGATTAGTTATCTGCTCCGGTAAGGTTTACTACGATCTACTGAAGTATCGTCAAGAAAATGAGATTGAGAACGTAGCCATTGCCAGACTCGAACAATTGTATCCGTTTGCCGATGATGAAATCCAGGAGCAATTAAAAGACTTCAAAAACATCAAAGATATCGTCTGGTGCCAGGAAGAGCCTAAGAATATGGGAGCCTGGAACTTTGTTGCTCCTCGATTTATGGAGTTACTGCAAGGTGACCAAAAGTTAACATATGCAGGACGTCAAGCTTCAGCTTCGCCTGCTACAGGACAGAAGAAAATCCATCAAGCTGAGCAAGACAAATTGGTTGAAGACGCGATGAAGGTCTGATCCAAAAGATTGTAATCTTCACAAAGCCCGTTAGTTAACTCTAACGGGCTTTTTCTATTAAAATCCCAGCCTTCATTTGTAACTGTAAAGTGTTTTTGCTAAGGTTATTAAGTTATAAAAAGCTTTCCATTATACTGTCAAGATTATGAAGACTCTTAAAATCATACTGCCATTCTTTATTTTTTTCAGCTTCACCGTTCAAGGTTTTGCTCAGGACCTTTCATTCACACAAACAAAAGCAAAAGCTGTTGGTGAAGAGGTTCGATATCAGGTTGAGCTCAAAGAGCAACAGTTATTGAATAATTTACAGCAAGGCCGCCAGCTTGAACTGCAACTCGACGGGCAGCGATTCCTTCAAACCATAAAAAGAAAGAAAGCCCTCTCCTTTGGTTATACCGGTATTACAGGTCACCCAATTGATGGAAACAGTTATAGCAACCTGATGATTAAAGATGGAAAAATCACCGGCGTGCTTCATTTTGACGGCAAACCATACAGACTTTCAAACAAAGATGGAGCCTACGAGTTCTTTGAGATTACCGAAGAAGTACATCAATGTTCGCTTGATGAAGTTGTAGCTGCAAATACCTCATTCCAAAAATCAACAACTCCCGGTGGGGAAAATGCTATACCCAGTTATGATCTGGAGGACTATTCTGACACCACTACCGTAGATGTGCTCGTACTATATACCACAAATGCGAAAAATTGGGCTTCAGGTTTAAACAATTCTGTTACCAATGACATTGAAGAAATTTTCGCCCTTAATGAGAGCTTCAAGAATGACATTATTGAGAATAGTGAATTACCCTTGAAAATTCGCTTTCTGGACTTTATAGAAATTGATAACGCTACTGCTACTTCCACCTCAGATAAACTGGGTAATATGCAGGATAACAGCTATTCAGGAAGCACACATACTTCCGACACCGTAGATATCCATAGCCTCAGAGAGCAGTTTGGAGCTGACCTTGTTGCTTTGGTGGATTCAATTGAAGATACCGGGGGACTAGGCTATCGTATTAATGGGATAGGCGGAGGGGAAAGTTCGGGGTTTTCAGTAAACCGTGTTCAACAAATGTCTTTTAATAATGTGTTAATGCATGAAATTGGGCACAATTTTGGAAATGCCCATGGAAGAACTCAATCCAGTAATGCTGCCACTGATAAAGGAGGAATTTTCCAATTTTCAACCGGCCATTATTTTCAGGCCTCAGATGGTGAAAAATATAATACCGTCATGGATTATGGAGATTCTAATTCAACTGATATACCCTATTATTCTAATCCAAGAGTGATGTACCAAGACTCAGCAACCGGGTCCTATGCTGGTGTAGGCGGACCATCCGATAATGTCCTTTCAATGAGCATCACAAAAAACTGGATTGCTGATTACAAAGAGACTGTTGTTGATCCTGCTCAAATATCACTTTCTACTACAGCTGTGGAAGATACCGTATATCCATCCGGTGTTTCCACACGTAATATCATTATTGAAAATACCGGCGACTCAGATCTGGAAGTTAAACTGGACGGGGAAATGGAATTTTCATCCAGTTTAAAAATGGCTAAAACTATCAAGCAACCCTTAAGCATCAGCTATGGATTTGAGGAGTCTGAAGGATTTGAAACCGGCAGCTACACCGGATATAACAACTGGATTTCGTCTGACGATGAAGTTTATGAGATTACTTCAACTCAGGCCGCTTTAGGAACACAATCATTAAAAGCACCGAGCAGCTCACATCCTTATATTCAGTCGCCCTATTTTTCAACCTCTTCCCGGTACTCTTCTTATACCATTTCTATGAAAGTTTATTCAGATGGCGGTCCAGCGAGAGCTTTTCTGGAATTCAGCTCAGCTGACACTGAAAATGAAGCAGCTGGGATTCTTCTTCAGGAAACAGGGAAAGTCGGCTTTTATGGCATGAATGGTTCAAAATCCTACTGGACATCCTCTTCAGATTTACAAGTTTCTGACCAATGGGTAGATGTAAATATTACGATCTCAACGGTAGATGGAGGAACAATAAGCTACGAGTATGGAAATAGTGTAAGCCGTTCTTTTACTGGAAATGGGTTTTATTTCCCTGAGATATTCTATCTGGTCCTTCAGAGTTCTTCATCGAATAGTGTTTATATAGATGATATAGAGATTGCAGCCGAGGATTTATACGGTCCGGCCCTTACTATTGATGATAGCCACATGACCATCCGCCCCGGAGAAACCGACACCATGACGGTCACTTTTTATGGAAACGGATATGATGAGGGAATCTATGATGGAAATATCTATCTGGAAACCAACGATCCCAATAACAATTCGATGACTATTCCGGTTGACCTCTATATCGATCCAAACAACCTGCATTCTAATGATGAATTTGCTATCGAACTCACCGGGCAAGAAGGATTTCGTTTACTTTCCGCACCCACTTCTTTGAACCTCCAAGAATTTCTTGACCCACTTCATACCCAAGGAATGGCCAACGCGGATGTAACAAATGGAGAGCCTAACGTTTGGACCTGGAACAAATCATTTTCCGGTTCATCAAATAGCGGTTGGGTTCCTGTTTCTAACTTAGACACTACCCTCTCAGCCGGTGACGCCTTTTTGATCTATGCGTTTAACGAATCTGTATATGGAGACACCACGAGCCGGGGATTTCCAAAACTCCTCCCGGTTACCGGTACTCCCGCATCTACTGCCACACCAGATGTGAATCAAAATGCTAATGGCCTTACTCTTGTAGGTAATCCTTACCCCTCAACCATTGATTGGGATAACGTTTCAACTACTGAGCTCCAAAATGCGGTCTATGTTTATGACCCTAATGCCGAGTCTTGGCAATCCTATGTTAATGGAACCGGAGATATAACCAATGGCTTGATCAAGCCTTTTCAGGGATTTTTTGTACAGTCTTCCAGTTCTATTTCTTCGGGACCGGATATTTCTTTTGAGACCAATGATATTGCTTCTGGCGGAGAATTTTATGGAAAACCCACCACCAAACAGTTTATACGTTTTGAAGTTAAAGATACTGACCGATCACTCACCAACAGTTCATACGTAGTTTTCGATGAATTTGCAGATAGTGAAAAAGATGATCTGGATGCGATTGAATTATTCCCCTTATCACCGGAGTATCTTTTCGTAAGTACCGAAAGTTCCGATGGCGTAGATCTTGACATTAATTCCCTGCCGGATTTTGAACAAACATTAAGCCTCCCGCTTGACATTTCTTCCAACGTTTCCCAAACTATTTCTTTTACCTTAACGGATATGTCTAACCTTGAGAATACCGAGATCTTCTTAATTAAAGGAGATTGGCAACAGGAAGTTTTACTGAATGAAACCATTCAGTTTGCCATTGAGCCGATGATTGCAAACCAAGTAAATGGATTTCCATCACTCCTGAAAAAGCAAGATACAAATGAGTATGAATTAGTCTTCCAAAAGAAAAGTATTGTATCAATTGAAGAGCCAAATGTACCACAGGAATTCAAACTCCTTCAGAATTATCCCAACCCTTTTAATCCTTCGACTTCTATCCAATTTGGATTGCCAACTTCGGTAAATGTAAAGCTTTCCGTATTTAATGTCCTTGGGCAGCTAGTTGAAGTATTGGTCAATAAGCCTCTTCAGGCCGGGTTTCATACTGTAAACTTCAATGCTGAGGATTTATCCAGTGGTGTATACTTGTTTAGAATTGAAGCAGGAGCATTTATTCAGACCAAGAAAATGGTTTTATTAAAGTAGAATTAGTTTTATTGACCCATTATGGCTAAAGCAACCTCTGTTCAAGACTATATCAAAAAGCATAAAAAGTGGAAAAAAAGTCTGAATCATCTTAATGAACTCATTTCTGAAACGGAGCTGAAAGTCAGTATTAAGTGGGAGCAACCGGTATATTCATTGAAAGGTAAAAACGTAGTTGGTATTGGTTCTTTTAAAGAGCACTTTGGTCTTTGGTTCTTTAACGGCGCTTTACTCAAAGACCCAAAAGATCATCTGCATAATGCGCAGGAAGGTAAGACGAAAGCAATGCGTCAGCTTCGGTTTGAGTCCTTTTCAGATATTGATGGTCGGGTAGTTAAAGATTTTTTGGGTCAAGCCATCACCAATCAAAAAGCAGGGAAAGAAGTTAAAATTAATCCTAAAAGAGCAGTCAATATCCCTCCTCTTTTGGATGAAGCTTTTACTCAGGATGGAGATCTAAAGTCGTACTTTGATGAACTTACGCCCGGACGTCAGCGCGAGTACGCTCAATACATTGCAGAAGCCAAACAGAATGCAACTAAGAAGCGCCGGCTGGATAAAATCATGCCTATGATAAAAGCTGGTGCAGGATTAAATGATAAGTATCAGAAATAAACAGTTTCGTTTTGCATGATTACTTCCCTTCGTAAAAATCTCAAATTCATTTTACCTGCTGTAATCCTAATCATGTTGATTGGATTAATTCTGTCTCGTGTTTATCAGCCTGAACCTGGAATTCCCACACCTGAAATAACTATTTCTGCAGAGGAAGCTCAAAACCACATTGGTAAAGCCGGCGAAGTTTGTGGTAGTGTGGCTGATGTCCGATTTCTACCTCAGATTAACGGGCAGCCTACATTTATTAATTTTGGTGAACCAGATCCCAATCAACATTTTACCGTTGTAATTTGGGGAGAAAACAGGGCAAAATGGGAGCAATTCCCTGAAAATATTTACCCCGGGAAATATGTGTGTGTAACAGGAATCATAGAAACTCACGGAGGTACTCCCCAGATCGAAGCGAGAATACCTAAGCAAATTCAAAGATCGAAATCAAACTCATAGAAATGCTTTCCCTCTTCAATATTTATTTTCATTGTTCCTGATAATCCAACCAGTTCGTTGGTTCCCGAGTCCGGAATAACTTCAAGGATAAGTCTGTCGTCTCCCTTATCCATTATTCCGAAATGCTGTAATACAAAACTCCCTTCTTTACCCGATAATTTTCCGGAAACCTGTTCAATAGCTACATATCCTGCGGAACCTTTTACGGAGGTCATCGCGCTTAACATCTCACCCTTACTGCTAGCATCCAGTTCTCCAAAGAAGGTTTTATCAATAGACATTCTATTTAACTTGATCCCATTTTCGCATTCAGCATATCCATCTATAGGATTTAATTCTACGTTAAATTCCCCGGTGATTTTCATTTATCTGGTACTTTATTTTTTATGATTAATAACATGTTGGCCAACAGATTATAGCAAAACAAGAGTCATAAAAAAACCCCACCAAAATTCAATTGGGTGGGGTTGAAGGACAAAAACCGTTTTATCATAAACATTTATACTCAAATGATCACAACACACTACTACTGTTGATATCATTCATGACAATAAGGTCGCCACTGATTTAATCAGTTGATTCTCTGAAAATGGAACATCTATTGATAGCCGATTAGTATCCATTTTATTCAAACTTAGAAATAGTTCTTTTGAATTCTGATCTGACAGAAAGAGAATGGGTATGTTTCTTAAAAGCTTTTGATAATAAAGGTGCTCTAGTAAAGCATCTCTTTTATCGGAAGGGAAAAAATTAATATTTATGATTAATAGATCTATTTCTTCACGGTCAAGAATGGAAAAAAATAGTTTAAACTCTGATGACCGGCTTATCTTCTCATTGAAAAGGTGTTTTTGTAATGTTTTCTCAATAAAAAAAACTAGTTGCTGATCGTTATCAGCAACTAGTATATGTACCCCATCAAACCCAAACCCTGATTCCTGATTTGAAGTATCCTCTTTCAAGTCCTCTTCAAGCAAGTTTATTTCACGGTGAATATAGTCTGATAGCCCTCTCGTGCTATTTTTAGTATTACCCATATTTAATCTATGTTACGTTTCTTAACCTAACATCTGGTTTTGAGACATGTTTGACTACAGGTAATCAATGTTTTACATAGGGTAAATATTACGCCTAAAGGAGGGGTAACAGTTCATTATGAGATATTAGAACTATTTCGTGGCGTTTACTTTAAACTTGTTTGGAGTGATGTTATAGCGCTTTTTAAAAGCCCGGGAGAAGTGTGAGATGCTTTTAAAACCTACGGAGTATGCTACTTCACTGATATTACCAGCATCTTTCTGTAACAATTGTTGCGCTTGTTCAAGCCTAAATTCTTTGATCACTTCAGAGGGTGATTTATCGATGAGCTTTTTCAATTTATTATGAAGTGTAACCCGATTGATCGACATCTTTTCTGCTAATTCCTCAACACCAAAATCCTCATCAGCCAAATGCTCTTCGATAGCTGATTTAAGATTATCGAGAAATAATTGATCCTCAGATTGGACTTCAATGTTAGACACCTCAAGCTGATAGTGTTTTGACGTATATTTCTCCATCAAAATCTTTCTGGAGGCAATTAAATTTTTCATTCTTAACATTAATTCATCGATATCAAAAGGCTTTAGTATGTAGTCATCAGCCCCAAATTCTAATCCTTCCAGTTTGTCTTCTCTTTCAGCTTTTGCTGTTAATAAGATTACCGGAATGAAGTCTGTTTCAACATTACTCTTCAGTTCGGTACATACCTCAAAACCATCCATTTTTGGCATCATTACATCACAAATGACAATATCCGGTAACTCACCTTGAGCCAATTTCAAGCCTTCAGAACCATTTTCAGCTTCAACAATCCGATACTTATCTTTAAGGTGTTCCTTTAAATAATTTCGTATTTCAGAGTTATCATCTATAATAAGTACCGTCTTCAAATCAATTTCTTCCTCAGAATCGTCCTCTTCTTTATCCAGGGGGATTGTTTGAAATGGCTCTAAAACCGAATCTTGAAAGTCGGCTTGATCCATATTTTCTATTTCATGTACGGGAAAATATTCCTCTAAATGATTCTTTCCTTTCTTCAGTCGAATGGTAAAAGTTGTTCCATATCCAGGTTCACTTTCTACCTTAATCTCACCTTTATGCAACTCTACTAATTCTTTCACCAACGCCAGACCTATTCCTGCTCCGGTTTTACGAGTCACATTTGAATCACTGTTATGGTAAAATCGATCAAATATATAATTAATATCCTCATCATTAATCCCTTCTCCGTTGTCGGAAACCGTGATTTCGGTGTAAATCTCAGCCTCTTCCATCCGTATTTCGATCTTTCCACCGAGAGGAGTGAATTTGAACGCATTGGATATCAGGTTGACAAATATTTTTTCCATCATATCTAGATCCACATATAATGAACTATCCTGCTTGGGATTTTGAAAAAGCAATTCGATGTTTTGTCGTTCAGCTAATCCTGCAAACTCTCTTACTATTGCTTTCAAGAACACATTCATCCTAGTGTTTGATAAATGCATCTTCATCGAATTGGATTCTAATTTAGAGATATCTAAAATTTGATTGACCAACCTGAGTAGTCGATTGCTATGCCTGAGTGCCAGATCTAATTTCTCTTTCTTCTCTCCATTATCATTATTAGAATTAAGGTATTGCCTTTTTAAGTCCTTTAATGGACCCATTATCAATGTTAAAGGTGTTCGTAGTTCATGGCTTACATTCGTGAAGAATTTAGACTTTGCTACATCCAATTCTTTTAGCTTTTCTGCCTGTTTGGCTAGCTGATCAGTCTGTTCGTTTACTTTTTGCTGAAGTAGTTTCTCCCTCTGTTTCACCTGATACAAACGCCATTGGATTACACCTATAACTAACATTATTCCTGATATAATCATCAGGAACTTAAACCACACCGTCTCATAATAATATGGTTCAATGCTGATGGTCATTGAGCTACCAGCACTTTCCCATTCGCCTCCAAATACAGCCGCTTCTACTTTAAAAGTATATTCTCCAGCTCCCACGCCGGTATAGTAGGCATCATAGCTGTTTCCGATTTCATTCCATGTGTCTTCGTAGCCCTCAAGTTTATGCCGAAATCTTATGTTCTTAGGTTTAACATCGGTGTTATAGCCTACAAACTCGAAATGTAAATTCCTTTCTGTTTTATTCAACTCGAGCTGGTCTTGAAAAACGACGTAGGCTGAATCCGAGGTCGACAGTTTTTCTATCTGAACAAAAACATTGCGATCGATGTCAGAAACTATTTCAGGATCAATAATTGCTATACCCTTAATCATCGCAAACCAAAAGCGCCCATCTTTATCTTTGATTGCGGTTGATTGCATTCCCCCGTTTGCTTCTATCCCCGGCAAACCATCGCTTTCATCATAAACAGTGGAATTAATTCTTTGGATTTCACCACTGGCATATTCATTTAATGACTGTTTAGTTACTTGAAATATCCCACTGTTACTACTAATCCAGAATCGGTTATTTTCATCCTCCAGAATCTCATGTAAAGTAAGCCCATGCAGCCCAGTCTCTCTATCGTAATATGTAACTTTAGGTACATTACTTTTTTTGCTGTTAAACTCCACCCTGTTCAAACCCAACCCCATTGTACCAACCCAAAAAACACCTTCCTCATCCTGATACATCGTGGAGATGGATTGCCCTACCAATAAATGATTATACTCGAATGATTTTACAGTTTGGGTTGACTCATCAAAATAAAATAGTCCTTGGTCTCTTCCACCAAACCAGATTGTTCCTTCTCTATCTTCATAGATAAACCTTACTACAACTCCTTCTCGTTGATAGGTTGAGTTAAGTGATCTCCAAACGCCCGATTTTTTTTGATAAATGAAGTCTCGTCCAGCTGCCCATACTCGATTTTTTTGATCTTCATAAATTGCTCTAATTGGACCTAAACTTTCTCCATTCTCCTGCTTTATTTCTTCGATCGTGTTTTTGCCATCCCAAGCCATAAGACCTTTGGTAGATCCAAAAAACATCGTGTCATTTTTTCCTTCATGAAAAGAAAATGTGCGATTTATCGAAGTCTGAAACCTATTATCAAACCTAACGAAATTCTCTCCGTCAAATTTAAAAACACCCTGACTAATAGCAGAAACCCAGAATTTACCTTTGCTATCCTCGTATATTGGGTACACATTTTCAACATCCGAGTTCTCTTTATTGAAGGACTTGAAAATAGATTTTTGAAGCTGATTCAGTGCTCCTCTAGTCACAAACCAAATTGTGCCGGAATTATCGATGGTCGAACCTCTTATATTATCAGCGCTTTGATATGCTAACCTATTGTTGAAGAAAATTTGATTCCCCAACACCAACCAACCTGAATTTTTTGGGCCAATTATGTCCTCAGAATTAACAAATTCACCACTTCTGATTGTTCTATCTACTTTCTGAAATTCTCCTCTATAAAAAACATAATAATCTTCATTTACCGAGTATATTATTCTTTCAGGGTCAGAAGGATCTGCAAAAATTCTTTGAATCGCATCCAAAGGTACTTCTATATCAATTTTATTCTGCATTAGGGGTTCTTCCTTTTTAATTGTGTAAAGCCCTTCAGAAGTCCCTAGCCACTGATTACCTTCTCGATCCCGAAAATATGCTTCTATTCTTTCTGGATTTCTTAATGCCGGAATAATAATTGGGAATAATTCGCCTTTAACAATCCGGATTAATCTATTATTTGGTCTAGAATGTATCCAAATATAATCCTCCGAAAGCACCTCCATTTCGGTATTCCTCGAAAATCTAGAAAGATCAAGATGATGATATTTAGGTAGCCATTCTCCCTCATCTAATACGTATAACTTGCCGTAATTAACAACCCATAACCTTCCTTTATTATCAAAATCGAAGCTATTGAACTCTTGCTCGAATCCGTCATCTGACCCATAAAACTCAAAGGACTGGTCTTTATATCTGACAAGAATCTCCATTCCTCTCACTTTACCAGTTACTACAAATAGATCATTATTGGGGCCCTTCAATAGGTCTAATAATCTATTAGCCTTAAAGGCCTCTGTATTTGAAATATTGTATTCTGTGTATGGTACAGGACCAGACTTTACTAAGCCTTCATACCGTATGAGACCATCATGAGTAGATATCCATACATATCCATCATCTGTGAACTCTACATCAGTGATTGTATTTACGGGGAGTCCATCTTCAAAAGTCCACTCTTCATGATAAAACCCTAGCGAAACTTGCTGAGAGTATGCATCACTTACGATCCCAAATACTTGCCCTAATGCCCAAATTATTATAAAAAATACCCCTTTCTGCATATACCAATTTAGTTTTTTCTACTTACTTCTAAAAATCATTTTCACCTAATAAAAAGTAGGTACCCGTTCTGACAGTGGTCTTTGAATACATAAAATATGTAGCCATAAAAAAATCCCACCCAAAATGAATTGAGTGGGGTTTAAATCTTGTCAGAGATTTATGAGGGATGATGGTTTACATCATTCCGCCCATGCCTCCCATTCCTGGCATTCCGCCGCCCATGCCACCTGGCATGCCTCCGCCATTGTCATCATCGTCGCCTTTAGAAGGCTTCTCAGAGATAACAGCTTCAGTGGTGAGCATCAATCCTGATACAGAAGCAGCATTTTGCAGCGCTGTTCTGGTTACTTTAGTAGGATCGATTACACCGGCTTTGATCAAGTCCTCATACACTTCGGTACGAGCGTTGTAACCAAATGCATCTTTGCCTTCAAGTACTTTCTGAACAACGATTGCGCCTTCGGCACCTGCGTTGTTTGCGATTGTACGAAGAGGAGCTTCTAACGCTCTGCGGATAATTTGGACACCCACATTTTCGTCAGGGTTGTCGCCTTTGATCTTATCAAGAGACTTAATGGTACGAAGCAGAGCTACGCCACCACCGGGTACAATACCTTCTTCAACAGCAGCACGTGTTGCATGTAGTGCATCTTCCACGCGAGCTTTTTTCTCTTTCATTTCAATTTCAGAGGCTGCACCGATGTAGAGAACTGCAACACCGCCTGCTAGCTTAGCAAGACGTTCTTGTAGTTTCTCTCGGTCGTAATCAGATGTTGTATTCTCGATTTGAGATTTAATCTGATTTACGCGAGCCTGAATGTCTTTCTCATCTCCATTTCCATCAACAATAGTTGTTGAATCTTTGTCGATAGTTACGCGAGATGCGCGGCCTAAGAAATCAAGAGTAGCATTTTCAAGCTTGTATCCGCGTTCTTCAGAAATCACGGTTCCGCCTGTAAGAATACCAATGTCTTCCAACATTGCTTTTCTGCGGTCGCCAAATCCTGGTGCTTTTACAGCAGCAATCTTCAGAGAACCACGTAGCTTGTTAACTACTAGTGTAGCTAATGCTTCGCCTTCAATATCTTCAGCGATAATAAGCAGTGGATTTCCGTTTTGAACTACTTTCTCAAGGATTGGAAGCAGATCTTTCATCGAGGAAATTTTCTTATCGAAAATCAGGATGTAAGGATCTTCCATTTCTGTAACCATCTTCTCAGAATCAGTTACGAAGTAAGGAGAAAGATAGCCACGGTCAAACTGCATACCTTCTACTGTTTCCAGGTAGGTCTCAGTTCCTTTGGCTTCTTCAACAGTTATTACACCGTCTTTACCAACTTTTTCCATCGCATCGGCAATCAAGTTACCAATGAATTCATCGTTGTTGGCTGAAATAGTACCAATTTGAGCAATCTCTTTACGGTCGTCAATGTCACGACTCATTTTTGCGAGATCTTCAACAATTGCCTTAACTGCTTTTTCAATACCGGACTTTAAGTCCATTGGGTTTGCACCCGCAGTTACGTTTTTCAGGCCTTCGCTTAGAATGGCTTGTGCAAGAACGGTAGCTGTTGTAGTACCATCACCGGCGTTATCGCTGGTTCTGGAAGCTACTTCTTTAACCATCTGGGCGCCCATGTTTTGAACCTTATCGGAAAGCTCGATTTCTTTAGCTACAGTAACACCATCTTTGGTTACTGTTGGAGCTCCGAATGATTTCTCAATAACAACATTGCGTCCACGAGGTCCAAGCGTAACTTTAACAGCATTGGCAAGCTTGTCAACGCCTTTCTTTAACGCGTCGCGAGCTTCTATATCGTAGTGAACTAACTTAGCAGACATAATTATCTATAATTTTAAGTTTGTGATTTAATTCTTTTGAAAAGGTGGGTTACGAAACAATTCCCATAATATCAGATTCGCGCATGATGAGGTACTCTTCTCCTTCCAGAGTTACTTCTGTACCTGCATACTTGCCGTAAAGAACTTTATCGCCTTCTTTAACGGTCATCTCAATTTTATTGCCGTTTTCCACTTTTCCGGCACCTACCGCTTTCACAGTTCCTTGCTGCGGTTTTTCTTTAGCCGTATCGGGGATGATAATACCTGAGCTGGTTTTCTCTTCGGCAGGTTCTGCCTGTACCAACACGCGGTCGCCTAAAGGTTGAATATTAGCCATGTTTATGACTCCTGTTAGTTTTGATTTATGGTTTCAAATTTTTTTGAGGACAAGCCTCTTCGTTTTCAATACACTTAGTGCAAGTTCCGTACCAAACGATATGAAAAATTCAAACCGCTGCTTTATTGCTCCCTTTTAGCAGATTTTTTAAAGAAAGGCTTCCCCGGTTAAGATAAGTTGTCAGTCTGCTCTAAATGCTCTGCCAACTTTGCATAGGTTTCTGGTGACCAATGCTCGGCTCTGTCATCAAAGTTGTATCCTTCAGGTAAATAATCTCCAAGAACAGGCTTCAGGGAGTTACTCAATTTCTTGCGGCGCTGATTAAATGCCGTTCTCACGATTCGCTTCAACGTATCATCCGCAAAGGAAAGATCGGGTTTATCGAATTTCAGTTTAATAACTGCGCTGGTCACTTTTGGAGGTGGGCTGAAGGAGTGACGGCTCACTTCAAATAAAATTTCAGGAGTACAAAATAGCTGGGTCTGAACACTTAGAATACCATATTGTTTAGATGATGGGTCAGCAACCAAACGTTCAGCAACTTCTTTCTGCATCATCAGGATGGCTTCTGAAAATAACGTTCGGTTTTCAAGCAGATCAAACAGGATAGGCGTTGTTATATAATACGGAAGGTTTCCGATCACCACATTGTTTTTATCAGCATCTACCATTTCCTGCCAAACAACCTTAAGCACATCTTGTTGGTGAATGGTGATGTTGCTCACTTCTTCTTTCAAAACGTTAACAGCACGTTGATCAAGTTCTATCGCGTGTAGATTGTCAAACTTCTGGGCCAGCCACTTTGTTAAAGCACCGGTTCCTGGACCGATTTCAATGACCCGATCCTCTTTTCCTGCGACTATGGCATCAATAATTTGATAGACGACAACCTGGTCGGTTAGAAAATGTTGCCCCAGGCTTTTTTTGGTTCTGAATGACATTGGTGATAAAGTGATAAAGTGATAAAGTGATCTAAGATCGTGTATCTGAATGCCAACTTAAACTTTCTTTACTAAGGGAAGAACTTATTTCAGGAAAACAAAGTCATCATTCTACCAAATAGATTTGTAAATTAGTGTACACTTGGTATGCTTTTTGTTAGAACTAAGTAAATTCTCATACACTTATTTAAATGAGCTTTCTCGAAAAAATCGGATTAGGCCAAAAGAGGAAAGAGCTTACCCCTCTTATTGGCGATAAGAAAAAAAAGGAACAGGAAAGGTATTCACTTAAAAGGAATCCGTATATCCGGATTGCCATCCTGGTTTTTTTTATAGCATTAAGTGCCTTTTCACTTCCCAGAAATCCGGTCAACTCCGGATTAAATTATAACGAAGGTCAGCCTTGGAGAAATCCTGATTTAACAGCTCCGTTTACATTCTCGCTAAATAAAACGGCAGAAGAGCTTGAGAATGAACAACAGGAAATTCGCCAGAAGACACCACCCATTTTCAGGGTAGATACAAATATTCCCATTACGGTACAGGCCCGGCTTGACTCTATTTATCGTGAAATACAACCGGTACTCGAGAGCTACTCTAAATGGCAAACCTCAAAAAGAGTGCAACAGGAACGAGCTTATGATGACAGTGCTCGTTTTGCCCAAGAATTAAGCCAAACGGAAGTTCAGCTTACTGAACCTTCATGGAAGGTCTTGTTGGATAGCTATGGCCGTGTACAGCAACTGAATCTGCCCCCCAATCAATTTTTAGGAGTGAGGGTTAAACAAGAGCTGGAGTCGTTAATTGATGAATTGATGAGTCAGGGAATCATCAATAGAAATAAGAGCAATCTTAATACCGGCAGAATCACTATACGAAATACCATTGAAAGCACAGAGCAGTCTGTTGATTTAGCCCGGGTAAGAGACTTACGCGAAGCAAATGAATACATGCAGTTCAGGCTCAACCGAACCTTTCCTGATAGCCTGACACAATTAGCTATTGAGCTTTACAACAAAGTGATTATTCCAAACTATAAGTACAACGAAGAAGATACTCAGGCGCGTTTACAGGAGGCTTTGGCAACTATTTCGGAGAGTAAGGGTGCTATTGCTCGGGGGCAGGTGATTGTACGCCGTGGAGATCTTGTAACCCCGGAACGCACCAATATTTTAAAGAGTCTTGCTGAGGCTCGTTCAGAAAATGCAACAAATATTGAAAAATGGGTTCGTTTTGCCGGGCAAATAGTGATCATCATCACAGTTACTTTTGTATTCTTTATGTATATCTATTTATACCGAAGAAATATCACTTCAGATAATGGTCTCTTTTTACTTGTTTTTCTGATCATGGGTTTGGTTTCGTTTGGCTCAGGTTTAGTTAACTATCTGGATGTTGCCGATCCATACATCATACCCATTGCCATCGCTCCCATTGTGCTCACTATTATTTTTGATTCCCGTGTTGGGCTCGTCTCATCCATTACCCTTGCCACTTTATTGGGGCTGGTAAATGGCAATAGCTTCGAGTTTGTAGTGGCTACTTTTGCAGCTTGCAGCCTCGGTGTATTTTCAGTTAGAGATATTAAAGACCGATCACAGTTTTTCTTTACTACACCCGGTATTGTTTTTATGACATATATATTGGTTGTGGGATCTTTTAAAGTAGCTACGCTGAGCGGTTGGGAAATGTTTGCTTCCGATCTGATGTACATCGCTATCAGCTCAGTGTTTATTTTGTTCACCTACCCTATCATCCTTCTTTTTGAAAAACTCTTTGGCGTAACTACTGACTTTACCCTTATAGAACTTGGGGATACCAATCAGCCTGTTTTAAAGGAACTGATGAATAAAGCGCCGGGTACTTTTCATCATAGCCTACAGGTGGCCAATCTTTCCGAAGCAGCCGCCTCCGCTATTGGTGCAAATTCACTTTTATGCCGTGTAGGAGCTTTATATCACGACATTGGTAAAATGGTGAAGCCCGAATATTTTGTTGAAAATCAGACCAAAGGCATCAACGAGCATGACAAGATAAAGCCCCAAATGAGCGCCATGGTTATTAAAGCCCATGTGAGCGAAGGTGTTAAAATGGCTGAAGAAGAAGACTTGCCGGAGATCATTATAGATTTTGTCAGAACACATCACGGGACTTCCGTAATCCGCTATTTTTATGAGAAAGCCAAAGAAGATGAAGACATGAAAAGCATGTTGCAGGAAGATCAGTTTCGATACGAAGGCCCCTTGCCTCACACCAAAGAAACCGGGATTCTATTATTGGCTGATGGCATTGAAGCGGCGTCTCGAGCTATGAAGAATCCAACTTATAGTAAACTCGAAAACCTCGTTAACCGGATGGTAGACGATCGTGTTGCGGAAGGACAGCTCAGCCACTGCCCGCTTACTTTCCGTCATCTTCAGGTGATTAAGGAAACCTTCCTGAATATTTTGGTTGGTGTGTATCATAGCCGGGTTGAATATCCGGAAGACAAAGAGCGTGAGAAAGATGAACGAGCCAAAGAAAAAGCAGCTGAGGCTCAGCGAGCAGACACTTCTGAAAATGGCTCAGAGCAACATCAGGAAGAAGAAACAAACGAGTAATCGTGGCTTTTAAGCAAGAACTGGATTTGTATCTACAGTTTGTTAAGCTTGAAAAAGGGCTGACTAAAAACTCTGTAGTTTCCTACAAAAACGATTTAGAACGCTACTTCCGATATCTCACCACCGAAACCAAAATTGGAGACTTAGCCGGAGTTTCGCTCAGCCATATAGAAGACTTCCTAAACTTTTTAGTGGATGAAGAACTCCTATCTGCAAGCTCCTTAGCTCGGAACATTTCAAGCATCCGTGGTTTCCACGAGTTTGCTGTTGTTGAAGGAATTACCAAAGCCAATCCTGCCGAACTGGTAGAACTACCCAAAAAAGCATCCAAGCTTCCTGAAGTTTTAGATCGTGATGAGATTGAAGCCATTCTGGATACCCCGGATTTAACAACGAATGCCGGAATTCGAGATAAAGCTATATTGGAGACCTTATACGGAACCGGAATGCGGGTAAGCGAACTCACCGGACTCGAACAAGATCGCCTCATTTTTGAAATCGGATTTATTCGTGTAATCGGAAAAGGAAATAAAGAGCGACTGGTTCCTGTAGGGGAAATTGCCCAAGATGCAATTTCACACTATACCGAGCATGTCCGGCCTCAATTCTTTAATCCTGAAAAAGCACACAAAGCAAAAAATAAAGTGTTTTTAAGCATGAGAGGAAGTGCTTTATCGAGGATGAGTATTTGGAACATTGTCCAAAAGGCATCCGAGAAAGCGAAAATAGAAAAGAATGTTTACCCCCACATCTTCCGCCATTCATTTGCTACCCATCTGCTGGAAGGCGGTGCCGATTTACGAGCCGTTCAGGAAATGTTGGGACACTCCTCTATCCTGACTACCGAGATTTATACCCATGTTGATCGCTCTTTTCTGCATCAGGTGCATAAGGAATTTCACCCCAGAGCATAAAGTTCTTAATAAATTTACATTCTTTTCGTTCAGCTTTACACCTTAGTTCCCTTATTTTAATAGAAATTCAATAATAAGATCTGATACATGACCCCCACTCGTTTACTTTTCCTGCTTATTACTCTTGTATTCACATCTCAATCTTTATCAGCACAGGTACTCAATTCAAAAAGCTATTCTAATGGAATGGTGGTATCTGCTGATAAACACGCTTCCGAAATTGGAAAAGAGATTCTTCAAAATGGCGGAAATGCTGTTGATGCTGCCGTCGCGGTTCAGTTCGCTTTAGCCGTCACCTTACCCCGAGCCGGTAATATTGGAGGCGGTGGGTTTATGATGATCCGTTTGGCTGACGGAGAAACTGCGGCTTTGGATTTCAGAGAAAAAGCACCTCAAAGTGCCTCAAGAAACATGTACGTCCGTAATGGAGAATTTAAATCGGATTTAAGTTGGGAAGGCATTTTAGCTGTTGGCGTTCCCGGAACAGTTGACGGAATGATTAAAGCGTTAGAACGATATGGGCGCTTGCCGTTAGATGTAGTTATTCAACCCGCATTAAAGCTAGCCAGAGATGGGTATGCACTCTCCTACTCACAGGCTGAAGACCTAAACAACCACAGAGATACCTTCAAAAAATATCAGGCTTCTGCCAAATATTTTACCACCGGTGATACCACTCTTTTTGAAGAAGGCGACCTTTTTATTCAGGAAGATTTAGGCGAAACACTGGAACGCATTTCGCGCTTTGGTCGTGAAGGCTTTTATTCAGGTCCCGTTGCTGACGCTATTGTAAGTGAGATGGAAAGATATAAGGGCATGATCACCTATCGTGATCTTCGTAATTACGATAGTAAATGGCGCGATCCTATAGTGGCTGAATACCTAGATTACCAACTTCATATCATGCCGCCTCCGAGCAGCGGAAGTGTTGCTATTGCTCAAATTTTAGAAATGATAGATGATTATCCCTTAGCTGATATGGGACATAATTCTGCTGATTATGTACATGTTGTTGCTGAAGCCATGCGCCGAGCTTTTGCTGACCGTTCATATTACCTTGGCGACCCTGATTTTGTGGATATTCCCATGCAGGAGTTGTTAAGCGAGGAATACAACTCAACCCGTATGGAAAACTTTTCCATGGAAGAAGCCACACCATCCTGCTCTCTTGCACATGGTGAGATTGCAGGAGCTATGGAATCAATGGAAACTACTCACTTCTCTATAGTTGATTCGGATGGAAATGCTGTTGCTGTTACCACCACCCTCAATGGATCTTTTGGAAGTCATGTTTCGGTAAATGGGGCCGGATTTCTTCTTAACAACGAAATGGATGATTTCTCAGCACAACCTGGCGAACCCAACGCATATGGACTCATTGGCGCTGAAGCGAATGCCATAGAGCCCGGCAAACGAATGCTAAGCAGTATGTCTCCTACTATAGTAACCAAAGATGGAAAAGTAGATATGATTTTAGGTGCTGCAGGCGGACCTAGAATTATCACTGCCACACTGCAGAGCTTTCTAAACCGAGCAGTTTTTGGGATGAGAGCTCAACAGGCAACAGCAGCTGCCAGATTTCATCATCAATGGCTGCCGGATGTTTTGATGCCCGGGCAGTACGGACTCAGCCCTGATACCAAAGCTTTACTCGAAGCAAAAGGACATCGGGTTTTTGAAATTCCCGGAGTCGGCCGTGCCCACAATATCTTTATAGAACAAAATGGAGACTTAAGCGCCGGAGTAGACCCGCGTGGTGATGGTCATGCTTCTGGGTATTGAAATCAATTGCAAACGAATTTAACGGCTTCTTAAGAATTAGCTATTCTATGCTAAGTTCCCGTTATTCAACCCATTATTAAACATTAACATGTGGTTTAATTGTCATCCTGAGCGCATGAGAATTAGCAATAGCCACCATGTTTAACGCGAAGGATCTTAAATTTTGCACCATAATCTTTATCTTTATTTGAGATTCTTCTCGATCACCAATGTATATCATCCCAAGATGATCGCCGCTCAGAATTGACAATCTTTCACCGCATTTTTACTGCACATAAAACATAATGGAACAAGCTTACGAATCTATTTCCTGGCAAGAAGATCACTTAGTAATTTTAGATCAGACACAGCTCCCGCTGCGAGAAATTTATTCTGATGTAAACACAATCGGACAGGTTTGGGATGCCATCAAAAAACTTAAAGTACGCGGTGCTCCGGCTATTGGTATTGCAGGAGCATACGGTTTGTATCTAGGAGTACAGGAATTAGAGTCCAAAAACTTCACCAGTTTTAATGTAGAGCTGAACCGTTGGATTGAATATCTAAAATCATCCCGACCCACTGCCGTTAACCTTAGCTGGGCTTTGGAGCGCATCAATCAGACGGTATATGCCAATAAGGATAAAGACCTCGAAGACATCAAGGACATTATTCTTGAAACAGCGAAGACCATACATGATGAAGACAAGCGGGTTTGTAAACAGATTGGAGAAAATGGCGCAAAACTTGTCAAGAAAGGCTGGAATATCCTAACCCATTGCAACACAGGTGGATTAGCAACCGGTGCATATGGAACCGCACTGTCTGTTATTCTACATGCTGACGCTGACGAAAAAGACATTCATGTTTGGGTTGATGAAACACGTCCCCTTTTACAGGGAGCCAGGCTAACAACTTGGGAACTCAAACAAGCTGAGGTTCCCTTTCATATGATTGCAGATTCCGCTGCGGGTTCACTTATGAAACAGGGTAAGGTAGACATGGTTGTTGTAGGAGCTGACCGGGTTACAGCAAATGGGGATACAGCCAATAAAATTGGAACTTATCCTCTTGCCGTCTTAGCAAAAGAGAATGAAATCCCCTTTTACGTTGCTCTCCCCCTCTCCACCTTCGATTTAGAGACAAAAACAGGTGACGAGATTGAGATTGAAGAACGGGATGAAGAAGAAGTTACGCATATTGCTAAAACTCCCATCACCCCTAAAAAAACGCCAGCATACAATCCGGCTTTTGATGTAACCCCTCACCGTTACATCACGGGGTTCATCACTGAAAAAGGAATTGTAGAACCTGATTTTGAAAAGAATATCAAGAAGTTGTTTGCCGGTTAGCCGAATCAGGATTTGCTTCATTCTCTTCCTGTTCTGAGATATCTTCCGGCTCAAGGTCATCAAACATATCGTCATCTTCACGATGGATGTTGTAAGTCACGGCTATGGTACTACCCAGTATAATACCCACAGCCAGCCATAGATAAGGATTGGAAGTTTGGAGCATTCCAATTCCATAACCTGATAGACCTCCAATAAGCATTCCACACAACCACGTGATGGTATTCTTCATTCTTTTTGTCCTTCCTTAAAAAAATCGCTTAAATAGCGATAACCTAAACTAACTAACCTTAAAGCAACTCAGAAATCACGCTCGATTTCACCTGATGATGAGATCCATTCCAGATAACTTCTCCTTCTTTTATAATAAACATTTGGGGAGATTCATGACGTATCGCCAGTTTTTCAGAAATGTGATTTGATAGAGAACGTTGCCCAACCACATCAATTATATGGTATTCTGCCTTTTTTTTACTGTCACCCGATATACCTTCCAGGTTTTTTAGAGCCAAATAACTGATGGCACATGTTGGACTATGCTTGTAGATAACCTGTGGCTTTTCGTTAGATGCCGCCAAAACATCCGTTACCTCTTCTTGGGTAGAAATATTATGCCAGCCAAAGTTTTCTTCAACTTCCATCTTGGTGCTAAACATATTACCTAAAGTCTTAAAGATGCTCATTTGATCTTTTATTAATTACCCTTTAAATATATCATGATTTTAGTTTCTTTATATAATTATTGAGTTATAAGTTTTACCCTCACTGATTTATGAAAAAACAACGAATCATTTTTCCTTCGTTTCCATTTACATAAGTAGATATTGAAAAAAGACTTAACCAAACCGATAAATTAAGGAGATTATGGATACACAAGTGAAAGCACATTGGCTGGGACACTCAGCTTTTAAACTGGAAAGTCAGAGTGGAAAGATTATTTATATCGATCCCTTCCTAAAAGACAACCCGACTACTCCGGATGAGCTTAAAGAAGTCAAAGAAGCTGATTATGTATTGCTAACCCATGGACATGAAGATCATGTTGGTGATACCGTTGAAATCGCCAAGAACACAGGCTGTAAGGTAGTTGCTAATTTAGAGCTGGTTGGACTTCTACAGGAAGAAGGATTATCCGAAGACCAAGCTATTGGATTTAACAAAGGTGGAACCGTTCATTTTGATGATTTTTCGGTGACGTTGGTTTCAGCAAATCACAGTTCTTCTTTCAAAGGCAAATATGCTGGTGATCCAGGAGGCCTTATTATCTCTTTTGAAGATGATATATGCGTGTATCATATGGGTGATACCAATATTTTTGCTGACCTTGAGATATATGGCGAGCTTTACCGCCCACATGTAGTATTAGCTCCCATTGGAGATCACTTCACCATGGGACACGAAGAAGCAGCTTATGCTGTGGAAATGATTGGTGCAAAAATAGCTGTACCCATTCACTACGGAACATGGCCACCACTGGTGGGAGATCCTGAAGAATTTAAAGCGATTCTTGAAGATCTAACCGATACAGAAGTATTAGTTCCTGAATTAGGCGCTAATTTCTTGGGATAATTTTTTGAATTCCTCTTCATAAGCCACAAATCTGAAATAAGGTTTGTGGCTTTTTTTGTTGATTGATCAAAATTTTAAGTCTGTTGGAAATTTAATTTGCATCATATTTATTTTTAGAAGAGATTGAGAGAAATCAATTACATGGAGGAAAATATATAGTCGGATCATAGCTACCACATCTTTAATTAATAGCTAATACCATGCGATCTGCACTACTCCTTCTACTGCTGTTTTTGTTTACAGCATGTTCTAATTCTCTCTCCACTTCTGATTCTAAAAATCATACAGCTACAACAAATATAAGTTTTACAGTTCCTGAATACAGTCATGTAAAACTTTGGATTGAAAATTCTTATCAAACTAAAATAATTACCCTGGTAAATGATTCGCTTCAGATGGGAACGCACACTGCTCCCTGGGGTGCAGTAGATAGTCAAGGAAAACCGGTTCCCTATGGATTATATAGTTATCACCTTAGAATAGGTAATAAACTCATTTCCCGTCCTATAATTTATGGCCCACCAACACGCTAAAAATAATGCTCATGAAAATTCTATTTATTTCAATTTTTGCGACAATTTTGCCTTTACAGTTACTGGCTCAACATCAGATTTCAGTCTCCCTATTTCCGGGATACCATGTAATTAATACCGATGAATTTGTTCCATCTACACGATATGACACCTTTAAAACCAATTTTATTTTTGGAGGATCAATTTCAACCCGAACTGAAATACAGGGATACCCTTTTGAAATTTCACTTGGCTATTCTCAGGGAAAATCAAAAGCATATGAATACTATAGTACTTCAGAAGGTCATTGGTATAATTATAGTGCCGATCTTCGGTACCAAAAAATTCCTCTGGAAGCTCTTTTTATACATCCTATTAGTGAGAAAACAAATGTGTTAGCCGGAGTTAACGTTGTCGCTCAATATCGGACAATGGTCTATAATAATATATCTATCAATAATGACCGGCTGTTAAGTTTTGGCATTGGGTTGACCGGGAAACTTCAAACGAAACTAATCACCTTTAAAGGTGATACCGGCCATATTTTTGGAAACCTTACTGCCCGCTGGACGGAATATCTCATCCATAATGCCCGTGGGCGTAATGTAGGTGATTTCACGCTTCGCCATGTTACCCTTGCTCCGCAAATTGGTGTTAGCTGGAATCTAGCTCAACAAGCTTCCCATAATTAGTTAGTATAAAATTTCAATAGTGAAAGCTAATTTGCAGTTTTTAAAATTTTAATAGAATTTGAAATAAATCAAATAGATAGAGGAAATATATAGTCAGATTATAGCTACCATTCCATTAACTAATAGCTAACTTCATGCGATCTGTACTATTCTTAACGGTTTTTCTTTTCAATTTAGGCTGTCAACAAAGTTTTGCTCAAAAGCCCCTCAGTATTTCTTTATTCCCGGGGTATCACATCGGCAACTCTAACGATGTAATCTCATTCGGGACAGCATCTAAAATCACTTACATTTTTGGAAGTACTATATCCACCAGAAGCAATTTCATAGGATTTCCAATGGAAGTTTCTCTTGGTTATTCTTGGGGTAGCTCAATCGTTCGTCCATATAAATTCGATTCTGGTACCAAACTATACCTCTTGAAGCGCTGCGCTGTACATTCACCACCTGAATGAGAGGGTTGAATTGATGGGGGGCTTGAATATCTCAGGTCAATATCGAAAGCTCTTTCTTCAAGATGGTACTAATATGAATAATAAACATCTGTTTAGTTTTGGTATTGGGTTAACAGGTAAAATTCAATCACTTCTTAAAGAATTCCAAAATGGAAAGGGAGCTATTTTCGTAAACCTTACCGCACGCTGGACAGAATATCTCATCCATAATGCCCGTGAGCGTAATGTGGATGATTTCACACTTCGCCATGTTACCCTCGCGCCGCAAATTGGTGTCAGCTGGAATTTAGCTCAACAAGCTTCCCATAATTAGTTAATTTGCTGAAAATCTCTTTAACAAAAATACATTTATGAAAGTACTCTTCATCGGCGGTACCGGCAACATCAGCACATCTGTAAGTAAACTGGCTCTTAGCAAAGACATTGATTTGTACTTATTGAATCGGGGTAAGACAGACGCAGATATTCCCGGAGCTAAAACCATCACAGCTGATATTTACAATCTGGAAGAGACCAAAAAAGCTTTACAAGAACATACCTGGGATGTAGTAGTGAACTGGATTGCTTTCATCCCCGAACATATTGAAAACGACTTGGAGCTATTTAGAGGTAAGACCAAACAGTATGTTTTCATCAGTTCAGCCTCTATTTATCAAAAGCCGCCAAGCATGCCGGTCATTGACGAATCGACACCGCTTTCCAATCCTTTTTGGGAATATTCGAGAGATAAAATAGCCTGTGAAGAATTACTAAATCAGGCTTATCGAGACGATAGTTTCCCCATCACTATTGTCCGGCCATCTCATACCTATGATAAAACGATCCCTGTTTCTATAGGTGGATGGACAGAATACACCATTATCGACCGCATGAAGAAAGGCAAGAAAGTAATCATCCATGGCGACGGCACTTCCCTCTGGACGGTTACGCACGCACGGGATTTTGCTAAAGGATTTGTAGGATTGTTGGGAAATCAGCGTTCATTGGGACAAGCTGTTAACATTACTTCCGATGAAGTGCTTACCTGGAATCAAATTTATGAGGCTGTTGCCAACGCTGTAGGAGCTGAGTTGAATGCCGTCCATATTTCTTCGGATTTCATTTCTAAAATAGCTCCCGGAGAAACTGACGGCCTACTTGGTGATAAAGCCCATTGTGCCATTTTCGATAATTCAAAGATCAAAGAGCTTGTACCTAATTATACAGCTACCATTCCTTTTAGTGAGGGGATCAAAGAAACGCTGGCTTGGTTTGAAGAAAAAGAAGAACGCATGTTCGTGAATCCTGAAACCAATGCTATGATGGATAAAGTAATTGCTGCTTATGAACGCTAATTATCATTCATGATGAGTTCGATATGACGAACTGCCCTTAACGCGGAAGACCTGAAGACTTCGCTTGTGTACTTTGTTGAGATTTTTGTGGGTGATTAGATTTTTGTCCTTGGCTTGTTGGTTTCTGGATAAACCATAATGATTGGAGTTTGAGTATACATAGACGTTCAAACCTCTCCTGATTTCCCGTACACAAGCATGGGTTTCAACCCTGCGATTATTTTTAAACGCACTTCTTCCGAAACAAAGAATTAGTCATGTCGTAGTGTGCCGTGTTGGAAATAACAAATTAGGTTTTAACACACTCCCATGAAAAAATTTAGCTACCCCCTTTCTGCCCTACTACTTGTTGCATTGTTGATTGGTACTTCTGCCTGCAGCAGTGGAGATGATCAAGATCAAAATAATGAAGATGAAAAACTGGTTATCCCGGTTGAAGTCAGTAATGTAAGCCGTGGTAATATCTCTGCTTATTACGCCAATACTGCTACCCTCGAAGCTGAACAAGAGGCCACTATTGTTGCCAGAGTTCGCGGTATTGTCCGTGAAATTTATGTAGAAGAAGGGGATCAGGTTAAAGCCGGTCAGGTGATTGCAAAAATTGAAGATGACCAATACCGAATTGAAGCCGCCCGTGCAAAAGCTACTCTTGACCGTCTTCAAAACGAATTTCAGAGAAATAAAGAACTATATGAGAAAAACCTGATTGCTGCAGAAGCTTACCAAAATTCTCAATATGAGTTTGAGTCTCAGAAAGCAGCCTACGAACTGGCTCAGCTTAACTTAGAGCATACTTCTATTAAATCTCCCATTGGTGGCGTGATTTCAGAGCGATTTGTGAAGGTTGGAAACATGATCGGTACTGATCAGCAAGTATATAGAGTAACTGACTTTAGCCCACTTCAAGCTATTCTTCATATTCCGGAACATGAAATGGCTAAGATCAGAAAAGATCAAAAAGCAGAGCTAAAAGTTGATGCCCTTCCAAATCAAACATTTTTGGGACATGTAGAGCGGATCAGCCCTGTCGTCGATTCAGAAACAGGAACATTTAAAGCCACCATCTTTGTGGATGAGACTAAAGATATGCTGCGACCCGGAATGTTTGGCCGGGTTAAAATTGTGTATGACACCCGCGAAAATACCCGAATGATTCCTAAATCAGCTGTAATGTCTCAAGATTTAGCTCAAAGCGTTTATGTAATAAAAGATTCACTGGCCTTCAAAAAACAAATCCGTACCGGCTATGTAAATGGGATGAATATCGAGGTTATCGATGGACTTGAAGACGGGGAAATGGTGGTTACCATTGGGCAAGGAAGCCTGCAAGACAGCTCGAAAGTAAATGTAATTACCAATCTGTAAGCGGGTACTCCAATGAAAATAATTGACCTTTCTATACGCCGGAAAGTTACCATCGCTATGTTTACAGTAGGTATTTTACTGTTCGGCATGGTCTCCCTTTCCCGATTAAACGTAAATCTTTTACCTGAACTTAGCTATCCAACGCTCACCATTCGTACTGAATTTGAAGGAGCAGCACCGGTTGAGGTTGAAAACCTGATAACCAAGCCTGTTGAAGAAGCAGTTGGTGTAGTAAAAGGAGTTCAGCAAGTTCGTTCGATTTCACGAGCCGGTCAGTCTGATGTCGTTCTTGAGTTTGCCTGGGGAACCGATATGAATATCGCTAACCTTGACGTAATGGCTAAGCTTGATGCCGTTCAGCTTCCTTTAGATGCAGACAAACCCGTTACATTGCGTTTTGATCCTACGCTTGATCCAATCATGCGCTATGCGCTCTATTATAATGAAGAGGAACCGGCATCAACCGGAGAAGAAGCTGATGTTGATTATGCATCATATCAGGATTTAGAAAGTCCGGATGCCATTTCACGATTAAAAGGTCTGCGTGTACTAGCTGATGAACAGCTTAAAAAGAACTTAGAATCAGCATTAGGAGTTGCTTCGGTAAAGATCAGTGGTGGACTTGAAGAAGAAATTCAGGTTAATATTGATCAACAGCGACTTTCCTATTTGAATATTCCTATCGAATCCGTCACTCAAATATTGGGGGCTGAAAACGTAAACCTTTCCGGTGGACGGTTAGAGGAAGGGGCTCAACAATACTTGGTACGCACACTCAATGAATTTAAGACGGTAGATCAAATCCGGAACGTCGTGGTATCGGCTACTCCTGAAAATACTATCTACCTCAAAGATGTAGCGGATGTCATCCAGGCCTATAAAGAACGCGAAGCTATTACTCGTCTCAATGGCTCTGAAGCGGTTGAAATTGCAATCTACAAGGAAGGCGATGCCAATACCGTAGCAACCGCTGAGGCTATAAATGCCCGGATTTCTCAAATTGAAGACGCCCTTCCCAATGAAATGAAATTGGAAAAAGTATATGATCAATCGGTTTTCATCGCTTCTGCTGTAGATGAGGTGAAAAACGCCGGGATCATTGGCGGTATCCTGGCTGTGATTGTGCTTTACCTCTTTCTTAGAAACTTCTGGACTACCGTAATCATTTCGGTTTCTATTCCAGTTTCAATCATCGCCACATTCAACCTCATGTACGGCAATGACATTTCCTTAAACATCATGTCATTGGGAGGGATTGCCCTTGGTATCGGTATGCTGGTGGATAACTCCATTGTTGTGCTCGAAAATATAGCCCGGCATCGGGAGATGGGGAAAGGAATTATAGAATCGGCCCGTGAAGGAGCCAGTGAAGTAGGAATGGCAGTTATCGCCTCCACCCTTACGACTATTGCCGTATTCTTTCCATTGGTTTTTGTACAGGGAATTGCCGGACAATTATTCCGTGATCAGGCCCTGACTGTGACCTTTTCTTTACTTGCTTCCCTGATTGTTGCCATCACTTTAATTCCGATGTTGTCTTCTATTGGCGGTAAAAAATCAGAGGCTCAGCCTTTGGATCTTAAAGAACCCAAAACCAAAGCGGGGCGTGGTCTTCGCTCCGTTCGCATGTTTTTATTCTACACCATCCCAACGTTAATTACGCGTGGCTTGAGATTCCTTTTTAAATGGATTGCCAAAATTACCAAAGCATTATTCTTCCCTTTTGTATGGGTTTTTGATAAATCCTATCAGGCTATCGAGAAAATGTATTCAGGTATGCTTCGATGGTCTTTGAATAATAGATTTATTGTGCTCACTACTGCTCTATTGATGTTTGCTGGTTCCATTGCATTGGTTCCGCAGATTGGTATAGAACTGATCCCTCAGCTTTCTCAGGGTGAATTTGCGGTGGAATTCAAACTTCCTCCCGGCACTCCTATTGAAGAAACAGATAAGGCTTTGCGCTCTGTTCAGAATAATTCCAAAAGCTTGCAAAATGTAAAGACTACTTTTGCGGTTGCCGGAACCGGTAATCAGATGGATGCCAATCCTGAACAAGGTGGCGAAAATTGGGGTGAATTGAGTGTTACGCTTGCTTCAGGTTCGTCTTCACTCGAAGAAGAAAGAGCTATGGATCAGATGAGATCATCCCTGCAACAGGTTCCGGGATTACAATACAAATTCTCCCGCCCTTCTCTCTTTTCATTCAAAACACCTGTAGAAATTGAAATCAGTGGATTTGATCTGGATAAATTGAAATTAGCCGGCGATGCTGTCGCCCGAAAGCTTTCTGAAAACAACCGTTTTGCCGATGTGAAAAGCACTATGGAAAATGGAAGCCCGGAAATTCAAATCTTGTTTGATCGAGACCGAGCAGCTGCATTAGGACTGCAGGTCCATGAAGTGGCCGACCGTATTGTCAGTAATGTCCGTGGAGATATAGCCACCCGATATTCATGGAGAGATCGCAAAATTGATGTGCTTGTACGAGCCCGTGAAGCCGACCGTGCCTCAATCGATGAGATTCAGCGACTGATTGTTAATCCAAACAGTGAGCGACCTATTCCATTGAGTGCAATTGCAGAGGTTCAAATTGCTAACGGTCCCGGTGAAATTCGCAGAGTTGCTCAACAACGTGTAGCCATCGTATCCGCCAACCTAAATTATGGTGATTTAGGGGAAGCCGCAGAAGATGTGAATGTCGCTTTATCTGAAGTCACTTTACCTACAGGTATTTTTGCTCAAATTGGCGGACAGAATGAAGAAATGTCAGAATCATTTCAGTCTCTTATTTTTGCGCTTTCATTAGCCGTATTTCTTGTTTACTTGGTGATGGCCTCACAGTTTGAGTCGCTTCTTCATCCCTTTATCATTCTATTTACTATACCGCTGGCGTTAATTGGTGCGATCCTCGCGCTATATATAACCAGCACTACCATCAGTGTAGTCGTATTCATCGGGCTGATCTTATTGACAGGTATTGTAGTAAATAATGCCATCGTCTTAATTGACCTGATTAACCAAATGCGAATGAAAGGCACCGAGAAACTGGAAGCGATTAAGGAAGGTGGAAAATCACGCTTGCGACCAATTTTAATGACAACCATGACCACCACTCTTGGGCTACTCCCTCTTGCCATTGGCTTTGGTGATGGAGCCGAATTACGTGCTCCTATGGGTATTACGGTTATTGGTGGTCTGTTATTCTCAACCTTACTCACATTAGTTGTCATCCCGGTGATGTATGATCTCCTTGATCGTAAAAACTATTCTGTGACAACCGAAACTGAAACGGCCTAAACAATGTCCATGCATATTACCGATATTTCCATACGCCGCCCGGTAACAACTATTATGGTTTTTGTAAGCCTTTTGGTTGTTGGGTTGATTGCCACACGGTTGGTTCCCTTAGAGTTTATGCCAAACATTACCTTTCCGGGTGCTTTTGTGCAACTCCCTTACCCAAATTCCACTCCTACTGAAGTTAACGAGAACATAGCCCGACCTATCGAGGAAGTTTTGGCTACCATTAGTGGTGTCGAAAGAATTAACTCCAACTCCGGCGAAGATAATGCAGGCGTTGTGGTCATGTTCAAACAGGGCAACGATATTGACCTGAAGGCCATCGAGATTAAGGAAAAAATTGAAAGTATTCGAAATCAACTTCCTGATGACTTCGAATATTATACCATTAATAAATTCCAGGATGGCGATGCCCCGACCCTTCAGCTCCGGATATCCAGTGAGCGCGACTTGTCGGATGCCTTCGATCTTCTCAACAGAAATCTAAAGCAACGAATTGAGCGCATTCCCGGTGTGGGACAGGTGACGTTATATGGCGTTGAGAAAAAAGAAATTCGTATTGAATTAGATGCAGATCGACTTACTCAATACAATATTGATCTTAACAGATTAAGCACTACCCTTCGTCAGGCAAATTTCTCAATTTCGGCGGGTAAGATTTCCGATTCAGGACTTAGATATATGGTTCGTCCGATGGGTAATCTTAACAATTCGGATGATATTGGAAACATTATTATTGCTGAGAATAATATCCGGGTAAAAGATATTGCACAAGTTAAATACACCTCTCCGGAACGAAATTATGCCCGGCATCTGGATCGTAAATATGCCATTGGCCTTGATATCACTAAAGAATCTACCGCGAATACTGTCCAGGTTGTAGAGGAAGTTTTAGCAGAGATTGACGAAATAAATAAGTTACCCGAAATGAGAGGTATCGAAATTTATGAGATGTTTAATCAGGCTGATGGAATCTTAAGTTCCCTTAAAGAATTATTTAACTCCGGTATGATCGGTGCTCTGTTTTCTATTCTTGTCCTATACATCTTCTTGCGCCAGCTGGGCACTACTTTAATTGTTGCTACTGCCGTTCCGTTTTCGCTGATTGTTACGCTGGGCTTTTTCTACTTCCTCGATATCTCTTTAAATATCCTTTCGATGATGGGACTTATGTTAGCCATCGGTATGCTTGTAGATAATGCTGTGGTGGTGACAGAGAATATCCACCGATTCCAAAGGAATGGAAGTAATGCCAAAGATTCAGCCATATTAGGTACTAAAGAGGTTTCAATTGCGGTTACAGCCGGTACTCTTACCTCAATTATTGTATTTCTTCCCAATGTTGTGAATGAAAGCTTTATTTCACAACATATGTACTATATCGGGATGGCAATCATCATAGCACTGATCGCTTCTTTGGTAATATCCTTGACTGTAATCCCCCTTTTGGCTACCAAAATTCAGCCCCCAAAAAAATCGAAGAAAAAAACGATGATCGATAAGTTGTCCGTGAAATATTCTGCTCTTCTTGGTTGGCTGTTGGAGCGCAGAAAGATATCCGTGGCTTTTATAGTGTTGCTATTTTTAAGCGGAATTATTCCTATGTCTTTCATGAGCGTGGATATGTTTCCCCGGGTTGAAGAGCGCCAGCTGAATCTTCAGTATAATCTAAATGCAAACTATACACTTGAACGTGTTAAAGAATCTGTAGATCGTATTGAAGACTATTTATACGAGAATCAGGAAAAGTTTGAGATCGAATCTGTTTACACTTATTACCAGCCGGAAGTTGCTCAATCAACGATCAACCTTATTGATGAAGACGATGCTAAAAAAGCAGTTACTCTGATTAAGGAAGAGATTGAGAAAGATCTTCCAAAGATAGCTATTGGTCAGCCGGGCTTTGAGTTTGTAAGCCGAAACAGCGCGGAACAGGTTCGAGTCTTTGTTCAAGGGGAATCCATGGATGTTCTCGAAGAATTAGCCGAACAAGTTGAATGGAGACTTGGACAGATTGATGGATTTGCTGATGTCCGGTCTGAAGCTGAAAGTGGCAGTGACGAAATTCGCCTAACCGTAAATCACGACCGTGCCCGTAACTTTGGACTTACCTCTTCTGCCGTAGCCAATATGGTTTCCGGGGCTATGCGTGGACAAACGGTTCAGCGTATTCGGGGTGAAGAAAGTGAAATTGATGTGGTACTTGCTTTCCAGGATGTAAACAGACAGTCTTTGGATGACCTCAAGAATTTACCGATCTCTATTGGTGAAGAACAAACAGTAAAACTCGCATCTCTCGCTGATTTTGAACAAAGTTCGGGTGCCGGACGTATTTTCCGTGAAAACCGCCGGACCTCGTTAGGTATTGGTATTAATCTGGATGACCTCACGCCAGATGAAGCAAAGACAGAAATCTCGAAGGTAATGGATCAAATCGTTTATCCAGCTGGTTATGGTTGGAGTTACGGGCGTAGTTTTGGTAACGATATGGATGCCATGAATACCATGTTGTTTAACATCGGAATCGCATTCTTCCTGATCTACCTGATTATGGCTTCTCTGTTTGAATCCCTAATCTACCCAACCAGTGTAATCTCCTGTATTTTCTATGGAGTGATTGGCATCTTCTGGTTCTTCTTCATTACCGGTACCAATTTTGACCTGATGGCCTTCATTGGAATCCTAATCTTGATGGGAATCGTGGTGAATAACGGGATTGTGCTAATCGATCATATTAATCACTTACGAAGTGAAGGACTTTCCCGAAGAGATGCTGTGATTCAAGGCGGTCGCGACCGCATGCGCCCTATCTTAATGACGGCCGCAACTACCGTATTAGGTTTAGTTCCACTTTGCTTTGGAACCACTCAAATTGGTGGCGAAGGCCCTCCCTACTTTCCAATGGCACGTGCCATTGTTGGTGGACTAACCTTCTCAACAGTCGTGACATTGCTGGTGCTCCCCTCCATCTACGTGATTTTGGATGATATAAAGATTTGGTCGAATCGGATTTTAAATGCTGCCAGATAATCACTGATACATAAGTCCTATTTTTCATTTATGTTTGGGTGATTCTAAAACTCAGACCTCTCAATGACTGACGACATCACCAAGCATTCCGAAACCTTCACCATCCGAGCCAGCGAAATTGGGGCCGGTGAACAAATTACCCTGCATGCCATCTGTGCCCTTTTTCAGGAAGTAGCCGGTAATCACGCACTAAAACTAGATTTCGATATCACCCAGCTTCAGGAGAAAGACCTTACCTGGGTGTTGCACCGTATGGATATCAAGATGGAGCGTTACCCAAACTGGCGGGAGAAAATAACTATCGAAACCTGGCCTGCAGCCGGTGATGCTTTACGAGCTTATCGAAACTATCGGATTCTGGATGAAGAAGACAACCAAATCGGAGCTTGCCTCAGCTACTGGATGATGATCAATATGAAAACCCGGAAGCCAACTCGCATGCCTCAGGAAGTTCTGGGTTTAAGGCTCTCAGATCTTGAGCATGTTATGCCCGTAAAATCAGATAAGATCGAGCCTTTTGAAGAACCGGAAATGGAAAAGAAGTTTGTGGTTCGCAAATCTGACCTAGATATGAACGAGCACGTCAACAATGCACGCTTTGTAGAGTGGCTGATGGAAAGCTATGACGAAGAGAAAGCCTACCTCATAAAAAATATGGACATTATGTTTATGCGTGAAAGTAATGCCGGTGATATCATCACCTCCCAGCGCATTGAACACGAAGCCCGAAAATTCACCCATCAACTAAAAAACCAGGATGGCGACATCCTGGCTTTAGCTAAATGTAGTTAGTTTTGATTTTGGGATAATAATCCTCAGAAAAAACTGTGCCATTTCTGCGTAGGCAGGAATGTGGTTGTGTTATAGACAGTGTCTTTATTCAAGATCAAGGTTTCGCACATTAGCCACGAAATAACTTCAGCATGATTCGGAGTTAAGCTATCCTCCCTAATTATCCCACTCCGGGGCAAAATCAGGATCTTCCAGACGAGTTGATTTATCTATGTCATCAATGGCATAAAAATCATCATCTTCAAGAGCGAAATCATATACATCGATGTTTTCCTTTAGATGCTCTTCTGTAGATGCTTTTGGAATGGCAACCACTTGCTCCTGCTCAATCAACCATCGGAGTGCAATTTGCGCCGGTGATTTACCATACTTTTCGCCTAACTCTTTGAGTAATGGATCATCCATCACCTTGCCTTGGGCAAGAGGAGAATAAGAAGTAAAAAGCAGATCTTTTTCAGCAGCATAGTCAAGCAGATCAAACTGACTCAAAAATGGATGGTATTCCACCTGATTACAGAAAATTGGCGCAGCCAGCTCTTCATTAACTTCTTTCAATAATTTCATCGGAAAGTTAGCAACTCCGATATTCAGTGCCTTCCCCTGATCTCTCAGTGACAGAAATGCCTCCAGCGTTTTTTCAATATTCACTTCTTTATTGGGCCAGTGAATCAGCAAGAGATCTACGTAGGGTGTATCTAATTCCCGTAAAGAATCCTCTGCAATTTTTAGCACATCATCCTTTTCGAGGTGGGTATGCCATATTTTAGTGGTAAGAAAAATTTCCTCTCGATCGACATGCGACCTTTTTAAGGCTCCCCCAACTTGTATTTCATTCTTATAACTTTGTGCGGTATCAATGTGTCGATAGCCGAGATTCAGCGCTAACTTAATGGTATTTTCGCCTTCTCTGCCAATTAATCGGTGTGTTCCGAGTCCTATTTCGGGTACTTCCACCCCTTGAATTGTTTTAAACTGCATGATAGGTAAAGAGTAATCTCCTTATTTATTATTGATTCTTATTTAAATAACTGATATCACACGAAATCTGTTCATTATTTAACTAATGTCATTTTTCGGGTCATAACATTTTTTCCCACTTCTAATTGATATATATACATTCCGCTTGGTCGGTCAGTGGCATTCCACTCAAATTGATGCTCTCCGGCCGACATGGTTCCTTCTGCAATCACCGCAACCGGTTGCCCCACAATGTTAAAGACAGAAAGCCGAACTTCTTCAGATTCAGGTAAGTAAAATGAAATGGTGGTTGCCGGATTAAATGGATTCGGGAAGTTTTGATGAAGCTCTACTTCTCTTGGCCGGGTATCTGTGCCTTCATCGTTCTCAGCTTCAGAACCTTTAGGCCTGATGTGTATAACAAATTTATCTTTTGTAGTATAGGGATCAAGTGAGGGACCATCAACTTCAGAATCTGAATCATTTTCAGCCTGCGTATTGCTAACCGGCAGTGCATGTTCAAAGTTGATTGAGAAATCTTTCCTCAAACTATATTCTTTCTCATTACTGACATCTTCAATAAAAATTTCCCAATCAGCCGGAATTTCTTCCCATACCGATACTGATAGCGTATATTTTCCGCTCGAAGTAGTACTAAAAGTTACGGGGAGCTCTAAGGACTGTTCCATGCCCGAGGAAAGTGTGAGCTCACTGAAGTAATCTTCACCCTGATTAAAAGCTATATTTAAAAAATCCGGTTGTTCTAAGAATAACTCAGTATAAGAGTTCAAATCCTTCGTGCTTTTTATATCCCCTTCATCGGTAAAATGAATTTTTAATGTCTCCGCCTTTTTCTCCGTAGACAAGGTCATTTCAAGCAGTCCTCGTTCTTCTACAGAGGTTTCATCTGGGACTTCTTCGGAAGGCTGCATCAGCCGGTCCTTGTCAAGTGCTACCTCTGTAGCCGGGTAATGGCTTTGTACTGAAACCCAAAATGGCGCGCCCGGGGCTACTTCATCATTTTCATCCAATGGCTTGAAATTTATCTCACCCATGGAATTTTGGTGGATGCTGTATACATTCTGATCTAAAGAAAGATCAGGAAACTCTGTTGCGATAAGTTCTAAAAGTCGACCTGCTTTGAAGGGCTCACTTAGATTGTTATACACTAAGTTCAGGCCTTCCAGACCATCAAAAACCTCATTTTTATTTTCGTCAGTTCCTGAAACTGTGAAAGAAAGCTTCGTTGACTCAGCCACCATCTTCTGGGTTGACTCTGTCTGTTGCCATTCAGAAAATTTTTCAATTTCTTCAGACTCAAAATATCCAAACAGAATTTCACTTTCAGTTTCCTGTGCTAAATCTTCACCAGTTTTAATAAATTTTTGCTGCTCCTCGCTCCAGCTAAATAATACCTTTTCAGGAAAAGCCTCGCTAAAACCTGCAGGATTAACCATTACTTTCCAGCCCGGAGAATTCCCTTTCAATAAAGAAATTTGTTGAGTTGTAGCGTCTTGCTGAAATCCTTGTTCTGATACCTGATCCTCAGCCTTATTTTCTGCTATTACATCTTCTTGCTTGATACTGGTTGATTTGGCGCTTTGGACCCTACTGTATTGAGAAGTAAAAATTTCATTTCCTTCATAGTCTTTGAGAGTAATATTTCCGCCATTTCTTCGAAGTAATGGATCTCGTAAATCGGATACAACAATAGATTCTGAAGTTTCAGCTTCCGTAGGCTTAGAAGAATCTCTAAATCGGATGGTTTCAAGAGGATATAAGACCGCTCTCTCATTAAAAACATATTGTTGATCTCCTGACTCCAGCGACCATCCGCTTAGCGAAACAACCCCATCTTCCATATTCTTGATATCAACATATCCTTCTCCATCAGAGGAATTTACAACCTCTGCAATCAATACTTCAGGGGATTCATCATCCAACACAATAAGGCTGTGTGTCAGAAAATCACCAAAATTGCCCTTGGTAAGATTATCTAAGGTGAAAATACCGGTCTCTCTGCCCTCATAAATGTCATCATCCCTGAGAGGCACATTAACTTCATAAACTCCATCGCCAATCAAACCGGTAAAATTTAATCTTTTAGTTGTGTAATTATTGAAGTCAGAGGTGCTAGTAATACTTCGGAGTGAGTCAAAAATAACATCCACTGAAAGTCTGGAGCCATCATGTTCGTATATGGCAACATTTAATGTGGCAACAGAATCTGATTCCTCAACGGTAGAAACACTTTGGTCAAATAGCACAACGGGAGGAGCCAATAAATTAAAAGATGTACCAAAAGTGGGGAAAGTGGCTTCGTCATTACTACTCCAGTAAGAAGGTTCTGATACAAATTTAAGTAGCAATTTTTGGGTTCCACTTGCTCCATTTCGGATGAAATACTGATGGTTTGAAGCATCACCCAAAGTTAGATAAGAATGCTCATTTTCTTTTAAACTTGCAGGTATATCAGATCCAGTATTTGTTTCACCGTTCTTATTCCAGATATGTCCTTTACCCCAGCCTAAAGCGAATATAAAGCGATGTACACTTTCTTCCTTTTGATAGGCAAATAATCGAAAAGTCCCTCCTTCCAGTTGCAACTCCCCTGATACAGTAAACCGGGGATCATCCATACTATTAACATGAAGATTTGTACCGGCCTGAATATTCTCTTTAAAGCGGACTTGAAGCTCTTGTCCGGATAAGACCCGGGTAGAGTCGTCCCATATACCATTTGAGAAATAAACGGTTGTAGCTCTTTCAATATCGATCAGTGGGATAAAATCGATTGCTTGTGTATCTGCATTTGCTGATACAATAACCACATCTCCCGGTAATAGTACGGTTTGTGCCGTTGCCTTAAAACCTAAAGAGGCAACGATAAAAAAGAGGGCGATATGTATAGATTGCTGAAGTTTTTTAGATAGTAACTTTTTGGCCATAGACACCTTGTTACCTCAAATTGATGTTCTTACAATTAACATATTTTCAGGCATAAAGACATATAAATTTTTGCCTTTTTTAAAATTCTAATCATCTAAATTAGGAGGCCCTAAGCGCCCCTCTGAGGAGGCAACAGCCACTGATACCGCTGCATCACCGGTTATATTGACTGTAGTACGGCACATATCTAGAATTCGATCTACTCCTAAAATAAGAGCAATTCCTGCTGTTGGCACCTGTATAGCTTCCAATACAATAACTAACATCACAATACCGGCTCCGGGTACTCCTGCAGCTCCAATAGATGCGGCCGTGGCTGTTAATACAATCATAAGCTGTTGGGCTATGGTTAAGTCCATTCCCAGCGCCTGAGCTATAAATACTGCTGCTACTGCCTGATATAAACTCGTTCCGTCCATATTAACGGTTGCTCCAATCGGAAGCACAAAACTGGCGACTTCGTCTTCTACTCCAAGATTTTTCTCTACCCGCTCCATAGTAACAGGAAGGGTTGCCGAACTTGAGCTGGTACTAAAGCCAAGCAGCATTGCCGGGCGAATAGCTCTGAAAAACGTCGATAATTTCATGTCGCTGGTCATCTTGAAGAGACTAGCATAAACAACAAATACGTGAACAACTAAGGCCAAAATTACGGTCAGGCAATACCATCCAAGGGCGTATAAAAGCTCAAAAGCCTGTGATAAATCATCCCCCGCAAGATCTATAATGAGTGAAGCCATCAGAGCAAACACCCCATAAGGAGCTGTGAGCATGATGAGTTCTACAATTCGGATAATCACATCGTTGAAAGCATCAAAAACATCTACTAATGTTTGCGCCTTTTTTCCTCCAATCTGGATAATCCCAATTCCTAATAAAATGGCTACAAATACTACCTGAAGCATTCTGGAGTTATCTGAAGCCGCTGCAAAAAAGTTTTCGGGCACAATATCTACAATCACATCAAGCGGACCTCTGTTTTGGACCAACTCAGCAGTGGCACTCCTGTCATCTACTGAAGCGCTGTAACTTTCCTGAAGTTTTTGAGTGGTTTCGGCAGGAAGAGTTTTACCGGGCTGAAGTACATTTACAGCAACAAGCCCAATGGTAATAGCAAAAACAGTAGTAACAGCATAAATAGAAACCGTTTTAAGCCCCATTCTTGAAAGCTTAGTGGTATCGTTAAGACTGGTAACCCCCACAACCAATGACACTAACACAAGCGGCATTGCAATCAGCTTCAGCATAGCTATAAAAATAGTACCAAATGGTTTGATGTAGTCTGTTGTGAATTCATTCAAACCTGTAATGCTGGCAAGCAGGCCCCAAAGCAGACCTAAAATCAAACCAATAATAATTTGCCAGTGTAGTTTCTTATACCATTTCATACGCCAATAATTAAAATTAAAATCAAAGTGATTAAAGAGGCTATTCCTGCAGAAATCCAATTCACAAAATTGTTGCTAACATACATATTCTCTAAACCAATTAAAGAAAGTCCGGGGATTGTGTATTCTGAATTTTGGAATCGGGCACCAATGTAAGAATCAATCATGCTACCAGTGAAGCCTGCAATAGCTATTATAATAACTGCAACAAAACTTATACTCGAATCAAAAATAAAAAGCACTAACGAAATAAAAACAGCACCGATAAATGCAGCGAGTGTTCCATAAATACTAATTCCACCGTCTGTTCCCGGCTGCACTTTTTTCCAGTCTAAAAACAGCCACGTCTTCCCTTTTACCCTGTTACCACCAACTTCCGTAGCCCAGGTATCAGATGCCGCAGCTGCTATTGCTGTGACCGCAGCGAATAAAAAAGCGTGCACGCCAGAGAGAAACCAAATCAAAATCCATAGAGCGAACCAAAATCCATTTGACCATACTTGTTTGGCATTCCTTCTGAATTTTTTTTCTAAAAAACCTTCCTTTGAGATGAGGTCTTTGGATAGAAATGAACCGGAAATAAAAAACCCCAGCACAACAGCAGCCCCGGGTATTCCGCCAAGTCCATAGGCAAAACTTCCAAATATGCTTGCAGAAATAGCTCCATCTATGGTAAGCCAATTTAAGATGAAGGCGATTCCAGATAACAGTACAGCGAGAAAGATTCCCACTAAAATCTGGTTATGGTCTTGTGTATCTCCAAAGAGTATGAATACAAACACCATTGCAAGCGAAAAAAAGATATTTACCCAGCGGTCAAACACCTATTAACTTGACGTGGCTTCAGGTTCTTCGTCACGGTCATGTTTCATAATCGCGAAGACAACTAAGATATAACCCGCCATAACCATAATGGGAGAAATGAACAGCGAAATAAAGCCTTTGACTTCATTCTCAAGGTACATAGCTGTAAAACCTACAACGATCAGCAGGATTGCAATCCCTATCATTTTATAATTATATGCAGAAAAAAACATCGGTTCATGATCTGACGTTTTACGTCCTCGTTTTGCCATGTCGTTTTATTACCTTTGTAAATAGAATTTTTGATTGAACGGTTCGCTAAGTTATTTAATTATCTGCTAAACCCAAAAGTACAAAATACCATATGCCACGAATTATTCTGGCCTCCCAAAGCCCCAGAAGGAAAAGACTGCTCGAACAAATTGGTCTCGACTTTGAGGTTCACCCCAGCAATGTAGATGAAGTAAGTTCCGAACAAGAACCTTCCTTACTGGTAGAAGATTTGGCTCTTCAGAAAGCAAATGATGTGGCCCATTCATTTCCTGACTCGTTGGTTATAGGCTCAGACACTATTGTTGTGCTTAATAATGAAATTATCGGTAAGCCCGGAGACGAAGATGAAGCCGCTGAATTTTTATTAAACCTTAGTGATACCTCACATTTTGTATTTACCGGGGTGGCTTTTGTTAAAACTAATAAAAATGGCCAAATTGAAGGATCAAAGACTTTTCATGAGCAAACAAAAGTTACTTTCAGTGCGTTAGGTGAAAAGGAAATAAGGGACTATACAAAAAGCGGAAATCCGCTCGACAAAGCCGGAGCTTACGGAATTCAAGATGACTTGGGCGCGTTGTTTGTAGAAAAAATCGAAGGCGACTATTACAATGTGGTAGGTTTCCCCCTCAACAGGTTTTACAGAGAAATAAAGACTTTCATGCCGGAATTAAATATCATGAATACATGAGAAAGACAGTTAGATATCTTGTTTTAGGGATACTTTTTAGTTTATTGGGAAGTTCGCTTATGGCTCAAAATAATAGCGAGTTTCAGTTAGCTACCCGGCTTATGCAGCAACAGAAGTACGCGGATGCCCTTCCTCTCCTTCAGGAATTGAATGAAGAAAATCCCGAAACCTATGTATATGCAGACCGACTTATAGATTGCCTTATCCAGCTAAAGCAGTATGATGAAGGGCTTCAGGTTTCTCAGCGTTATGAAGGTCAGCCCGAATTCGACAGTCAGGTACAACTTCGTATGGGTGAACTGTATCACTTTAAGGAAGAAATAGAAACAGCCAGAGAAATCTGGTATTCCAATCTGGAGAAAAATTCCAAACAATTACAGCTCTACATCTCCACAGCCAGAACCATGATGAGCAGGCGAGAATACCTGGATGCTGTTGATGTTTACAAACAGGCTCGCAGTGCATTCCGAAATGACCGGTTGTTCTTTGGAGATATTGCAAACGCATACATGCGGGCAGGAGAATATGAATTTGCCATTAAAGAATGGTTGAGTCTGCTGGAGTCTTCGCCAAATCAGATCTCTTTTATACAGCGAAGTCTGCTCAGGTATAATGATCCCATTCTGAATGACATCACTATTATTGAGCTGGATGAGCGTTTAGATAACATTTCCGTGTCAGATCCCAACTACTCAACCTTTTACCAGCTGCAAATTTGGTTATTGCAGGAAAATAAGCTCTATCGGCGAGCCATTGCCTCGGCTACAGAATATGAAAGTCGTTCAGAGTCATACAATTATTCCCTTTTTAATTTAGGAAGGCAGTTAGTTGACAATAATGAGTTCGAGCTGGCCAGAGATGCTTTCACCTATTATACCGACAAAAGCTTTGGCGAAATAAAATGGCGGGGTTTAGAAGAACTGGCTGACACTTATTCAAAATGGGCCAAATATATAGATGACTACAACCTTGACTTCACCAATCAGCGTGATAGCCTATATCAGCTCGCAACAACTATGCTTGACTCCATTGAAAGCGAAACCAGTAATTACAGTGGAATGGGTAGCGTTCAGCTAAAGCGTGCCGAACTTTCACTTGATCATATTTTCAACTTAGAAAAAGCTCAAGAAGCACTTACAAAATTGAAACGACTTCCCGGAACAAGAGAATCTCCTGAAATACCTTATCTGGAAGGTCGCATACATCTCGCAAAAAGAGAATTTACTCAGGCTCGCATCAATTTCACCAGAGCAAATAAACAAGCCGAAATTGGAGATTTGGCTGAAAAAACACGCTATTTCCTTGCTCTTACAGATTTCTATGCCGGTGATTATGAATTTGCTGGGATACAGCTCAAATCCTTAGGACGGCAAAATACTTCTTACTATGCCAACGACGCCCTTGAACTCCGTCTCTGGCTGCAACAAGGCACTTCAGTTGATACCACCGGTGAGAAGCTATCCATTTTTGCAGATGCGGTTTTTAATGAGAATAATGGTGGTACTAAAGAAAGTGCAGACCAATTTTTAGCTATTATAGAAGAATCCGGTTTCTCTCCGCTGAAAGATGATGCATTACTATTTTTTGTTGAATCCTCCCGTGTTGACAAGACTTTGAAATTCGCACAGCTCAGTTCTTTTTTAACAGGTATAAGTCAGACTCCAATTAAAGAAAAACTGCTTTGGGAACAGGCAAAATTAGCCGAACAGGTTAGTATCGCTTTAAAAGAAAATAATTGTGAGTCTACAGAAGATTGTTTCTTTAATGGCGCTAACGCTTCTGCTCCTGATATCTATGAATTGCTTATTCTGCAATACCCTCAAGGTTTTTATGCACCATATGCACGAGAACGTTTAACCGATATTACCAATCAAAATTCCTGATATGATCAAGAGAATATTGACCCTTTTTATCTTTGTGTTAAGTCCGATTTTCACGGTTTTAGCACAACAGCATGTACTCATTTCGATGGATGCTTCTCAAACCAATCACCTGAAGGCTTATGGTGTTATGTTCAATCACATTACGGATGGTTATACGGCTCAATGGTTGCTCAACTATCGTGGTGGAAGCTTCCTTGCAGAGGCTGAAAATGATATCATCAGAAAAAGCAGACTTCGTAATGTATCTTTGGAAACTATATCAGCATCTGAAGCCCAAAGGTTGATCGCCGAAGTTGAAAGTAATAGCAGCAACACAGCTGTTGTGAATTTAGAGAAATCACCTAAAATTGCCGTTTATACACCGGATCAGGCCCTTCCATGGGATGATGCCGTGACCCTCGCACTTACTTATGCTGAAGTTGAATACGATAAAATTTGGGATGTAGAGGTTTTGGAAGGCAAGCTTGATGAATACGATTGGCTTCACCTTCACCATGAAGACTTCACCGGACAATATGGAAAGTTTTGGGCAACCTATCGCAACATGCCATGGTACATTGCTCAGGTTAAACAAATGGAGGCCATGGCTCAGGAACTGGGGTATTCTTCTGTAAGTGAACAAAAGAAAGAAGTTGCCCGAACCATCAAAAGATATGTGGGCAACGGCGGGTTCCTATTTGCAATGTGCTCCGGAACAGACACCTTTGATATTGCCCTTGCTGCTGAAGGTATTGATATAGCCCCCGAACAATTTGATGGAGATCCTACCGACCCAAATGCTCAGCAAAAACTGGATTTTAGCAAATCACTGGCTTTTGAAAACTTCAACATCGTGCTTAATCCAAGTGAGTATGAGCATGCAGATATTGATGTACCTGTCAGTATTAATCGTGTGGACCAATCGCTGGACTTTTTTACGCTATTTGAATTTTCCGCAAAATGGGACCCGGTTCCAACCATGCTTACCCAGAATCATGTGAGCAGTGTCAGGGGCTTTTACGGTCAAACAACAGCCTTCCGAAAGGATAAAGTAAAATCTTCGGTGGTTATTCTGGGAGAGTCTCCTGGACGGGAACAGGTAAAATATATTCATGGTAATTATGGCCGTGGCACCTTCACCTTCTACGCCGGGCACGATCCTGAAGATTACACCCACCGTGTCAATGATCCCCCCACAGATTTAGCCCTCCACCCCGGCAGTCCGGGCTACCGACTTATCTTAAACAACATCCTCTTCCCCGCAGCTAAGAAGAAGAAGAAAAAAACATAATCAATGTTAAATGCTCAGTGTTAAGTGTTAAATTTAATGACATTTAACATTCAAAATTTAACACTTAACACTACTTCATGAAGCCAAGCCGGAAGTTTGAGGATCTTGTAGAACTCGTTGCAATTCTTAGAAAGGAATGTCCATGGGATCGTAAGCAAACACATGAGTCTATAAAGGACAATTTGATTGAAGAAGCGTATGAAGCTATTGATGCTTTGGATGATCAGGATTTCGATGAGTTTAAAAAAGAGCTTGGGGATTTACTGCTGCATGTTGTCTTTCATTCCCGAATGGCTACTGAAAGTAAAACCTTTGACATGGGGGATGTCATCTATACGCTGATGGAGAAACTCATTCGCCGGCACCCACACGTTTTTGGAGATACAGAAGTTGATGGAGAAGGACAGGTTTCCGAGAATTGGGAAAACATCAAACTAAAAGAAGGCAAGAAATCTACCCTTGATGGATTACCTGCACAACTCCCTGCATTAATCCGAGCCCAACGTATGCAGGAAAAAGCAGCCAATGTCGGTTTTGACTGGCCGGAATGGAAATTAGCCTGGGAAAAGCTGGATGAAGAACTGCAGGAGTTTCGGGATGCTCTTGAACGAAATAATCCGGATGAGTTATCGGACGAGTTTGGGGATGTACTTTTCTCAATGGTAAACGTGAGTCGTTATTTTGAATTAAATGCCGAAGACAGTCTTCGTAAAACCAATTCTAAGTTCGAATACCGTTTCAGATATATCGAAGAGAAGTTGAAGGAACAAGGCAAGGTCCTCAAAGATGCTTCACTGGAAGAGATGGATGCGTTATGGAACGAGGCTAAAAATCTTTCTACCTAATCTATCTCCTTAATTCTCTTTTTTGAACTCCGCAGAACCAAATTTGTCCATGAAATAGCCTTTCTTCTTTTTAATAAAGTATCCTCCAAAGGCTACGGTCAATGCTGTTGCTACTCCTACTAGAATCCAAAAGCCACTCCATCCGCCGAAATTAAAAAACCGAGTAAAGGTCTCTGACCAAAAAGCTGAATAAAGTCCCACTACCGACCAATTCATAAACGCATAATGATATTCTAACCAGGTATCCTTTGGTTTCTTTCGATAGGCCGGAACGAATCCGGCAATTATACTTCCCAAACTGAAAAGCGCAAACACATGAAACGGCCCAAAATATCCAAAGAGTTTATAAATCATTAGTGCCGATACATTAAGTCCAACCATACAAAAAATGTAGGTGTAGCCTAATTTCTTATGCAGCGAATGACCTTTTTTTACGAAGATAATGGTCGCCCCGAATAACATGGAAAGAATTGCAAAACTGAAATGGGTAAAGCCCAGTAAATCAAATTGATAAGATTCCATAAATAATGCCTTTTGTTCATCAAAAATACGCATTAGAGCCTCCCTTGTTACGAAACTGCCAAGAATAAACTAATTCACAGATACCAAAAACATTCTTTGAAAAACGAACTCCAAGTTTGAATCTCGCTTCAATTGCATTGAGGAGAAGTTTAAGGCACAAGGCAATACCCTCAAAAATCCTTAACGAAAGGGATAAAGGTTTTACAGAATGAAGTTTGAAGTTCACTGTCATAACCTGCATCATCGTTTAGAAAAGCGCTGCCAATAAAACCGTTATCTTCACAGAATCTTCAAATGAGTTTAGTTTATTGGAATAGTTTAAAAGATTTTGACTTAAAATTGTGCAGTCAATTTACTATATTCAATGCTCTTCTCAGACGAGAAAAGGAACATTTTACCAACTCAAAACGCTTGCGTTAACTGAAAACTTTTAACTGTAGCGTTAGGTTGGCTCTTTTCGAGCATATTATTCTTTAACCAAATATTGGAGTACTAAATGTCAGAAGGCATTCACACAGGCTTTGACGAGCAACAATACCCTTATATCAATAAAGGACTTGAAGGCATAATCGCCTTCTCAACTACTAAAAGCTTTATTGACGGGCAAAAAGGCGAACTTATTTATTCAGGATATCTCATCGATATTCTTGCAGAAAATGCGACTTTTGAAGAAGTCTGCTTTTTATTGTGGAATGACCGCCTCCCAAATTCTAAAGAATTAGAGAGCTTAAAGAAACTATTGGTTGAGCATCGCTCTTTACCACAGCCGGTATTGGATTACATTCAGGGTACCGACAAAACTGCTGAGCCAATGGCGGTTCTTAGAACAGCCGTATCCATGCTTGCCGACTTTGATGATACGCACGGCAAATTTGACGATACTCTTTTTGAAGGTCAGGCGATCGATATTACAGCTAAGATTCCTACCATTATTGCCGCCTTTGATCGTGCCCGCAAAGGGAAAGATTTTGTAGCTCCTCTTGAAGAAGGAAGCACAGCTTTCAACTTTCTATACATGTTGAATGACGAAAAGCCCGGTACACAAGCAGAAAAAACCATGGACCTTTGCCTGATTCTTCATGCAGAACATGGAATGAATGCCTCCACTTTTACAGCCAGAACAATTTGCGCTACGCAGTCAGATATGTATTCTGCAATCACAGGAGCTATCGGAGCCCTTAAAGGACCACTCCACGGTGGAGCAAACACAGCTGTCATGAATACTCTTCTTGAGCTGGATAAAGATCCTGATACAGCCGATGCTGTTGAGTTCACAAAAAGGAAATTAGCAAATAAAGAGAAACTCTCCGGTTTTGGTCACCGCGTTTACAAAACCTTTGACCCTCGTGCCAGATTGCTTCAAAATATGTCTAAGGATTTATCTGAAGAAACCGGGCATGAGCAATTGTATGAGTGGTCAATGGATATGCTGAATACCATGAAGGAAGAAAAAAATATTGACCCTAATGTGGATTTCTTCTCCGCGACAGTATACTACTCTATCGGAATTGAGCCGGATCTTTACACTTGTATCTTTACTATGAGCCGTGTTTCCGGCTGGACCGGGCACTTTATGGAGCAAGCGGCTAATAACCGCTTAATTCGCCCACGTGCACTTTATGTTGGAGAGAAAGGTTTAGAATGGACATCCGTTGAAAAAAGATAGAGACCACAGATGTGTGGGATTTTCTGATTTCGCAGATTAACGTCTGATTTATTTAACTGGCTCCGATGCTCTGCGTCGGAGCCTTTTTATGAACTTTACTTCACCACCAAGTTCACAATTCTGCCCGGCACGAAGATCTCCTTCACTAAATTCCCTTCTTCGAGATATTTAGCTACGTTCTCCTCTTCTTTGGCTAAGCCTAACACGTACTCTTTGTCTTTGGCTCTATCGGCGTCCACTTCAATATCTGCACGGACTTTCCCATTTACCTGTACCGGATAGGTGATAGAATCTGCCTTCAGGTATTCTTCATTGAATTGAGGCCAGTCTTCGTAGGCAAGCGTATCTTCGTTACCCAACATTCGCCACAGTTCCTCCGTGATATGCGGCGCGAAAGGATTCAAAATCTGAATAAATTCTTTCGCTACTGACAATGGGACTTCATCCCAGCCATTCGCTTCATTCACAAAAATCATGAGGGCAGAAATACCCGTATTGAATCGAAGATTTTCAATGTCTTCACTTACTTTCTTGATGGCTTCATGCAAAGGCTTCAAATGCTTTTTCTCAGCTTCGATGTCCTTCACCTTATCGGAAATCTCGCCCGAATCTTCATCCACCAATAAGCGCCATACGCGGTTCAGGAATCGGTTCACGCCCTCCACACCCTTGGTGCTCCACGGCTTCACTTGCTCCAGTGGACCCATAAACATTTCATACAACCGAAGAGAATCAGCTCCATATTCTGCAATGATATTATCCGGATTAATTACATTGCCACGGCTTTTCGACATTTTGTGAGCTCGGGCTTCAACCTTTGTATCAGTTCCTTTTAGAACAAAATCATCGCCTTTCTTCTCTACCTTGCCATCATCTACTCTTTTGCCATCAGGGCCGGTGAATTCCATTTCTCCCAGTATCATCCCTTGATTTACCAATTTCTGAAATGGTTCCTTGGTAGAGACTACTCCAATATCATACAACACCTTGTGCCAGAATCGGGCATACAACAAGTGAAGAACAGCATGTTCAGCTCCTCCCACATACAGATCGACGGGCATCCAGTAATTTTCATAATCCGGATCTACGGGACCGCCATCAAATTCAGGACTGATATATCGTAAATAGTACCAGCAGGAGCCAGCCCATTGAGGCATTGTGTTGGTTTCCCGAATGGCTGTCTTGCCGGTTTCAGGATCGGTGGTTTCTATCCATTCCTTGGCATTTGCCAGTGGCGGTTCTCCATCTCCCGTCGGCTGATATTTGTCGACTTCAGGAAGAGTTACCGGCAGTTCTGATTCCGGCACTGCTTTATGCTTGCCATCCACATGGATGATTGGAAACGGTTCACCCCAATAGCGCTGACGCGAAAACAGCCAGTCACGAAGTTTATAATTCACAGATTTTGTACCTGCTCCTTTTCCTTCCAACCAAAGAATAATTTTCTTCTTGGCATCATCAATATTCAGTCCATTCAGGAATTCACTATTTATCGCCGGACCTTCTCCGGTGTAAGCTTTCCCTTCAAATCCTTCTTCAGGCTGAACGGTTCGAACGATTTCAAGATCAAATTTTTCAGCAAATTCCCAGTCACGTTCATCCTGCCCGGGAACAGCCATAATGGCTCCGGTTCCATAACTGGCCAAAACGTAGTCCGCTATCCAAATTGGAATCTCTTTTCTATTGGCCGGGTTGATGGCATAAGCGCCCGTAAAAGCACCCGATTTATCTTTATTAAGCTCTTGTCGCTCCAGGTCAGATTTCTTCGCAGCTTCTTCCTGATAATCAGAAATCGCCTGCTTTTGCCCTTCCGTGGTTATTTTTTTGACCAGATTATGCTCCGGAGCCAAAACCATATATGTGGCTCCAAAAATAGTATCCGGGCGAGTTGTAAATACTTTTATTCTCTCTTCATGACCGTCAATCTCGAAATCAATTTCAGCACCTATTGACTTACCAATCCAGTTTCGCTGCATTTCTTTGAGCGACTCCGGCCAGTCCAGATCTTCTAAATCCTGCAGTAATTCTTCCGCATACTCCGTGATCTTCAGCACCCATTGCCGCATCGGCTTTCGAACAACCGGATATCCACCGACTTCACTTTTTCCATCAATCACTTCCTCGTTAGCAAGAACGGTTCCCAATTCAGGACACCAATTCACCGCTACTTCATCTTCGTAAGCCAAGCCCTTTTTATAGAGTTGCAAGAAAATCCACTGTGTCCATTTGTAGTAATCCGGATCGGTCGTATTTACTTCACGATCCCAATCGTAACTAAAACCGATAGCCTGAAGCTGTTCCCGAAATTTATTTATGTTCTTTTCGGTCGTGATGCGGGGATGGGTTCCCGTTTTTACCGCATATTGCTCAGCCGGTAATCCAAAAGCATCCCAACCAATCGGATGCAGAACATTAAAACCTTTCATTCGCTTGTAACGGGCAATGATATCCGTAGCCGTATAACCTTCCGGGTGACCTACATGCAACCCTGCCCCACTCGGATATGGAAACATATCCAATACATAATACTTGGGCTTCGATTTGTCGGTGGGCGTTTCAAAGGTCTTATTCTCGAGCCAGTACTTTTGCCATTTGGTCTCGATGTTTTCCGGTTTGTAGGAGTGCATTTATGCTTTTTTGAATTTCAGAATTTTCGGAGCCTGAAAGATAAGATAATCCTGCCTAACCTTTGAAATGGATTTTGAGGTTAATTATAAGGGCGTTGCATTTTTACCAGTTTTTGAACCATGATTAATTGGATTGGGAGATTAGCCTGATTTTCAGACCTCGTTGCGACGCTCCCAGAATAACATCTTTCTATTTCAATTTTTCTTGGAGAAGTAATTCACCCCGGGTAGCCCCTCAAAATCAGAATCTAATGTCCATAAAATAGCATCATATTTTTTTGCTATGGCATATATCATGGAATCAGCCATTGGAAGTCCGTGCTCAGCATTTATTTGTGCTGCTGTAAGTGCTAATTCCTGATCTACTGACACCTCTTTTCCATTAGCCATTAAGGCAATCCCATCCAACGCTTTTGATTTCCCTAACTCTCTGTTTAGCACTTTATACACCTCATAAAAACAGATCGATGGCACCATTAAGTTTTCTCCATTTTCAATGATGGGTTCAAATACATCTGCATGTTTATCGTCGGTGAAATATTCCAGCCACCCGGAAGAATCAAGTACATTCAAAACCGATCTTCCTCCCTGTTAATTGAAGTATCAATACCTTTCGCAAATCCCCGTAATGATTTTGCTTCAGGAACCGGAACTACCTCAATTTTTCCATCAATCGGAATCATCCTTACTCTTTGACCTGCTTTTAAATTCAATGACTTTCTGATTTTAGAAGGAATTACAACCTGAAATTTTGGAGATATTTTAACAGTATCCATAGTGTTTTACGATTTATTGATCGATATAATATACGTAAAACATTTTAATCAAGAAATATTGAGAATCCTTAGATTCTGAAAATTTAGGACTAAAAATAGATATCTTAAAAATCCTCAGGATTCTCTTATAGCAGTTCTTCTAAATTTTTCTTTTCATAGGACAGCTTTAATCAACAAACTCAATTTCTATGCGGAATTTATTTCTTTTCATCATCACCGGTGTTCTCGCCTTTTCACTTCAACCGGAACTAAAGGCTCAAACTTCTTCAACAGAAGAATTAATCACCATTTACAGGGAGGATTATGGAGCTCTTTCCCGAAAATACTCGGTTGAACATTCTGAGCAGTATTTCTCCCGCTTTTCGGAATTGTACAGTGATTGGCTAGCTCGCCTTAAAGAAATGAATTTTGAAGAATTAGATCGATCAGCACAGGTAGATTACCTCTTGTTAAAGAATGATCTTGAACGTTCACAGTATTTCCTGAATGCTGATCAGAGTCGATTCGAAGAACTAAAGGAATTTGTCCCTGCCCCAAAAGCTGTGATGGATTTTATTACCCAAAGGAGATCCGGTGTATCTATGGAGGGTAAGAAAGTAGCCGAGTGGTTTAACGCCTGGAATTCGGAGACTGTATCTTTACAATCAGAGTTAGAAAACACTTCTGTTTTCACCAAAAAGAATGCTGGGTACTTGGCGGGAATCATCGAGGAACGGCGAGAGGCCATTAAAGAAGCCTATGAATTCTATTATGGATACGATCCCGATTTCACCTGGTGGGTAGAAGAACCGTTTAACACTTTACAAGCTTCACTTGAGAAATACGAAGAATCAGTCCGCCTTCACTTTGATCAAGAGAAAGAGCAAACGGATGAGAGTGGTATTGTGGGAAGCCCGATTGGTGAGGAAGAAATCATAAGACGATTAGGGTTTGAAATGATTTCGTACACCCCGCAACAACTGATCGATATTGCGAACGAACAATATGCATGGACCCACAATGAAATGCTTAAAGCCTCCCGCGAACTTGGTTATGGTGATGACTGGAAAGCTGCCCTTGAGCATGTCAAGAAAACCTATGTGCCTGCCGGCGAACAACCTCCGTTGGTTAAAGACTTAGCGGAAGAAGCGGTTGGCTTTCTTGAGGAAAGAGAATTAGTGACCATCCCTCCTGTAGCCAAAGAAAGCTGGCGTATGGTGATGCTGAGTCCTGAATGGCAAAAAATTGCCCCATTCTTTTTGGGTGGTGAGACCGTTCGGATTGCTTATCCAACAAATACCATGAGTCATGAAGAAAAGATGATGAGTATGCGAGGAAATAATCCGCATTTCTCAAAAGCAGTCGTTCATCATGAGCTTATTCCCGGTCATCATCTCCAACAGTTTATGACCCGAAGATATGAGACTCATCGGCGCATGTTTGGCACCCCTTTCTGGGGAGAAGGCTGGGCGCTCTATTGGGAGTTTGTGCTCTGGGAAAAAGACTTTCCCAACAGTCCTGAAGATAAAATCGGGATGCTGTACTGGAGAATGCATCGTGCAGCCCGAATTGTATTTTCTTTGAACTATCACCTTGGGAATTGGTCACCACAGGAGTGTATTGACTACCTGGTGGACAAAGTGGGCCACGAGTATGCGAATGCCGAAGCAGAAGTCCGCCGATCGTTTGAAGGCAACTACGGACCGCTTTATCAGATCGCCTACATGGTTGGTGCCATGCAGTTTTATTCGTTGAGACTGGAGTTAGTGGAATCCGGCCAAATGACTGAGAAAGAATTCCATGATACCATTCTACAAAACGGCAGCATTCCAGTTGCTATGGTGAAGGCTTTGATGACCGACCAAAAACTGAATCAGGACTTTAAATCTGAGTGGAAGTTTGGGGATTATATTGAAGGGATGTAAATCTAATCATGGTAATCCAAAAATCTTTCTAATCAAGGTTCAGCTTTTGATTTTTGAACCTTGATTTATGGGATGGAAAGGATCTATTAATCACTCAGGAATTCTATACATAGCCGACTCAGTAAATACTTCATCAACAGATACAGCAATGTCTTTTGAAATACCAAATAACAGAGGAATGTCTTTATCCACTCGACCTCCTTCTCCATTTTTAGAATCAATGATATAGCTAAGAACTTCTCGTTTGTTAGAAAACTCTTCTTCATCCATTACAATCCTGTCAATTTGTAATAATTGATAGTTTTTAAAAAAAGATCGGGATTTAAGTATACGATCCCTTAAACTGCCTACCGGTGGACTATAAGTGATTTTAGTCCTCCCACTTTCATTAATTTCTTCCAGCTTTGTAGTTTTCAATCCAGAGATATAGGTTTTCCATTTTAACGCCCCTTCCAAAGTATATCCTTGAAGTACTGGGAATCTTTCAAAGCCAAAAACAACGGTAGAAGTTGCTTTATTACAGCTTACTTCACCTAAAGAAAACCGATCTATAACCGCTATGTTTTCGCTTTTATAAGCATCACCAAATGAGAATAATGGTTGGAAATCTGGGATTGAATAAGCCTGTATCATATTTAAACCACCATCATCTTTAAACTCTTTTTCTTGAGAAAGCAGACCGGAATAATGAACAAACAAACGATTACCAATAGCACATATACTTCTGCTAATTCCATCTAGTTGAACCGTTTGATTAAATTCTATTTCTGCCTTTGAGATATCAAATACTTCAATCTCATAACTTGAGTTTACCAAGAGAAGGTCTTGATCCGTAATAGTCATAGTTCGTGCATGTTCATACTCTTCCGGACCTTTCCCACGCCTCCCTAAAGTAGTTATGTAATTGCCTTTTTGATCAAATACAGAAATCTCCTGTCGGTTTACATCAAGTATATATACTCTGTTTCTTCTATCAATAACTATATCTGATATACTGCCAAATAAGTAGTCATCTATTCCATCAGATTGATAACCCAGACGAAGTAAATTCTCAAAACTTTGAATTCTTAGAGCTAAACCTGAATCATCAAAGCTAATTTTCTGTGCATCAATTACATGATTGTTTTCACCACCTGGTGTCGGGATATTTATCTCTGTAGGATGTATCGTGGTTCCATTTTGGTGATTACACCCTATCATAAATACCATTAACAATAAGATATTAGATAGCCTCATCCTCAACTTTCACCGGTTTGTTCAGTGTAAAGTGCTCTTAAAACATCCACCCCATCCGGCTTCCAGAAAAGAGGCGGGCTTTGAGCTTTGGACAGCTTTTCGATGTTAAGACCTTCAATTTCATTACCGACCGTATAAACCGACTGTACTTTGGCTCCGAATGAAGCCTTTAACTCTCTTACTTTCTCCATTCCGCCCTCAACCCAATTGACAGTAAAATCAACTTCCGGTAAATCCTCGGATTCTTGGATAAGAAAATTCTCCATCCATAACTGATTTCTTTGCACGGCTTCGTTGTAAGCGTATTGGTATTGAAAATCCGGGGTCGGATTTTGATGCTGAGGGTTTTCTTTCCAGAATTCCTGAACTGCATGCTTGAGCTCTCTCTTCACTTCATCTAACCCAAAATCAGCTACGACGATTGCTACCGACCTGCACCCCCTCCCTCCATACCTAAGCATCGATTGAACAAGCTCGTCCTTTATTTGGTCATTCCATCTGTCCAGATATGCAATGGAAAATTTAGCGGTCCGGATAATGTAATCGGCATCTTTTTTAGAGGCATTCAGTTTTAAGATTTCTCTTTTTACTTCTGAAACGGACTCTTCAGATCCCGCAAAAACTATTCTACCAGCCTTTAAATTTGTGAAATCAGTTAGTTCTGTTGAGTACTGAATCTCATGCTCTAATCCTGCTTGCTTCAGCTCATCCAAAAACGAAGCCAGTAACCAAGGGTCTTTTCTAGACAGCTTCCCATAATAATCAACGCCGGAAAGGATAGTTCCCAAAGCTGTTTGAAAGCCTACCAATGGCAAATTCCCGGCATGAAGACAGAGTACTTTTTTTTCTTTGGCTTGGTATTGATCACTTACTGAAGACCTTTTCGCCCACTCTTCAATTTCTCCATTTGCGACATTCTCCCTTAAAACGGATAGCTGGAATTCAATGTCTGCTTTACTAAACAATCCTTGTTTTATGGTTAGCTCAATTGCTTTCCGAAGAGAAGGATTTTCTGGGTTAAACCAGCTTTTCGCGATAGTTGCTATTTTTTGAGTTTGCTGCACAGTTGGGTTATTTCATATTTATTGCTGGAGTTCAACACCTTACATCTCCCTGCAAAATCAGCGAGCTGATTTTTCGGTCCCTCTTCAAAGAGGGACTTTCTTCTTGTTTATGAAGATATAATTTGGGCTCCCAAATGTAGGGTTAACCTGATTTCTATATAAGAAAATTCTCCCTTAGAAGGGAGACCGCTTGGAAGCTTCAGCTTTTCAAGCAGAGGGATGTGCGGTGTCTTGTCGAAGTAACAAGGTAGTACTTACAATTCCATTTCATGTTTTTGTGCTTTCGTGGCAACATAAATTAGTCGCTATCAATTAAGAAATTACAGCCACGAAGGTTTTCAGGATTCCATCGTCCCAAGATCTGAAATTTACTATCTTCTCGTTGAACACCTTTATCACCAGTCAAGATGAAAGAGCAGGAATACAAGTTGGCTAAATCCATCACACCAATTAATCCTTCTTCTCCTTTTGGTACTTCTTTCATTGGGTTTTTGGGGTTTCTGATACTCACCTTCATCCAGGGCACACATTCAAACCATTCCTCTTCCAGACTGTAAGCCTGACTTAATAGCTCTGCCATCCCGTATTCTGAATGAACCTGCGCTTTTGGCAAACCAAAACCTTCAGCTAACTTCTGATGCAATTCTTTCTTAGTGATTTCTCTGCGATGTGTTTTCATGCCCCCTGTTTCAAGTATCACTGAATCCTTAGGAAGCTGAATGTCCAGCAGTTCTAAAATATCCAGCAACCCAAAAGCTGCTCCAAAAAGCATCAGTTTCTTTCCCGATTTTCTTACTTGGCTTAAAGCCACCTGATCTATTGGCTTATCCAATTCTAAAAATCGACTCAACCCTGATTCTTCCCGTTCGATAAGCGCATTCAACATCCAGATCAGCGAAGAGTTAGGATTATCATTATAGCCCGGCGTGTAGGCCCAAATCACATAATCATCCAGATCATAAAATTGATTCATTCCCTTGATGATGGACTGCCGATATAGCTCTGGGTCGGAAACAACGTGTTTGCTTCTACTCATCCCTGAGGTGCCGCTGCTTCGGAATTCTAAATTTTGGGTTTTGGGTTTTGGATTTTCGGAAGCAGCAATTACTTCGACATCTTTGAAGGCTTGGATAGGGAGAAGTGGGATTTCAGAAAGAGTGGTTACTTCATCAATTTCTAAAGCATCACAAAAGCGTTTATAAACCGGGTTATTGTTTCGTTGAAATCCATAAACCCGGAGCGCTTTTTCATCAAAAGTGAGAGTAGTATCAAAAATCAGCTCCTTATCTATCATGATTACTGGACTGAAATTCGGTAAAGCTCTTTTGGTGTAAGAATAAAGATGTACTTGTCTAATACTTGCAGGTCAACTGCTTTGTTTTTAGAACTGAAGCTGATCGACTTTTTTTCTTTAGTCTGTGATTCAAATTGTATGCTGTCATCATTCAGGCTCCACACTCCTAGATCGTTTGCAAAGATCGCCGACACTCCATTGGCAACATAAAATCCATCATAACTTCCGTTTAATGATAATCGATGTATTGTAGCTGAACTTTTATCTAGTAGTACTATTTCCCGGCTGGTCACATTCATCTCATCAATTGACTCTACCTCTCCGGGAATTCGAAATTCATCCAAAAGATTAGAATCCAGATCAAAGCGACGAATGTAGTTTTCGGATTCATCTACAAAAAAGACTTCTCCTAGTCCATTGACGGCTACCTGAGTGGGATTATATCTACGGGTATTTCCAAAGGTACCTTTCCCGGCGATACTGCTCAAATACTGTCCGCGTTTATCGAAAACCTGAACTCGGCGGTTATTGTAATCCGTCACAAATACCTTTAATCCATTGGTGGCATCTACATCAATAGGCTTGCTGAACTGGTAATTTCCGGAACCCTTTCCGCCGATGGTCTCAAGCAATTTTCCGGCATGATCAAGCTTTAATAACCGGTTCTTTCCTTGTTCAACTACATAGATTTCATTCTGGGTCACATAAAGGGAAGTAGCGTTTTCTAAGCCGGAATAGATTTCCTGTAAAGACTGAGCTTGCAAGGAATAGCTTTGTAGAAAAAGCATTGCAGTAAGGACTAGCAAAGCAATAAAGCAGTTCGTTCCGACGCAGAGCGTACGGAACGAGGGTAGCGAGGGGAAGAGCGTGAGGAACGAGAAGGGAGGGAATATTGAACATTGAACATTCATCGCAGAACATTGAAGTATAGCTGTCTTTGAAGAATCAGCTCTTGATAAAACTTCATCATTCAATGTTCGATATTCAATGTTCAATGTTCAATATTCTAATGCTTAAGGCCTTTTGCCCCAATATCGCTTCGGTAGTATGCTTTGTCAAAGGTTATTTTTTTGACTTCAGCGTAGGTGTTATCAATGGCCGTTTGAAGGTCTTTACCGGAACCAACTACGTTGATCACTCGTCCACCGTTAGTAAGAATCTGATCCCCTTCTGCCCTGGTTCCTGCGTGAAAGATCATGGCACCTTTAACTTCATCTAAGCCGGTAATTACTTTTCCTTTTTCATAAGACTCGGGATATCCGCCGGAAGCTAATACCACACAGCATTTAACTTCTTCATCAAACTCAATCGGGACTTCTTCCAGGGAAGCTTGAGTACAAGCTACAATGACCCGAAGCATATCGCCTTTAAGTCTCGGAAGAATTACCTGACATTCAGGATCGCCAAATCGACAGTTATATTCTACCACTTTGGGACCTTCTTCAGTGATCATCAATCCACAATATAAAATCCCGGCATACGGATTATTTTCTACCTTCATTCCCGAAATAGTAGGCTCAATAATCTCTTTTTCAACACGGTCTAAAATTTCATCCGTCACAATAGGTGCCGGCGAGTAGGCTCCCATTCCGCCGGTATTAAGTCCCGTATCTCCTTCACCGATTCTCTTATGATCTTGGGCGTTTCCAATTATTTTATATGAATCGCCATCGGAAATTGCAAAAACGGAGGCTTCCTCTCCCACCATAAATTCTTCTATGATAAGACGACTAGCAGCTTCTTTCAGGGAGTTACTGGTCTTGAGTTCTTCCAGAACCTCCATGGCTTCAGCTTCCGTTTCAGGGATAAAAACCCCTTTACCGCCCGCAAGTCCATCAGCTTTTAATACAACCGGATATTTATTCTGGTCTTTGATGTAGGTAGCTGCAGCATCAAAATTATCCTGATCAAAAACTTTGTAAGCAGCGGTGGGAATGTTGTGACGCTCCATGAATTCTTTAGCGAATTCTTTACTCCCTTCCAGCATCGCTGCCTGCAGCTTGGGACCAAAAACGGGATGGTCTTTCGTTTCCAGAAAGTTGACTATTCCGTCAACCAAAGGTTGCTCGGGACCAACTACGGTAAGATTGATATCATTAGCTTCTATGAAATCCCAAACCTGATCAAAGTCAGATGCGGATAGCTGTACATTTTCTCCGATGGAAGCTGTGCCGGGATTTCCGGGAGCAATGAATAGTTTATTTAGCTGGGCTGATTGGGAAATCGACCATGCAAGCGCATGTTCTCGTCCGCCACTCCCCAGTAACAGTACATTGTATTTCATGGCTTATGCCAGTTCTTCAGCAATTGTGATGATTTCTGAAAAGCTATCGGCATCTAAGCTAGCACCGCCAATAAGACCGCCATCTACATCAGTCTGGCTCAGTAGTTCATGAGCGTTAGCAGGTTTCATGCTCCCGCCATACAGAATATTAACTTGATCGGCTGCATCCTGACTGTATAGATCAGCAACAATCTTTCGTATATGCTCGTGCATTTCCTGTGCCTGTTCCGGAGAAGCTGTCTCGCCTGTACCGATGGCCCAAATTGGCTCATACGCTATCACAACATCGAGCAGATCTTCATCAGAAACATCAAAAAGAGCAGCGGTCACCTGATTTTTGACCAACTCATAGTGCTTCTCAGATTTACGCTGATCAAGGCTTTCCCCAACACAAACGATAGGAGCCAATTTATGCTCCAGCGCTTTATGCGTTCTTTTATTTACTGTGGTATCCGTCTCGCCAAAATACTGTCGGCGCTCTGAGTGACCAATAATTACATAATTGCAGCCACTTTCAGCGAGCATGCTTCCGCTTATCTCTCCGGTGAAAGCGCCATTTTCTTCAAAGTGAAGGGTTTGAGCACCTACCTGAATGTCTGTATCGTGCAGATAGTTAACGGCCATCCCAATGGAGACAAACGGGGGGCAAACCAGTACATCAACATTCTCGTTGACTTCGGCTTTTTTAGCCTTCAATCCTTCGAGCAGTTCGGCCGCATCATATGGGCCACAATTCATTTTCCAATTACCGGCTATTAAAAATCTTCGCATAATGAGTGAGTTTTTAGCTTGGTGAGTTATTGTCTTTAAAGGCTTGATTCAGTCCCTGAATTACTTCTTCGAATTCTCCGTGCTCATATTTTCGAATCAGAGCACCGTTTTTATCTATAAGCAAACGGGTGGGAATCTGGACTACATTAAATTTTTGAATAATATTCTGTACATCAAAAGATCCTAATTTTGCTACTGACCATACCTTCCGTCGTGCTTCAAAAAATCCTTCTACAGTAAGTTCACTTTGGTCTAAAGGAATGGTGAAAATTTTAAGACCGTAATTCTTATAAATCTCATGAATAACCATGGTCCTGTCATATTCATTTTGATACTCAGCATTAGCCAATGGTGAGATTTCCAGTATAAATACATCCCCTCTTAGCGACTCATTCGTAATGGTTTCCCCATCCATAGTGATAAAGGAAAAGTCGGGGGCTGTTACTCCGGGTGCCAGATAATTCAGGTCATAGCGAATTCTACGCGCCCATTTTTTTGAGGAAGATGAAGAATACTCGCCTTCATAGTTTTCTAAAAGCTCCTTCGCTTCTTTAACCCGTGAGCTATCGAAATACATCATGATTTTATCGCGCTTCACGACTTCAGACGCTATCTCAGTATTGCTAATTCTGGCCAGAGAATCTAAATATCTGGAAGCAGCATCAAAACCTTTTGTTTCGGCGATATATGGCTTAGCCAGATTCAGTGCAACCGAAACCATGTATTCTGCAGGAAGGGCTTCATCAATACGATTAAGCATCTCATCCTTATTCCATTGATTTAACAGGTCTGCCGATTTTTCGGCAGCAAGATAAGAAGCAATGGTCCCTTCATGGTTATTGTACACTTCCCAGTATAGATCAGACCATTTCTTTACTTCATCCAGAATTTGGGAATCTGCAAGAGCTCCACTTCGGGCAAATGCACTAACTCTGTTGAAACCTTTATCAACCCGGGCCAGCGTTTTCATTGCATCATGCTCCTTAGAACTTAGCGTAAGTGTTTCGTTTAAGTTCGGAAGTTCTCCACTGATGAAGAGGCTATCCTGATCAGCAAGAATGACCCCGATATTTCCTAAATCAATATCATTCCGGCTTATAAAAAGTGTGTAGTACTTACTTTCAGGAAATTGAACGACGCCTTCAAATCTGCCGGTCTTATCGGTCACTTCATTGAAAAGAGTGTCAGTTAGGGCATTTGCAGAATCGCGGGATACAATAGTGAACCCGACGCCTGAATAATCTCCGTCTTCATCAAGGGAATCAGCCACAGTAAAAGACCCGCTTACCACGGTTTCGAGGGGCTCTGGATCGTTAGAACAAGCTACTGTCATTAGACAAGCAGCGGTTATAAGTAGAATGTATTGTTTCATTATCAACCTAAAGACTGTTTTTCAGTCGTTTAATTTTTTAGAAATTAAATCTTTTACCAACTTGGGATTTGCTTTGCCTTTTGAGGCTTTCATAGCCTGACCAACGAAGAATCCAATTAATTGTTTCTTGCCGTCTTTATAACGTGAAACCTCATCCGGATTATTCGCAATAATTTCATCTACAATGGGCTCAAGGAACCCGGAATCTGAAACCTGAATCAGGTTCATTTCTTTGGCAAGCTCTTCCGGCTCTTTATCTTCATTCAGCATGGCATTGAAAATTTCCTGCATAGCTGAGGAATTAATTTTGTCGCCTTCTTTGAGTTTAACCAACTCAGAAACTCTTTCTGCTGAAATACTAAACTCCCGAATGTCGATGCTTTTTTCATTCAGCACCCTAAGCACTTCACTTAAAACAATATTGGATGCAGACTTCGGGTTTCCAAGATATTCAACTACTTCCTCGTAGTAATCAGCGAGATAACGGCTGTCGGTGATAGTTACCGCATCATCTTCACTCATCCCATAATCTTCAATAAATCGTGTTCTGCGGACATCCGCCAGCTCAGGGAGTTCTTCCTTAATCTCAGCCAGCATCTCATCCGTCACAATGATTGGAGGTAAATCCGGCTCGGGAAAATACCGATAATCATGAGCTTCTTCTTTGGAACGCATTGCACGGGTCTGCTCTTTCGAAGTATCCCACAAACGGGTTTGCTGAACGACTTCCCCACCCTCTTCAATCAGCTCAATTTGTCGATAAATTTCATAATGAATGGCTCGCTCCACATTACGGAACGAGTTCATGTTTTTGAGCTCCGTTCGGGTTCCTAATTTTTCTTGTCCACGCAGACGTACCGATACATTGGCATCACAACGCAAACTGCCCTCTTCCATATTCCCGTCACAGATCTCCAGGTACTGAACAATCTGCTTTATCTTGGAAAGGTATGCGTAAGCTTCCTGAGGAGTTCTTAAATCCGGTTCCGAAACAATTTCAATCAGTGGAGTCCCGGCACGGTTTAAATCAACCAGCGTGTTATAGGGATCCTGATCGTGAATAGACTTCCCGGCATCTTCTTCCATATGGATGCGGGTCAATCCAATTCGCTTGTCATATTCTTCCAGACTGATATCCACAAAGCCATCAAAGCAGATGGGTGTATCAAATTGTGAAATCTGGTAGCCTTTGGGTAAATCAGGATAGAAATAGTTCTTACGGGCGAAAATAGATTTCTTAGCTACATCGCAACCGGTAGCCAGTCCCATCTTAATGATGTAACGGACCAGGTTTTCGTTTACGACCGGAAGCGTTCCGGGGTGACCTAAGCAAAGCGGGGTAACCTGTGTATTTGGAGATCCGCCATACTCAATTGTAACCGGTGCAAAAGCCTTGCTTTGCGTTAATAACTGGGCGTGGACTTCGAGGCCAATCACCGCCTCATACTTCTCGTGGGCAATAGTGCTCATTAAAAATTTTGTCTATCAGGATTTTAAGTGCTCCAAAGATATTAAAGTTGACGGTTAGTTTTGAAAATTTATTCTGAAATGGATCAACCTCTCGCCTTTAAATTTTAGATGCATATTTGACTGAGTTCTATTACATTAAATAAAGTTAAGACTATTACTTATGAAGAAGTTACTGCTAATCTTTTCACTATGCTTTTTGGGAACATCATTTCCCCTCGCCCAAACTACGATTCTAGAGCAGTATTTCCATGAGCTTAAAGGAATGGAAGATTCTTCAGGTGTCACGCATTTGTTTTATCGGCAATATATGGCCAGTAAGTTTCAATGTTCAGAGGGAAGTGGCGGGCATTTGGTAGATAATCGAAGTAATGATATCCGACATTATAATGCCAGTAACAAGACAGACTCTGTTAAATTCAGAGATGGATGGTCAGAATGGTGTCTTGATGGTTATTATGACGGCATAAATAGAGAGTCTTATACCTTCTTTGATAATGATCCACAAAAGTGGATAGTGCGGGAAGGATATGAATGTTACCGTGGTATCTCAGATTATAAAAAAAACTATTTTTCTCTTCTATATGGCTGCGTGATCAAGCAACGGCCAAAAACCGCTTCTTTAAAAAATTCCGAACCGGGTTTAATTCTTTCCCCTAATCAGGATTCAATTTATATCGATTTTTCATCCAATCTAACCATCCCACTTTCAACTGCTCCAGAAAATTGGCCACAAATTTCAGAAAATGACCATGAGGGGTTCGAACACTTTTTAGACAGTGTTGGTGTAAAGTGGAATTTATTAAGCATCCACCCCAAAATAGACTCTGTTTATTTTGGTAAAGGGGGTAGTGGACATCTTTACAGAAGTGCCAATTATACCGGAAATTTTAAACTGGCTGATTCTTCAGGATCCCATACAAAATTAGTGTTTGATGCCGACTCTTCAACCATCTATTCATTAGTTACGGTAAGACAGAATTCAGAATATAAACGAAAACTTTTAATCTCCGAAAACCTTGGAGTTGCAGATTCCTGGAGCCAATTATCAATTCCAGAATCTGACTCAAGATTTGAATTCATTGAAACGGACAGATTACAAGCCGGATATCTCATTTTAGCCGACTCCAACCATGTGTACTTATCTTATGATCATGGCGAATCATTTTCTGAGGTATTTTCTTCCGAAAACTTGGTCAGCGGCCTCTACAAAAAACCGGATTCCAACCTTCTTTATGTGCTAACCCGAAAAGAACTTTTGGAAATCAATACCGAAACCAAGTCGGTAACTTCTCTCAAACATATTTCTGTGAGTAACGAGCCCGAACCCAATGAGATTCCAAACAAGGTTTCTTTAAACCAAAACTACCCTAACCCCTTCAACCCTTCTACAGTGATCAGGTATCAGTTGGCAGGGAACAGCTTGGTTCGGCTGGAGGTGTTTGATGTGACCGGACGGAAGGCAGCTGTTTTGGTAAATGGAGAACGAAAAGTAGCCGGAACCTATCAGGTTACGTTTGAGGCCGGAGATTTGGCCTCCGGAGTTTACTTCTATCGACTTGAAGCAGACGGACAAACGCTCACCCGAAAAATGCTGCTGTTGAAATGAAAGATTTGTTCGTCATAATATTCGCTTTTCTTATAAGCTTGCCTGTTTTGGGTCAGCAAAAATATTTTCATGATTTAAAAGGTATCGAAGACTCGACAGGCACTACTCATTTATTTTATCGTCTTTATAATCACCTCAATGAGGACAATGATCTAGGAAGTGAGAGCTGCATTATATGGAGAAATGATGTCTTTCATTTTGATACACAAGCCGAAACTGACTCCCTGAGATTCGAGTCATTCCAGCAATACCGATGCCGTGAATTTGATACTCCGGTCTCAAGTGTAGAAGACTATGATTTTTTAGATAACGATCTGAGTAAGTGGTTTGCGCTAACTTTTATGCATGGTATTTATGGCAATAGCTTCGGAGAAATCCGTGCTTATAATGGCAGCTTTTATGATGCTTTAGGGTTCTGGGGAAATAAATTAGAAATGGTGACTTCTGATTCAATTACTTATGGAGTTTATGACTTTTGGAAAAGCAGCATCGTAAACGTTCTAAATAATAATGATAGCCTGCCCTCAGAGAGTTACCCAAGAGTGATACTAGTCAAATCCAGGAATGATTGGGATGACTATGAAGAAGTTTGTCCCAACGGTGAAGATGAAATGTGCTTTTTTGGAAAATCTGATAGCCTATACATTTATGGAAAAAGCTTCCTGAGCATCGATCAACGTCGAGATCACAGTATATACTTTCAGAGAAATGATTCCCTGTTTTGGTCCGGTAACTTAGGAAAAACCATGAGCTTTTTAGACGACATCTACGATTGGAGCTTAATGGATACCTTTCTTTATGGAGAAGCAGATTCTACCGTTATTGCAGTTACCCGTTTTAAATATTCGCCGCTTATAGATTGGTTCAAAAATGAGTATCAAATACCTGAAGCAGATGAGCATCAAATACTCAGATCTTTTGATTCCGGAAATAACTGGGAAGAAATCCGTTCTGACACAGCGAAATTTTATGTAGGTCAAACCATCGACAAAAGTGGGGTATTTTATGTTGGTAATGATTTCAGTGTCTACAAGGCGATAAACTACGGAGCATCATTTTCTGATTTTTTACGGCTTGAAGATACTATCACCGGCCTCTATAAAAAACCTGATTCGAACTTACTGTATGTTCTAACCCAAAAAGAGCTCCTCAAAGTAAATATTGAAACTAAGAAAACCACCTCGTTAAAAACCCTTCCTGTCTCAAACGAGACTCAATCAAATTACATCCCCAAACAAGTAACACTCAACCAAAACTACCCCAACCCCTTCAATCCAACCACAGAAATCTCCTACCAGTTAAACCAAACCAGCTTGGTACGACTGGAAGTATTTGACGTCACAGGACGAAAAGTAGCCATCTTGGTAAACGGAGAACGGAAGTCAGCAGGAACTTACCAAGTCACATTCGATGCCGGTAACTTAGCTTCCGGGGTTTACTTCTATCGTTTAGAGACGGCGGGACAAGTTCTGACCAAAAAGATGTTGCTGTTGAAATGAAACGAATTCATAACAGTTTTATGTATAATTACCGTAGGGGCAATTCATGAATTGCCCCTACGGTAATTTGATTTTAATTCAATCCCGAATACATGAAAACGATTTCTTTATTCTTATTACTATTTGCCTTTCTTTCGTCAACAGTTTTTGCACAGGATTACGCCATCCAGCAGCTCGAAAATTCACCCCGCCATCATGAATGGGTGACTATAGAATCAAACAACAGAACGCTCCACAATTTTGTGGTGTATCCGGAGACTTCTGAACCTGCTCCCGTCGTTATTGTGATTCATGAAAACCGTGGATTAAATGACTGGGCTCGCAGTTTTGCCGATCAGCTTGCTGGAAAAGGGTTCATTGCCGTTGCCCCCGACCTTATTTCGAATACCGTTGATGGAATTGAGAAAACCAGCGACTTTGAAACCTCAGATGCTGCACGTCAAGCCATCTATGGATTAGAAGCAGACTTCGTCACCACAGATTTGATGAATGTGCTTGAATACGCCAAAACCATAAAGGCCGGAGATGGAACTTTTGCCGTTGCCGGATTTTGCTGGGGAGGCTCCCAGTCATTCCGATTCGCTACGAATGCAGGCGATGCTATTGACGCGGCTTTCGTTTTCTACGGAACAGGCCCCGGAGATCAGCAAGCATATAGCAGCGTTGAAGTTCCAGTTTATGGATTTTACGGTGGCGATGATCAGCGCGTGAATTCTACCATTGAGTCATCCGAAGAAGCGATGAATTCGTTCAACAAAACCTACCAATACGAAATTTACGAGGGTGCCGGCCACGCTTTCATGCGCAGGGGAGATGATCCTGAGGCCCCTTCTGACGATCCTAACGTTATGGCACGAAATAAATCATGGGATCGATTAGTTTCTATATTGAATGAACTTTAGAAATTCATTATATCCTGAGTTCGATTAATAGCATTCCTTTGCGAGCGTAACGGCCAATTATGTTAATAAACGACTAAATGAAAGCGAAGCAATCTCGCCGATTGTGCTCATGTATTCGAGATTGTTTCGTCAATATAGCTTATAAACTTACTTTTGCATCTGAATTCCTCGCAAATGGAGATTTTTAGAATCGAACTCAGTTAAATAGAGAAACAATACAAGCTGAAATTATTTTCGTATTCATTAAAAAAGCGAAATCATTACATTCAGCCTGAATCTAATTTTAATAAACTCTCCCATTTTGAAAAGCTACGCTATTTTAATTCTGGCTACATCTCTATTTATGGGTTGTTCCTCTTCCAAAAAGAAATCGAACGACACGGAAGCTGCACAAAACTCAGAATCGGTATCTGAGTCAACTCCTGCTGTTCAGGATTCAGTATTGGTAACTCAGCCTTATTCCTTAGAAGCTGACACTTCTGAACTAACTTCCTTTTCCGGACAGTTCAATTATACCGGAAATGAGCCCTTTACTGAGGCTGCCTTGTTTATATCTGATGGAGGACCGACCTACAGGCTTACGGCCGATGAGACCTTTATGGAGGAAACATTCGATAGTCTGTCGGGCAAAACCGTGACTGTTTATGGCAAAATGATAGAATCTGAAAATTCTACCCTTCTGGAAGTCCACTATTACGAATTAATTGAAAACTAAGACCTATGAAGAAATTATTATTACTCCCACTATTCGTACTAATCTTTTTCACTTCGGAACTTTTGGCTCAAAATGTTCAGCTCCCTGAATCACAGAAAGACAGAGTCAAAAAAAGTTATCCCATACACGTAAGTGACAAGCTGAATAACAGTGAGCTTATGCAAAGGTTGAGAGCTAATCCGAATACTCCTCCAAGCAGAAGTAAGTCAATGCTTATGGTTGATGATGAAGGGGATGAAAGGTCTTTCTTCGTGTATAATTTTAACACCGAGTCTTTTACCCCTCTCGACTTCAGGCTCATCAGGAAAGGTACCCTCACCCAAATTTGGTTTGAAATTGATGAGATAGAAAACGGCCACCTTAATACTGCTGTAGCCGATAGTATGTTTAAGTATCTGGAGGAAAAGTCGAATCAGTTTTCCTTCAACCCAAATAAAGGAATTATTGAACTGAGCAACGAATATTTGGGAAACCCTCCAGATTATGACGGAGATGGCGTCGTTGATTTTCTGATTACGGATATTCAAGATGGTTGGACTCCCGAATCAGGCGGAGGTTTTACCGGTGGTTTTTTCTATGGAGTGGATCAAAACACTGATCCCGGTGCCGGTGGAAGTTTCCGCTCGAATGAGCGTGATGTTTTGTATATCGATTCTTATCCCGGAATTTCAAATGGGGAAGAGATTAACCCTCTGCGCCCCTTAGGTACGCTTTCTCATGAGTACCAGCACCTGATTCATTATAACTACAACAGTGGCGCACAAGGCGAAATCACCTTTATAAATGAAGCCCAGTCTAACTTTGCCTCTTTACTGAGTGGTTATTTTCCTCACTCAAGCTATGGAGGCTATTTAGCAGATACCAATGTGCCCCTCTTTCAGTGGAGTTCCGGGAGTGATGTTTTGATTGACTACGGCCGGGCGGCTTCTTTCGCCAGCTATATGTGGGATCAGCTTGGTTTTGAAAATTCCGGTTCCCTAACCCAAAATCCGCTAAGTGGCAGATCCGGAATTACCTCCACATTCACCGGCCTTGATGCTCCTTTTACTTTTGAAGAGTTCCTGGTGAACTGGAGTATTTCCAACCTCATTAATGATAAAAATATTAGCACCCTTTATGGATACGATCATCCCTTTTTAACTAATTTAGAAGCCGCAGTAAGTTTTAATCAGCCCAATATTGCTGAGCAAACTATTAAGGTTGAAAATGGAGCAAGTCAATACATTGGCTTCCAACAGGTTAAAAATCTTGAAATCTCTATCACATCGGCTAACAGTAGTATCAGCGAAATCAGGATTGTTACGAATTTAGCCGGTGATGTGGAAGTAAATACACTGAGCAGCGGTTCCACATTTTCTACCCCTGCCGAGCAATCTTACGATCAGGTTTATATCGTCTTGGTAAACACTTCTACTTCAGAAAACGAACCTTTAGGGTTCACCGTCTCTGCTAATGGAGAACAATCTTATAACCTGACTACCGTCAGCACTTTTGAGGAGAATGTTAGATTCTACTGGCCGGTACCATATGAAAATGATTCAGGTGTAGGAAGGTTGGGATTCAGTAATAAATACACCATCGATTCTGACGCTTTGATTCACTCTTTGGAACTTTATATAACTTCCGGTCAAGGCGCTGATGGTGAACAAATTGGGGTGAAAGGAAATGGAACTCTTCGTCTTGCAGCATACACTGATCAAAATGGAGATCCCGGAGAAGTCATAGCTGCCGACTCAATCGACTTTTCACAAATAGGTTCCGGATGGCAGACTTTTAATGTCACCGATTGGGACTTAGTGCTTGAGCAAGGCACTGTAATACACATTGTGTATGAACTCATTGTTCCCACTTTAGACAGAGATGTGAACTCCATCCCACTTCGTTTGGATGATGGAACCGGCACCCAAAATGTTACACATGTGGTAACCGGACCGGGTGAATTTGCAGATATGTTTAATGATACTGATACCAATGGGCAACATGGAGTGTGGAACCGACTAATTCTTGCTGATGCGGTGATCACTGACACAGAACAGTTAGGATTCACTCAACCTGAAAGTTTTCAGCTTAGCCAGAATTATCCGAATCCTTTTAACCCAACCACCAATATTGACTTCGCCCTCCCGCAAACCATAGACGTCGAACTCCAGGTATATAACGCGCTTGGGCAACAGGTAGCAACATTGGTCAATTCATCCATGCCGGCCGGAAGTCATTCTGTAACCTGGGATGCGCAAGACATGGCATCAGGGCTCTATATTTACAGATTAGTAGCCGGAGACTTCACTCAAACCAAGAAGATGGTGTTGATGAAATAGATATTTGTCCCTTTTATATTATTCAAAAGCTCGGTTAAAATAACCGAGCTTTTTTGTTATCAGATTTATGTAATAAAGCAGAATTCTGTTTAACTTTGATTCCAATAATTGATGCCCGAGTGGCGGAATTGGTAGACGCGTGCGCTTCAGGTGTGCATATCTTCGGATGTGGAGGTTCGAGTCCTCTCTCGGGTACATAATAATAGCCTTTAAATGAGCCTTAAACCTAACTAAGACCCTTTTCTCTACTAATATAAATCCCTCCATGGCTAGTCAAAATAGATTGATGCCAAAAGATTTGGGTACACCTTTGGGTACACCTATTTTGATAATCTACAGCTTATTATTTTCGTAAAGACGTACGTTTCAAAACGTACAAATTTTACACATCTATTTTCACATTAGTAGATTTTATGATTAGTCTCTAAATCATTAATGACATTATAGTTGCATTACAAACAAGAATAATTTAAGATGATTAATAATCACTAGAATAATTTTAGTTACGATATGGCAAAAAGGCTGAAACCAAAATTAAGCACTGTGAAAGCTTTGTTTGCAAATTCAGGGAATCGATGTGCCTTTCCCAATTGCAACCAAAAATTAGTTGATGATGAAGGAAATGTAATTGGGCAAATTTGTCATATAGAAGCAGCAAAAGAGGGAGGCGAAAGGTTTAATGAAAACCAAACAGACGAACAAAGAAGAGCATATGATAATTTAATTCTTCTATGCCCGACCCATCATGTCCTGACTGATAACGTGAAAAATTTTCCTGTTCCAAAACTTAAGTCCATGAAATTGGAACATGAAGAAAAAGTTTCAGGTCCTACCTACAAAATTTCTGATGATATAGCCAAAAAAGCTATACAAAACTTTGAAGAATTAAACATACAAAACAACCTAAATTCAGGTGCTGGTACACAATACAATATTCAAGGTGATTATTTAAATAATACCCAAGAAGAAGTAGTAGAGGATTTGGGAGTTATAACTGAAATATTCGAATACGTACTCGGCAAGTTAAATGAAGGAATTGGAGACGACTATAAAGACAATGAAAACATACATGTAAATGATAAAATATCATTAAATTTTCCAGATCCAGAACATGCGGAAGAAGTAAAAAGCTATTTTAACTTCGCCTATTTGAAGATTAAATTGATTACAAGTGGATACAATAATTTAGACACTGAAGATCAAAAAGATATTTCTGCTTTTGCACTTTATAAATATCGGGAATTAAAATCTACAACTGATACAAGTATCGAAATTCTCAGAAAGATGGTTCTTGATTTTACTCCTGAAACGAAACGTAATAATCCAAAATATCTAAATCTTGCCAGAGCTTTTGTTTTATTCTTTTTTGATGATTGTACAATTTTCGAGAAAACAGTTGACGAAAAAACTAAACAGACAAAATTATTTCTGTAATGTTATACCCAACAAAACATGAAAACCTGTCGACCAACATTCTTGTTTTAGGTGGAGATATTATTTCACTTTTAAAAAAGAGAAAAGTAGATATTGAAACGCTTTATCAAATTGTTAAAGATAAATCGGATGTCTCTGTTGATACTTTTTATAATTCCCTGACATTTCTTTGGCTAGCAGATATCATAGAAGTTAAGGAGTTTCATATTAAGGTTAAGGATAATGATTCTTAAAGAAATTACATCGGAACCAGTAGGACTCTTCAAACAAACTAGAGATGATTCAGGAATCATTAAATTTAAACTGGGTACAAATTTTATTTTTGGGAAAAAAGAGTCAGAAGATGCCACTGATTCTTTGAACGGGATTGGAAAATCTCTCTTACTCGACTTTATTGACTTTGCATTACTCTCTTCATTTGACAAAAATAGAAATAAAAGACTTTATGAGGCGAAGGAATTTCTTCTTGGTTACAAAATAGTATTGAAATTTGAAGTCAATAATAAAATATTTACTCTAAAACGCGACTTTGATAATCCTAATAGCATAGAATTTGGTAACCAAGAAGAACTAGAGAAGTTTGAGAAAATTTCTGAAGTCCAAAGAATTCTATGTGATTTGGTTTTCAAAAATGAAGACTACAAAGGAATTTTTGAAAATTCTTGGTACAGAAGGTTGGTAGCTTTCTTTTTAAAAATACATAAATCATCTGATGATCGGTTTTCCGACCCGATAAAATATTTGATCGGGTCATCAATTTCTGAACTCAATACCTATCATTTATTTCTGTTGGGTATAGATAACTCGCTCCCATTTGAGAGTAATAAAATTCAGAAGATAGTAGATGAAAAAGTACCAATCTTAAATAATATTGAGAGTCTCATTAAAGAAACTTACGGACTAAAAAAGATAAGTGAGGTAGAAAACAAGGTAGATATATTAAAAGCTGAAATAAAAAAATTAGAAGTTGCAGTAGAACAATTTCAATTGGCTAAACAATATAAGAATGCTGAGGAACAAGCCGACAAAATTACAAGAGAGATAAAAGATAGAGTCTTGAAAAATTATAATGACAGAAGCACAATAAGTCAGTATAAAGAAAGCTACGAACAAGACGAATCCCAAATTAGTACTCGCAAAATTAAGAATTTATATAAAGAGTTTAATGAAATGTTAGCCTCGGGGATAAAAAAAGAATTAGACGAGGCAATTGATTTTAGAAAAGAAATAGCAAAATCCAGAAAATTATTTCTCAAAAAGGAAATTTTTCGGCTTGAAAACAATATCACAAGAAGAGACAGTGAAATTAAATCTTTAGAAATAGACAGGAAAGAAATATTTAATTTCCTGTCTGTCAAGGAAGCCATCAAAGACTTGACGACTGCTCAAAATGAAATAAACAAGAAAAAAGATGCAATTTCAGACCTAGAAGGTCGAACTAAGTTACACTCTGACCTTTCAAAACAGATTCGTGAACTTAAAGCGCAGTTAAGTGAATTGGATGTCAAAGTCATCGAGTTTGTCAAAGATATACAGGACAAAGTTTCTAAATTTAGAAGTGTTTTTACGGAAATGTATAATAACGTTTATCCTAAATCTAAAAACACCTCCATATTCACAATTTCAGAAGCCGAGAGTAACTCCAGAAAAATTGATATTGATATAAGTTTTCCTGCAATGAGATCGGAAGGTAAAAACCAAGGACGAACACTAATCTATGATCTAAGTATTTTACTATATGGCATAGAAGATGGCAGGAATCTTCCAAGATTTCTCATACATGACGGAATATTTGATGGAGTCGATAAAGCACATTTTGTTGCTATTTGTAATCACCTCAAAGAAAAAGTAGATGAAGGTCTTAAGTTCCAATATTTCTTACCAATAAATGAAGAAGGTACACTTAATCAGAAGTTTGGAGATGTTGAAGAATTAACAACCGAAAAAATAGAAGAAGAGGCTATAATCATTCTAACACCCCAGAAAAAACTTCTAGGTGAATCTTGGTAATTTTGCTCTTAATACATTATCTAACTTAGGCTTACGGGAACAAATAGTTCCCGGTTTTTGGGTACACTTTTGGGTACACCCTCATCAAAAATACTTATAATACAGTACCTAGAGCCCTTTTTCGTACTTTTCAGGTGCGTATGTCTTCGGACGTGGAGGTTCAAGTCCTCTCTCGGGTACAAATAGCCCAGTAAAGCATTGTTTTTACTGGGCTATTTATTTTTTACACGTCCAATTTTTTTCCCATCACCTATAAATACTAATCGTTGACATTGCGCAGTATTGTTTAGCAGACCAAGACCTTTCTTGTATTCAAGTAGCTACCCCTTCCACCATTAATCTAAAGAATAGCGCGTAAGTCTTTCTCAGCTAACTGGTTTCTAATTTTAATATCTGGAATTAGGCAAAGAACTATTCCACACTTTAATTCGGAGAAGTAACGATCGGTTAATCCTATTGGTCAAGATAAAACTTATTATATATATTAGGTATACCATATATAATACTAGACCCAGCCAATTTATGAATTCTCTTATCACGACACATTATCGAAACTTTGAGAATATCCCGACCAATATTTTTGAAGATGTTTCTCGCGCATCCGTTTATGTAGCAAATGAAATAGCCACAATCATTCGGACTAATAACCAGAATAATAAACATACTACTCTGGGTCTTGCAACAGGTTCTACTCCGCTTAAAGTTTATGACGAACTGGTTAGAATGCACAAGGAGGACAAATTGGATTTTAGCCGCGTATTCACTTTCAATTTAGATGAGTATTATCCCATGTCTCCGAATTCCCGCCAAAGTTATGTAACCTACATGTATGAGTATTTCTTTGATCATGTCAACATTCCTCCTGAACAAATCAACATCCCAGATGGTACCCTTGAGAAAGAACAGGTCATTCCGTTTTGTGAATCTTATGAGCAGAACATTGAAGAGCTTGGCGGACTGGATCTACAAATTTTGGGGATTGGGAGAACGGGGCATATAGGCTTTAATGAGCCCGGATCCTCTATACACTCACAAACAAGGCTAATTGCTTTAGACAGTCTTACTATTCTGGATGCTGCTAGTAGCTTTTTTGGGGTTGAAAACGTCCCAAAGCAAGCAATAACTATGGGGGTTGGAACCATCATGAATGCCAAACGCTTGCTTCTGATGGCTTGGGGTGAAGGAAAAGCTGATATCATAAAAAGAACAATTGAAGGTAATATTAACGAACAAGTACCCGCAACCTATCTTCAAAAACATAAGAATGCAGAAGTGATCTTGGATAATGCCGCTTCAGCAAAACTTACACAAATAGAAACCCCTTGGCTTATCGGCCCCATTGAGTGGAGCGACGCCCTCATTCGAAAAGCTATTGTATGGTTGAGCCTGAAGCTGCAGAAACCAATCTTAAAACTCACAGATCAGGATTACAGCGGAAATGGAATGAATGACATTCTAACTGACTTTGGCGATTCCTATTCTATCAACATTCGGATCTTCAATGAAATTCAGCATACCATTACGGGCTGGCCCGGAGGCAAGCCAGAAGCCGATGATTCAACCCGGCCTGAAAGAGCAACTCCATACCCTAAAAGAGTACTAATATTTAGCCCCCATCCAGATGATGACGTTATCTCCATGGGTGGTACTTTCATCAGACTGGCTGATCAGGGGCATGAAGTACACGTGGCCTACCAAACATCAGGAAATATTGCGGTTTTTGATGATGAAGCCCTTCGATTTGCTGACTTTGTTACTGATTATAATGATGTTTTCCATTTTCAGGATGAGAGCGTTATTCAGACTTTTGAAGAAGTACAAAAGTTTTTGAACCAAAAGAGATCAGGAGAAATAGACTCAGAAAAGATTAATACTATAAAGGGACTCATTCGGAGTGGAGAAGCCAAAGCCGCCTGCAGGTATATCGGCATTCCCGACGATAGAATTCATTTCCTGAATCTTCCCTTCTATGAAACCGGAAGGATTAGAAAAAAACCAATTGGAAATGATGATATCGAAATTGTTAAAGAGCTGATTAAGGAGATCAAGCCTCACCAGATTTATGCAGCAGGAGATCTATCGGATCCACATGGTACGCACCGAGTTTGCCTCGATGCCATTCTAAAAGCCATAGAAGAATTAAAAACTGAATCTTGGATGAATGATTGCTGGCTATGGTTATATCGTGGAGCCTGGCAGGAGTGGGATATCTCTGAAATTGAAATGGCTGTGCCACTGAGTCCTGATGAAAAAAACAGAAAACGAAGTGCGATTTTCAAACATCAGTCTCAAAAAGATCGCCCTCTTTTTCCAGGCACCGATAAGCGAGAGTTCTGGCAACGTGCAGAAGAACGAAATAAAAAAACAGCTGAACTTTATGACCAGCTTGGGCTTGCAGAATACGAAGCCATAGAAGCATTTGTACTTTACAAATTTATTTAATGTAAAATATACACTTTAAAATAGCCCTGAAGCTACTCAATTATATTTTTCATGAGCTTGAGGATAAAAAGTCTGAATTAAAGTATATGGAAATTAGCAAAAAGTGAGATTATTGGGTATATTAGGTATAGGAATATACCAACTGCTTACATACAAAACATGGCTATAGATTTTCAGGATTCTACCCCTCTTTATGTTCAAATCATAAAGGACATCAAATCTAAAATATCTAGTGGTAAACTTGAAATTGGGGAACAACTTAAAACGCACAAAGAGCTTGCTAAAGAATATGATGTAAGCCTAATCACGGTTAAAAGTGCCTTATCATCATTAATCGATGAAGGTTATTTGTTCAGTCGGGTTGGAAAAGGAACTTTTGTTGCTAAGAAAGAAGAAACTCATTCCATTTCTCAGCACGATTCCGTTGGATTAGTGCTTCAGGATTTAAAGAATCCATTCTTTTCATTAATCGCCCATATGGTTGAGGAAACGGCGTACTCCAAAAGCTACAATTTATTGCTATCCAACAGCTCAAGTAAAATTGAAAAAGAAGAAGGTCAGATCAAACACTTCAAACAAATGGGAGTTAAAGGATTGATCATTGCTACCTTTCGCAAAAAACCACATGCCCCGGAAATTATTCGAAGCCTTCATAACGAAGGGTATCCATACGTAATGGTATCTTATGTGGCAGATGAAGATATCTGGTATGTTGGTACCGACCACGAAGGTGGTGCTTATATGGGAACCAAGCACCTCATTGACCTTGGATATCAGAAGATAGGCTACATTAACAGCCATACTAAAAATGCACTAGGTGAAGTTCGGCATGATGGTTTCAAGCGAGCTTTGGAGGAACACAACGTAACATATAATCCTGAGTTTAATCTCCGCCCTACCTTTCCTAATACCATGAGTGGCTTTGATTCTGGCTACAAACTCGGAGAAGACTTTGATCAAATGAAAGACAAACCTGAGGCTTATTTCTCCTATAACGATCTCACCGCACTCGGATTTTTAAAACGCATTCAGGAGCTAGGATATCGTGTACCGGAAGACGTGGCTGTAGTTGGCTTTGATGATATTGATCAGGCCGATTACGCTAACGTACCCTTGACCACCATCCATCAGCCAGTTGAGAAGATCGGTGCTGCGGCTATAGATACATTGATAAGTAGGATTGAAGGTAAATCAACTGATAAACATCGTATCATTTTCCCTCCAACCCTGGTAGTCAGAGAATCATGCGGCGCTAGGCGCTAACATTCATGAGAAGATTGAAGAAAGCTGAAGAGCTATTACTAAATACAGCTCAGTTTAATCTGGCACATTCAGCTTTTCTCCGTTAACACGTACATTTTTATACAGAAGTTGTTCTACAAAGTCTACATTTTGTGGAACAATGGCTTCCAAAACATGGAAATTTTGCACTGTAATATTCTTGGCCGGCATTTCCGGGATCCCCAGGATTTCAATGCCTATACGCGATCGTTTAGCAGTTATATTCTCAATTACAAAGTGTTCATACTCCGCAGGATAATTCCCCCCTCTATGAGAATGATAATTGGTGTGAAAACGCAGTAGTATATCCGCTTTTTCTACCACAATATCTCTCACAAAAACATGTCTAATATACCCACCCCGATCTAAATTTGACTTGAAATATATAGCTGATGCAACCTCTCCCAGCCTATTATTCTCCATGTAGATATTTTCCACACCACCTGACATTTCGCTTCCTATAGCTAGTGCATTATGCCCTTCCATATAGTTATCCCGGATAACAATCCATTCGCTCGGTTTAGCTATTCTCCAGCCATCCTGATCTCGGCCTGATTTAATGACAATACTGTCATCACCGGTTGAAAAGCTATTTCCTTCGATAAGCGCTAAGGTAGAGGAATCAAGCACTACCCCATCATTATTCAAACGATAACTTTTTACTGTAACATTTCTAAGTGTAATCTGCGAGCTATAAATAAAATGATTCACCCACATTGGGGAGTTTCTAATGGTGATGTCCTCCACCAAAATTTGTGTGCTTGAAAAGAATTGTATAAAACTTGGTCTCAAATAATCATTCAAACCAAAGACCCTCTCATGTACAGGCACACCTTCGCCACCCATTCTCCTAAGCCTGTTCTGAGCCTCATCTTGTTTGTCTCGCCAGGTTGCAAAACCCTGTTCGGCATTTCCATTTAGTATTCCACTACCAGTTATAGCTACGTTATGCACTTGGTATGCATAAATTAACGGCGAAAAATTGTAGGCTTCGGTTCCCTCCCAGCGGGTTAATACCTGTGGTAAGTAATCGGCAGGATCCTCACTAAAAAGCAACTCAGCTCCTTCAGAAATATGTAGATTGATATTGCTTTTCAGATGAATGGGACCTTTAACAAACCATCTCCCTTCGGGGATGATGATTTTTCCACCTCCTTTATAATTTGCCACTTTTATGGCTTCCTGAATGGCTGGTAATGCATTTGCAGTGTCAGCTCCGAAGTCAGTAATAAGAAACTCACGGTCGGGAAAAGAAGGCAAGTTGATCCTTTCTATTATCGTATCAACCTCTTGCCAAGCATCTGTCTGGGCGAGTGCTTCGGATTGATTAACCAACCAGAAAACAATCATAAATGGAAGTAATACAACAGAGATCCTTTTCATTCTTTCCTTATCTACACAAAGCTTAGTAAATATGCCAGCAACAGGTAGCCCATTACAATCACCCAGGAGATCCCGAATCCTTTCAAATCCACTGCATAATTCTTAAAGCTGAAAGTTTTAGAGAGATTTAGTAAGTCTACAAGCAATAGCCCTTCCCCATTTTCCAGTGCTGTTTTGTTATCCAGCAGTTTGGTCTTTCCTTTTGCTCGAGGGATATCGTCAGCAACGTTGGTTTCGGAGTCATCAGGGATCAGGGTTTTGTCATCAAGCTCCTTTTCATCAACATCGGAAACTTTAATGCCCACTTCTTTGAGTCGGTCTTCATGACCAACCGGGGTATTTAATAAAGAATAGAACACATTCAGTTTGTCTTCATCCTCCGGCTTGGTGAAGTAACTAACGGTGATCATTGTTGCAAAACCGATGGGTAAATATAACGCAACCTGCTCGGGAAAGGTCCATCCGTAATAGTCGGTAGTAAAAGCTAAAATAGCGGTGATAATCATTGAAGACCACGCTCCATAGCGATTTGCTTTCTTCCAGAAAATGCCCATCCAAAAGGCGATACCTAGGAAGGCCATAATCTTCCAAATCAGAAATAACCCTTCAACTACAGAAGGAATGTAAAGTGCAATACCAACCCCAGCTGCCACAACAGCCACAGAACTAACTCTTGCCACGGTCAGGTAATGCTTCTGGTCAGCTCCTTTGTTCAAAAACCTCTGGTAGAAATTACGGGTAAATAATGCTGACCCGTTGACCATAAAATTATTACAAGCTGCTACAACAGCTGCAACAATAGCAGCAATCATCAAACCAATGAAGCCCGTGGGCAGTAACTCCAAAATCGCCAAACCAAAAGCCTGCTCTCTTTGTGATACATCTGCGATCATCAAAGAAGGAAATACAACAGCGATAAAGATTCCGCTAAACACCCATCCAAGGGTTACAAAACGTTTCAGAAAATTTCCATAAGTCCAGCCACTTCGGCAGTTGATTTCCGTTTTACCAGAACCATTTATAGACATGTGATGTGGCTGTACCACAACCCCTACCAATCCATTGAGCACCGCCATTACAATAAAGAACAGCGTCACCTCTTCATTGGCAACCAAGCTAAACCAATCTTCTGGAAGCGCCTCATGTACGGCCGCCATTCCTCCGGCTTGTTCCAGCGCAAATGGAATCAATAAAAAAGATAATAAGATGATAAAGAATCCCTGGATTAGCTGGGTACTTGCCGCCGCTACCAATCCGCCTATCAGTCCATATAGTACAAAAAAGGCAACCATACCAAACACGGCCATTTCTGTTGAAATAACGCCTCCACTTACAGCTTCAATCGTCACCCCTGTTCCTTTGAGTACCACACCAATATTAGCGGCAAACCAAGCCAGACCTACAAAAGCATATGCAGCACCCATGCTGGTACCGTAACGTTCTTCAAAGAAATCACCGATAGTGATGTACCGAAGTCGGCGATAGATCGGAGAGATCAGCCAGTAAAATGGAGTGGAAAACAAATACAGCCACTGATACCAAATTCCCGCTAATCCAATTTGTGAGGATGCCCCAATAACTGCTACTGCTTGATCGGCACGGGTACCTGCGCCAAAAGCCTGGGCTATCATAAGCAATTTCCCAAAGCGACGGCCACCCATAAAATAATCACCAGTGGATTTAACGGCCTTATTCGAATACCAGCCGATAGCTGTAATCAATACTATATAACCTGCAATTACAATCCAATCTAAAAGGGTTATTCCCAGAAATACATAATCCATAACTATTCCCCTGCTCCTTGGTGATATTTTTCAACGGAAATGGCCGCGTATAATAGAGCGCCCAACCCACGAGGATCACTTCTACGGGTTCCCCAGTTTGCATACTCTTCATCAGAGAAAAAGATAGGGGTGCCACGCACAATACCCACCACATCTCCTTCTTCATTGATTTGTTGTGTAAGTGATGCCCATCCTTTATTAATCGCTTCATCATAGGAGGTTCTAGCCAGCCAACCTTCATTCACGCCTGTTGCAAATGCCCTTATAAACATGGCTGTTGCTGATGTTTCCAGATAAGTTGATGGATCATCCAGTACCTGGTGCCATCTTCCATCATCAGATTGTACGTCGAGTAGTCCTTCCGAATGACGAGTAAAAATCTCCAAAACTTCCTCTTTTTTGGGATGATCATCGGGCATTGTAAGTAGCAATTCCGCCTTGGCCATCATAGTCCAGCCATTGGCTCGTCCCCATTTCGTGGATGAATGCTCTCCATTCTCCGAAAAGTAACCGTGCCAGTAAATTTTGGATGATTCATCCAATAGGTATTCATCAAACTTTATAACCTGATCGACCACCTCATCAAGATATCTTTCTTCGCCGGTCAATTCATGCATCTTCAGTAGAACGATACTTGCCATGAAAAGATCGTCAGCCCAAACCGACATCGTATCGGGAGTAAAACGGGCGAAAGTTCCGTCCGGCATCCGAGAGGCGTCATTCATAATGTGATCAGTAACTCGATTGGCCAGCTTATACTCTTCAGATTCAGTATCAATTTGGTTGTGAGCAATTAAGCGATTTACATAAGGTACGGTCTGCATCCCCATATCATCCAGCAAGGAGAAACGGAAGTAATGCGAAAAAGGACCTTCAATGAGTCCATAGTCATTTCTCATTTGAGCAATATCGTCGATGTTATTCAGGAAAAAATCCATGTGCTGATCGATGTAATTGCTATAATCAAGCGTAGGGAATTCTTCGGATACATTCTTCATGGCATCCAAGAAAGTACCTCCGGAATAATGCCAGTTTTGATAGGTCAACCATCCCGGCAAAGACTTGACTAGATGCTTTTTGGGCAGATCCCATCGCACTGGCTCTCCGTTCGTCGAGGAAAATTCAGCCGCAATCAGCTCTTCCGGACTTAATGACGGATCCATGAATTCTATTTCTCCGATTTCTTCTTGAACTGGACCGACCCACCAATATCCATAACCGGCTAACTCCTCTTCTGTAGATGGTGCCTGAGCTTCCACTGCTGGGTGACTCAATCCGTTATCAGAGCGAACTACGTTAAAATAAATGCGATTTGGAGCATCTGTATTTTTGGGAATGAATTTAATAGCAAGCTGGTGCTCTCCGTCTTCGAGATCAAGTGAAAACCGATCTTCGTATTCGAACAAGCCATAGTCGATATACTCAAAATGTCCGGGAGAATCAGTGGATTCGGAATAGATTGTTTCTCCATCCAGTTGAACCTTAACTGTTCCAGCTGGATAAGTAAGTGCAAACTGAGGTTCAAAATCGTGGCTCTCAATTCCTTCCACTGTTAGCACCGATCGTGCATAATAAACACCAGGTTCTCCTGCCTGAAACTCCACCATGAATACGCCGTCTTGTTCAAACTCTTGTAAAGCTGGCTCAAAATGGAACTTGGTTCCTTCTACAATAACATCCGAGACATGCTTTGCAAATTCCTCAGGAGTCATGGTTGGATCTGATTGCTGAGTGCAACCAAAAATTAAAATTGTCATCAAAACGGTTAGGAAACATAGAGATCTAAGTATATTCATAGTTGGTCGGTTTCAAATGAAAAATCGAATTTAGCGTTTGTATATAACTGGGTTCAAATCTGTAGCTGCAATATCACCAGGCTCCAGTCCAGGGAGGAAAGCATCACGGTCGGCAAGGTGAGCATCGTGCTTAAACTCACTGACTCTTATTCCATCTTCCATATAAATGATCGTCATTACAGCCCGTACTTTGTCCGATGTATTTGCTCCAGCCCGGTGAAATGTCCACCCTCCATGAAAGCTTATCTCCCCTGCATCAAAGCCGGAATCAATGAGTTCCAGATCAGCATCTGCAAGTTTTTTCTGAATGATGGCTTCACTATCGTCACCGATCTCCATATCACGACCAAAATCATACTTCTGGCTTTTTTTACTAAAGGCCAATGGCCCCATATTTTGAGTTGTTTTTTGAAGGGGTATCCAAGCTGTAATAGTATTATTGGTATCAAGAGGCCAATAAAACTGATCAGCATGCCACGGAGTAATATTGCTGGTTTTGCCTGTTGGTTCTTTATAAAGCGCCTGATCATGGTATAACCGAACGCCCTGCACCTGCATCAAGTCAGCTGCGAGTTTGCCCAATCGTTTACTCAACACCAGCTTTCTTATCGTCTCGTTAGTACTGAACAGGTTCCCGATCTGGATGAATGCCTTCTCAAAAGTTGAGCGCTCTTCCATTGGCTTCTTCAGCAGCGGATTTTTTTTATGAACAACTTTGGTGATCTCGTCATTGAAATAATCCAGTGTTTCCTGATCCAGCACTTGTTTCAGTTTTATGAAGCCGTTTTCCTGATAATATTCGACATCCTCGGGTTTCAAATCATAAGGATCGTTTAATTTTTGATCGATGTCATTCATGATATTTTCTCCATAATATTCTTAGCTGAGTGAGTGTCTAAATAAAGTTTTGCATTTGGATGAAGCCTCAAAACAGTTGATGGGCATTCTGTTGAAACAGGATGAAATACAGTTTTTGCCACCGCAACCGCTTTAGAATCACCGGGAACCACCACCGATAAATACCGGGCCTTCATTAAAGTCGGAATGGTAAGTGTAACAGCTGTTTCCGGTACTTCTTCAAATGTTTTGAACTGCCCATCATTAACCTGTTGCTGCCTGCAGATTTCATCCAGTTCTACTTCTTTAAGTACTTTAGGGTCCTTAAAATTAGCTACAGGGGGATCATTAAAAGCTAAATGTCCATTTTCTCCAATCCCAAGGCAGATAATATCAATTTCTTCTTCGCTAAGTAGTTTGGTGTAAGCTTCTAAATCATTTTGCATATAATAAACTGCACCAAAAGGCTTATGCTTAAATAGATGTTCTTTCAAAAAATTACCAAACCGTTGAGGAGCATCTTTCGAAAGTGTATGATATTCATCCATATGGAAAGCTATAATCTTTTGCCAAGGGATATCATCAATCTTTAGTAACTCTTCCAGGAATTCTCTTTGTGAAACAGCCGCTGCAAACACCATTCGAACGGATTCTTTCTTAGTAGCAATTTCTTTAATTCTCTCTCCTACTTCATACGCAGCTTCTTTTCCGAGACTTTGCCTACTTTCAAAAAAAGAGATCTTTAATTTTCCTGCTATGTATCCTTTTATCGTGCTCACAATCTTTTTTCTCTATTCAATTATTCTATATCGGTTTTTATAACTCCGCATTTCCGAATCAGGTAATCGGAAACTATAGGCCCAATCTCCCTGGCCATTAGTGATCTTTATCATGAGATGATTTCTACCTTCGTGAAGCGGTAAATACATCTCATCTTCATCCAGTTTAAAATCTCTTTCTACATAATTTTTGTGCACTTGTTCTCCATTTACAAAAACTTCAATTCCGTCACTGCTTCCAGCTAATGCTCGAACTTTCCGATCCTCAGGAATATCAATATGGGCGAAAGCATACATCACAACATTCTCTACTTTATCATGGAGTTCATCTAAATCAACTTTAGCAAAATAAGGAGTGTTTACTCTTCTCCAGCGATATTTCATATCGTCATAGAAGAATTCTTCGGTCACATTCGGAAAGGTTTCCTCAACCCCACTCATATCTTCAAGATGATCTACACCCGGATCTTTAAAGCCACCCGGATTTGGAATCGGTTCAATCATCAGCCATCCCTGAAAATACCACCCTTCACTTTCTTCAATATCCAGGCGGATTTCGGATGAGGAAGGCAGTTCTTCTCCCCTGTCAAAACCATAAGTTACGCTCAGAAGAGAGTCTCTTAATTCAGCAAGACCTGCTATTTGAGTTTCATATTTTTGAATGACCCGATCTAAGGCGTACACCCTATTTTCCATAGACCACAAATACTGATTCCGGGTCTTCAATTCAATCAAGTTGTTATACGCTTTTGAAATAAGCCCAAATGCTTCAACCAGTTCTGAGCGGGTTGCTATTCTATCTTTATCCTGAATGGATAGAGCTTCAGTATAATTGTTAGAAGCTTTTACCAATGCAGGCCGGCTGGTAGCCATATACTTGTATAAGTCGATAGTATGCTGAATGTATAAGATATCTTCCTTGTAGATCAGAGGATCATAGCTCTTTAACTGCTCTTCTGCTTTTTGAACAATATTCATGACTTTCGGCCAGTCCTGAATATTCATTAGTACTCTTTCTCCTTTTTCAGGTACCACTTTAGCCCACAAAATATCTTCATTCATTTTCTCAGTGGACTTCAAATCTGCAAGTTCATTCAGTAAATGAATGGCTTCAGACAATCCATTCCCGTTAGCACCGTAAACAACCCGATTGAATCTTCTATCGTATGACTCGTCTTCAAAATTGCTGTGCCAGCTTTGGTCAGCAGCATAAGCTACTCCATACCAATCGCGAGAGAACAGAGCAAAACCACCATCATCCCAAACTGTATTCAACATCCCCCAGGCATCCTGTTTCTCCGTTTCTTCAAGGAAGCCTCCAATATTTCCCCTTGCAACATTAAAATCCGGAATAGTGCTGTAAGAGTTTAAAATCCCGGTTGAGACAAGCTGTGTAAAACCAGCTTCTTTAAATGGAATAATTCTGTGGGAATAGTCATCCATAATATCATAACCCCAGGTAATCAATATGATGTCTTTGGGAAGCAACTCAAGTAAGTTGGGATGATCCAGAGCAATATCACCCCACATCATAACCTTCTTGCCCATGCCGGTTATAATCTTGTGGATCCTTTTTATATGATTTGCATAAACCACTTCCATTCCCAAACTATCAACCATTGCCTTGGAAGCACCGCTACCTAAGTCGAAGGTTTCGTCAGAATTGATATGAAAGTATTCAGAGTGAAAAGCAGGTATCATTTCCGAATAGATGTCTTCTAGCAACTCATAACTTTCCTCAAAAGCCGGAGAAAGCAACATTCCACTTTCGCCCAAATGTGCATATTCAGGGTGTTTTAAAATTTGATCGAAGTGACCAAATGACTGGAAATTGCCCACCAGATCGATATGGTGCTTTTTAGCATAATCAGCTAGTTCAGCCCATTCTTTGAGATCCAGAGCACCTCCCGGTGGTGCAAAGGCTGGATGACTTTCTGTTTTTACCACATCCTGTGTATAGTAAGTCAACAAGTTGATTTTCATTTCTGCCATTCGCTCAACTTGTTGCTGCATATATTCTTTTGTAGGAACCGGACCCCGGCTTATATCGTCCATCATTCCACGTATTTCAAGATCAGGCCAATCGGTGATTTTCAAAGCTGGAATCCCTTTCTCATTCCGCTTGGTACGCACCAATTGTTTAAGCGTTTGAACACCATAAAACGCACCTTTTTTAGTATTTGCTGAGATTAAGATTAAATCCGGAGTTACCAGTAGCCGGTATCCTTCCTCTCCGACTTTGCTATCTGCTTCTACTTTATGTTTTCCTGTTAGTTGATCAAATTCTTTGCTGGCGCTCCGGATCCCAACTATAATCTTCCTATCCGCTTTTGACTTTAATTCCTTACCTAAGCTTTGACGGAATTCTTTATTTAATTGCGAAGTTAGAAAAGCCTCTTCTTCACTATCATTCAAATAAAACTCTACTGAAATAGCATCAGAAAGAGAAAAAACACCTTCCAAGTATTCTACCTGTTGGGGATTAGGAACCAAATTAATTCTCTGTTGCGCAAACGTTGTATTAAAACAGAAAAGTGTTAGTACAACTGTTAATATGATATTTCGAACGGCTTTCATAGTCTTATAGTTTTTCTTGTAAAAATTTTGCGGCTTTTGTGTAGGCTAAATCCAAATCTTCTACATCAGATTCAGCGCCTCCGATATCAATCCCGAAATGGCCTTTATAACCAATCACATCTAAGGTTTCAAAGAAATCATCCCAACGGATTACTCCTTCTCCAATTGCTAAATGTTCAACTTGTTGGCCTCTGTTATCTGAGATATGAATGTAATCAATATGGTCTTTAAGCCTTCTCAATGAAAGGTTGAGATTATCTTTCAGGAAGTATTGATTAGCGGTGTCGAAATTGAAACGAAGGTTCTCTCTTCCAACTGCATCATGAAAGTGCAAAAAGGCGTCGGTTGTAGAAGCTAAAACACCCAGTGCCGGGTGCATTTGGTAAGTCAGATCATAGTTAGCAGCAATATCACAAGCCTCTCGATACGTGGCTGTAAGCTGATCCCAGTATTTCCCCCAAGTTAAGTTATCAGGGAATTTGGCAGAAAGTATCACGTCTTCATGATAATGACGTACAACAGGAATGTCTTCAGGAAACTTATAAGGCGGTAGAGGAGCATTATCCAAAATTCCTAGCGCTCCAAACGCTGAAGCAATTTCACAGCCTTTTTCAAACAATTGGAGATTGTGTTCTCTTTCCTTTTCAACAGTAGATGAAAGTCCCGGTAATACCGCACAGAAATAAGGAACCTCTAAATCAAGTTCGTTAATTTTTTTAGTGATGTCTTGCCTCATCTCATAAACCTTATTCAAGTGGTCCTCGCGGATTCCTTCCAACTCCACTGACTGAAATCCCAAAGTTTTATACTCATCCAAATATTGGAGTGTGTCCTCAGCAGGCGGTGGATAGCCATACTTGCTGATAGTGTATAAATAAGCACAAGTAATTCTTGAGTTAATCATTGTTCTGTAAATCCGGGTCGTTAAAAAGTTCTTTGATCTCTGCTATCCCTTTTACTGAAACAATTCCTGCAATGACAAAAAATATGGTCGCAAACACACCAAATAAAATCATCCAAATCATAGTTGCCTCATTCATAACTAATCTCCGCTTCGTTAATTATTTTCGCAGGATATTTCTTTTGTGTGGCTAACGAGCCTGCTACCATGCCTAAAGCAGCCAGAATAAAGCTCAGGAAACCTGCAATATTTACATCGGTCGCAAAAGCAAGCCACGCGGGTAGGGAAGCAGAGAACTTCTCCAAAAGCAGGAATGCTGCCGGAGTTACCGCTCCTAAAATTAATGCCGCCTGTGCTCCTACATCATTTGCCTTTTTCCAATACAAACCAGCTGTGACTGTACCTAAAGCGCCGGCGGTATACATGGTTCCTGTTATAAAAATGTATTGGAAGGCCGTTTCGGGAATTTGATACCAGAGCCCAAAAACAAGTAAAAAAAGTCCAATCAATCCTGATATAAACCTGGAGATTAGCATCTTGGTTTGCTCGGTAAAACCTCCGGGTTTTAAAATAGAAATTACATCTAAAGTGATTACTGAACTCCACGCTAATACATACGAACTGTATGTAGACATCGAAGCCGCTAACAAACCAGCTACCAACAACCCAAGCAGGCCTACCGGAACCAATTCCCCAAGTAGCATGGGCATGGCAGATGCACTATTCTCTCCTGCTCCAAAGTAGGCGAAGGCAGCAACTCCCCAAAACATGGGAATCATAGCTCTTCCTGCAAAGGTGAGTCCGGTGATCCAGAATACTTTTTTTGCTACTTCAGGACTTTCAGAAGACAATGCTTTTGAAGTCCCCGGCTGCCATAATGCAGCAGCAGCAACATTGGTTACTAAAATCCAGACGATGAAGCTCCATCCAAATCTTGGGTTTTCTATTGGATTGAAGCCCCCACTTCCAAAACCCGACATAACCGATTCGGAAATCAAGCTAAGATCAACCTCCAACAGCACAATAACAGTTGTAGCCAGCATTGCAAATGAAAGCACTACATACTGCATGAAATCAGTGATCACTACTGAAAACATTCCACCGAGAATAGTGTAGGACATAACAACGATCAGCATCAATGTCATAATAAAACCAAGAGCCTGAGGGCCAAACCCCATTACTTCTGAAAGGAATATCCCATCAAATTTTAGAAAAATCCCCATATTCAACACCCCTCCAACAAACAGAATTAAGCCTCCGGTTACCCGGACTTTCTTATTGAACCTTAATTCATAGAATTCAGGGATGGTCATCATTCCATACTGCCTGAGCTTCTCAATAATAAACCCTGTTTTGCCAACCGTGGTATATGCTATCATTGCCAGAATACCTATGATAAAGCACGAAAAACCGGTCACATATCCTAGTTCCCCAAAGTAAACAAACGTTACCGTACCTAACTCAGTGGCTGTAAAAGTGGCCACACCCAACGAAACTTTTATCTTCCGGCCGGCTACCATATAACCGCTTAGATTCTGAACATACCTCTTAACCCAGATACCTACATATATAGTAACTGACAAATAAGTAATAAGTATAATCCAGTCTATTGGGGTGAAATTCATGCTTCAGGATTAAATAATTGTGTCCAAAATTGCTGGTATTGCTCCCATTTCATGAAGTTAATTCCCCAGTGAGGACTCGCTCCTGTCATCCATGTCGAAACCCTTCCCTTCCCAAACTCATGTTCTGCCAATAAAGGATGCCATTCACCCATGTTTTCAATTTCAACAATGGCTGTTGCGGAAGATTTTAGTTTCGTTTCATTAAAGCCTAATATGGGAGGAACAGTATCCCAGTCTATTCCTTTTATAGCTCGGTGACCATCTTCTACAGTTCGTACTTTATAACTCGAAGTCGATTCTATCAAATCATCACCTACTAAACAATCAACAGGGAGCACATCCTTAAACCGAGATCTACCCCAACCGCCTTTACCAAGTTCACCTGAAAAGCTTAGCCATCCTCCATTCATATGAAAATGGCCGCCCTCTTCTACCCACTTCCTGAGGAGGTCGAAACGATCGGGAAAGGTCACATACTGTTCTTCCCACTTTGTTCGATTGAAAAAATCGGGATGCAACATCAGGCACTTGGTTTCTACATCCGCAAAAATTATGATATCAGCCCATTCCAACCTTTCGTCAAATTCATCCGGTGACATGTGATACAATTCCCAGGATGGTTGTGTTATAACCTCTGCTGACGGAATCTTCCGCAATCCATCTACAAAAGGCTTTGCGTAGTTCAGTACTTCTACATCTTTACTTGGAGCCTCAAAGGGAGATTCCACGTACGTTTGACCTATATGAATACACCAGTTTCCAACATGCCAAATTGTTAATCGATCAGAACTCATACTTCTATCCAGGATTTACTTTTTGTACTGCTTTTATTTTAGATCGGGAATCAGGAATCCTGATTTGGGTTTTAGGGGGCGGTGATCATCCTGAATTTTATCAAAAGAATTCCAGTGATCTCTTAACTTGAATGCCACACTTTTCGGGTGTCGGTCGCGAGTAAATACCCCTTTTTTATTTAGCACTACTCTCCGGAAATGCTGGGGGGTCATAAAATCGGCGAAGTTCCATACATGGGCTCCGGCAACAAAATCTCTCTGTTCCATTACCTCCAGATATTTAAAAATAAAAGCCGTCTGAAATTCTTCCGTAAACATTTGTGCAGTAGTGGCATGTAAGCCTTCCACAGTATCAGCTCCAAATTCGGTAACCATAATAGGCTTGCCATATTTTGCGAAAGTGGCGTCCAGCTCTTTGGCTAAGTCTTTACCTGCTTGCTCCAAATCTACAGGGTTTGTATACCAGCCGTAGTACCTGTTTATTCCAATGATATCACACGACTCCAACACGACATCTTCTTCTTTATGTGCAGCCATAGAAATTGACATGATGGGTCTGCTGCTATCTAATTCCTTTGTAAACTCATATAGTGCTTTGAAATACTTTTTACTGGCATCGTTTTGATAATATTCCTCAGCCCATAAGTTCGGTTCATTGGTGATTGACCAAGAGATTACACTCGGATGATTTTTATCTCTTTTTATTAATTCTTTGATGCTTTTTTTATGATTATCAAGTAATGGTTTTAACTCATTATAATCATCCGACCAAAATCCCAGGCTCACCGCCGGAACTTCATCTATCACCAAAAAACCAAGCCTATCTGCTAAACGCATCATTTCTTCATCGTAGGGGTAATGACTTGTTCGGTACGAGTTGGCACCAATCCATCGCATTAACTCGTGGTCTTTAAGGTATGCCGGGCGAAACTGACCTCTCCCCACAATTGGAAAATCTTCGTGCTTACCAAAACCACTCATAAACAGTGGCTCATTATTAAATAGAATTTTACCTCCTTCAATGCGAACTTCACGAATACCAAATTGTTCATGATATTCATCTATGACCTGCCCGTCTTTTATCAGCGAAATTATTGCGGTGTATAGATAAGGATTTGAAGGAGACCACCACTCCGGATCATTTATTGAAAGCTCACACTTTCCGTTTTTACTTTGGCCGTCAGCTATTTCCTGATCATCCGCAGACAAGACCTGAACCTTATAGTCCAGATCCTCTTTTATGTCTGCGGTGATGGTTATTTGTCCTTCCAGAGTTGAATTAATGGAGATATCTTTGATAAACTCCTTGGGGGTTGTAATCAATTGTACGGAACGCGTTAGCCCACCGTACGGGAAAAAATCAAATCGAGTGGCCGGATAAAGATGCCGGCGTTCATAGCTTGGTGTATTATAAAGTGGTGATTCAGGGCTAACATCCTGCGGAATGGTATGCATTGAAAGGGAACTATCTACACAAACCACAAGGTGATTTTTCTGACCTTTTTCTTTTAGTGCTTTGGACAAGTTTAATTCAAAGGGCAGATATCCTCCCGAATGCTCCCCAATAAAACTCCCATTAAGCCATACCTCTGCCTTATGATCTGCAGCGGCTACACGTAACCAAACTTTGCTACTTTCCTGAACCATAGCAGGAATAGTGAAATAAGTCTCATGCCATGCCTTTCCTACATAGTTGCGAAGCCCTTGCTCTGCAAGTTGTTCGTTCCAAGAACCCGGAATAGCAATAGAATGAACCTCACCATCTAATTTGTTCTCATACCACCCATCCTGATGACCTTTCTCATGAGGATCTGCTTTTAAATTCCAGTACCCACTTAAGTCAAATACTGCGCGAAAATTATTTTGTTGTGGAAAGAGCATACTAATTTTTTAATGTTACTATTTTTTTAAATCCCTAAAATCCCAATGATTCCCAGTACAGCCATTACAAGGGAAAACAGGAAAATCAATGCTAAAACAATATTCTTAGCCGGCTTTAGGACATGTTCTCCTACTACCTCCTTTCGATTCATAAGAATGATCATAAACAAAATGACGACCGGTGTTATAGTGGCTATGAACGCCTGAGACAGAATCATTATGAATACGGGTCTACCACCAAATAACGGTACTGTAAGAGTCAGTAAAACGATACCAAGGGAAATCAGCCTGTTAGTTTTAGATTGGAAATCCGGGTTTACACCCTGATAATCGGCAAGCAGCATGGGAGCCAACATAATGTGAGGAAACAATGAGGAGAGACCTGCGGCCAGAATACCGCCAACAAATATTGAAACTGCAAATCGTCCGGCAAATGGTTCAAGAAGACGTACCATATCTATGGCGTTATCTACTTTCAGGCCTTGTTGATGTAAGGTACCAGCTGCGGCTGCCATCACTGCAATACTTAATACAAACATTAAAATGGCTGATATCTTAGCATCTCTTTTTTCGAGTTTAAGTTGCTCGATCCCCCAGCCTTTTCCTTTAATAAGTACAGAGCGTACTACATAAATTACTGCTCCCATCGTTGTGCCAACCATACTTGCTATAAGCAAGAAAGCTCCAGACTCATTAGGAACTCCAGAAACAATTCCCGCAATTACTTCAGATGGCTCAGGAATCACCATAAACATGGTAATTATAAAACTTAATCCCATTGCCCCGACAAAGACAGCAAGTACTTTCTCGAAGAAATTTTGTTTTCCCTTCCATAGCAAGGCATATAGTGCTCCTCCAAAGAATATTGTTGAGTATAAAGGATCTATTCCTGCACCGGATGCTGTTAGGGGGCGAGTCCATTCCTGGGTTACCTGCGTCACTATTGCCATAACCCCGATACAACCTACAGCTTCCGTAAAAACCAACGCAACTAGTACAAAGAGCCCTGCCGGTTTACCAAAGTGTTTTTTGTAGCTGTGTATTACAGTATCCCCTGTCACAATGGTATACTTTCCGAATAGCACGATAAGTATGTATGTAAAAATACAGGAAAGCAGTAAGGGTAAAGCCATCCTCATGCCATACTCAGCACCGGTAGAAGCCATTGAGGTTACACTCCCGGTACCGATGTTATAGCCGATAATAAATAATGCCGGCCCAATGGACAGAATAAAGAGCTTAAATTTTTCTAAAAGACCTACTTGTGATGTGGAATCTGCCATCTATACTTATTTAGAAATTTGTTGAATTGAAATATTGACAAGCTGTTGAGATGGCATCTCTATCCGGAACCTATCTCCTCCTTTACGTACTGTAATATCACGGGAATCTATAACCTCTCCACCAGAAGACAACTCCAGCTTATATTTACCTTTTGATAGTTGCCAAGACCGCATGGTTAACTCCTCATACTGATCTGAGAAAGAGAATAGCTCAGCTTCCATCATTGTTGAGTCGCTATCGGTAACCAAATAAGTAATATCCCGACTAGCTTCTTCCCAGCTAACTGCTATGTATGGAGATGAGCTTTCAGCGATGCCATACCCGGTAACCATGCCTTGTACAATTCCTATTTCACGGGCATTATTTGGCCCAATATGGATTCGGTCAGTATGAATTGCTTCGCTGGTAAGTAATGGGTAGTTGTAACGGATAGTTTCCAGATAAGGCTGTATGCCTTCAACCAGATAGTTCGTATCTCCTGTAAGCCGGTACTTAATAAATGGGGTGCCATGTTCAATGATTAAACTATCATACTCTTTATTACCTGCAAGCAATCGCCATGTACCCACCACATTCCAAAACCCGTCGCTGTTACCCAGTCGATAAGCAGCCCATGCTTCCGAACCTACTTCAAAATGATTTTCAGAATCGTTAAGATCGTTGCTATACTTTGAAACCAAATCTAAATGCTGGATAAAAGGCTTTAGATACTTATCATTACCTGTCATCGTCCAGGTGAACAACAATTGATCCAGAATAGCACTGCCTCCACTCCAGTTAAAGTAATCCCAATACATATTAGCCGTATACCAGTTGTCTTCACTCCCGTTAAATTCTCCGGATGGAAAAGCAATAGAAGCAGGAATTATGCCTAGTGGTTTGCCTTTGTCGGTTTGTTGAGAAACTGCCAACCAACCATCCGCCCATTCTACCAGAGCTTTTAGAGTGGAAGCATCCTGAGTTTTCCAGGCGTAATACCGAACTGCTTTTGCAGCGCGAGTGGTATAAGGAACATCTCTATTCTTTGGTGGTTCTGTTTCTATTTCTGTTGAACTGAACCAAGATGATTTAAAAAAGCGATGATTATTGTCGTTAAAACCCGTCCACAGATCTTTGAAGTATGTGGCAGAATAAGACAACCGTTCTTCATACTTGGCCTCATCATTATATAAAACCATCAAAGGAGCTGTATCAGAAATAAATTCTGAGGAGTGTTCAACATCACTTGGGTTTTTAGCATACCCTTTATACACTTTTGAGCTATTCCAAACCCCATCAGCTAACTTTTTCCAACCTTGATATACTACCGTATCACCTGATAAAATCAGTGGAGACCAAAACCGAAGAATCTCTACATCATCACCGTATTTACCTCCAAATTCACCACCTTCATCTTGCTGTTCCAATACCCACCAATCAGCAATGTGCTTTAACCGGTTGGTAACTTCCCACTGCGCAAATGCCCAATCGGGAGCATTGGCAGGTTTGCTGATTTTATCGAAGGGGTCCTCATCATCTATCTGCTCACCGTTATACATCCTGACCAGTTTGTTTTGGGGATGTAGCTCCAGCATCTTTGTCAAATCTCTTTCAGCTGCATCCTTTTCGTAGTGGATTCCCCTTTCCAGCCATAGCCAATACAAAAGCCGGCCTCTATACCAAAGCTCTCGCTCATATAAAGGGTTTTCTTCTGAACCTTCATAGTTCAGAAGTCCATCGTAAAGCATCACAGCTTGATGCAAGTGATCAAACAGACCTAACTCCGTTTGCTCCGTGTATTTACTCCAGCCCCGATACCAAAAATATTTTTCCGCTTTTTGCAGAATCTGAATCTGCAATTTCCAAAATGCAGCGAAGTTTTTATGATCTGCCTGTAGAGCCAGCTGATCCAGTTCCTGAATAATTGGTTTAAGTTCAGCTTTACTATCAAGAGCTCCAGCAGTCTTTATTTCTTCATAAATCTCTGCTGCCCTTCCCTTGGGCTCTGAATCTGGAATCATTGAAAATCCGAGAAGTCGAAATACATCTTCATTCCCAATAAAGTCTAGTTGAAGTCCCTCATTTTCTACTACCACTTTTCGCTGAATTACACGGTATATTTTTTGAATACTTTCACGCTCTTCAGAACCGGGAGTAAATGTTTGTAGCTGAGGAGTAATGTCATTGCCGTTAGCTATAACTCTGGCTGAACTGGAGTCTTCTAATCCAGCTTCAAACCAAACCGTAATCCACCACTCTCCTTTGGGGATATCCGCCTTAAAATTTAGCTCTGATCGTGAAATTCCGTCTATTAAAAAGGCGTCTCTGGAAGGCTCCCAACCTTCATGAACAAAGCTATCGCCTTTATCTTTACTTAGCCAGCCGTATCCGTTTTCTACAGAATAATTCCAAGAAGGGGTAAGTGGAATTCCATTATCGGAAAGTTGAGCCTCGGCCGATCCAACATCAAAAAAGTAGGGCTCATTTTCAAAAACTATGGGCTCAGGTTGATGGGTTGTCTGGCACGAAATAAATACAGTAAAAACGCAAACCAAAAAACCCAGGTAACCCGGATAGCTTTTGTACAAATTCTTTTTCGACTTCTTATGCATGAGTGAGAATACTATTAATACTGAAGGGCTATTTCACCCGCCCTCCAGCTATTTTTTTTTGAATCAATGTTGATTTGCTACTTAATCAAAGTCATTCTTCCGGTTTTCACAAAACTGTTTGTAGCAGAATTTGCGGTAATTCTGTAAATGTACAAGCCGGATGTTAGGTTCGCAGCATCAACCTGAATATTTAGATTACTTCCTGCACTCATTTGTTGAGCTGGAATAGTCATTACCCGCTGACCAACCACACTAAATACATCTATACTTACATTAGCTGCTTCAGATAAGTTAAATGAGATATTAGTAGTAGGGTTGAATGGATTTGGAAAATTACCGTTCAACTGAAATGATTGAGGGGAACTCGATCCCGGTTCTTCTACTTCATTATTTACAGTTATTCCTCCATGCCAAATTAAGGAACCGAGTTGCTGACCCGAAGTACCCGCAGTGTAAGAATCAAAAGTAGCTGCGTATCCAAAGTCGAATGGTTCTCCATCTACAGGAAACGAAGGAGGAGACTCATTATCCGGATCTGTCCAGTAAGAGGTAACTACATCAGAAGGAATAGCTGGTCCATTTGTGAACGCAACATCTTCGTTCAAGAACGTTGATGCACTTCCTTGATCATCTACAAATGCTTGAGCAGTAGCATTGAAATTAACCGGTGCCTCTACTGTATCAGGATAAGCATCTACAATCTCACTGGCTAAGTAAACATTGTTGTTATTAGCCATGAAACTTTGTTCTCCCAGGGAATCAGTCTCACTTTGAGTTAATTCCTGAAGGCTAACTACAGCTAAATGAGGATCTTCGGAATTTGTGTTATGGCCATAGAATGTAGCATTAACAATCATGTTGTTGGTCATTACACCCTCTACAATTGGTCCCAGTTCAAAGGCACTGTTGTTGCCAATATTTACAGCCGTATTCTGATTGATGTAAGCATAGTTAATTAAACCACCGCCTCCATTTCGAATAACCTGGCTGGTAATGTTATAAAACGTATTATTCTCGAACCAAAGTGTATCAATTTGGTTTCCACGATCATCGATACCACGACCATTATCAGGACTTGCTGATGTACCAATATTACTCACAATTGAGTTTCTCAGAAAAATTCTAGTTCCTGTACCGTCAATTCGGAAACCGGATTGACCGTCTTTATCTAATTGGCAATTATCTACAGTAATGGTAACATCGTTTTCACTAACCCTGATGATTCGAGTATTCAAACCACCCAGTTCATCTTCGTTCGTAACATATAAACCTCTGATTGTCAGACTTCCTCTAGGTCTAAAAGCTCTACTAGAGCCCCCACCCTCATCAACGGCTGGAATAAGTCTTGGACGCTCTGTCCATCCATCTTCAGCAACAATAGTAAGGTGAAACCCTCTATGCTCAACACTTCCATCAAGCAAATAAGTACCTCCGCTTTCCAATACGTACACTGTACTCGGATCCGTTCTTTCTCCGGTAGCAGTAGTATCACTATCAATGGCTTCATTTAGTGTACCTACTCCCGGTTCTACCGTTACCGTTCGTTGCGCATAAGCTTCTTGTGCAGGTATTAAGAGCATTGTCATACAAAACAGAAATGCCCCCATAGCTGTAACTATTTTTTTAGTATCGATTGTCATAATCGCTCCTTTTTTTTGGTTGATAATGCAATTAAGCATTTGTTAAAACTTATATTTTACTCCAATACTTCCGGTTAATCCGTAAGTAAAATTTTGCGTATTCAAGCGCGTGCTTCCGGCTCCAATAAAATCCCGTTCTACTTCACTGGTGAGGTTGTTGACATTCAGGAAAGCCGTAAGGTTAGGTAAACTTGCAAAAGATTGGTTTACCCTAATATCCCAAAAACTAAATCCCCTGGAGAGTTGATCTACCGGTTCTGATGAACCTAATTCTTCTAAAATTTCTTGCTGATAAGCTAATGATGCCCTAGCCGAGAAAAGCCCAATTTCATATCCCAAAGTAAATGAAGCCGTAACATCGGGCTGTCCGGGAAGCTTACCCGATCTTACCGTATCTATAATCGTTGGACTGAATGGAGGTTCGGGACTTCTTGGACCTATTTTTAAAACCGGGAAGAAAGTCTCAGATTTAATAAAAGCAATGTTTGTTGACAGTATAAGCCCATTTAATGGTTTTGGTAAAAATTTAAAGTCTGTCTGCAAATCAAATTCAACCCCTCTTACCGTTGACATTCCATCAGCATTCACTGGAGAAGTCAACTCATATCCTGCAAAATCACCCTCGGTAACCCTCGTGGTTCTAAGATAATCTACGCCTTCAATTTCCTTATAGAATACTCCTGCACTAAAAAAGCCAAATCGGCTATTATAGAATGAAATAAAAGCATCGTAATTAATAGCTTTTGAATGCTTTAAATTTGGATTACCCCTCGATATTTGCCTTTCCGGTTCATTAATCTGTTCATAGGGCACTAAATTATTATAATCCGGTCTTGACAGGCTATGTGTGTAAGCAAGTCGTAAATCCATCCCTTCTACAAGGGCTACCTTTAAGTGAAACTGAGGGAATATTTCTCCATAATTTTGACCTCCCGTTGTATCTGAAATAGTACCTGTCTCTCCGAGGTTCCCTCTTAAATTACCTACGTTTCCTTCATAGAATGTTTCTACATATTCATATCTGACACCCGGCAGAAATGTAACCTTGGGACCAATTTCCAACTCCCCCATCACATAAGAAGAACTAACTGTTTCACCGGCTTCGTAATCTTCTAATTCCACAAAACGATTTAATCCATAAAAATCTGAATAAGTATTATAAAAGTCATTGAGGCCGCCCATATCCAATCCCGGACTTAGTACAGAATACCCATTAATGGTAGGGACATCATAGTCCCCATTTATAAAATTACTTATGGCGATGTGTGTTTCATTGTACAGATCGAATTTATCTGGATTAGCCTGCCCTATCTCACTTACAACGTCGAAGTCTGTTTGTACCGAGTTGTCGTTACTATCCTTGTCTTTCTTTCTAACCTTTCCACCTGCCTTCAGGTAGCCATTCAGGTTTTCATTAAGCTGGAAATTATACTTTACGTTTCCTGAAACAGTCAGGTCTCTTTCTGTTCTCCTGTAACGGTCGTTTGTACCATACAGAAAATATGTCGCATCTAAATTATTTCTCGCCTTTGCAATTATGTCATCCACATCTGTTTCATCCAATCCAGTGTCATAAGCTCCTACTTCATAGAAACGGGCGTAGTTTCCAAAGGTTTGCTTTGCTAAGGTAAATGAGTATGCTCCCTGCCAGTCTATCTCAAAATCATTCACTTCATGGCGGCCATTTAATATATTGGTGTACAATAGCTCATATCTGTTCTGATCTCTGGCATCATATTCGGTTCTGGTATTACCGACTCGATATCTCTTTCGATACCTTTGCTCATCCCGATCCGTTCTTCCAAATAAAGAGGAGAGAGAAATTTCGTTAGCATCATTAAACTGGTAATCAAGACTAGCGCTTAATCCATACTTATCCCTTACCTGAAAGTTGTCTGCAAAATTCAGATTGTTGACCACATTAATTGAATCACTCTGATTCCACTCCGGGTCTATATCAAACAATTCTGATCCACGATTAGCACGCTGAATGCTTCCTGAGACCAAAAAACCCAGCTTGTCATCAAAAAAGCGATTGCTCCCATAGGCCGAGAACTTATATTGCCCAAGCTCAGATCGAATGTCATTGTAACCGGTCTCAGCACTAATATTTCCTCTAAATTCTGAAGGGGCCCTTCTCACCAATAAATTAACCGTTCCACCAACCGCATCTGCATCTTTGTCTGGAGTTAATGCTTTATAAACCTGGATACCATCCAATACATCAGAAGGGAGTAAACTTAAATCAACTGAGCGATCTCCTTCCGTTCCGGGCATCCGAACTCCATTTACGGTAATAGAATTGAATCTAGGTGATAACCCACGAACAACCACCTTAGATGCTTCTCCGGCATCTCGTTGAACTGAAACTCCGGGAAGTCTCGCTACCGACTCAGCAGCATTTTGATCAGGCAGCTCTGCGAGCCTCTCTTTTGAAACTACGTTTACAATTGTATTTGAATTCATCTGCTCCTTAATAGCAGCAACCTGACCTGCAGCCTGAGCTAATACCTCGATTTCTTCCCCTTGTACAAAATCCCCTTCTAAAACCACGTTGAGTGTAGCTTCTGCCCCAGCCGTGACCGTCACCTCAATAAATTTTGTCTTATATCCCAAGTATGAAATTCGTACTTCATAACTTCCAGCAGGAATATTAACTATTTCAAACTCACCATTAATATCTGTGGCTGCACCTTTAGATAATTCTGTAATAAATACATTAGCACCAAAAATTTCTTCACCAGTCAAAGAATCTGAAACAGCTCCTGCAATCATCCCTGCATCCTGACTCAATGCTGAAATAGGAACCAAGAGTATTCCCACAAAACAAGAAATCTGTTTTAGCATTGCTGTGAAACTAATCCTTTTGAGTACTTCTATCATTAACTTCATTTCTATGAATACCAGGTCTTGAAATAATAAATTTACATGCGCTTGAGTACAAAATGGGAAAAAGCGCTTTCATCACTCATGCTTAATATGCTAGGTATACTTTATATATGCAATATATTTTTATCCTTTTTCACATTTTTTACGAACTACTTTCTCATAGCTTGTCCTTTTGAAAAACACTTAGTTCTTTAGCTTCTTTCATACTAATAATCTTGAAGCCTAATCTATTTGACGTCCAAACCTGACCGAGTCGCCATAAATCTGCATCAACTACTTTTGCGATCCTTGGATAACCTCCTACCGATTGAGCATCTTTCATTAGAATAATCGGCTTCCCTCCCTTCGGAAGCTGTATCATTCCCGGAACCACCGGTGCAGATTTCATCTCTCTATTCTCCAATATGATTGGCTTCTTAACACTCAACCTGATTCCCATCCTGTTGCTGTTGCTTGAAACACCGAACTCAGTTTTTAGAAATTGTGCCTTTTGGTCTTCCGAAAGCCAATCCCATTCCGGTCCTTCTATAATCCGGATTCTTTGTTTTGACGAAAAGTGTGGAATGAGCTTTTTGGGTACTTCCCTGATTTCAGCATCAAGGTTTTCTATCTGCCAGTTTAATGAATCGTCTTTTGTGAGCTTTCTGCCCTGAATTCCTCCAAATCCTGCGGGTAAATAGGTCGAATAGCTGTCCATTATTTTTTCTACATCCCATGCTCCACGGATGGCTAAATATACCCGGCACCCTCTTTTTATACTCCCAATTTTTAGTACATCACCCGCATAAACAACCAAAGTCTCGTTGGCTTTTTCCTGCTCAGAATTAAGCATTATCTCCGCCTCTCCTCCACTTATACCTATAATTGCATCAGAGTTAAAATGGTAACCCCCTCCTTGCAAAGTCATTTCTAAAACAGGAGCACCAGCCTCATTCCCCACTAACCAGTTTGCCAGGCTGTAAGCATGATCATCCATCACTCCTGAAACCGGTACTCCGTATTTCCGATATCCAACTCGTCCCGCATCCTGAACGGTCGTGAGCATTCCCCCGTCTGATACCTTCAGGCTTCCATTCATGCCGAATCCCTTTTAAGGTTTTGGAATTCTTCTTCAGATATTTTTTTGAATACAACCTTATCACCGGCCTCAACTTGAGACGGAGGGGTTTTTGAAGCATCAAAAAAAGAAATTGGAGTCTGACCGATAATCTGCCAGCCACCCGGACTTTCCAGCGAATATATCCCGGTTTGATTCCCACCGATCCCTATAGATCCAGCGGGAATTTTGGTTCGCGGTTCTTCTCTTCTTGGGCAAGCAATCTTTTCAGATAATCCAGATAGGTATAAAAATCCCGGTATAAATCCCTGCATAGCCACAGTATAAGATCCTGAGATATGAAGCCCAATAATTTTTTCACGGGATAATCCGGCATGACCTTCAACTTCATCCCAATCTAATCCCAATTCATAACACACCGGGACTTCATACCTCTGGGGTGAGCTCTGATTGATCAAAATATCAGCACAGACTTTTTCTATAGCTTGTATCTCTTCATTCAACGCTCCCAACAATCGATCATAGACAAGCACAATACTTTCATAGGATTGTATAATATCAACAATGTCATCAATAGAAGCCTTTTCAAGTATGTTTGCAGCTTGATGAATGCTCCCGATTGGAACGTCAGACCGGTCTGATTTTAGAGCCAGCGCTTGCTCCCCAAGTTCTGAAACGGTCCAGATTTCTCCGTTAAGATGCAGTGATTTCGACATCCTGTTTCTCCAGATAATCGTGGATTTCCTGAGCTAATTCTTCCGCACCCTCGGTATCGCTGTGCAGACAGATGGTTTCGGCAGTTATTGGAAGTTCTAAATCACCATATGTTTTGACGGTGCTTTCCAAAAATCCGGATAGCTGACCCAAGACTTCTTTTTTATTGTGAAGGACGGCACCATCCAGAGATCGAGATCTTAAACTCAGGTCATCCTCGTATCTTCGATCTGCAAATACTTCGCTTCGAACTTGCAGTCCGGCATCCGTTGCTACTTCACTTAAAACGGAATTAGCCGGGGCATAAATCAACATATCTTCCTGAATCTGGACGATGGCTTTTACAATACCCAATGCTGTTTCTTCATCCTTTACTGCATGATTATAAAGAGCACCGTGTGGTTTTACGTGATGAAGTGTCCCTCCTAAAGACTCCGTCATTCCCTTTAAAGCAGAAACCTGGTACAACACACAAGCTTCAAGTTCATCTGCGGATAAGTTCATTACACGCCGACCAAAGCCTTGCAAATCCGGGTATGATGGGTGAGCTCCAATGGAGACATCATTCTTAAGAGCAAGCTTGATAGTTTTAGCAATGGTTACAGGATCACCGGAATGAAAACCGCAGGCGATATTACAGCTCGAGATAAAAGGCATGATCTTAGAATCGCGATCATCGTCATACATTCCGTAAAATTCACCGATATCACAATTGAGGTCTATCTTGGTAATCATAATTATAGAAAATTAAAGACTGAATTTAGACTTCTGAATCCTACTAAAAGCGCAACGAGAATCACAATAATAGCTAGTATATTTTGGCGGGTTGAGTTCCTGTTTGAACCCAACAGCATTGGCTTATTCATGATATATAAAAGAAAAATAGCAATAATAGGAAGCGTGATACCATTGGCAATTTGGGCAAATTCAATCAGTTGCACAGGATTAAAACTCACGGCGGAGAATAAAACTCCGGCAAATAAAACAATCATCCAGACTGCCCTGAACTTTGCAGCTTTCAGATCATTCTTCCACCCCAAAATGCCCTTGGTGGCATAGGCAGCTGCAAGCGGCGCTGTTACAGCCGATGTAATTCCCGCTGCAAAAAGCCCGATTCCCATAAATATTTTTGCCCAGCTTCCAAGCAACGGTTCCAGTTGTTGAGCCATATCTGAGGCACTTTTGATATCCGTCAGGCTTCCATCCGCCGCAGCGGCACTGGTAATCACAATACAGATAGAAATGATACCACCCAGTATAATCCCAACTGCATTTTCAATGCGCATATCAGAAAGCTGTGAATAGCTTTTATAGCGTTCTTGAACCGTTGATGCATGTAAAAACAGGTTATAAGGAACTACGGTTGTTCCAATAAGAGCAATCACCGTCAGGAATTCATCGGGTGTAGCGACAGGGAAAAACAGTCCTTTTAGAATAGCTCCTAAATCCGGCTGAATAACAATGGCAGTCGTTACAAAAACGATGCTCATTATTCCTACCAAAACCGTCATCACATTTACAATCCGCTTGAAGCTCCCTGAAAACAATAACCAAAAAGCGATTAAGCCAATTAATACGGATGTTAACCTGATCTTAAATCCACTGACCGTAACATCAAGTCCTACAAAAAATTCCTCCCATCCTAAAACAGCTCCGGAAATGTTCCCGCCTTCATAGGCAATATTTCCTATTACAATTGCGCTCAAAACCAGTAACATCCCTGCTATTTTCAAAAAGGGATTTTCCAATTGCTCTCGAATGGCTTCTCCAAATCCCTTCTGCGTAATGATGCCCAACCGGCCGGTCATTTCCTGCAAAACTATCGTCGCGATAATGGAGAATAAAAGCGCCCAAAGCAGAACATAACCTGATCTAACTCCTGCCAAGGTACATACGGTTACTGTGCCGGGACCAATGAATGCTGCAGCCACTAACGTGCTGGGTCCAAAGTATTTTTTTAGTGGATTGTTCATGGTTCGGTATATAGTATGTAACTTCTAAAATCCCAAACGAATTTACGCTTCTAAACAAATAGAAATATCCGTAATGTTAGCGTGGAAGTTATCAAATATTATAGCTTTCCATAAATTCACTATTTTTAATAAACATTAAATTATCAGACAGCTTTAAAAGCAGATGGACGGAAAATATAAAGCAAGTATTCGCGCCGGCATGAGTGTTGGCATTGTACTCAAGAAAGATCAAAGAACAGGTAAAATCACCAAAGGCATTATTCTGGATGTCTTAACAAAATCATCAACCCACCCTCACGGGATTAAAGTTCGTCTGGAAGATGGACAGATTGGAAGGGTTAAAGAAATTCTATGAGCTCCCTGTCTTTAAGTGATTTTACTGAGCAAATTATTGAGTGTGATGAAGACTATGAAGGAAGAGTCATAGCGACTCTTCTTAAGTCTACCAACAATCAGCCTAATCAGCCCTCCATTCTATACATACATGGGTTTAATGATTACTTTTTCCAAGCGCATGTCGCAAACGCTTTTCATGAACAAAACTATAATTTTTACGCCTTGGATCTACGAAAGTATGGGCGTTCATTATTATCTCATCAGCATCCTAATTATTGCCGATCCGTTACAGAATATTATGAGGAAATTGACCAATCCTTACAGATCATTAAAGAAGAACATGATACTGAAATAACATTGCTTGGTCATTCTACAGGCGGCTTAATAAACAGCTTGTATTTGAATGAAGGCCAAAACCGCGATCTGGCTGATAAACTCATCCTCAACTCTCCCTTCCTTCAGTTTAATATGAAACCGTGGCAAAGAGCTGTTATTCTGCCTCTAACAGGATTGATATCTACTTTTTCTCCTTATGCTTCCCAGAAAAAACCTTTCTCTCATTTATATGGGACAAGCATCTCAAAACAGAAAAAAGGGGAATGGGATTTTAATACAAACTGGAAACCTTTAAATGGATTTCCCGCCTATTTAAAGTGGGTTTATGCCATCTATTCCGGGCAAAAAAAACTTCATGAAAACTCAGACATTAAAAAACCCATTCTGGTGCTTCATTCCGATAAATCCAGCCAAAACACAATATGGGATGATGAAATTCTTAAGACCGATATGGTTTTAAATGTAGAGCACATGAAATACTATGGCAAGAAATTAGGGTCTGATGTAGAACTAGTTGAAATCCCCCATGCCATCCATGACATATTCCTCTCAACAAAAGAAGTAAGAGAATTAGCTTTTGGCAAGGTGTTTAATTGGCTTGACAATACGGGCTCCTAAAGCACATCCAAACATTTGCTTATTTCCCAAAAATGGTTTTATTAAAGTATAGCCAACCAAAAAAAGGAGTCAGGTATGAAAGTAAGTGAAATTCTAAATCAAAAAGGACGGGACATTTTTTCAGTAAGTCCTGATAATACTGTTTTTGACGCCATAGCAAAAATGGCGGAATGTAATATCGGGGCTTTGCTGGTTATGCAAGATTCAAAATTGAAGGGCATTATTTCTGAACGTGATTACCGGAATAAAGTAATTCTAAAAGGACGTACTTCAAAAAGCACACCGGTAAGTGATATCATGAGTGATGATGTTATTTGTGTAGAACCCTCCGACTCTGTGAATCTCTGTATGCAACTCATGACCAACAAGAAAATTCGTCACCTGCCTGTTTTGGATAATGAGCAGGTTGTGGGCGTGATTTCGATTGGAGATGTTGTTAAAACAGTGATTGCCAATCAAAAATCCGAGATCGATTCGCTGAGGAGCTATATTGGCAGTGGCGGTGGATATCCAACCTAGTTCTGGAAGCTATTTTTTATTAGATAGATGTTCATTGACAACAATGAATGTTAAATCCATTTCTTTAGTTTGAAAATTGAATACTAATTAATCCAATAAACATGCTTCGTAATTTCATCTCCGTAGTTCTGTTTTCGCTGTTAACTTTTAGCTTGGCCTTTGCCCAGTTAAATAATGATCCGGATCGGATTGAAACGGAGCAGGGTGACTTGGTTATTCATCCTATCCTTCACGGAACCGTAATTTTTGAATGGAATGGACAAACAGTCTATCTGGATCCATGGGGATCAGCTAATTTGTATGACGGAAAACCCGCGCCGGATGTAATACTGATAACTCATCCACACGGAGATCACTTAAGTCCTGAGGCGCTCGCAAGCCTAAATACAGAGAACACCTCTTTCTACGTCCCTCAAGCTGTTGCAGACGAAATGCCCGAAGAATATCTCGCACAAACTACCGTGATTTCAAATGGCGAAAGCATGGAATATGAAGGGATCACTATCAACGCTGTTCCTATGTATAATCTTCCTGAAGAAGGTGCACGGCATGCAAAAGGCTGGGGAAATGGATATGTACTGAGTATGGGTGGTAAAGATGTTTACATTTCCGGCGATACAGAAGGCATTCCAGAAATGCGTAATCTTGAAGGAATTGATGTGGCTTTTGTCTGCATGAATCTCCCCTATACAATGGATATTAACCAAGCCTCCGATGCTGTGTTAGATTTTGAACCGACTATCATGTACCCCTATCACCACCGTGGACAAGACATCCAAGAGTTTAAAAAGCTTGTTGATGCCGGAAATAAAGATATCGAAGTGCGCCTTAAGAACTGGTATCCAAGATAGAGCTTAACATATGAAGGGAGGAACTCCTACCTTCCTTCAAAAAGAATTATGAAGTGCACACTCTGCTCCTCAGAAACAGATCCCTTTTATTATTACGAAAAGGAAGACCGGCAATATCATCGCTGCCATAACTGCCGGGCTATATTGATGGATGTAGATGACTATCCAACTCCTGAAGAAGAAATTTTTCGGTATGAAAGTCATGACAATAATGTTGAAGATCCACGCTATCAGGAATTTGTATCTCCATTGGTTGAAAAAATTATAGAGGCATTTGAACCTAACTCATTAGGATTAGACTTCGGTTCCGGCACAGGCCCCGTGATCACTAAAATGCTCACCGATCAAGGTTACACCATTCATACCTTTGATCCCTTCTTTGATAATAACCCCGATGTACTGAATTTAGAGTATGATTATATCGTGAGCTGCGAGGTTATGGAGCATTTTCATCATCCCCATAAAGAGTTCTCCAACTTAAAAAGTATGCTTAAAAGTGACGGAGCCCTTTTTCTTAAGACTGATATTTATACGGATGACATTGACTTTCATGCCTGGTATTACAAAAGTGACGAAACGCATGTCATCTTCTACCACCCCGATACATTAGAGTGGATGAGAAAAGAGTTTGGCTTTCAAAAACTGGATACCGACGGTCGTCATATCACCTTCTCCATTTGAATTTACTCTAAATACCTGCCCTATAGACAATTACGGAAAAATTCTGCACATTAGGGTCAACCTATGAGGCTCATTGTTTAATAATCGGGATACAAAAGCTTCTCTAACTATATAATAAATGCAATGAAAAAGTTTTTAATGGTATTAGGGGTTATATTTTTTGTTTTAATTATCGGGGTTTCAATTTTATTGATTTACGTTTCGAAAGGACTTCCAAATGTTGGACCTGCTCCTGAGATTCAAGTCGAGCAGACTGAAGCAAGTATTGAAAGAGGTGAATATCTTGCTAATAATGTAGCAGTTTGCATGCATTGCCATTCACCGCAAGAAAAATCTAAATTTACCCATCCAATTAACAATGAAATGCTTGGTGCCGGTGGGAATAGATTTGGTCCTGAAGAAAACTTTCCGGGCAATTATTACGCATCAAACATTACCCCTGCTAATTTAGGTAACTGGACTGATGGCGAAGTGTATCGTGCCATAACATCCGGTGTAGGCAAAGATGGAAGAGCCTTATTTCCTATTATGCCTTATCCAAATTATGCCCAAATGAATAAGGAAGACGTATATTCTATAATCGCTTATTTAAGGACCTTAGAACCTGTTGTAAATGAAGTTCCGGCATCAGAATCATTTTTCCCGATGAACTTTATCATAAATACAATACCCGCCAAAGCTGAACTTTCGGAAGATAAACCTGACAAGAGTAATCCTGTTTCATGGGGTAAATATTTAGTAACTACCGCAAGTTGTATGGACTGCCATACGCCCAAAGAACAAGGTGCTAATATACCGGGAATGACGTTCGCCGGAGGCATGGAGTTTCTTATGGAGGATGGAAGTATTACCCGAACTGCAAACATTAGTCCGGATGTGAAGACAGGCATTGGTTCGTGGACTGAAGAGCAATTTGTAAACCGGTTTAAGGAGTATGCGGATTCAACATTTACATTTCATGAAGTTTCAGCCGGTCAGTTTAATACGGCAATGCCTTGGGGTATGTACTCAAAGATGTCGGAAGATGAAATCAAAGCTATTTATGCTTACCTAAGAACCGCCACTCCGGTTGAGAATTTCATAACCAAGTTTACTCCGGCTGAAGATTAATTTCTTACTCAGCAAGTAAATTGAAGCTACTCACATAATAGTTTGGATCAACGGTGAGTTCAAGGGACTCACCCGATCCAATCTTTAATGTTTTCCATGAAGTAGTTGGCTCGAGTCTGACTTCTTTCCCATTCAAATTCACATCTACGGGGAGATTAAACCGCTCGACAGCATTCCCCCAGCGAAAGTTTAGTTGTCCATTTCTATAGGCGTATTCAAGAGTTGGAATTCGGATGTCTCTGAGATATTGATCAAAAACCGGATCTAAATTCAACCTAAGTTTTTCAATTATATAATCTTCTATTTGTTGGGTTGATACCGTTTGATGGTAGAATTCTTTATTTAATCCCCGCAATGTTTCCCGCCACAAAGAGTCGTTATCAGCAACCTGTCGAAGCGTGTGCAAAAGGTTGCCTCCTTTGTTGTACATATCGCCGGAACCTTCATGATGTACACCATAAACTCCAATCAGAGGACGATTATTTTGGATACCTAATCTCAGTCCTTGAACATATTCATTGGCTGCTTGCTCTCCATAGTGATAATCCAGATATAAACTTTCTGAATAGTTGGTAAAGCCTTCATGAATCCACAGATCGGCTACATCTGCATAGGTGATGCTATTGGCAAACCACTCGTGACCGGTTTCATGAATAATAATGAAATCAAACTTCAAGCCCCATCCCGAACCACTCAAATCTCTTCCTAAGTAACCGTTTTCATATCCATTACCATAAGTGACCGAGCTCTGATGCTCCATACCCAGATAAGGAGCTTCCACTAATTTGTAACCGTCTTCATAAAAAGGATACGGACCAAACCAGTACTCAAAAGCATCCATCATTGGCTTTACCTGCTTGAATTGTTCTTTAGCTTTCTCAAGGTTTTCACGAAGCACATAATAGTCCAGATCTAACGTACCCTTTTCACCCTCATACTTTTCGCTAAAGTAGACATAATCCCCAATATTAATATTGACCCCGTAGCTGTTAATCGGATTTGAAACGAACCAGTTCCAGGTCTTTGTGCCGTTTTCAAGTTCATCAACTCCCCTTAATCGGCCATTAGAAACATCCATTAATGAGTCCGGCGTGTTTACGCTGATGAGAAGACTGTCCACCTCGTCATAAGAATGATCTTTATTTGGCCACCAAATACTTGCACCTATTCCCTGGTTTGAAGTTGCAACAAAGGGATTTCCATTGCTATCCTGAGTCCAGGTAAAACCGCCATCCCACGGCGGTCGAACGGCTACCATTGGCTTTCCGGAAAAGTGAATTAGAATCTGATTTAAATCCCCTTCAACCTGCTTTTGATTCAGGGAAATAAAAAAAGCATTTCCCTCTCGTTTAAAATCTAATGACTCACCGGCCTGTATGATTTTTGAGATCTCCATAGGCTCCTGCAAATCAATCTGCATCACCTGATGTGGCTTTAGTACTTTGTACTGCACCAAATTAGAACCAGAAATAGAGCTATCGGCTATGTCCACCTTAACGTTCAAGTGATAGTACGTCAGATCCCACCATTCCCGCTCCGGGGTAATTGAACCCCGAAGAGTATCTTGATGAGTAAATTCGGTTTGAGGGGTAAAAATTTGGGCATTCAAATCAACCAGACCGTATAGTAAAATAGATAGAAGGAGTACTAAGTTTCGCAACATATTTAATTCTATCTCTGTTTTGATTGCATACTAGCAGACTAGATAGCTATCATTTTCCTTATAGTGAAAAAACGCCTTACCTACCAGACAACCGATCTATGATAATAATTGAAGTTGCAATGGCAGAAATGACCGGAGCTATTACTCCAACATAATCTCTAAAGGAAGGCTTTCTCTTCACTCTAATCGTCATCGTTTGATTATTCTGTAAGACAAAATTATTCATTCCCTCGGGAAAAGGTTCTTCAAAACGGTACTTAAACTCTTCTAATGTTTGCTTTTTATTACTCTCGTCATACTCTTGAATATTAATTTCCACCCTCATTTTTGACCAATCGAGGTTCGTTTGTCCATCTCTTAGCGTTTGTGGGCCAAAACTATAAGATAGTAGCAAAGGTATAGTTGTTCCTTTTGGAACCAAATACCTTCCGGAGCTACCTACATCGCCCCATACATTTACGGAATCAACTAACTGACCCGGTTCTGCAATTCTTATAATACGTTCCGCTAATCTAAACTGCTGCGAAACAGGTGTTTGTCTACTTTGAGCTTGTAATGATAGTGTGCCCGAAAAAAGGAATAGTACTACTGCGGTTCCTGTAATAAATTTCATATTCAGAATTGTTTTGGATGAAGCATCAAAAATAGGAAAAAAAACAATCGTTTCTAATGTTTTAACAGACAAATGATCATTACCCGTAATCTGTAAATCAATTAGCTCTCATTAAATGCTCTGCTTCCCTTCTTGAAAACCCCAGTTTTTCCAGATCCATTAAAACCTTACTAAGCTCAAATTCTACACGAATGTTTTTGTACTCATAATTCCCAAAATTAACAATTGCACAAGAGGCACGCTGATCTCCATCACGAGGTTGTCCAACACTGCCAGGATTTATAAAATATTTATGCTCTTTAGAAAACTCTTTAACCCCAATGGTTTCAGAGACTAAAGCTGACCTGTGTGTGTGTCCAATGAAACAACACTGTTGAGATAGTTTTTCGAGTATAGGTCGCATCTTAAATGCACTTTCCAAGTATTCCCAATGAGAAGGTTTATCCGGAGAAGCATGAGCTGCCATCCAATTACCCTCCTCTCCTTCAATGGTTAATGGCAACTTTGATAACCACTGCATTTGTTCTTCAGAAATTAGCGATTGAGTTTTCTCTATTAACTTTTTATTAGGATTTCTAAAATGCTTCAAAGAAAGCTTACCTGTTACACCGGCATCATGGTTTCCCAATACACAAAGCATTTCCCTTTCACGAATTAGATCAATACATGCACCCGGATTAGGCCCGTAACCGACGATATCACCTAAACAAATCCACTGATCTGGGTTCTCATTATCTAAGACTTTTATTACTTCCCTAAGCGCAGGGAGATTCCCATGTACATCTGAGATCAATGCAATTTTCTTCAATTATCTGATATACTAGATTATATTTTTAGCTAGTTAAACTTACTGTCGTAATGATATAAAATATTAGAACCGTAATTTTAAAGTTTTAGTAATTTATGATTTTCAACACATCAAAAAAGCTAATCATTTATTTATATTGAATTAACGCTAATATTTGTATACAAATTGAATCCTAAGAATGTAAGTTCTTTGTTAATTTATTTCTTTATCTTATGCAGTCAAGAATTAATCTAAAGATTTTATGAGTTCACCATCTAACGATCATCATTACCCATATAGCAACGGCAATAATGGGCATGCTACAAACGGTAATTTCGGCTCCTTTAATCAGGCAAATAATATTGCTGATGATGAAATAGACCTATTTAAACTTTTTGGCACACTTTTACGCCATAAATGGACCCTTCTTGCTTTCTTGTTTGTCTTTTCAGCTATTGCGGCCGTTTTATCACTCAATCAGATACCGATTTATAGCAGCAGTGGCACCATTTTTATAACAGAGAGTGACAATAGATATTCTTATTCAGGATCAGACCTTTCATCTTTATTGACTACTACTTACGGAATTGGTGCAGGAAGTACCATTGCTAACGAACTTCAAATTATCAAATCCAGAACCCTCAGTGAAGATTTAGCTGATAGCATCTTATCTAAAACTTTTACTCCCTCTGGAAAAAAATATCCTGTCTTGTGGAGAGCATATCCTGAAGATTCTACAACTACTGCCAGAGATACAATTGCCACACGAATCCGTGAGACTATAACTGCAGAGCGAATAGACCAGCAAACAGATATTGTAAGAATTGGTTTTGAAAGTCCTCTTCCAGAAGAAACAGCTTTTATTGCTAATCTAACGATGGACACTTATTCAAGACTCTCAACAGCTCAGAATCGCAGAATGGCTGGCGATGCCCTAGGGTTTTTACGCGGTGAAAGAAATAGTATCGAGCAACAGCTTGAAGAGACTGAGAATGAGCTTCGTGCTTTTATGGATGAGTCGAATTTATTAGCTGTAGATTCTCAAACCGAACAGCTTATTCAAAACATCTCAACTTTAGAAACCAAGAAGCAAGAAATTCAAGTTCAACTTGTTGCCACGAGTTCTGCTTTAGAAACATATGAAAATCAGCTTAATGAAATCAGACCAGGCTTAGCCGATCGAATTTCAGAAAGTCTCGGGCCCCAGCTTACTAATTACCAATTTGCATTGGCAGAACTAGAAACTGAAAGACTGCTTTTATTACAAAAAAATCCTGAGCTACAGAATAATCCTGATCATCCTGAAATCAAAAGAATTGATAATCAAATTGAACAAATACAAAGCCAAATTAAAAGGATTGCTAACCGTTTAGTTGATTCCAATTCTGCTTTGTCACTTAGTTTCTTGGGAAGTGAGAGTGGTGGCATTGCCGAGAAAATAATTCAACTAAATGAAAAAATTGTTGAATTACGTGTGCAAGAATCACAATTCAGGAACCAAGTTGAAGCACTTAATGAGCGAATGGCTGAATTCGATCTAAAGTTTGATGCTCTTCCAAAAGATATTATCAGTTTAGCTCGGTTAAAAAGAGATGTAAAGATTAATGAAGAATTATATTTACTAGTCTCCAATCAATTTGCCGAAATGAACCTATGGGAACGGACTCAATTTGGAATGGGTAGACCTCTTGATTACGCACAAGTCCCAAAAAACCCCATAAAACCTCAAAAGAGATTATGGGTTCTTATCGGGTTTTTGTTAGGTGGTATTTTGGGTGTTGGTTTCATTTTCATTAAAGAAGCCATTGATGACACTATTAAATCATCAGATTCTCTGAAAAAATACAAAGTGCCTTTTCTTGGAAATATCCCGGATTTTAAAATTATCGAATCTTTTGACCCCACTGAAAAGCAATATGTTCAGAATAAATCGATATCGAATCAGCTATTAACTTTCTTAGATCATATTTCTCCTATTTCTGAGGCGTACAGACGATTGAGAATTAATACAATCTATGCCAACCCAGATAAAGAGTATAAAGTTTTGATGGTAACCAGCTCAACTAAAGGAGAAGGAAAAAGTACCATCGCTGCTAACCTCGCTGTCACCTTTGCTGAAGCTGAAAAAAACGTCCTTATTATTGATCTTGATTTGCGACGACCAACTATGCATAAAATATTCGGGGAAAATAAAGAGCCTGGATTGGTTGAACTATTGTTTGACACGGAAGGCTTTGACACCATTATTAATGATACTATTGCACCCAACGTAGATCTAATCACAGTTGGGAAGAAAACACCAGAACCGGCAAGTGTTTTAGATAGCAAGAGACTGAAGAATATTATTGATACACTTAAAGACAAGTACGATCATATTATTCTTGATACAGCTCCCTATGGTATCATTTCTGACTCTGCTTCATTACTTAGGTTAACGGATGGCTTAATAGTCGTAAGTCGATTTGGAGTTACAACTCACAGAGAACTTGAATTCACGCTTGACGGTCTTAGACATCTAAATGCAGAAATTGTCGGTACTGTGCTTAATGCCTTTGATCCAAAACAAAGCAGTGATTACTACACCAACTACTATTATTACAAGCGCGCTTATAGCGACTATTACGAAGAAGATAAAGCTTAGACAAAAGTTCAATTCTTCCTTACCAGTAACATTTTTTTGGTCTAGAAAAAAGTTCTTCTATATAAAAAAGCAGCCTAAGTTAGGCTGCTTTTTTTGATTTAATTTATAATCTCTGAACTGAATTAGAGAAAGTGATTAATTAACTTATCATCTCAAGAATTTTCTCAACAGCTTCCTCAACTGAAAGTTCATCTGTATTGATTGTTAAGGCAGGATTATCCGAAGCTTCATAATCAGCATCATAACCTGTTAATCCGGTAATTTCACCTTCTTCAGCTTTCTTATATAACCCTTTAGGATCTCTTTCTTGTGCTGTTTTTGGATCACATTTAATATGAACTTCCTGAAACTCTCCATCCGGAAACAGTTCTTTGGCTTCTTCTCTGTCCTTCACGTATGGAGACACAAAAGTGCACAACACAATGTTTCCGTGCTCATAAAACAAACGAGCCACTTCACCTACTCTCCGGATATTTTCAGTTCTATCGGAAGCACTAAACCCTAAATCTCCATTCAGTCCGTGACGAACCTGATCGCCATCAAGAAGAACAGTTTGTTTGCCTTCTTCCCATAGCTTTCTTTCAACCTCTTTAGCTATTGTACTCTTTCCGGCACCGGAAATACCGGTAAACCAAAGCACTTTAGATTTATGGCCATTCCTTTTTTCGCGGACTTCACGTGGAATATTCCAAGGCTCCCAAACTACGTTTGGAGATTTCTTTCGGCCGGAGGATTTATCCAATAATGCCTCTGCATCTGCCTCATCAGAGGAGCCGGATTCTGTTGATCCCGCTCTTATCATTCCTGCACCTATCGTAACATTGCTTGCAGGATCGATAATGATAAAACTACCTGTTTTTTGATTGACCTGATATGGATCATAGAAAATAGGTTTACTTGTCTTCAGCTTAACCCGACCAATCTCATTCAGGCTCAAAGAATCAGCATCTTCACGACTTAAAGAGTCCACGTTCATTCTATAAATCAGGTCTTCAACAAACACCTGAACCGTACGGGTATTATGCTGGAGTATATACTGCTTGCCCAGCTCCAATTCCTTTTCGTTCATCCAGCAGACGTAGGCCTCAAACTCATTACTCACTGTAGGCACATTGTTCCTGCGAACAATCATATCCCCACGGCTAATATCTATCTCATCCTCAATAGTAAGTGTTACAGAGTCACCCGGATAAGCAATATCTAGATTCTCATCCATTGTAACGATCTCTTTTACTTTTGAAGTCAATCCAGACGGTAACGCTTTTATTTCATCACCGGGTCTAATGTGACCGGAGGCGATCCTTCCTGAAAATCCTCGGAAATTCTGATTAGGACGTATTACGTATTGAACTGGTAAACGAAAATCTACAATATTATCTGAAGCATCTACCTTAACGGTCTCTAAATGATGTAATAATGTAGACCCATTATACCATTCGGTATTTTTGCTCTTATCAACAACATTATCCCCCTTTAAGGCAGAAATAGGGATATAGGTTACGTCACTAACATTCAGTTTCTTAGCAAATGCTCTAAAATCACTGACAATCTCATCAAAAACTTTTTCATCATAATCTACTAAATCCATCTTGTTCACCGCCACTACTAAATGTGGAATTCGAAGAAGCGAAGATATAAATGCGTGTCGGCGTGATTGAGTTAAAAGTCCCTTCGAAGCATCTACCAATATAATAGCTAAATCTGCAGTAGAAGCGCCGGTTACCATGTTTCGTGTATACTGTGTGTGCCCGGGAGTATCCGCAATAATGAACTTACGTTTTGGAGTCGCGAAATATCTATAAGCTACATCTATAGTAATCTTTTGCTCACGTTCTGCTTTCAGGCCATCAGTCAGCAGAGCAAGGTTTACATTTTCTTCCCCACTGCTTTTACTCGATTTCTCGATGGCTTCCATTTGATCTTCGAAAATGGACTTTGAATCATAGAAAAGCCTCCCGATTAACGTACTCTTACCATCATCCACACTCCCGGCTGTAGTAAACCGGAGCATGTCCATATCAAGGTATTTATTATCTGTAGTTGGATTGTTTGTATCGCCGTTGTTTGAACTCATTTCTCGTCTTTAAAGTATTTTATATTCTTGTTGATGGTGTGAAGTGTTCGGTCTATTTAGAAGTACCCTTGTCTTTTTCGGTCTTCCATAGCCGTCTCACTTCGCTTGTCATCATGGCGATTACCCCGTTCTGTTTGCCGTGCTGAAGCAACTTCCTGAATAATTTCCTCCATATTTGAGGCATCAGAAAGTACAGCGCCTGTACATGTTGCATCACCAATAGTTCTAAAACGGACTGTTTTGGTTTCAAGCTCTTCTTCATCCATCCGGTTCACAAAATCTGTGTCTGCCAACCAAACTCCCCGTCGGTTAAACACCTGTCGCTCGTGTGAGAAATAAAGCTCCGGAATATCAATTTCTTCTTGAGCAATGTATTGCCAAACATCCATTTCAGTCCAATTACTTATAGGAAATACACGGAAGTTTTCTCCCGGATTTTTTCTGCCGTTGAACATATTCCAAAGCTCAGGGCGCTGATTCTTTGGATCCCACTGGCCAAATACATCCCGGTGAGAAAAGAATCGCTCCTTAGCACGGGCTTTTTCTTCATCCCGGCGGCCACCTCCTAATGCTGCATCAACCTGATGTTCTTTTAGGGTATCTAATAGAGTTGTGGTTTGAAGGGCGTTACGACTAGCGTCAGGACCTGTCTCTTCTTCCACACGCCCGGCATCAATAGACTCCTGAACACTGCCTACAATTAATTCGACTCCGTATTTCTCAACCAACTTATCACGGAATTCGATAGTCTCTTTGAAATTATGCCCCGTATCAATGTGCATTAAAGGAAACGGCACTTTACCTGGATAGAAGGCTTTCAATGCTAAATGGAACATTACGATTGAGTCTTTTCCTCCTGAAAAAAGAAGAACAGGTCGCTCAAACTGAGCAGCCACCTCCCTCATTATGTAAATTCCTTCGTCTTCTAGTTCTTTAAGATGTGAATGCGTTCTTTTTTCACTCATTAGGCTGATGTCAATATTTATAATTTTATAAAATTTCAGAGCCCTATAGGCTCTCTAAATCTGTTTTTGTATTAACCCCTAACAGAAAATAAGGATTTTTTAAGGACTTTTTGTTGTAAACTAAAGGAGAGAACTTTTCGCCCTCACTAGAAGAATACCGATATATAGCATCGGCTGCGCCGGTATCCCATTCCATGGTTGGTCCTAAGCGTGGGTATAAATCTGCTTTACCTTCTGCTACCAAGCAAAACTTGATAGAACTTCCAGACGGAACTTCCTCGCTAACCTCTATTCCAAGTTTAGCCAATTTCTTCGCGGTTTGATCATCACCATGGGATCGGCTCACCACTATCCGAGCTTTGCCGGGAGCTTCAAATACAGGACTGTTTAGTCTCACTGCTTCTTTTCCAGCCTCTTTCTTAAATGCCCCGATACTTTCTTCTGCATAATACATAACATCAAAAGCGGGAACATAAACAACACCCATGACCGGCTTTTGGTTTTCTATTAAAGCGATGTTTACGGTAAACTCCCCATTCTTTTTGATGAACTCTTTGGTGCCATCCAGCGGATCAACTAACCAAAATTTAGTCCATTCTTTTCGCTCCTCGTAGCTTGGAAGTCCGGATTCTTCAGAAATGATGGGAGTTCCCGGATCTATTTCTTTGAGTGCGTCTACGATTATATGATGAGCTGCGAGATCCGCTTTTGTTAGTGGAGAGTCATCTTCTTTAGTAATTACCTCTACATCCGTCTCGTAAAATTCTAATATCTTTTTTCCCGCTTTCTCTGCTGTCTTAATGACTTGATTAAGCATTAACCTGAATTATTTTAAAAGTTCCATATATGAGGAATTAAAGATACGGCAACTATAGCTATGATCAAATTCAATGGAAGCCCTATTCTGGTAAAATCAGTGAATTTATATCCCCCAGGACCATAAACCATGAGATTTGTCTGATATCCAATCGGGGTTGAAAAACTTGAAGAGGCTGCTATAATCATTACCATTGCAAAAGGCATAAAGCTTACTCCCAATGAATTTGCTAAAGATAAAGCTATTGGGAATAGAAGTACTGCTGCCGCATTATTTGTAATCATCTCGGTAAGAATCCAAGTCGCTAAGTACGTAAATAATAGAGCTAATGTAGGATTGCCACCAGCGAACGAAAACAAGCTTGATGCTAAATACTCTGCTACTCCTGTATAATCCAGCGCACTTCCTAAACCTAATGCTGAAGCAATAGCAATTAAAACGCGCCAGTCTACACTTTCTAAAGCAGTCGTGTACCTAAAACATTTAGTAATTAATAACAATCCACCAGCAACAATAGCAGCTTGAAGCATACTTAGTACACCTGTAGCTGCCAACAATACCATTGCTACCAAAGACAATCCTGCGATCCATGCTTTTTCATAGGTTACCGGTGAAGAGTCTTCAATTGAACTCACTAAATAAAAATCACTTGAGTTCCGATATTTTTGAACAAAATTAGGGAGCGCTTCAAGTAAAAGAACATCACCGCTTTTCAGTGTTATGTCCCCAACTTTTTCATTGATCCTTTCTCCACTTCTGGAAACTGCCAACACAACTGCTTCATACCGGTCTCGAAAATTACCGTCTTTTATTGTTCTACCCATCAGTGGATTGGATCGAGAAACTACAGCCTCAATCATTTGCCGTTCATTACGTGGTGCATTAAGCTTGAAAACCTGAGTTGTGGCAGGTTTCAGGCCGCTTATCTGTTGCAAATCTATAATGGAATCAACAATTCCGGTAAAAATTAAGCGATCTTCTCCCCTGAGTTTTTCATAAGGACCGGGTGCCGGAATAGCTCGCCCATTTCGCTGAATTTCAATTAGAAACAAACCCGGTAAGTTTCTCAAACCTGCATCTTCAATCGTTTGGCCTGATAAATTAGTGCCATCCTGAACAATCATCTCAATGGTATATTCTCTTGGATCCTTAAATGTATCCATACTTGAACCCCGGACCGGCAATAGTTTGTCACCAAATAAAAGCAGATATATAAAGCCAATTATTGCACATGGAATTCCAATTAAGGCAGGTTCGAAAATTCCTATGGACTGGGTTGATGCTTCATCAATTAACAATCCGTTGATAATCAGGTTTGTGCTTGTACCAATGAGCGTACAGGTTCCACCAAGGATAGCAGCGTAGCTAAGCGGTATTAATATTTTCGAGACCGGTATTTGTGAAATTCTGCTCCAACGCTCTAATGCAGGAATAAATGAAGCAACAATTGGTGTGTTATTTAGAAAAGCACTCATAATCATCACAGGACTCATAATTCGTAACTGCGCTGCTTTTACCGTTCGCGCATTCCCCATTACTTTTTGGACAATGAACTGAATGGCACCGGTTTCTTTTAGTCCTGCTGCTACAATATAGAGAGCCCCAACGGTTAGCATACCTTCATTTGAGAATCCGGAAAGTGCTTGATCGGCAGGTATAATTCCTGCTATAAAAATGAAGGCAAGTCCCCCAAAAAGAACTATATCTATTGAAATAGAAGTGGAAACCAATAAGATCAAACAACACAGAATTATTCCCAGTACAACAAACCCTTCAATACTCATAAACTGTAGATTTAAATTTTAACTAATATAATGGGTGCTGTACTCACATAAAATGATAGCCTGTCAAAACTGAAGCCTTATCTGTAAGCCAATCGAATTTCTTACATTCCCATCCACTTCACTCAAACCGCTTCCTATCTTCCGGGTGTTTTCAAAGATAGTGATTCCATACTTAAACCAAACATCAAGAAATTCAGTAGCTTCGTATTTTATGGCTATATAAGCCCGCTGACCCTGATCATATAATACCGTATTCGATAATACGTAGAGCAAATCACTTTCAAATTGATAGACTCTTGTAGTGAAACTGTCCGTATCAAAAAGGGAAACTCTGCCATCAATTCGTAGTTTATTAATAGGCTGAATTCTTATATCCTGATAAATCAAAAACCCGGATTCCCAGCCTGCTCCCGCCTCTTTATTACGAACGAACTCAACTCTTGAGCGCAAGCGAACGCTTGAACTTACCCAGTACTCAAAGTTAGTGCGGATACTTGCCCTCTTTTCTTTCCCTAAAAAAAGCTCTTCAGAACCCCTCTGATTTATTTGAACATACTCTTCATCCTGAATTTCATTTCTTACCAACACATAGACATTTAAGCGTGAATTGAAAAACACTTCAGCCAACCCTAGCATATCAAACCCTGAAGTCGCTTGTGTGGCTCCAAATCGAGGGGAAGCAAAGTAGTACTGGTCAAAATATCCACTTAGCGTTACTTTTTGAGTAAGATTATGTCGTAATCCCACATAAAAACCTTCTTCATTTTGCGGGGCTGATGAACGCTCTCCAAATCCGCTGGACATGAAAGACTGAAAATCACGCTGATAATTTCTATACGATATTGCCAAATCGGTATTATCTGCCAGTGGAGTTTCGACACCGGCAACACCTCCGAAGCCTCCGTTTTGGCTCCGAGCCATTTCACCAAACACAAAAGCATTACCCAACAGACCCCTATAATCTATTCCCAACACCGAATTCTCCGATCCTTCGAAATCATAAAGATTACTCAGTGATGTGCCCTGAGCAATATAACTACTGAAAGAATTATAGTACCCACTGGCACCGATCAGGCCTATGGGTGTATCTACCCTCGCCCGACCTCCTACAACCATTTGATCAATATTATTTTTTCTTTGTTGCTCATTTATAGTGCGGTGAAATCCACTTGAGGTTGGAAATCGGGTAGTATCTCCACTAATTATTGAAGCCGTTCTGGGGCGATTTGAATAAAAAGCTGTGACTTCAACGGTCTCTCCATAGGTTGCTGCAACACCTCGAAAAAAATCAGTTTCCTGAGCAGATGAGTAAGGCTTTATCCCGCGCTCATTTTTACTGATGGTGCCGGTAACTTCCCGACCTTTACCGAATGCACCACCCGTCCATAGCACTAAACCCTGACCAAAGCTCAAACTGTAATCACCAACCACAAAGTCTTTTAGCTTTCCATTATTGGTGAGTGCTAAATGGCCGGAATTATAGTCAAAACCCGAAATACCTTGCAGTGTTTCTCCGGGATCTTTTTCCTGAGTCAGGTTAACAGACATGTGATTTGTTGTCATGCGAAATCGCTGATAATACTTTGCCGGACTCCCCAGATATCCCCCTGCTGAATCGGGCTCCTCAAACCCCTCTCTTGTTTGCAGATTCTGTTGATATCGAGAAAATACCTCAAACTTTCGGTTGGCGAGCCAATATTCAGGTCTCATATACATTTCCCGAAATTGATCTTGTGTGCCACCAATAGAAACATAGGGCGACATTCGCTGGTAAGTTGCATCGCCGATTCCCCGAACATCCAGCAGCTCATCTCTGCTTTCAAAAGGCTTGTTCTTTCGGAAATCTATAATGGCTCGTGCAATTTTTAGGTTTATTCCAGGAACCTGCAGCAATTCATCGAGTCCACCGCTGTTGATGTTTACCGGATTTGAGGCAAGGTCTTCCAAAAATTGAGTCAGTTGCTCTCCATCCAACCCGGATTCTTCTGAATCTAATTCTTCGAAAGCCTTTTCAAGCTGCTCTTCTACGCTCGAAGCGGTTGTATCCTGACCATATAGTTGTGAAGCTGAAATTGCCATCACCCCCAAAAAGCTAACTATCGATATGCAAACGACTTTAAATTTCATTAGAAAAAGAGCATGAAATCCAGCCCCGGACTCAGGCCTAATTCCTGATGTTGCTGAACAGCAAAATTGATATCCCAGCTATTATTGCCATACCCAAAACCAAGCGAGTAGGTCAGCGGTTCAGTTGAAAGACCAACCCGGCCTTTTAGATTCTCAATAATTTTGACTTCTAAGCCACCCCGATATGAAACAGGGAAATTTACGTCTTTAACAACATCAAAGGCGAGCAGTGCCAGCTCATTTAATCCATAAGAAAATCCAATTGCAACTTCTCTGGGCAGGTCTTCCCTTATCCCCTGATAACCAGGTTGGTTTAGATTGGTTGATTTCGCTCCTACCCATAGGCTTTCCGTGATTTCAGCAGCAATACCAATATCTACCCCAATGGCACCTCCGGCTCCGTAATCCTCCCCAAAAGAAATGTGGCTGTAATTTAAAGCGACACCAAAATGAAGCAAGCGCCATTCATTTTTATAACCTAACCGAGCACGGGTTTCACTAAATAGCTTGTCGCCATATCGGTGAAATCCCAAAGAAGTAACTCCAAATTTTGTAGGAATTGTACTGATTGCTGACATATCGGTTAACTCCGCAAACCCATAATTTCGGATGCCATAAAATCCTACGGCAATTTGTTCGTTGTTAGCCAAGGCAGGGTTTGAAAACAAGGACCAGTCATAACCGGGAAGTGCTGTAGTGGCTTGTCCCATCCCCAAGCCTTTTGCCCCCATGTTAAGTTGGCCATATGTCGGCAGGGTGAGCAATCCCAAAATTAAACTCAAAGAAATTTTATATAGAAGGCGTTGTATTCGTATCATTAGGGCGCTATTATAATCAACAATATGATCTATCCAAGAACCATTTTTAAAGTAATAAAGCAGATCCTTTTTTGTGGGATTCTTTTTTTGACGCTCACGACTCAAGCTTTTGCTCAGGAATTTGAATGTGTTGTCGAAATAAATACTGATCAGCTTGAAGGATCTTCTTTCGAATATCTTAAAAATTTAAAACCCACTCTCGAAAACTATATCAATGACTATGAGTGGACAGAAGAAGATTTTGAAGAGCAGGAGCGTATTAACTGCCAGATTCAGATTTTAATGACCAGCAGTACCTCTGATTTCACTTTTTCTGCTGAAGTAGTGTTTCAGGTTGAACGCCCGATCTTTAACTCCACGGCGCGAACTACTACTGTTTTGTTAAGTGATAATGCCTGGCAGTTCAATTATCCTGAAGGCAAACCATTGATTCATGACGAACTTCAATTTGAAGCGATCACCGGATTCATAGATTACTATTGCTATATGATGCTGGGTTATGACTTTGACACCTTTGCCGATCTGGGAGGTGAAGAATACTTTTTGAAGGCTCAAAACATAGTAAACCTCGCACAATCTACCGCTGTAATCGGCTGGACCCGAAGCACCAATAACCGCAGAAATAAAAATACCTTGATAACTGATTTAGTTTCCACAAACTATCAGCCTTTGCGAAGTGCTTATTATAGATATCACAGACTCGGGTTAGATCAATTTGTAGATCAACCCAAAAAAGCACGACAAGAAATTTTAACGGCTTTGAAATCAATTCAAGAAGTTAAACGAAGATCTACCAGCAATTACTTGTTCGATATTTTCTTTGATACAAAATCACGGGAAATTGCTGCAATATTTGATGAAGCTGAAACTGACATCAGGCTTGAGGCATATGACGTACTCCAACAAACTGATCAGGGTCATTTATCTGAATATGAAAGCTTACAGAACTAAAACATTTATCTGCTGGTTTTGTATATTAGGCGCCCAAAAAAGCGGTTCCATAACTTAATTTTAGAAGACTAAAAATTTAGCGAATGAAATTTTACGTATGTATTAAAATGGTGCCAGATGTAAACGCACCTTTGCAAATTAAAGACGGACAATTAATTCAGGATGCTGACCGAATGATCCTTAACGCTTACGACGCCTCTGCGGTTGAGGAAGCATTGGTTCTTAAGGAAGCTCACGGTGGCGAAGTTGAAGTTGTTTGTATCGGTTCAGCTAAAGCAGCAGAAACCATTCGTAAGGCATTGGCAATGGGGGCTGATAAGGCGACGCACATTCAAACCTCAGGAGATGAAAGGTATGATTCCGGAACCTACGCACGAATCCTGGCCAAATTTTTCGAGGATAAAGAGTACGATATTATTTCTCTTGGAAAACAATCTCAGGATACGGATTCAGGATTAACAGGAAGCATGGTTGCTGAATTACTTGACCTCCCTTACACAACAAATGCAGTTGGCTTGAATGCAGAAGATGGAAAACTGATTGTTAAGCGTCAGGGTGATTCCGGACAGGAAATGATTGAGCTCTCAACACCATGCGCAGTCACCTGTTCTAATGATATGAATGAACCCCGTATTCCAAATCTAAAAGGAATTATGGCTTCCAAACGTAAACCTGTTGAGCAAATTGAACTTTCCTCTATGGGTTTAGATGACGACGCCTTATCCCCCAACACCAACGTTTTGGGATATGAGGAGAAGCCTGACCGACAAGCCGGTAAAAAGTATGAAGGCGAACCTGATGAAATAGCCCGCGAAGTTGCACAACTTCTCGATACTGAAGCCAACGTTATTTAAATAGAAATTAGAAATTATGGATTATGAATTTTGAATGGTCGATCATTCAAAATTTAAAATTCATAATCCAAAATTATGACCGAAAGGAACTATTCATGAGCACTATTTTAACTCACATCGCAATTTCAGACGGAAAAATAAAACGATCGTCTTTAGAAGTTTTATCTCATTGCAAAGCGTTAGCTGAATCAGGTGGACATTCTGTGGAAGCTGTTATCATTGACGAAAAAGCATCTTCATATGTTGAAGATGTTCAGAAATATGGGGCTTCTAAAATTTATGTCGTTCAAGATCCTATTTTCAAAAACCACATGAATACGCCATTGCTGAAAGCTTTTGCTAATGTAATGGAGGCAGCGAATCCTTTTGTTGTAGCATTTGCATCTACTGAAGGTACTAAAGATATACTGGGTGCTTTGGCCGCAAATCAAAATGCAGCCGTATTACCGGATGTATCAGAATTTGAACTTACTGACGGCGGAATCAAAGCTAAACGGCCTGTAATGGCAGCTAAAATCATTGCCCAAAATGAAGCTAAGGGTGAAAGAGTATTAGTTTCCGTCCGTTCAGGTTCTTATGATCTGGCTGAGAATCCCACGGAAGCTGAAGTCGTGAACATTGACTTCAGCATGGATGAGTCTGAACTCAAATCCACTCTTAAAGAAATTATCTCTGCATCCGGTGACACCATAGATCTTAATGAAGCAGAGTCTATTGTTGCGGCCGGACGTGGAGTTAAAGATGAAGAAGGTCAAAATCTGATCTCAGAATTAGCATCCACACTAAATGCAGGTATTGGTGCTTCAAGAGCATTAACGGAAGCCGGTGTTTACGATCCAAGTTTGCAAATTGGTCAAACAGGTAAAGTCGTTTCTCCTCAACTATATATCGCAGTTGGAATCTCAGGAGCTATTCAGCATGTGGCCGGTATGGCAAACTCTAAAGTGATTGTAGCCATCAACAAAGATCCGGACGCACCTATTTTCGAAATCGCTGATTATGGAATTGTGGGAGACTTATATAAAGTCCTTCCTCCTTTCATCGAAGAAATCAAAAAAATTAAGAGTTAATTTTAAATGCTAAATGTTGAATTATGAATTGGCTCTGATTTGAGATCCAACTTAATTCAGCATTTAAAATTCAACATTCAAAATTCCACTATGGACGAAAAGTTTGATTGTATAGTAATTGGAGGAGGTGTTGCCGGATTAGCGGCTGCAATGACACTCGCTCGTAACAACATGAAATTCCTTCTGATTGAACGCGGAGAATTTGCCGGTTCCAAGAATGTCTCTGGTGGTGTTTTATGGGGAAGTGACCTTGCTAAACTCGTTCCAAATTATTGGGAAGAAGAAGATGCCGGCTGGGAGCGATTTATTAATCACCGCCGGCTAACCTTTATGGACGAACAATCGACTTTTTCTCTGGATTTTAAATCCTCACATTTTAACAAGCCCCCTTATTCCGGAGTCGTAGTATTACGCGCAAAATTTGACAACTGGCTTTCCGGTAAAGTTCAGGAAGCAATCGATGCTTCAGATTATGCTATGGATTCCTTCATTGCAACCAATATTAAGGTTGATGAAGTACTGATGGAAAACGACAAAGCCGTTGGTATCAAAACCGGGGAAGATGAATTTCATGCCGACTCAGTAATTATTGCTGAAGGTGTAAACAACCTTCTGACCCGGCAGGTTGGCCTTCAGGATAAATATGTCCCGGCCGATCATATGCTAACCGGAATCAAAGAAATTATTCGGTTTGATCAGGATGTTTTGGAACAAAAATTTCAGCTTAACGGACTCAGCGGAATGAGCAATGAGTTTGTGGGCTGGGCTACCGATGGCGTTGAAGGCGGTGGATTTCTATACACCAATAAGGATACGATTTCTCTTGGGCTTGTACTTGGCATTAAAGACATGCGCGATAAGCAGAAAAGTCCTCATGATATTTTAAATCATTTCAAATCACATCCTACCATCGCGGACATCGTCAAAGATGGGGAAATTGTTGAGTATTCGGCTCATGTAGTATCTTCTGGTGATAAGCGTGCTATGCCCAAAGAGCTTTATAAAGATGGTATTCTGCTAGCCGGTGAGTCTGCTAATTTATTGATGAATGCAGGAAAAGCTATTCAAGGCATGGACTACGCTATGCGCTCCGGCATTTTAGCAGCTGAGACTATTGTGAAAGCTAAAGAAAAAGAAGACTTCACTTCTGCTACTTTAAAAGAGTACCGAACTGTGATGGATGAAAGTTATGTCATGAAGGACATTAATGGATTTCAGGATGCTGTTCATCTGTTACACACAGAAACCATGCAACAAAAAGTGCCGAATTTGGTTTGTGATTTTGGGCGTCAATTCTTCACCATTAAAAGTGAACCGACTGCAAAATCCAAGGACATGCTACTTGGTGCAGTGAAACGACATTCATCCCTATGGGAATTAGCGAAATTAGGATTTAAAGCAGGAAAATCATTATAGCTGTCAGCTATCAGGCTAAAGCTTTCAGTTTTGGATAGTCATTCCCGCGAAGGCGGGAATCTAATTGCTTAGTTAAACTTACTAAGTTAAAACGGGCAATTAGATCTCAGGCATTCGCCGTGAGATGACCAAGACAAGACAACTGAAAGCTGAGAGCTGACGGCTGATCGCCCAAAAATTCAGACACCATGAAAAACCTAAAACTTACAGAACGCCTCGGATTAGTTAGTTACCGAAACCAATCCAAATCAGAGATCAAACCTCATATTATAGTAGATACGGATATCTGTAACTCTACTTGTCCACATAAATGTACAACCTGGGTTTGTCCGGCTAACTGTTATACTATGGATGAAAATGATCAGGTACACTTTCAGGTGGAAGACTGCATTGAGTGCGGAACGTGTATGTTTGCCTGTGATCAAGGCGCCGTGGATTGGAATTATCCGGACCCTGAAATTGGCCGTGGTGTAACCTGGAATTTCGGTTAGACTTTTCTTGAGCTGACCCTTTAGACCTATTTTTAAAAAAGAACAAACCTTACTCCAATTTATATAGAACAAATCAGGGTGTTTTTTTCTATGTTAAAAGCATTTTTAAAAAAAATAACACCCTAAATGATTGTTTATATTATAAGTGATCATCTTTATTAAAAGTCACTCGAAGCAGGAACATTCTCAGTCTACACTTGTTTACCTTAGTGAATCCAAACAAACAGATTTATTTAATGCAGTACTTAATAGAAAAATTTAGATTTTTATCAATACTTACGATACTGATTACCTCATTTGCATTTACATCGTGCAACTCCAATAATGGACCAGGCACCGGTACTATGCAAGTTTCACTAACCGATGCTCCAGCAGCATATGATGAGGTAAATATTGAAATTATTCAGGTTTTAGTTAATCAAAACTCAGACGCTGAAGAACCTGATGAAGATGCGGAAGACGGCGATGATAATGAAGAAAACGGCTGGTATTCTATAATGGATGATTCCATGACCGTTAATCTTTTAGATTATCAAAACGGTGCTACGCTTAACCTCGGCGAGACTGAGTTAGAAGCTGGCAGATATAACCAAATTCGCCTAATGCTTGGCGACGATAACACAGTAGTTATTGATGGCGAAACATACGCCCTTGTGACTCCAAGCGCACAACAGTCCGGTTATAAGCTGAATGTACAAGCAGAAGTAGAAGAAGGTCAGGTATATGATCTTGTTATTGACTTTGATGCTTCTCAATCTATTACACGTACCGGAAATGACCGATATATTCTAAAACCTGTTCTTAGAACCGTTAATTTACAAGAACAAGCAAGTATTTCAGGTAGAGTTCTTCCACTAGAAGCTGAGCCGTGGGTATACGCCATAGTAGGTGAAGACACTGTTGGTACACTACCAAATGAAGATGGTGACTTTACCCTAATTGGTCTTGATGACAATACATATGACGTTTTATTCCAACCAACTAATGAATCTTATGCAGACTCATTGGTAGAAGGAATAGAACTAGAAGATGGTCAACAGTTCGAATTTGAATCAACGATTGAACTGAAAGAGTCAAGTCTGCTTAAATAGAGACTAACGAAATAAATTATTCAAGCCTGCTTCGAGAGAAGCGGGCTTTTTTTATGGCATAATAAAAACTACCTTTTTTGCGGCGTTTTTCTCTGATTCATCATTAATAAAATACATGAACCCAACGGAATTTTACGAGAGCCTGAATATTGTTCCTTCTTTCCGAGAAGTATCAAACCATACTTATTATACCCCACTTCCGGATGACTGGTATTTAGCTTTAGCCGATATCCGGAGCTCAACAGATGCCATTCGAATGGGTAAATATAAAGAAGTAAATATGGCCGGGGCTTCCATCATAGCAGCTCTCAATAATTTCTATGGGAAAGAAAACTTACTGCCTTATTTGTTTGGGGGTGATGGCTCCTTCATCGCACTGCCCAATAAAAACATCGACAAGATTAAAGGCATACTCGCATTCTGTAAAAAGGCTGTTAAAAATGCTTATGATTTAGAAATGGCTATTGGCTTAGTATCTATAAAAGAACTGCGCGAAAGAGGTCATGAGGTTAGCGTAGCGCGATTACAATTATCCGAGTTTTTAGACCAAACCATATTTTGGGGAAGTGGAGTCACTTTTGCTGAAACCCTCATAAAAGAAGAGGATCGCCTAAAAGATGTTAAACCAATAGAAGCTGATTTTTCCGGATTAGAATGCCGATGGAGTCAGGTTCCAAGTAACAAAGATGAAGTAGCAGCTTATATAATTCAGGCTTTTGGTGAGAACGAAAGCGAGACTGTTGATATTTATGAAGCCTGTTTTAAAAAGATTGAAGAAATCTATGGCACTGAAGATGATTTCCATCCCATCCGGGAAAATGAATTGCAGATGACCACGAATCCATTATCACTCGGGGTTGAATGGAAATTAAGAACACAACCTCCCACCCTTTTGAAAAAGCTGAAACACATTGGCATGATGATTTTCCAGCTTGTGACGGGGCTTTACCTGATGAAATTTAAAAAGAAAACATCCGCAACAGACTGGGGTGATTATAAACCGGATTTGGTACGCCATGCAGACTACAAAAAATTTGGTGATGGCCTCCGCTTCGTTGCCTCAGGAACCATTCAGCAACGCATGGAACTGACCAAATTTCTGGAAGATCATTTTCAGAAAAAGAAATTAGCTTACGGAGTACATTCCTCATTCGCAGCAATGGTAACCTGCTATGTTAAAAGCTACCAGAAAGATCACATCCACTTTGTAGATGGAACTGATGGCGGTTATGCTAAGGCCTCTCAGGAACTCAAAAATCGAAGAGCCGAACTCCAAAAATAAATAGCCCTCACGTTTAAACCGGAGTGCCCAATTTCTCTCTTACTGCCGGTGCCACTTCTTTGGCAAACAATTCAATAGAACGTAAAAGCTTTTCATGAGGAACACTCCCAACACTCATCTGGATTAAAAACCGGTCATGACCAAATATCTCATGCTGATATATGATCTTATCGATAATATCCTGTGGACTCCCAACTACGTTCGCTCCTTTTAAAGTAATTGAAGCATCAAACTGCTCGCGACTCATTGGTGGCCATCCTCTTTCCTTCCCGATTTTATCCATCGTGGTCTTAAAAGCCGGAAATGCAATATCAGCTGCTTCCTGAGTCGTTTCTGCTATAAAGCCGTGAGAATTAATGCTCAATGCAGGTTTGGGTTGATTGTGTTCTTGAGCAGCTCTTCGATGTAAATCTGCCATTTGCTTGAATTGCGCCGGTTGTCCGCCAATAATTGCTATAGCCATAGGCATTCCCATTGCCCCTGCTTCATAGGCTGATTTAGAGGTTCCGCCAACCGCTCTCCATACCGGTATTTTCTCCTGATAAGGTCTTGGGTAAACTCCCCTGTTGTCAATGGACGGGCGGTGTTTTCCTTGCCAGCTGATCTCTTCTTCTTCCCTGATTTCCATTAATAGCTGAAGCTTTTCAGAGAACAGCTCTCCATAGTTTTGAAGATCGTAACCAAAGAGTGGAAATGACTCGATAAAAGATCCTCGACCCACCATAATTTCAGCCCGCCCCTTAGAAAGCAAATCAAGGGTAGAATATTGTTGATATACCCGAACCGGATCTTCCGAGCCAAGCACTGTAACAGCGCTGCTTAATCTAATGTTTTTGGTGCGTGCGGCAGCAGCAGCTAATAATGTTGACGGCGAAGATGAAACATACTCTTCCCTATGATGCTCTCCGATAGCATAAACATCCAAGCCTAGTTCATCAGCAAGCTCAATTTCTTCCATCAGGTTTTCAAGTCGATCTGCAGGATGTAGAGTTTTTCCGGTCTCAGCATCCGGAGTGTTTTCGACAAAGGTATATATTCCAAATTCCATAATATCAGGAGTATTTTAAGCTTAATTGTTTAATGTTAAACTAACGATATTCCAGCAATAAATTATGCTCTGTAATATTGATTTCATTGATCAACTTGATTTAACATAGTAAGGCTATGGTCACCATAAAAACTAAACGTGTATATGAAGAAGCCAGTCCTGAGGATGGATATCGTATTCTCACCGAACGACTTTGGCCCCGGGGAGTTTCCAAAGAACGGGCAAAACTAGACCGGTGGATGAAAGGGATTGTTCCCAGCCATGATTTGAGGAAATGGTTTAATCATGATCCTGACAAATGGGATGAATTAAAAGATCGCTATCGGAAGGAGCTATATGGGTCTGAAGACATTCAAAAGCTTATCAAGCTGGCAGAACAAAAAGATACAATCACCTTTATATATGCCTCAAAAGATGAAGAACATAACAGTACCGTTGTTCTTAAGGAGTTTATAGGACAACTTCTCTCCTAATAGAAGGCATATCCTTGGGATGGTGTTCTTGCTCTACGATTTTTCCCAATTTGAGCCAGAAGAAGAGAACTGCGATAACCGGGAAAATAGCGACTATAGCCAATATTTTGTAAACCCAGGCGCCGAAGAGAATAACCGGAAAAATACTAGTAGGCAATATAAGGCTACCTATTAGCATCGTTATTGAAGCCAAAACTCCATAAAAATATTTTTTCTTCATGGATACCATCTGGAAGAGAAACCAAATTATTCCGGTAGATAAAGCCCCAAGTAATGTAGTGTGCAGATATAAAATTCTAAAACCATGATCGGACAACCACATTCCAATTGGGGTTACAGATGCCGTTATTTGCATAAGGGATTTCAACACAAGAAAAACAATAGGCCATATCCACAAAGAAATATGATTCCGGTGGGTGCGAATTATAGAATAAGCAAACAGTAGAACTCCTTCTGCGATTAAAATTCCTCCTGTCCGGGCAGCAACAGATAAATCAAAATTGATGAGCCCCTCAGAAAACCCATAAGGGAAAGTAAATGGTGCTCCAATCGCTACTAATACAACTAAAGCCGTTGGGGGAACCACAAAATCGTCGTCTTTCATAGCTAATGCTTTGCTAATCAAACCCATCAACACCAGAATAACCCAACCCTCAACAAAAGTGGCTAAGAAGAAATGCGTTAAAGCCTTTGGTAATAGTGGCCCGCCGATATCAAAAATTTGCGTCCCTCCAACCGACCAAGCTCCCAAAGAACTTATAAATAACATAACCAGCGCAGCCTCATAAAAAATATTAGCCTGAAAGTTTTTCTTTTTGACTTTAGTAATCACGTACCCTGCCATAAATCCATACCAACCCAACATCACCATTCCGGAAAAAATAACTGCCAGTGGTAAGGAAGTTGAGCTTATCGTAACTGGCTGATACCCAAATAAGAGAAAAACCGGAAATGAGAGTATTCCGAAAATTAACATCCACCAAAGCGCATTCTTCATCAGGCGTGCTCCAAGCGCTGCATGATAGCCGGATATAATATCAAGTTTGATAAAGTATAAAGGAAGTAGAGAAGCCCATCCAAAAAACATAAGATGAGAATGAGCATGGCGAATATTTTCCAGATTCAGCAACTCAGGCAACGGGAACACAAAACCCATCCTGAAAACAAAACCTGTCAACCCGGCCAGTACGAAACTAAACAAGGCCCATTGCCAGATTCCTGAATTTTTAGCTAAAGTTGTCATCAGACATTCTGTTGATTTATAATCACCCTTAAAGAATACTGTACTTTCATTAAGGTTGAATGAAGATTGGTGTTTATATGAAATTTATACTGTTTGAGAAAACAACTTTTTCTCGGGTTTACTTCGCTGAAGCATACGGTCAAAAGCCATGCAAACATTCCGAACAAAGGGAATTCCCTCTTCCGTTAAGGTAATTCTTCTGCCTACAATTTCTACCAGACCATCTTCTTCCAGCTCTTGTAGGTTTTCCCTGATTTCCTCAAATAGATACTGATCTCCCAAATACTCTGTTTGGAAACGGCACATCATGTTCAGGATATTCTCACGCTGAAGCAGATCCTCATCCGTAAGCAAGTGACCTCTGAAAATAGGAAGCTTCCCTTCTTCTACTCTTGATTGGTAATCTTTTAGCTTCTTCTCGTTTTGCGCAAAACTGTACCAGCTATCACTTATGGCCGACATACCCAGCCCGATTAGTACTTTTGTTGAGCCGGCGGTATACCCCATAAAGTTTCGATTCAGTTCCTTGATGGTCATTGCTTCAAATAAGGAATCCGAAGGCAGCGCAAAGTGATCCATCCCAATTTCCCTGTAATCATGATCAAAAAACATTTGTTTACCGAGTTCATAAAGTGCTCTTTTCTCATCCGCTCTTGGAAGGTCATCTTCATTGAACCCGCGTTGCCCGTTTCCTTTTATCCACGGAACATGGGCATAGCTGTAAAAAGCAATCCGATCGGGACGAAGCTCGTTCGTTTTCTCTATAGTGTGCTTTATGCTTCCCAGACTTTGATGGGGTAAACCAAAAACTAAATCATGATTAATAGATGTGTAGCCGATTTCCCGGGACCACTCCTGTACTCTCTTTACATTCTCAAAGGGTTGAATGCGATTGATGGCAAATTGAACCTCCGGATTATAATCCTGTACTCCATAAGACACTCTTCTAAACCCCAAATTATATAAAGTTTGCAAATGCTCTTGAGTGGTATTATTTGGATGACCTTCGAAGCTAAATTCATAATCATCACAAAGCTCGGCTTGATCCAGAATTCCACTTATCAGTCGCTCCAGATTTGATGGACTAAAAAAAGTAGGCGTACCGCCTCCGAGATGTATTTGTCGAATTTGAGGAGTGAGGGGAAGAACGTCAAGATAAAGTTGCCACTCTTTTAGGGTAGTCTTTATATATGGGTCCTCAACATCGTGCCTTTTGGTAATCTGTTTGTGGCACCCACAAAACGTGCACATGCTTTCACAAAACGGAAGGTGAATGTAAAGGCTGATGCCATCCGCATAGCTACCCAGAAAAGAATTATTTAGCGTGGACTTCCAATCTTTTACCGTTATTCCGTTTTCATCCCAGTAGGGAACTGTTGGATAACTGGTATAGCGCGGACCGGGTACGTTGTATTTTCTGGTTAATTCAGTATTCATCTTCTCATAGCATTTATGACAGATGATACCGGCTTTTTATAAAGTTATTATGAATTCAGTAGAACATCGAACAAGGAACTTAGAATGCCGAACGTTTAACTTTCTCTACTACTCAGGTTCCCTATCTCAACGTTCGTTGTTCCTTGTTCGATGTTCTGAATTCTTAGCCCCAGATTTTCAGCATAAAGAAAACAACCACTCCGGTTACTGAAACGTACAGCCAGATAGGGAATGTCCACCGTGAGACTTTTTTATGGGTTTTGAATTTTCCGCTCAGAGAAAAGTAGAAGCTCGAAAGAACGAGTGGCACTACAAAAACAGAAAGCACGATATGACTTATTAATATGAAGAAGTAGATGGGACGAATAAATCCTTCACCCATAAATTTTGTATCTCCCACAAAGTGATGATACACTACATAGCTCACTAAAAATAATGATGAGGTTACAAAAGCAGCGAGATTAAAGCGCATATGTTTCTGGAAATCTCTGCGCTTTATTTCACGAAAGGCCAGCACTAAAAAAATTGTACTTAAAAAATTCAGTCCTGCATTTACAGCCGATAAATTATTAATCCAGGGAACAGGAGCCTCTGCTCCTTCTTTGAAATAGATCAGCCAAAAAAGGAAAAGAACAGCTATCGCACTAAGGCCGGCGATCAACCCAATGGCTTTCTTCGCACTGATTTGTTCTAAAATTCGAGATGATTCCGGAAGAGTAAATTTTTCAGACATGTATTATTGCTTCTATATGTTTGCAAGACAAAGTTAAGACATGCTAAACCAAAAGGTGAGTTTTTTTGGTTCCCATTTTCATGAATTCTATTTCTATTCGCTAAGTGACGCTCTCTTTCCTTGCGGCAGTGCTATGGTTTTCTATCTCCAAACTCCATCTGACGGATTGCCCGTCTGATGGATGGATAAGGCCTCGGTAGTTGAATCCATCCATCGGTCAGACGGGCTGGAGCCGGCAGACCGGGAGCCTTTTTCAAGCCAAGGCCCTGCAACCCCTCACCTTGGGTTATAACATTGAAAAAATTAGGGTTTTGCTTGGTTTTTAGGGGATATGATTTGCAGCGGGTTGCCTTTTAATTACATCCGGCGGACCGGGTGGTCCGGAGTGGCATTACCAACACGGCTATTGGGAACGAGGTTAAGTAATCACACCTATCTTATATAATTATTTATAGGATGGAAGTATTTACAATATTGATTGTATGATATGCAGTAAGATATAAAGAACTTTTACTTTATAGTGCTTCCCTAATTATGTACTATTGGCGTGCTATTTCAAAATTCATCTTATTGATGTCTTGGTTTTCACATTATCAAATGGCAACTGGGGAGGTTCACTAATCTTATCTACCTTCTTTTTGAAATTTCTACTACAAATTTTCATCAACTAAACACTAAATTTTTACATGAAAGAATTTTTTAAAAACTTCTTTGACAGATATGGACTGTCTTTTATTATGGTCGCCAGCTATTTTGGTAGTGGCTCCATATTTATTGCAAGTCAGGCCGGTGTCGAATATGGCTATGTTTTAATATGGGCTGTAATTGGTGCCGTACTTTTGGGATTCATGGCCCAAGATATGAGTGCCCGCCTGGGAATTTTCGGTGATACGCTCATGACCTTTATCCGGGGAAAATTGGGTGAAAAAGGGGCCCTTGTTCTAGCCCTCTTCCTTTCATTAGGATGTATAGCATGGACGCTAGCCCTGACCGCAGCCGTGGGTATGAGTTTTGAAGTTCTTACTGCCGGTGCCGTTAGCTGGCAACCACTTGCCGTGGTAACAGGTATAGTGGCCATCATTGTTGGAACCCTTCACTATGGATATGTTGAAAAAGTAATGACCGCCATGATGTTCCTACTCTTAGTGCTTTATTTAGTAGTTGCAGGAGCCAGTGGACCCGATATGATTGAAGTAGCTAAAGGGTTCATCCCTTCTATCCCAGATACCGGTGCTATGCTATTGGGTGCGGCCATACTTGGTACTACCGCACTTTGGCCCAATTTCTTCCTCGAATCTATTTTAGTGAAGCGTAAAGGCTGGAATAGTAATAATCACGTCAAAAGTATGCGCACCGATCTCACCATGGGATATACTGTCGGAGGATTAATTACCGTCGCGATCATTATTGTATCTGCAGCAGTGCTGCGACCTGCTGGCTATACTGAACTTTCCACCTTTGTAGCCCCAGGTGAGGCTTTGGAAATCGTATTAGGGCGCTGGGCAATGATTGTCTTTTTGATCGGGGTTATCGCTGCCGCCTTCAATAGTATTGTACCTATTATGTGGACGGTTCCTTATATGATCTTAGAGGCTTTAGGCATTGACCATAAAGAAGGGACTAGTAAAAGCTTTAAACTGATTTTTGCAGGTGGAATCATGATTGGAATGTTTTCCCCATTAGTTGCTAAAGTTACCGGATTGAGTGTCGTAGAAATGATCACTTTATTTCCTGCTTATAATGGCGTTTTCGGTCTGCCTATTACCGCCGCATTGTTATTCTGGGCGGTAAACGACAAGAAGCTTATGGGATCAAATACCAATAACATCAAGCTTAATATCGCCAATAGTCTATTGGTGATATTCTCCATTTACATTGCCATTAATTCAGCACAAGGTGTACTTGCGGCCATCTTTGGCGGAATGTTTTCCTAAGCACTAAAGAAAAGACCCTGCTTTATGACCTTATTATTTAACCTTTACCTTACTGCCATGAACACCATGAGTTTGGAGATCATGATTCTCCTTCTCATCATTGCGTTAGTGGGTGGGGTTTGTATTACCACTATTGGTCCCGGTGGAATTTTTGTCACTATTGCTCTCTTCGCTTTGCTCCCTTTAGATCCAAGTACCGTAGCCGGAACCGCCAGCGCAACTTTCATCGCTACCGGAATTGTAGGGAGTTTAGGGTACTTACGCTCTGGAGAACTAAAGGGAAAAGTTGCTGGAAAAGCCGCTGGTGTATTAAGCTTGACTTCAGTAATTGGAGCTTTTACCGGAGCTCAGATCAATACGCTGCTTAATTCCTCCGTTTTTGCAATCCTCTTAGGGCTGTTCGTTTTCTTTACAGGAGTTTTAATTTTATACCGACAAAACAAACAGCTTAAACCGGAAAGCCGCCTTCAGATCGATTCTTTAAAAGGATTGTGGTGGCTAGCTGGAGTTGGACTTGCAGTGGGACTGCCCGGCGGATTATTAGGCGTAGGAGGACCCGTGCTTGCTGTGCCACTAATGGTGGTTCTCGGCGTTCCTATGTTGCTTTCAGTAGCACTTGCACAAGTTCAATCTATTTTCATTTCTGGATTTGCGACGGTCGGCTACATGATTCACGGTTCCGTTGATTGGTATCTCGCCTTATTTTTGACCATCCCTCTATTAATAGGTACCATTTCCGGTTGGTACATCGCTCAGCGAATTAAAGCCAGCAAACTACAAGTGTCTCTCGCTTTGGTCTTAATCGCTCTCGGAATATATCTTATTGCCGGTGGGGCTACACCCGGTGGAGCTTAGCATTCTGTAAATGACCGACTAGACTTTTTACCTCGCGATTAGTCGTTTTTAGAATATGCCCAGGCTTTTTGTTGGGTGGAGTAATTGAGATACTCGGCTTCTTTTTAAAGGTGAACTTTTTTATGTCGAATTTGAGTTGAATCAGAAGTAATGGCTTTCTTCGCACTGATTTGTTCTAAAATACGAGATGATTCCGGAAGAGTAATATTTTCAGACATGTATAATTGCTTCTATATGTTTGCGAGACAAAGTTAAGACATGCTAAACCAAAAGGTGAGTTTTTTCCATTCCTTTTCCGACATTTTTGCTAAATGTATACTATCTTTTCAGCCTCGCATCATGGATGTGACTACGGAGTCTCGACCTGTCTATTTAGAATTATTTTAAATAGGCGTCTGTTCGTCCTTTTTGTTCAATTTAGAATGAAAAAATTGATAGATTTGCGCGACTTCTGAACGGGAGCAATCCTGCTCTATACGTAAACCCAAATCAGCAATCTTTATGGCGCAGATTTTCCCCAAGTGGACAAATCAAGTTCCCCGAAAAATTTTAATTGGATTAATCGTTGTATTGAACGCAGTTATTTTTGGCGTTTGGTATTTCTTTTCTCCTCAATATACTGACGTTGGCTATGCTCCGGAACAACCTGTTCCCTACAGCCACAAAATACATGTGGATCAATTAGGGTTGGACTGCCAGTATTGTCACACTTCTGCTTTTGATTCCAAACAGGCTAACATTCCTGCAACTCAAACTTGTATGAACTGCCACAATCAGGTTCAGGTAAAAAATCCTGATAATGTAGCGCTGATTCTTGACAGTTGGGAAACAGGAAAAGCTCTTGAATGGGTTCGAGTACACAACCTTCCTGATTATGCTTATTTCAATCACTCCGCACACACAAATGTTGGTGTGGGTTGCGAAAGTTGTCACGGAAGAATTGATAAAATGGAAGTTGTATATCAATCAGAGCCGCTTAGCATGGGTTGGTGTTTAGATTGCCACCGTGAACCTGAAAAATATGTACGCCCCGTTGATGAAGTAACAACCATGGGATATAAAGTTGAAAACCAGCTAGAGATCGGGAAAGCGCTGGTAGATAAAAAGAATATTCATGCACCAACTTATTGCCAGGGTTGCCATTACTAATGAATGATTTAGAATCTACAGATCGACAGATGAGTGAAGAAGTAAAAGAAACGACGTATTGGAAGAGTTTAAATGAACTTGCCAATAATAAGGAATATCAAAAATACGCCGAGCGTGAGTTTACTGAAAACGCTACTGAACTAAATGACGGAGTATCACGGCGCGGATTTCTACGCGTGATGGGCGCTTCTGTTGCCCTGGCTGGACTGGCAGCTTGCCGGCGTCCGGTTCAAAAGATTTTACCCTACTCCAAGCAGCCTGAAGACATTGTCCCGGGCATACCTTTATATTATGCCACGGCAATGCCTGTGCAAGGCAACCTTGTTGGGTTGATTGCTGAAAATCACGAAGGTCGCCCTACCAAGCTTGAAGGTAACGACATGCATCCGGCTAGCCGTGGTGGAACCAGTATTTATAATCAGGCAGCCATTCTTGGCCTTTACGATCCTGATCGATCTCAATCACCTTTATATAATGGCAACAAATCTACTGTTGCTGATTTTGAAGCGTTCGCCAAATCTCATTTTGCAAATACCGGTCAACGCATAGCTTTTATTTCTGAAGCGAACTCCTCTCCTACTTACCAAACTATTAAGGAACAGGCGCTCTCGAAATTCAACAATTCTACCTGGGTTACTTATGAGCCTTTTGGTGAAGACAATGTAGTTGAAGGGAACCGAATTGCTTTCGGCGGTCGTTTGAGAACTCATTATAATTTAGAAAATGCGGATGTCATCGTTTCTCTGAATGATGACTTCATGAGTTCAACACATCCAAATAATGTTGAATACGCTAAGCAGGTTTCTTCTCGCAGAAAAGTAACTGACACAGATGGCGAGATGAATCGCATCTATTCAGTAGAAGATTCTTTCTCTCTAACCGGTTCTTACGCAGATCACCGCCTGAAACTTAAAGCCAGCCAAATGGAAGCATTTACTTATGCTCTGGCTGCTGCACTTTCAACCCGAATCAATGGATTAAGTGCTTTCAGTAGTTACACAAATGAATTTACTGATCACAAATGGATCACTGCTCTTGCTGACGACCTTGCCGCAAACGCCGGAAGCTCAGCATTAACAGCCGGAGCTCAGCATAAGCCTGAAGTTCACGCCGCTGTTGCAGCCATTAATCAGGCACTTGGTAATACAGGTAGCACGGTTCACTATTTAGATGTACCGCATATTGATGAGCAAAGCAGTACGGAAGCTTTTGCTGATGTGGTCGCTGAAATGAAAGCGGGCAATATCGACACGGTTGTTATGGTTGGTGTGAATCCGGTTCATACTGCTCCTGCTGATCTTGATTTTGAAAACGCCCTCTCTAATGTAGACACCGTAGTTGATCTTTCTGATTACGTGGACGAGACTTCTAAAAAAGCTGCATGGCACGTTAATCGTGCTCACTTTCTGGAAGCTTGGGGTGATGGATATTCTTATGGCGGAGCACGTTCTGTGATTCAGCCACAAATCCGTCCGCTACACGAAGGGCTTAGCGAAATCGAATTTTTAAATACCATCGTATCCGGTTCTATGACAGCCGGCTATGATCTGGTTAGAGATACTTTCCAAGGATATTACAGATCCGGCTTTGATACTCGCTGGACAAACATCCTCCATGACGGAATTGACACAACAGGCAACTTTAATCAAGTTAATGTCCGGTTAAGTTCTGGTTTTGCTTCTGCAATGAACCGAGCGAAATCAAATGTGTCTTCAACTACCGGAATGGAAGTCGTTATTCGTCCTGATGCTACTTTATATGATGGGCGATATGCCAACTTAGGCTGGCTGCAAGAGCTTCCTGATCCAATGACGAAAGTCACTTGGGATAACGTAGCTCTGATGAGTCCCGCCACTGCTAAAAGCTTAGGTGTCGAAGAGGCCGGTGCCGGACAAGATGATTATGATGTTGTAGAAATCACTGTTAATGGACGGTCTATAAACATTGTTGCTTGGGTACAGCCCGGCCATGTTGATGATGCCATCACCTTAACAGCCGGTTATGGACGAGAAGGAATCGGCCGTGTAGCCAGTTCGTATATCGATTATACCGCCGGTGGTGTTGATGTATACCCATTACGTGGAACAGACAATATGTTATTTGCTTCGGCAAATGTTTCCACAACAGGTGATACTTATGAAATTGCATGTGTTCAAGATCACCACAGCCTTGAAGGACGAGATATGTATCGTCAGGCTCCGATTTCTGAATACAAAAAAAATCCGGACTTTGCCTCTTTTGCTTCAGTTCACACTTATGAAGTACCGGGCATGGAAGCAGCTGAGGAAATGGGCGAAGATCAGCCTATCTCCCTCTTTAACGAGCAAACATATCCTGACTACGAACCACAGTGGGGAATGGCTATTGACCTGAACTCTTGTTTTGGTTGCGGAGTGTGTGTTATTGCTTGTCAGTCTGAAAACAATATCCCCGTTATCGGTAAAAAAGAAGTGAAACAAGGCCGTGAGATGCATTGGATTCGCAATGATCGCTATTATGTAGGCGATGATGCTGAATCCCCACAAGCAGTTCACCAGCCCGTTCCTTGTATGCATTGTGAGTTAGCTCCTTGTGAGCAGGTTTGTCCTGTTGCGGCAACCACCCACAGTGAAGACGGGATGAACCAGATGACTTATAACCGCTGTATCGGAACTCGTTACTGCGCGAATAACTGTCCTTACAAAGTTCGTCGATTCAACTTCTTCAACTATCCAAAAGAATATTTAACTACGGGCGACGATCCAGATATCATCCAAATGGCGATGAATCCGGAAGTAACTGTTCGTTTCCGTGGTGTGATGGAAAAATGTACGTATTGCGCCCAACGCGTAAATCGTGCCAAAATTGAAGCCAAGAAAGAAACCGGTTCACCAAAACCAGCAGATGGTGCAGTTAAAACAGCTTGTCAGCAAGCATGTCCTGCAGATGCCATCTACTTTGGTGATTTAACCGACGATAACAGTGAAGTTGCTCAAATGAAACGGAACGAGCGAAACTTCCAGATGCTCGAGGAGCTTAACACGCGCCCAAGAACATCTTATATGGCGAAACTTACGAACCCAAACCCGGCTTTGGCTTAAGATATTAATCAGGAATACAACCAAAACATGAGTAAATACCAATACGTACCGGAACCCGCTCTTGTAAAAGGCGATCATGACTTTTCAAGCCTGACAAGACTGATTACCGATATTAATCTACGTCCTACTCCAAAAGCATGGTACTTATGCATGATTGCGGCCAATAGTCTGCTTTTGGTTATGGTAGCTGCTATCGGATATTTAATTTGGGAAGGAATTGGAATCTGGGGCCTGAATAATCCCGTTGGTTGGGGTTGGGCCATTATTAACTTTGTATGGTGGGTAGGTATTGGTCACGCCGGAACCTTGATTTCTGCGATTTTATTCCTCTTCAGGCAGGACTGGCGTACCGCTATTAACCGTTTTGCAGAGGCTATGACCATTTTTGCAGTAATGTGTGCCGGTGTATTCCCGGCCATTCACGTTGGTCGTATCTGGGTTATTTACTGGGTATTCCCGCTTCCAAACTCTATGCAGATGTGGCCAAACTTCAACTCCCCTCTTTTATGGGATGTGTTTGCTGTCTCTACATACTTCACTGTTTCCTTCCTGTTTTGGTACGTAGGTCTTGTACCTGACCTTGCTACGATACGTGATCGTGCAACCGATAAAGTGAGAAAAGTTATATATGGTATTTTCTCACTTGGCTGGACCGGTTCTAACCGGCACTGGTGGAATTATGAAAAAGCATATATGATCTTAGCCGGTTTGGCTACTCCATTGGTACTTTCGGTTCACACCATTGTATCCTTTGACTTTGCTGTCTCCATGATTCCGGGATGGCACACTACTATTTTCCCTCCTTATTTTGTTGCCGGTGCTATTTTCTCCGGTTTTGCGATGGTACTTACGCTCATGCTTGTTGCCCGCAAGATTTATGGTATGGAAGACATCATGACCAACGATCACATGGAGAAAATGAATATTGTGATCTTAGTAACCGGCTCTATGGTAGGATTCGCCTACATGATGGAATTCTTCATCGCTTGGTACAGTGGCGTTGAATATGAAAAAGCTATTTTTATTCTGAGAGCAACAGGTCCTTATGCATGGGCATATTGGGCTATGATGACTTGTAACGTGTTGTCCCCTCAGTTCTTCTGGTTTAAAAAATTACGAACCAGTGTCGGATTCACCTTCTTTATCTCGATTGTGGTGAACATCGGTATGTGGTTTGAACGATTTGTTATTACAGTTACTTCACTTGCGAATGATTACCTGCCTTCAAGTTGGGATTACTACTCCCCAACCATCTGGGACGTATTGACTTATGTTGGAACATTTGGTCTCTTTTTCACCATGTTCCTCCTGTTCTTGCGCTTCCTTCCTATGGTTGCACTGGCAGAAATTAAGGCCGTAATTCCTTTGGCTGATCCTCATAATTATGATGAAGACACCAAAGAGTTTCATAAGCCACAAGTAGAAGTACCGAAACCTCAAGCTGAGAAGGTTTAACGAATATGAGTACGCAAACAGAAAATAAAGACATGTATGGCATCGTCGCCGAATTCAAAAATCCTAAGGAGCTGATTGATGTTGCTCAAGCAATGTCAAAATCAGGCTTTAGCAAATTTGATACCTTCAGCCCTTTCCCTATTCATGGAATGGATAAGGCTATGAACCTAAAGAAATCAAAGTTAGGCTGGATTGTGCTTGGCCATGCTTTTCTTGGATTCACCGGGGCTATTGCAATGATGTATTTCATGGCCGTAATAGATTACCCAATGAACATTAGTGGCAAGCCCTTTTTTAATGCACCTGCCTGGGTACCTATCATCTTTGAATTAACCGTTTTGCTTTCAGCATTTGGGGCTGTATTTGGAATGTTCTTCCTAAACGGACTTCCCAAATTTAATAATCCTCTTTTTAATGTAGCACGCTTTAAAAAAGCTACTGATGATGGCTTCTTTGCCTGCATCGAAGCTGAAGACGATATGTTTGAGTCTGATAAAGTGAAAAAGCTTTTTGAAGATGCCGGTGCTACTCACATCGAGGAAGTTTATGAATAAAAAGAATACCCACCTATCATTTCCAGGAATGAATTTTAAAGGAATGTTTAAAATTGCGGGCCTTTTCGCGCTCGGAATTTCTCTTTCAGCCTGTCAGGGGCAGATTTCAGAAAAGCCCCCGATCCATCCTAATATGAATATGGATCAGCAGCCAAGAAAAGAAGCCCAAGAAGAAAACAATTTCTTTGCAGACGGTCGCTCTATGCGTCAGCCTGTAGAAGGAACTGTAGCTCGTGGCCTTGCTAAGTTAGATATAGCTTATTATGAAGGTGTAGATGAAAACGGAGACTATATTGATTATATCCCCGTAGACCTCACCAAGTCATTCCTTTATCGTGGAAAAGAACGCTACGAAATTTATTGTACGCCATGTCACGGCCAAACCGGTGCCGGTAACGGGGTGATTATGGAGGGCGGTTATGGTTACGTGCCTTCTCCTTCCTATCATGACCAACGCTTGGTAGATGCACCTGATGGCGAAATCTATTCCGCTATTTATAATGGAGTAAGAACTATGCCTTCTTATTCTACACTAGTTCCTGTTGAAGACCGCTGGGCTATTGTTGCTTATATCCGTGCCCTTCAGGAAAGCCAGAATATCAACGAACAAGAAATGCAGGATTACCCTGTTGATATTGCGGCTCTACAAACAGAATTCACTTCTGAAAGAGCACGCGAAGATTCAATAGCTGCCGCAAGTTCACCTAAAGATGCTCCCGAACCAACGGTCGATCTTGGAAAAGAAGTGATTACAGCCAATGGTTGTGCAGCCTGCCATAACGAAGATGGCGCTGCCGGTGGAATTGGCCCAACCTGGGCTGGTCTATTCGGAAGTGAAGGTCAAGTGGTTACTGCTGATGGTGAAACAATTACGGTTAATAAAGATGAAGATTACATTCGTCAATCAATTGTTGAACCAGAAGCGGCAAAGCCTGTTGACTATGAGCAAGGCGTGATGGCTTCATACAGCTATCTTGCTGATCACGAAATTGAGTCGATCGTGCTTTATATCAAAAATTTATCTGACAACTAAGAACTTTGCTTAATACATCCAAAAAATGAGTCATAAGCCTACAATAACAGATTCTTTACAATTTCCGGCCGACAGCAAAGTCCCTCGTGCACTTTTTGGCGTTGGAGCTGTTGGATTGATAGCCAGCATTATTGGTTATTTCTTAGATGCCGATCAGTTTTTCTTTTCGTACCTCGTAAGTTTTGTATTCTTTAGTGGAATTGCACTGGCCGCCCTCATAATGGTGATGCTACACCATATCACCAAGTCTTCCTGGGGCGTTTTATTTCGCCGTATTTCAGAAACATTTATATCGAATATCTGGATATGGGGTATATTTGCAATACCTGTAATTCTTGGAATTCACAATCTCTACCACTGGAGTCATGAAGACGCTGTAATGGCTGATAAGATTCTTAAGGGTAAATCTGCTTACCTGAACACTCCTTTCTTTATTGCCCGTCAGTTTATCTACTTTGCCATTTGGGGATACCTTGGATACAAACTCCATAAAGTATCTGTTGAGATGGATAAAACTAATGATTGGGGCTTAACAGCACTTCTTAGAAAAGTAAGTGCACCCGGTATACCCTTGTTTGCTCTTACAATAGCTTTTGCCAGTTTTGACTGGTTGATGTCGCTTGACCCCCACTGGTTCTCTACCATGTTTGGCGTGTATTTCTTTTCAATCAGTTTCCAGGCTTTCTGGCCGGTTATGATTCTCTTAGTCTTCTACATGCAACGAAAAGGTATTTTACAGAACACTATCCGTCAGGTACACATCTATGATTTGGGTGCCTGGTTCTTCGCTTTTACTATTTTCTACGCTTACATAGCGTTTAGCCAGTTCCTATTGATTTACTATGCTAACCTTCCGGAAGAAACACTTTGGTACTTCAATCGCTTGGAAGGTAGCTGGAAATATATTGCTTACAGTTTATTGATCTTCCGTTTTGCGGTGCCATTCCTGGTATTGTTAAATCGCGAAGCGAAGAAAAACCGCACCATTCTTACTATTATATCTATCCTTGTTCTCGTAATTCACTTTGCTGAGATCTATTGGATTGCCATGCCTGTATTGTTTAAGGATGGAATCCACTTTAGCTGGATGGATGTCACCGCTTTCTTAGGTTTGGGAGGCATGTTCTTTGGCTTATTCTTTAACCGTTTTAAAAAACACGATATGGTTCCAAAGAATGACCCACAACTTGACGACTGTCTTTCTAAATCATATCACCAATAATCGAATTTACCGATGTCAGAAAAGTATAGTTCAGAATTTAAAGCGAAAGTAGCACTCGAAGCAGTGTCTCAAGGTCGATCTGTGATTGAGAAAATTGCCAAGAAACATGATGTATCTGAAGAAGAAATCATTTCCTGGGCAGCACAACTTCAAGACGAAGCTTCCCTAATCTTTACTACAGAAACCGCCGGTGATGCCGATCATGACTTAGTTGAAGACGTAGAGATTACTACTGAGGATGATGAATTTGCCTATGCTGTGGGTCATGGTGTGATGAGTGATACCCTCAACTATAAAAAACTCATATTTTGGTCCACACTTGGGACTTCTCTCGTAGTTATTTTCGTTATTGGATTGGTTTATTTCTCACAATACAGCCTATTTGAAAGCCAAAAACAAGTTTCAACCAACAGTACGTATTCAGAAATTAAAGAATTAAAAGCTCAACAAGATCAAGAGTTGAATAGCTTTGGTGTTGTTGATTTAGAGGAAGGAATTTACAGAATCCCTATTGACAGTGCTATTAGTAGAATAGCAGAAGATTAAGATCATCATCATGAGACGTTTTACACTGTTAGCAATCAGCTTGCTTGCAGTGTTTCTGACTTCACAATCTGCATTTGCGCAGGTAAATCGTGAAACACCGGACGCGCTGCAAGATTTAGGTATCAATGAACATCTGGGAGACTTCATCCCTTTGGATGCTAAGTTTGCTAAATCAAATGGCGACAGTGTACTTCTTGGTGACTTGTTAGAGGAAGGAAAACCCGTTTTATTAAATCCACTCTATTATGAATGCCCAATGCTGTGTGGCTTAGTACTTGATGGAGTGATTAACGTTGTTGATAAGCTGATTTGGAAACCAGGCAAGGAATTTGTTGTCATTTCCATCAGTATTGACCCTAAAGAGGATGCTGCTTTAGCTGCAAAATCGAAAGAAAATTACTTGGGTCAGATGGATTCAACGGCAAAAGCCGGATGGCATTTTTTGACCGGTAACAAAGACCAGATTGATAAGGTCGTTGATGCGGTTGGTTTTGAGTATAAAGAAATTGAAAAGACCGGAGAATATGCGCACAGTGCTGCAATTACACTCCTGAGTCCGGAAGGGAAAATAACCCGTTATCTGTACGGGATTTCCTATGATGAATTTAACGTACGCAGTGCCTTGTATGAATCTGCGGATGGACAAATTGGTAACACCGTCGATAAACTCGTTATGTTCTGTTATCAATACGATCCCGATTCCGGTAGTTATACACCGGTAGCAATTAATATTATGAAGCTTGGTGGCTTGGCTACACTGATTATTCTCGGTATATTCCTCGGCGTGCTTTGGCTTCGCGAAAAACGCAAATAACCAACCTTAAAACTGAATTTTAATAATGGGCAGTTTATTCGATTTTATGCTCCCGGAGCTTAAATCTCCGATGACGGGAGCAAGTACCGATGCGCTGATGGCTTTCATACACATCGTAAGTTTTATCATACTAGCCGGCGTTACCATTGCGATGATTTATTTCGCAATTAAGTACAAGCGCAAATCACAAGACGACGAAACACCACTTATCACCCACAACAATACGCTGGAAATTACCTGGTCGGTGATTCCACTGCTTTTGGTATTTGTTGTATTTGGATGGGGATATAAAGGCTGGTTAAATCTAAATACTGTACCTGATAATGCCTACGAAATCCAGGTTTCTGCGTATAAATGGGGCTGGACTTTCAAATATGAAACCGGGGCACAAATCGGTAATGAGGTACATGTACCTGCTGGCCGTCCCGTTAAATTGGTGATGCAATCACAGGATGTACTTCACTCTTTCTTTGTTCCGGATTACCGTATTAAGCATGATGTGCTTCCAAACCGATACACCTATGTTTGGTTTCAAGCAGAAGAAACAGGTGAATCACAAGTTTTCTGTACCGAATATTGTGGTACTTCCCACTCCGATATGTTAGCTAAAGTAGTTGTTCATACCGAAGAAGGTTTCCAATCCTGGCTTGCTGAACAGGGAACAGGCGGAGGTGGAACTCCGGTTGAAAATGGTGAAAACCTAATCACACTACAAGGTTGTGTAACTTGCCACTCTGTAGATGGCTCAGACAAGATAGGTCCTACTTTTCAAGGACTTTATGACCGAAGTGAAACCCTAGAGGATGGTTCTACCATTACAGCCGATGAGAATTACATTCGTGAATCCATCCTAGATCCTGGCGCAAAAATTGTACAGGGATACCAAAATCAAATGGTTAGTTATGAGGGTCGCCTGAGTGATGACGACATCTCCGATATTATTGAATACATTAAAACATTAGAATGATATGGCAACAGCTGAAGTATCTAATACAAAAACATTAAAAGTTAAGCGATTTAAGCCCTCTGATGACCCAAAAAACACCTATTTAAACCACGAGAAAGGTGTTTGGGCATGGATGACGACGGTAGATCATAAGAAAATCGGACTCATGTATTTGGGTTCCGTTGCTTTATTCTTTTTAATTGGTGGAGTTCTGGCTCTGCTTTTAAGAACTGAATTACTAACACCGGCTAAAACATTTATTGAAGCTGATACCTATAATCAGTTTTTCACCCTGCACGGGGCTATAATGGTTTTCTTTGTGCTGGTCCCTTCTATTCCGGCTGCCTTAGGTAACTTTGTTTTACCGATGCAGCTGGGGGCTAAAGATGTGGCATTCCCGAGGCTTAACCTTGCCAGTTTATATATCTACTGGATTGGTGCCATCTTTACGTTCATCGCATTGGCAAACAATGGTCTTGATACTGGGTGGACGTTCTATACGCCATACAGTACAACCTCAACCTCCAGTGTGATTTGGGTTACCATGGGGGTATTCATACTTGGGTTCTCATCCATTTTAACCGGAACGAACTTTATCACCACTGTCCACAAATTGAGAGCTCCGGGTATTAGCTGGGGTAAACTTCCTTTAAATATCTGGGCATTGTATGCAACCAGTATCATTCAGGTTCTTGCAACTCCGGTATTAGCAATTACCGTTCTTTTACTTACAATGGAGCGCACGCTGGGAATTGGGATATTTGATCCGGCCCTTGGCGGTGATCCCGTTTTATTCCAGCATTTCTTCTGGTTTTATTCTCACCCTGCCGTGTACATTATGATTGTACCGGGTTTTGGTATTATTTCTGAAGTAATTACCACTTTCTCGAAAAAGCACATTTTCGGATACTGGGCGATTGCGCTTTCATCTCTGGCTATTGCATTCATCGGCTTCCTCGTTTGGGGTCACCATATGTTTACATCCGGTCAGTCTGCAGTAGCTACAACCGTATTCTCCTTCCTGACTTTCCTTGTTGGTATCCCCACAGGTATTAAAATCCTGAACTGGGTAGCAACACTGTATAAAGGTTCGATCGAGATGAAGACTCCGATGATTTATGTATTCATCTTCTTATTCTTATTCTCTATTGGTGGATTTACTGGAATTATGTTGGGAGCTCTTTCAGCCGATATTCACCTGCACGATACCTACTATGTGGTAGCTCACTTTCATTATGTGATGATGGGTGGAACATTGATTGCCTTGCTTTCCGGTTTACACTACTGGTGGCCAAAAATGACCGGTAAAATGTATAACGAGTTTCAGGCTAAGATTGGAGCCGCGTTGATTTTCATCGGTTTCAATATGACGTTCCTACCCCAGTTTATTATGGGCTCTCAGGGAATGCCTAGAAGATATTATAACTACATCGATCAGTTCACAGTATTTCATCAAACATCTACCATAGGATCTTATATCCTTGGCGTTGGATTCTTATTGATTGCCTATTACCTGTTCGTCTCTTTGTTTAAAGGAGAAAAAGCCGGTGCTAATCCTTGGGGTAGCCGCGGACTTGAATGGCAGGCAACATCACCCCCTGACTTTCACAATTTCGATCATACCCCTGTTATTATCAACGGGCCTTATGACTATCACAAGCCAATGGAAGAATTCCAGCTAGGCCTTGCTGATTCTCATAACGGACATGATCCAAGTCACGAAGCAGTTTCAGCTGGTAAAGCGGTAGAAACCAACTAAAAAATGTTAACACAAAAAACACAACTCGGGAAGTAAATGGCGAATCATTCGACTTCACACCCTACGCATGTGCAGCATCACTTTGTTGACTCCGATCAGCAATTTGATACTGCGAAAATGGGTATGTGGGTGTTCTTGGTAAACGAAATCCTATTCTTTGGCGGACTTTTCTGTGCTTATATAGTTTATAGAGCATGGTATCCGGAACTCTTCACTGAGGCAGCACTCGAGCTGAATACCTTTTGGGGTGCGGTAAACACCGTAGTTCTTATTGGTAGTAGTTTGACGGTAGCAATGGCTATTCGATCTGCACAAAAAGACCAGATAGAAGGACTTAAGAAGAACCTGCTTATCACCATTGGGCTTGCAGTTGTCTTCATGGTGATTAAAGGATTTGAATACGCACATAAATTTGAGCTTGGTATTTTCCCTGGCGAATATTACACCTATGAAGGTTTAGAGCATGCACAAGCAGCGGTATTCTTTAGCATTTATTATATGCTAACCGGTGTTCACGCATTGCACGTTATAATTGGAATTGGCCTCATTTACTGGATTTACCGACGTGCAAGTAAAGGAGAATTTAGCAGTGAATATTATACTCCCGTTGAGATTACCGGCCTTTACTGGCATTTGGTTGACCTCATCTGGATCTTCCTGTTCCCACTTCTCTATCTTATTGAATGACCCATTTATCCTAAACGACTTTAATTATGAGCGAACATAATCACGAACATCACGTTTCTTCTGCAGGCCAACTTTGGGCTATTGGTACTGCCTTATTATTTTTGACTATACTAACGGTAGTGCTTGCTAAATTTGTAGCAATTCCACCACCCTTTGATGTAGTTACAGCGATATCCATAGCTTTAGTAAAAGCATTTTTAGTAGCTGCATTTTTCATGAATCTTTATTGGGATGTGAAATTCAATGCCATGCTACTCCTAATGGCAGCCTCATTCTTTATCCTCATGGTAGTTATTACTTTACTTGATACCATGTATAGAAATGATGTAATCCCCTCCTTCTAAATCTTTAGAAGAAGCAATATTTTTTAAGCCTGGTTTATTTTTTGAACCGGGCTTTTTTATTGGCTGAATTATGCTTGTAAATAATTATAGCCTATTCTGAATCCTCTTCTCTGATTGTTATATTCGATTAAACAAAAAAGACAGTACATGAGCTTATCAAAAACAACTTTAGGTCCGTTTGAACTCTATACCATAGAAACGGGAGACTTTCGCCTTGACGGAGGTGCCATGTTTGGAGTGGTTCCTAAAACCCTTTGGTCAAGAGGCCTTCCGGCGGATGAGAACAACCGCATCCCAATGACCATGCGATGCCTGCTAATTAAATCAAATAATACCGGTAAGGTTTACTTGGTTGATAATGGAGCCGGCACCAAGTTCAGTGATAAGATGGAAAGCATCTATCAGTTAGAGTATAAAGTTAAGAGCCTTCAAAAGTCATTGAAGCATCACGGATTTTCACTTGGAGATGTCTCTGATATCATTTTCACACATCTCCATTTTGATCATTGTGGAGGCACCAGTTTCTATAATGAATTTGAAGAACTAGAGCTCACTTTCCCTGAGGCCAACTATCACGTTGTGGACAAACATTGGGATAATGCGAATAATCCTAATGCTCGTGAGAAAGCCAGTTTTCTCCCTGAGAATATTCAACCGATCAAAGATTCAGGTAAGCTAAATCTGGTAGCCGAGAATCACGAGTATGAAAAAGGACTCTCTGCCCTTAGCATTAATGGGCATACGATTGGCCAACAGCTTCCGGTAATTAAGGCGGATGGAAAAACGCTCGTATTTGTTGCTGACCTTTTACCCACCCATGTACACGTCCCTCTTCCCTGGGTAATGGGATATGATATGTATCCTGTGCAAACGCTGAACGAAAAAGAAGCGTTTTTGAAGCAGGCATCAAAGAATGAATGGAATCTGTATCTGGAACATGATGCTCATGAAGAGGTCATGCGTGTTCAATATGAAGAAGGTAGATTTTCTGTTGCTGAAACTTTGAGCCTAAATGATCTTTAATTGTAATAAAGAGCAATAATATCAGTTTTTATTGCACCTTTGTGTCTTATGAAATTCTATGAAAAATTCTGATCAACAACACTCTTCGGTATCTGTAGAGAAACAGCTGAAAGCTGCTTATGAAAGTCTGCTCGCTAAAAAGAATATCAGTTCTATTCTCAGGTCTGCTTTTATTCTTCTGATTGGAGTAACAGCTTTAGTCATATTTGAGCACGTATTCTACTTATCGATAGCTACCAAATCTGTTTTACTGATCCTTTTGATATCAGCATCCGGCTTCTCACTTTGGAGAAACTATTTTAATAGTGATTCCACCGGTTTCAAAAAATTCTATAGAAATTTTAGCCGAAAGAGTGATTTACCGGAACTAAAAGATACTCTAGACTTAGAGAAATCAACACAGGGCAATCGAGCTTTGGTTGATGCAGCTATTCTTCAGAATCTCGGTAAAATTGAACCAAAAAGACTCCATGATACTCTATCAAAATATGTAAGAAGCTCTGAGTATTACCAGAATTTCAGGCGATTTCTGGGATTATCTTTAGTCTCTCTCCTCGTCTTTAGTTTTACGGCAGTGAATTTTAATGCAGCTACACAGCGCTCTTTTTCTTTTTGGGAAAGTTTTGAGAAACCAAATCCTTACCAGTATGCCATAAATCCGGGAAACATCACCATTGAACAGGGAAGCCCTTTCCAGGTTGATATAGAATTTCAGGGCGATTTAATTCCAGATAACGTGAGCCTTCAAATTAAAACTTCCGTTGAAGAAAATTTCAGGACTCGGGCCATGGAGTCATCGGGACTCAGCTTTAGCTCTATACCTCTCGACCTGAATAATAATTTACAGTATTACGTACAGATGGACGGATACAAAAGTGAAGTATTTAAAGCGGATGTACAGCTTCGCCCAAGGTTCAGTGAGTTGCAGGCCACCATTATTCCGCCTTCCTATACAGGATTAGATTCTACAACAGTTACCTACCCTATTTCACAAATAAGAGCTTATGAAGGTTCAATTCTAAAATTATCAGGCAAACTTAATAAGTCCGTCTCGTTCCTTCAACTCTTCACCACTAATGAGCTGTTGGATTTATATGTACAGAACGACAGCACTTTCAAGTATCAGATTCCGGTTAAAGAACCCGATACACTTGGTTTTCATATAGAAGATCAAAACGGACTTACCAGTCAAAATCCATTTCAAATAGTTGTAGCTCCTCAATTTGATCAATATCCTTTAGTGGAAATTATTGAACCTGAAGAATCCATTCAGGAAGTAAATCCTACAGAAATAGAGATCCTGTTCCGTGCTACAGACGATTTTGGGCTTACTGCTGCATCTCTCAGTTATGAATTAAGAAGAGCTTATGTTGAAGAACCAATAACAGGTTCTGTTGCATTAGATCGACCACAAGAGTCAGTTTTACAACCATTCGTTTGGGGATTAGAGTCCTTTGGACTAAAGCCACAGGATGAACTCACGTTCTGGATTACTGTAAGTGATAATGATGGATACAATGGCTATAAGTCGGCAAATTCTCAAAAACTGGTTCTCACTGTCCCTTCCTTGGTAGACTACTTTGAAGACATCGACAAGAAGGAAGACGATGTAGAAACTGATCTTGATGAAATTTCAGAAGCCTTTGAACAAACTCAAAAGCAATATGAGCAGTTTAAAGAACGAATGAAGGATAATCCTGAAAACGCAGGCTATGAAGAGAAGAGAGAGTTAGAGCAGGTTCAAAAACAGCAAGAAGAAGTTCAGAAGAAAATCGATGAACTCAATAAAAAGTTCGATGATCTGAAGAAAGAAATGAGCAAAGACAATATGCTTTCTGAAGAAACTCAAAAAGCTTATGAAGAACTTCAAAAGTTGATGGAGGAAATTGATGATCCGGAATACCTGAAGGCCATGGAGAAGCTTAAGGAGCAGCTCAGCGAAATGAATCCGGAACAGATGAGTGAAGCTATTGAGAATCTGGAGTTCAATGAAAAGCTTTACAAAGAGCGACTTGAAAGAACGATTGAGCTATTCAAGGAACTTAAATTGAATTCTGATTTGGACAAGCTGGCAAAATCCTTCGAAGACATGGCCCGGAAAGAGCAAGAGCGTCAAGAAACAGATGGAGAACCCCAAACATCCAATGAACAACAAGCGCTTGAACAAACGCTCAAAGAAAATGAACAGCTCAAAAATCAGGTAGATTCCCTGTCTCAGAATACTTCCGACAAAAATGAGCAAACCGTAAGTGAGTATCAGGAGCAAACAAAGCAAGAGCTTGAAAGTATTAGCGAACAACTTGAGAATGAATTAGGTGAAAAAGATTCAAGTGATAATTCAGGCGAAAAACAAGAAGGTGAGCAGGGTCAAAAGCAAGATCAACAGCAACGTCAACAGCAGTATCAACAAATGGCTGAAAAGACCCGAAGCATGATGCAAGGCATGGGTCAGCAACAGCAGCAAATTAATATCGCTGGTCTTCAGTACATCTTATATTCTTTACTAAATCTTTCCCTGGAACAAGAAGATCTGACTACTCTTGCCTCTGCAACAGAAAACAGGAGTCAGGCTTATGTAAGCTATGCCCGAAATCAGCGGAATGTGGAAGGTATCTTTAAATCTATCTCTGATTCTCTTTACCAGTTATCGGCTCAAATTCCTCAGTTTTCAAATCAAATCAATGAGAAGAAATTAGAGGTTGAAAAGAGATTACTGCGTTCACTGGAACAGATGTCAGAACGAAATCGAAGTCAGTCATCCGTTGCATCCCGGCAGGCTTTAGGGGGAATTAATGATATTGCCTTTATGATTGCGTCTTTGCTTGAACAGTTGCAAAACTCCCAAAATAGTAGCGGAGGTGGAGCAGGGAGTATGAGTATGCAGCAGATGATGGAACAGCTCAGTCAGTCCGGTAAGCAGCAGCAGAAGCTCAACCAGATGATGCAAGACATGATCAACGACATGCAGGGAGAACGTCTCTCTCAAGATCAAATGCAGCGTTTAAACCAAATTGCCAAGCAACAAAACCAGATCCGCAAACAACTGCAACAACTCCAGCAACAAGGCGAGATGGACGGAGATCAGATCGGTAGCGAATTGCAGCGCATGATTGAAGACATGGAAGACACTATCAACGATCTCCGTGGCGGTTCTACAGACCCCATCATGATTGAGCGTCAGCAAAATATCTTGTCAAGAATGTTGCAAGCTGAACAAGCAATGCAAGAGCGGGATGAAGAAGACAAACGAGAAGGCAATATTGCCGAAAATTATGAGCAGAACCGACCTCCGGAATTGACCCTTGAAGAGCTTGAGAAACAGATTCGAAATCGCCTTAACGACCCCAACTTCACCAAATACTCCCCGGACTATCAGCGCCTAATCGAAAACTACTTTGAGTTGTTGAAACAGCTTAGAGAAAGACAGAAAGTGCTCTAAGTTTAAATTGAAGTAGTGTCATGGTCATGTCAAAGCTTAAATGACGTGAGTTCGAGATAAGGTATTTGAATTTGTCATCCTTGTAGATGTCTTCATCAAATTCGTTGACAACATTCCAAGATAATATTAGAGAAAGCTCTTCAAAACATCTGGCATCTTCTATACATTTGTGACAATAGCCCCGTCCTTTAGGGCGGGGATAATGGTCGATTACCCACTGTCTTCGCCCTGATGGTTTTTTAGCATCACAATCATACCGAAGATACGGCTTGATAACTATAAAAGAGCCTCATTTCACACCTCCCACCGATAGGCGTCCTCGAAACCGTTGGATGTTTTTCCACCAGTCAGGCTCGGACGGATTTCTGTTTCCCAATATTTCCCCGCCCTGAAGGACAGGGCTATTGTAAAATCAGTCTGCAAATCACTTAACATCTACAAAGATGACAATCAAATGGCTAATTTTCTCGAACTCAGGTAAAACAGCTTATGTCAGGTTTAGAGGCTGATATCAATCTTTAGGATAAACTTTACAAAACCTGAGAGGTCTTTTCTAAATCAAGTGAGCTTGGCTGATTGAAGCTCTTTCTTATTATGCTCAATTAGATACTCGTAAGCTTCAAGTACGCCTTCTGTAGTTTCTTTTGTAACTACTTCAGCTGCATCTTTAACAAACGACTTAGCATTTATAGGAGCAAAAGACTTCCCAACAATCTTTAAACCCGGCAGGTCTCCACTGCTATCTCCGATATAAGCTACTTCACTTAAATCAAGATTAAGCAATTCACATAGGTTTGAGATTCCCCCTCCTTTATTGGCCTTTTTAAGGATTATGTTTACTGATATATCAGTAGCATGAACTTCAAACATAGGATATCTCTCGGGAATGTAGTTCAAAATCTCCTCATGCATATGAGCAACTTTATCAGGGTCAGGATTGACTAAGCCGGCATCTGTATATTTGGAGAATTCAGGATACGTACCTTTATAATTTTTAATAAGCGTATGGTCGATCCATTCTTTGATTTCAGTTACAGCCAATTTTGCCTGATCATCAAAATGAGAGTTCCAGGTTATTTCATTGGTTTTGATATCATACATACCTCCACCGCTTTCAAATACCATCGGGGTATCAATATCTAACCACTGAGCTACTGCCTCAACATAAGGAAATGGCCGGCCTGAGCAGATAGTAAGAGCCGGAATCTCTTCAACTTCCTTACTCCTGATATTTAACTCTTTAATTTTTGAAATAGCTTCCCAATCCGGACTAATAAAAGGATGGGAAATACAGCCGTCAAGATCTGTGATGAATAGTTTTATCATATGTACCTAAATTTTATTCGATTTCCCTTGTCATTCAGAGCGATAGCGAAGAATCTTCACGAGCATTACCTGACTATGAATATTTTAATTAACCTGAGTTCGGTATAAAATTTCCCTTAGTTGTCACCCAGAGTGTTTAAAATATATAATTAGGGTCATATTGTAATCCGCGACCCCGGCTTCTCGGGGCCAAATTCTAAATTATCCACTTGTGTTATACGTTGAGATCCTTCGCGTTCAACAAGTGTATTTAATATTTCTTTTTGAAGCGCTCAGGATGACAATTTCAAAGACTTCTAAAATTTTCGCAAGCTTTTTTAGCATGAACTTATTCCACTACCTTCCAAAATCGTCTTCAAGGCGAACAATATCGTCTTCGTTGGAAGGGTGATTTGCATCCGTATGCTGCCAGATTTCAGCAATTATTCCCCATTCTTTGAGTCCAACCAGTCGGTGCCTCTCTCCTTTTTCCAAAGTGATCAGGTCTCCTGCTTGATATTCCAAAACAGCACTTTGTTCATCGGTTTTACTCCGAACTACGCCAACAGGTCCTTCAACAACCTGCCACATTTCTGCCCGCCTATGGTGATATTGCCATGAAAGTCTTTTCTCCGGTTCAACCAATAAGATCTTCGGGCTTAGTTTACCGGAGATATTGACATCGCCCATTTCAACTTCATCATCGAAATAAGTATCGATAAACTTCTGAGCCTGATCTTCATTTATAACAAAAAATCCACCCCAAGGGCGGCCAAAGTCGTGATCATGAATTTCAAACCCATGATCCTTTAATCTCTTTTCAACAACTTTAAAAAGCTGTTTTTTGTCGCTATTCGTCATTTCGAAAATTATTTAATGTATTAGTCTTTTTTAGAAGAATAAGAAGGTATCAAGACTGAAACCACCAAGCATAATAAAGCCAAAGCCCCCATCCACTGATACTGGTTTTTATAGTCGGCATATTCCTGACTGGCAAACTCTCCTTTTTCGAGGTCATCCATGCGGGCTAAAAAGCCATCAATTCCGTCGTTGCCCCGCTCTATGGAGTAATATTCCCCATCGGCTTGATTGGCTATGCTTCTAAGCATTTGAGCCTGCAACTTCGTGGTTACAACACGGCCTTCGTTATCCCGCTTATACCCAACCAGTTCATCCGAGCCTTCTTCATAGAGTGGAATTGTTGTTCCTTCAGGGGTACCCACACCAAGTGTATAGACTGCAATACCCTCATTCACCAAATTGTTGAGAGCCTCTTCGTAAGACTGACCATGATCTTCTCCGTCTGATATAATCAAAAGAACCTTGGCTGCTTCCGTCGCATTTTCTTCGAGTGCCTGGAAGGCTTCTAAACCAGTTTCCATGGCTGATTTAAAATCCGTGGCCGAGCTTGGCATCTGATCAGTATCTGCAATATCCAGAAATAATCTAAGGGCAGAATAGTCTAGCGTCATTGGGCTTTGGAGATAAGCTTCACCCGTAAAAACAATCAATCCAACACGGTCTCCTTTAAGTCGCTCTATCAATCTATTGATCTCAAATTTAGCTTTCTCCAGCCGACTGGGGCGAACATCCTCAGCATTCATACTTGCTGAAAGATCTAAGGCTACCAGCATATCGATACCCTGTCGCTTAACTTCCCGAACTTCGGTTCCAATTTTTGGCCCGGCTAAAGAAACAATCAGGAAGAACAAACCGGATAGTATAAATACAGTTTTCAGACTGTTCCCCAAAGACCAATACCCATTTCTTAGAGCAGAAAAAAGCTCTTTCCCAAAATATTGCTCTTTTAAACTTCGAGCTCTATTCGATCTCCACCAAGCAAGTGCAATACCAGCAGGTATCAAAGCAAGAAACCATAAAAATAAAGACTGTTCCCAGATCATAGAAAAAATTATTTATGAAGCCTTAAGATAACGTGAGTTCGAGATAAAATTAGCCCTTGATTGTCACACAGAGCGCATTCGATTATAAGTAGGTTTACATTGTATTCCGCGAAGGGTCTCAACATTCGAAATACCCGGTTGTATTGGTTGTATTATACGTTGAGATCCTTCGCGTTCAACAAATGTGTTTGTTATCGCTTTCTAAGCGCTCAAGATGTCAACTTCAGATACCTTATATCGAATGTATGCTAAGATAGAAATTTATGCTTCCTTCTTGCAGTAATAATTTAAAATATAAGAACCGAGACGACAGAAACATTACTAAACTCTTATCCAAGAACTGCTTTTTTAAAATAAGCGAGTGTCTTTTCAAGTCCCTCTTCTCTTGGAAATTTTGGTTCCCAGTCTAATATTTCCTGAGCCCTTGAGATATCTGGTTTTCTAACTTTGGGATCATCATTAGGAAGTTCTTTATATGTTATTTTACTGTCACTTCCTGTTAATTCAATAATCTCTTTCGCAAAATCTAAAATAGATACTTCCTGAGGATTGCCAATATTTACCGGCTCATTATAATTTGACATAGACAGCCTGTAAATCCCTTCCACTAAATCGTCTACGTAGGTGAAAGACCGTGTCTGAGATCCATCCCCAAATACCGTAATATCATCTCCACGAAGTGCCTGAGACATAAATGCCGGTAAAGCACGGCCATCATTAATTCGCATACGAGTGCCGTATGTGTTAAAAATGCGCACTATGCGAGTTTCAATGCCATGGAACCGATGATAGCCCATTGTCATTGCTTCGGAAAACCGCTTAGCCTCATCATATACCCCTCGATCTCCAATTGGATTTACATTTCCCCAATAATCTTCTGTTTGTGGATGAACTAATGGATCGCCGTAAACTTCACTTGTAGAGGCTAATACAAAAGTCGCATTCTTGGCTTTAGCTAATCCAAGTGCCTTATGGGTTCCAAGTGAACCAACTTTAAGGGTCTGAATCGGCATCTCCAAGTAATCGATAGGAGAAGCAGGTGAAGCAAAATGCAGGATATAATCTAATTTTCCTTCCACATGAATAAAATTCGTTACATCATGATTGATAAAGGTGAAATCAGGGTTCCCAAACAAATGTGAAATGTTATCAGCATTTCCGGTTATGAGATTGTCCATCACAATAACCTCAAACCCCTCCTTGATAAAACGGTCGCTTAAGTGGGAACCTAGAAAACCAGCTCCACCTGTAATCAATACTCTTTTTTTAGTCGACATGTACTTCCGGCCTTCCAACGCTTATATAGGTGATTTTAGCTTCCCGAGCTTTTTCCAGGTCATACAAGTTCCGGCCGTCAAATACTACCGGACTATCCATGTAATTATGGAAATGGCTCAAGTCACTGACTCTAAATTCATTCCATTCAGTACAAATTACTAAGGCATCAGCCCCTACTTTCGCTTTGGACGGGCGGTCCACATATTCGGTATTAGCATTTATGCGTTCAGAAGCTGCCGCTTTGAAAGTCTCTACTGCTTCTGGATCATATGCTTTTAGTTTTGCCCCACGCTTTACAAGCTCATCCAGCAAGTACAACGCCGGAGCTTCCCGGATGTCATCTGTCTCCGGCTTAAAGGCTAGCCCCCATACACCGAAGGTTTTGCCTGTCAAATCTTCCCCAAAGTATTTGGTGATTTTTGGGATCAGTGATATTTTTTGGGATTCATTTACTTTCATCACAGAGTCCAGAATCTGGAAGTTATATCCCATTTCATTCGCTGTATAGTGAATAGCTTGGACATCTTTAGGGAAACAACTGCCTCCATAACCGATGCCCGCAAATAGGAATCGCTTTCCAATTCGGGAATCCGTACCCATTCCTCGTCGCACGTTGTCTACGTTGGCTCCTACCTTCTCGCAAATGTTAGCGATTTCATTCATAAAGGTAATCTTGGTCGCCAGCATAGCATTAGCGGCATACTTAGTCAATTCCGAGCTGCGTTCGTCCATAATAATGATGGGATTTCCGCTGCGAACAAACGGGCCGTACAAATCTTTCATAACACCCGCAGCTTTTTCACTGGACGTTCCCACTACTACTCGCTCCGGTTTCATAAAGTCATCCACAGCTGCCCCCTCTCGAAGAAACTCAGGATTAGAAACAACATCAAAGTCCACCTTAGCATTGGCAGCTACTTTTTCTGTAACCCGATCAGCGGTCCCTACTGGTACCGTACTTTTGTTGACAATAACTTTATAGTCCTCAATAATCTCACCAAGATCACCGGCAACTTTTAGGACTGCGCTAAGATCAGCCTGACCGTCAGCTCCCGGAGGAGTTGGCAGACACAAGAAAATAACCTGAGCATCTTTGACCGCTTCTGCAAGATTAGTAGTGAAATGAAGACGTTCTTCGCGAATTGACCGGTCAAATATAGGCTTCAGCCCCGGTTCATAAATCGGGACTTCCCCGTTTCGCATTCGCTCTACTTTTTGTTCATCGATATCTACACAAATAACATTATTTCCGGTTTCCGCAAAACAGGTTCCTGTAACCAATCCCACGTATCCTGTTCCAACAACAGCTATTTTCATGTATCTATTTTCTATTAATTTGTATTCAATTCAAAAGGCCTCCAAAAATATACAATTCTGGACATTTAAACAGACTTATTCTTAATTTTAAAAATCCTGAAAATAAAAAAGGCATCATGAAACATGATGCCTTAAAAATTTAAAATGTATAGTAATTAATGGGCATTTGTACTAAAAGTAACCATCTGCTTAACCGTTAAGAATAGAATTTTAATATCCATCCATAAAGATTGTTTTTCAATATAAATAAGGTCTTTATCCAATCGTTTTCGCATGTGATCTACATCTAATGTACCACCTCTAAATCCTGTTACCTGAGCATAGCCGGTTACACCAGGTTTGGCCATATATCGATAATAGAAATCATTAAAGGTATTATTCCAATATTTGCATTCCTCTACCGGATAAGGCCGTGGACCAATCAGACTCATCTCACCTTTTAATACATTTAAAATTTGAGGCAACTCGTCTAGGTTTGTTTTACGCAAAATACTGCCAAATAGAAAAATTCTATTATCACCCTTTTTAGTGATATCCGGTTCACCCTCTTTTGTTTTTTTGCTTACGCTATGCATGGTTCTAAACTTGTAGCACGTAAAAGAATGACCATTCAATCCAGTTCTTTTTTGTTTATAAATGACCGACCCTCTCGATGAAAGCTTAATACCAAGCGCGATTACAGGATATAAAATCATGAAAAAACAAAAGGATATTCCCCCTAAAATGACATCGATTGCTCTCTTTCCAAAAAATTGTTTGTTTACCGGAGAAGGGATTTGATAGTATCCAACAGATATTCCAGCATTCTTCTGAGCTGCTTTATCTGCTTTGTACTTATTTAAAATATTATCTCTGACTGTCGTAGAATTCTCTTCTAACAAGCTTGCATTCGTGTTTCCACTCATAAACATCTGATTTTTTTAAGCAAGTATTGTACTGCCCGTCCTTTATAATACCCGTCCTTTATAATAACTATTTATTTCAACAAATATCAAATATCAGGAGATTTCATGGGATTAGCAAATTATCATGAAATGATTAGCTTTTTCTAAAGGAGGGCAAATTATTATCCTTGTTAGAAACTATTGGATTTGTTAACGGCCAGGTAATATTTAGTGATTTATCATTCCATATTATTCCTTGCTCATCGCTAGGACGATAGTAGTCTGTGCATTTATATACAAAATCTACTACCCCAGAAAGCACACAAAATCCATGGGCGAAACCAGGTGGGACATACATTTGCAAACAATTTTCATCACTTAATTCCTCTCCATACCATCTACCGAAAGTTGGCGAATCCTTCCTTATATCAACAGCTACGTCGAAAACACTTCCGGACCTGACACTAACTAATTTACCTTGTGGATTTTCTTTTTGAAAATGTAAGCCTCTTAAAACATTTTTTGAAGATCGGGACCAATTGTCCTGAACAAAGGATTCATTAATACCAATTTCTTTATACTTTTCTTTTTGCCAAGTTTCCAGAAAAAAACCTCGTTCATCTTTAAATACTTTTGGCTTTATAATCAATAGACCTGATAGTGGTTCTTTAATTACTTCAAGCACTATAATCTTTAATTAAATTTAGTAAATATTTACCATAGCCACTTTTCACCAAAGGCTTAGCCAGCTCCTCGAGCTGTTTCTTATCAATATATCTCATACGCCACGCTACTTCTTCAGGACTCGCAATTTTAAGCCCTTGACGATGCTCTACAGTTTGTACAAAGTTTGAAGCTTGAAGCATTGAGTCATGCGTTCCTGTATCCAGCCAGGCAGTACCTCTTCCCATTAATTCTACTGTTAATTCTTTATGTTCCAAGTACACCTTATTTAAATCAGTTATTTCCAGTTCACCACGTGAAGAAGGTTTTAATGCGTTTGCCCGATTCACTACTTTATTATCATAGTAATACAAGCCTACAACCGCATAGCTGGATTTTGGGTTGTCAGGTTTTTCTTCCAGACTCAGTACTTTTCCGTTTTCATCAAATTCCACAACACCATATCGTTCAGGATCATGCACATTATAACCAAACACTGTCGCGCCCGATTCTAACTCAGCGGTTTTTTGAAGTTTTTGCGATAAGCCTTGACCGTAAAAAATATTATCCCCTAGTATCAAGGCTACATTATCATCTCCTATAAAATCCTCACCTATAATGAAGGCCTGTGCTAATCCTTCAGGTTTAGGTTGTTCTGCATAGTAAAGATTTATTCCCCATTGTGAGCCGTTACCTAATAACTCTTCAAACCTTGGTAAGTCTTCCGGAGTAGAAATAACAAGTATTTCTTTGATACCCGAAAGCATTAAGGTAGTTAAGGGATAATAAATCATGGGCTTATCATACACGGGTAATAATTGCTTGCTAACTACTAATGTATTGGGGTGTAATCTCGTACCGGCTCCCCCAGCTAATATAATTCCTTTCATCTTAGACATTAATTTACTCTTTTATCATTTTTTTGAAAAGCTGTTCATACTGTTTAGCAATTCTATCCCAAGTGTATGTATTTCTTATTCTTTTTCTTGAGTGTTTTTTTTGCTTTTTAACGCGAAGAGGCTCAGAATCCAACCTATTTACTGCTTTAGCAAATGAATTAGGATTCTTTTCAAAGTAGGTACCAAACTCTTCGCCCTTAAGAACCTCCCTGCTAAATGGGGTATCTAAAGCTAATATTGAGCAACCATAAGCTAATGCTTTTAGTAGTGTAGGATTAGTACCTCCATATTCATGACCATGGATATAGACGTATGCATTTGCATATAATTCCATCAACAAATCCTGATCATACACATAGCCTGTAAAAATTATCTTATCTGACGCTTCTGATTTTATACGATCTGCGTATTCATCTTTATATGGCACATCGCCTACAATAACCAGTTTTTTATCTGTAGATGCCTTTTTAAAACCCTCAACCACCAAATCTGAATTATTATCTGGAATCAATCTTCCAACTACAAGGTAATAGCTATTTTTTTCTAAGTTGAATTTTTTAATCTTTTCATCAGTATTACTGTATCGCTCATGGGCACCATAGGCAATCACTTCAGACTCTACACCAAATTTCTCCAAATAAATTCTTCGCATCTCTTCGGAATCAGCAATCAGAACGTCAAATACTTTCGCAGCAAATTTAGAAGCCCACAAAAAGTACTTTGCCCCAACTCCTTCCCACTTGGGTCGTAGCCATTCAAGTCCATCGGTAATAATGGCAGATTTGACTCCAAATATCTTCGTTAATAAACCAAAAGGACCATTTGCAGTATTTACGTACAGAATAACATCAAATCTGTTAAACAATAACGCATGTAACGTGGAAAGAAAACTATTGCTTAATTGGCCTAATGCTTTATGCTTTATTGTAGGTATGTAATGAAGTTTGATGTCATTGACTTCAAATGGTTTATCTTCAAACAAATGACGATGGCAATAAACATGAATGTCATGCTTGTCAGATAGTAATTCAAAGGTTTCTTTTACAAAAGTCTCATAACCGCTATATACATAGGGATAACCGCGGGATCCAATTATGGCGATTTTCATTCAGACAACCTGTTTTCTAGATAAAATAGATTTAATATTTTTAAGAATATTTTCTTTATAAATACCTGTATAGTAATGACTTAAGTATTTATTTCTTGCATTCTCAGATATTTGATTCAAGTCAAATTTTCCGGAGGAAATTTTTATAAGCGTATCTTTCAATGAGGTAGCCGATTTAGGTTGAAATTTAAACCCATTGACCTCATCATCTATAATCTCTCCCAGCCCTCCATGATCCGCTACGACTACAACTTTTTTATACATCATTGCTTCCACTGCAACCCGGCCAAAGGGTTCCGGTTCTTCCGAAGGTACGATTACTATATCAGAATTTATAAACTCGTTCTCTGGACTATCCACGAAACCTTTAAAATTTATGAACTCATTTAAATCATTTTGATCTATTTGTAATTTGATTCTTCTCAAATAATCATCGTAACCTTCATAGATATCACCAACAATGTTCAAAGAGAATTTGAAATCAAGAGCTTCCTTTTTCAACAAACCTAATGCGTCTATTAACAAATGAAGTCCCTTCCATTCTATAATTCTACCAATAAAAAGTAAATTCAAGTTTTTATCTGGATTAAAAGATCTTGATTCGATATCCTCTGTCAGCTGGTCGCTAATTGCATTCGTAATTACTTTTCCTTTTGATTTCCTATATAAATAATGAGAGGAAGTAGGATTACTGTTAAAAAATAGAAATGAATTACTTATATAGAATAAAAGAGAAAATACCAGAGAGGTAATTTTTCCTTTTATTTCACGGACATAAACAATTTTAGGTATAGGAAGTGGAATAATAAAATTGAAGCATACAATAGTATTTAATAGTACCAGATCAAAACTTTCTGCTTCAATTTTAAAAGATCTCCAATTTGCGATCAATTTTTTAAGAAATGATAAATTGCCCTTTTTAACATCTACAAGACGAAGAATAGATAAGTTTTTTATCTTATAGTTAATGTTTTTTTTTGCTATTCGTTTACACAATTCTCCTTCGTATGGCAACCATACTTCAATTTCAAAATCATTTCTAAATGCATCTATTACGTTCAATAAACTGCGGTCCGATCCATATAATTCTGCTCCCTGATGGATGAGTAATATTTTTTGTTTCAAACCGATTTAATTTTTTTCGCCGGAACTCCAACTATAATCGAATTATCTGGAAATGATTTCGTGACTACACTACCCGCACCTATCACACAATTATCTCCAATTTCTACGCCATCCAATATCGATACTTTAGCACCAATCCAACAATTATTTCCTACTTTTATGCCCTTCTTATCCAAACCTTGATCTTTAATTTTTTTTGATTTGTCATCATATCTATGATTAGAAGGATGACAACTAAAATATGACCCAATAATACAATCATCTCCAATCATAACTCCCCCACCCCCTCCAATATGACAATAGTCTCCAATTCCAACATTGTTGCCAATCCGAATATGCCTTCCCGTATCTGCAAATGAACTGGTGACAATGAATCTGGAAAGCCCTCCCAAGGTTACATTATTACCAATGCTCAATTCTGATGAACCGTATGAACTTAATAGGGTAAATTCTCCTATTTGCACCCACTTACCCCAATTCATATTTCTTACACCATAAAACTTCACTCCTCTTTCAATGAATAATAAGCTTGGTAACTTAAATTTTAATAGAAGTTTTAGCGACCTTAAAATTCCAAAAAATTTTTTTGTTACAATAGACACCACATCGGATAGATTCACTTGCTCATCAAAGGAAAATTCTGGATTCCTTTTTTTTATGATTTTTTCAACTAGTTTGATTAACATTTTTTAGAATCACTTTTTTATTTTTATTCAATGCCGTTTCCGAATAATGAAATATAAATGCAATTAGTAACAGATACACAGGATTTCCTAATCCAATCACTTTGCTATTTGTAATTGCTGCAACAAGTATGAAAAATATGATTGTTTTAAAACGATTATCAGATACATGCAGTGATTTTTTTAGAAATAAATAGACAAGCGTTAAAAATCCAATTGCAGAATTGAATAACAATAAAAAATAAGAATTATGTGGATTAAACGTATCCCTCTCATGACCATATACCTGAACAATATATCTATCATCATATGAAGTAAGAAAGAACTCTTTCAGAGTTAATGTATTCCAAAATATCTCAAAGTGTTGGGTCCACATCAAACTCCTGTTATGGGTTATTGCAGCAAAGAAAAATTTTACTGGATCAGGCTGTGATTGTAACCAAATAGCTAATCCCAATTGAATAATCACAAAACTAATTAAAACATAAAAAAGACCTACTGGTAAAAAATAAAAATAAGCAAACGAACCAATCGTAGCCACAATAGGAGTCATCCTTGTAGTCCACATCAATGCAAGGAAGCTTAATGAACCATAGAATTTCTTAGTCTTTTTATTTTTGTTTAAAAGTATATTTATAATAAAGACTAACCCAGAATAAGAATCTATATAAGCAGTACTTCCTTCAACACCAAAAAGGGTATAAAACGAAAGGCCAAAAACCTCTTCTTTAAAAGCGTTTACCCCTTCAACACCTGAAATAAACACCATATAAAAATAAATGACGAGGCTGTATAAAAAATAAAGCAAATAAGTGACATTAATAAATACTACCAGTTGCTTTATTGTTACGTTATAATTTTGAAAAAATTTATATAATAAAAAGACTTTTAGTAATACTAAAAGTGTATAAATATCAGCACCTGTTACATATATCGAGACAATTACTAAAAATAATGCACCGAAATTAAAATAGCTTCTTAGAAATGAAACGGTACCATTCAGGGTATAAACAGCCAGAATTAGAACAGAGATTATTATTAATTCTGAGATATAATTCAATACTATGTTCTCAGAAACTATCGAGAATATTAAGTAAATAATATATATACCATAAAGAGGTTTTATTTCTTCATTTACTCTCATCAAATTTCAATCTGAGAATTATACATTTCAACCTTCTCCTCCTTAAGAAACTCCCTCATATATTCTGAACCCGTTATTGGTGCTATATAAATATTCTTCTCAAAATAGTGTGCTTCATATAAAGCTGTAGAATAGACCCCAATAACAACTTTTACTCTTGCAAATAAATCATAAATTGACATTTCATCTTTGATAATTTCTACATTACTTTGTTTACTTAATTCTATAAGGCTTTTATAGTTCTCCGAAGACTTAAACTCACCCGGATGAAGCTTATAATATATTTTAAAGCTATTTAGATTATTGCAGTTTTTAAGAATATAATCTGATAACTCTTTCCCGATGGTTCCTTGGGAAATGATTAAAACTGAATTTTCTTCATTTACTGATGAACATTTTTGTTTAAATCTTTCAAGATGATTGTTCTTATTCACCTTGATTTTAGGATCACTTACAGGAAAATAAGCACTATTCTTCCACATTTCGTGCCATACCCAAAGCTGATCAGGAAAGTAGTCCGATTTGGAGACGTGGGGATAGTGATAACCAAAATGAAATTTATTTATCACACCATGCTGTAATTCAATAACAGGAATACTCAATTCTTTAGCAGCCTCAATTAAAGCAGTATGTCCATAAGCAATAACAACATATATTTCTTTAATAGCTTTTATTTTTAAGAGAAGCTTAAATAAAAACTTTTTAACCCTAAACTGAGCTGATGCTCTGGAGATATGTTTTATCAGATCTACCTTTATTTGGAGCTTTTCCTCAATTATATTTGCTAAGGAGGTTACTCTTTTATTTACATATAGATTTCCAAAAATGCTTCCTATTCTTCCCGCTATACTGATTAGATCAAGATAGTATATATCCCTTCCCTTAATTTTATGCTCATTGTTATAGGGCAGATCCCAAACTTCGACCTCTTCATTTTGTTGTATCTCATTTTGAACAAATAAAGAATTCAGATCCTGCATCTTCCCTTTATAAAGTACTTTCCTTTTGTGAGGAATTACTACCGTGGTTCCTCTTTGAAAAGAGACAAAAGGAGATCGAATTGTGTATTTTAGTGTTCTTAAAAATCCACCGAAATTGCTAACCGTATTTGAGTCATCATGAGCTTGATCAAGTATGCCAGCTTCTTTTGCTATCAAATAATAAAATTCCATCCTGTGTGCAGCCCATTCCCAGGAATAATTCTCTGATTTCTGATCTAATAAACCAATTTCTTTTTCGACATTGATTATATGTTGAACAAGCTCTGTTGAGTTTTTTATCTCTTTATTTTTCACCTGATATTTATTTATTCCAGTGGTCTAAATTAAGCCCTGTTACGTCTGCTAACTTTTCATTTGACTTTCTGAATTTTTCCAAAAGTTTATTTCTCAAATCTGGATCCATTTTAGGATAGCTTTCTTTTTTTACATTAATCTTTCTTTCAATTTTTGATAAAATGGATCGGCTTCCAAACTGTTCTGCAAAATAGTATCTAATCGCCGGAAATCTCGGTAGATAGGTTTTATTCTTAATCTCTTTTGTTTCACACATTGAAGGCTGAAATTCTACTTGAAGAAACTCACAGGCTTTTTTAAGTGTGCCCGCCAGGTCACTTTTTAGTTCTTCGAAAGTTAAGAACAACATATTATCAGGTTCAAAGAATGACAAGTATCGGTCCACTTGTTCAATGTAATTGCTTCTTTTAAGATATCCTTTCCAAATATTTTTTTTAACCCTTTCAGCCTCATGTTTTACTGCATATTCGAAGCTTTCTTTTTCCCCTCCATTTCTTACAGCATGCCAGTAGTTTGAATAGGCACGGTCAACCGGGTTCCGAAATATCCATATCAGCTTAACCTCAGGTAGTACTTCTTTTATTCTGCCGGGAACTTCTTTTACATAACAATAGGTAGGAGTCTTTTCTCCCACTTTTTGATTCTTATTGGCATTGTCAAATTGTTCTTGATACCAATCGATTCCTTTTTCCCAGCGATCCTTGTACCCTCCTATTCCATCAAAAAAATGAATCTCTTTATCAGGCATATATATCTCTTTATGCTGATTTAAATGAAAACCTAAAGTAGAAGTCCCTGATTTCATTGTTCCCACTATTATAAATTCTGGCAGTTTCATCATAACATTATTTGAAATTAAACCAAGGCATTGGATACAACCTATTTGAATACCACCAAACACTTCCAAACATAATTGCATATGAAATTAATGTAGCTTGTGCTGCGCCCAATGGACCGTTGATTCCTATGAGATAATAATTTGCTACTAAGTTAATAATTGCAGCAGAAAAGGTCGTGATTCCCAAATAGGAAGTTTTCCCAACATGCACTCCATAAGGAAAAACTAAGGTATACATACCATTGAGTGCATAACCCATGGCAATCCAAATCACATAAATAAAACCACTATGATATTCTTCAGCAGTCATAAAAGGTAGCAAGTAATAGGAAATTCCTGTTACAATTAAGGCCAAGACTATAAAACCACCACTAACCAAGTAGGTCGCTTTTACAATGGTTATTTTATCTTCTTCTTTTTCTTCTGACAACAATTCATACATCCAGGGAGACCAAGTTTTATTAAAGGCCATAACTATTAAGGTCATAATCATTCCAAACTGATAGCCCACTGTATAAATACCTACAGCAGATGTACTTACCATTTGATCAATGAATATCCGGTCACCCAGTGTAATAATTACTCCTCCCAATGCATGAGGAATTAGAGGAAGAGAAATTTTCAGTATCTCTTTGACTTGGGCCGTATCAAATTCAAAAAGTAGATAGCCATTTTGCCATATTCTATAAACAGAAACAATACCAATAAACATTGTACCTATCAAAATTCCAGTGGCTCTTCCTTCCCATCCAAAAGCATACACAACGATTAGGAGAATGGTTAAAGATAAATCAACAATAGTTCTTGATATCTCAAACCCACCATATTCTGCTGCCCGTTTTCGGTTCCTTAATATGGTAAGATTGAAGCTGTTTACCATATTCATGAATGCTATAATAGGTAGCAAATAAAGCCACCTTTCTGGGATGGAAAATTGTGTTCCTCCCAAAAGTAAGTAGACAGTAATCAATAAAAAGAACAGTGCAGATGAAACCGTTAACACCACCAAGAGATTGAAAACCATTCTCGCAACAAATTCTTTGCTTTTGGAAAAGAAATTGCGCGTGATATTATTCTGCATATTCATGCCAACTATGGGCATGCCAAAACTAATCATCACCTGGTAGATAGCTAAAATTCCATATTCTTCAGTAGATAAATAGCGAGTTAGAATTGGGAGAAGCAAAAAAGGAATCGCCTTATTTATAATAGAGCTGCCAAGGTATATCGCAAATCCTTTAAATAACTTATCCCTTAATTTTTTTAAAAATAGGTTATCAAACATCAAAAAATTTATTATGGAAGTTGTTTGATAAAACTTTTCATGACTTCGAAATGCAAATCTATATTGCTCCGAACAGATTTAAGTCTTGGCATTCCATTTTCTATTTCCGAATCTAATGTCCTTAAAAGCAATTGGGATAAGTTATCATCTACTTCGAACCGATCCCTCGGTATGCCTACTTTATCGATTACCTTATCAATGAATGAGTCATTTCGATCCGTAAAGCCGTCAAATATTATTCCGCCGAGCAAAGCCCTTAGCCCTTTCCCTCTTCCATCTTCAGCTATTAAAATGGAAGGCTTGGAAATGCTTGACATAAATATATGAGCATGTACACGATAACCTATGTGAAAATCAGCATTAGTATAACTATCTATCAAATTTTGAGCAGAACCAGAAATATCTTCATAGTCAATTCCAACGCTTTCTAACCATTTTGAAAACCTAACGTTATTTTGATAGAGCTTTGAACTTGCATCCGGTGTGTTTAGAAATTTTTTATCGATGGAATGATGGAATTTTACAGAGATCTTTTTATCAGAAAAATGATCTTTCAATTTGATCAACATATCTTTTACTGATCGCTCCATATTTTTACTATGCATAAAACCAACACCGAGTGAAAAGTTAATTTTATCAATCGTATCTACGTTAATAGGCTTTCCAATACTATCTAAATCATATAAAGCAGGACATCCAGTCATTGAAACATTATCCACTCCATAGTTTTGTAAAACATGCATCGTATGATAATCTCTAACACTGGATGTATAACCGGATTCTGCTAACCTTTTAATTAAAGGAAGGCTACTTTTATTTAATTTGTATTTATTTATATCCTCCCAGTCACCGCTTGCCGATTTCCAGCCAATACCAAGTGAAACTATCGGAACTTTAATCTTACTCAGGTCAGTGGTTAGCTTATAGATGCCTGGATAAATATTACTTTGTAGTGCCGGTCCACCCGTTAAGATTAATCCTTTCGAGTTATTTACTATTTCAAGCTTTTCCTCATCAAAGGGTTCCCATGCATTAAAGTCCTTAAATTCTCTGTCGGGACGTAATTCTTTTAATAATTTTTTTGCGCGGTGTTTAATTAAGAAATCACCGGCATTATTTTTACCGCCTGTAAGTAATACGTAATAGTCCATTATTTTACTCTATCCCATTTTAAAACTTCATCTGCTTCTATTTGCGAAATCGCCTTCTTTCCAATAACCTCATCAATCGATCTTGGGCTTATACCACTTGCTGGCCGTTTCCAAGTCAGATCATCATATTCAATTTCTTTTCCTTCCGGAATATCTCGTTTAGCCACCAGGCTGCGCCGTGCATTATCCCGGGATTTTTCTTCGCTTTCCAGCGCGTGTACCTTTTCATCACCCACAATGGTTAGAATCTCATCCAGCTTGATATTGAACTTCTTTAAATCCTCTACATCCATTGCGTGGTAATGGTCGTTACCGGGCAAGGTTTTATCATGGGTAAAGTGTTTTTCAATAATAACCGAACCAAGCAACGTGGCAACCTCCAGCACTTTCATCTCTTTGGGCATTGTATGATCAGAATAGCCAATCATGTATTCCGGGAATTTCTTTTTTAATCCTCGAATCATCCCCAGGTGTGCATTTTCATCATTGGTTGGATAATTTAGAACACAGTGCAATAAAGCCAATGGTACTTTTTTATTCTCTATCCAATCCACAGCCTCTTCTATTTCATTCAGGTTACTCGCACCTGTAGAAAGAATGATGGGCTTATTGAACTCACAGATATACTCAATAAAGGGTTTATTGGTAATATCTGAGGATGATATTTTAAACACATCCATTAAGTCATTTAAAAAATCAGCGGCGTTCACATCAAAAGGAGTAGACATAAACTCAATGTCTACCTTATCACAATATTTTTTAAGCTCTACAAACTCCTTCTTCCAAAATTTATCGTGCTTTTTAAAGAGTTTGTACTGGCTTTCGGTAGGTTCTTTGGTCGTGTCCCAATAAGCCGGACTGTCTTTTGAGGCGATAGTTTCTGCCTTATAGGTTTGGAATTTTATGGCATCCGCCCCTCCTTCTTTAGCCTCGTCGATCAGGCGTTTGGCTGTATCCATTGAGCCTTCATGGTTAACGCCTGCTTCAGCTATGATATAAGGCCGTATAATTTCCCTTTTTGGAGGGTTTTTAAATAGCTCTAAAATTTTCATTTCTTGTCTTTGTTTTTATAGAATTCCAAAATCTTGTTTACAATGGCGACGTTTGAACGATTCTTAACGGCGTTCCTCATTCGTGCATACATATCCCTGCGTAACGATACATCGTTAATGAACATTTTGATGTGATCAGCAAGCACTTCAGAAGAAATCGATTCTCCAAATCCCAAATTCACAATACCAAATGTACTAGACGCGTGGTTATGTCTCATTTCTCGGTTATTTTGGCACATGGTAATGGTCGGCACGCCAATGGTCATCAATTCAGTTACCGTACGGCCTGCTGATGTCAATGCCAAGTCCGCTTCCTTCATCAAGATTGCCATATTCGAAACATTTTGCAAAAACTGAACCTCACCATTCAATCCTTTAATCTTCTCTTTAATGTCTTTATAGTGAGAATGCCCCGGCCCAAGAATAACCGTCGTCTTCTTATCATAGCCGAGCTCAATCAAAGCAGAAATAGCTTTATCGGTTAGATTGGCCGGATCGGTTCCACCGTAAGCAATCAAAATATGTTCTACCGTTTCTTTCGGTTCCCCCTTTGGAGAAACCATTTCAAAATTCGGGTTTAGAATAGCGTGTTCAACTCCATACCAGTGATTATTTTGGGGATACAAATCTGGATATAAATCGTTGATCACCACATCTGCTAACCTATTACCAAGTCCAAGATCTTCAAAATTCACAACGAAACTACCATACTCTTTTAAGCCCAAAATATAGTTCTCATCAGTATCTAATATGTCATTGATCACGATATCTGGTTTAATCTCTCCAATCCGAGAAATAAATTCATCATTCGAAGTCACTTCAACAATAGGATAATGGTGTTGTTGAAGAAATTTATATCCTAACTTGTAACCATCATCACTTCGAGTTATAAAACAGACTTCATGCGAGTGAATGTTTTGGGCAATCGCAATACTTCTGTACAAATGTCCAAATCCTAAATCTTTGGCTCCATCCACCCGAATGCAAATTTTAAGCTTGTTGGCATAATATTCTGCCAAAGCCCAATCAGCAAAAGTGTCAATGTCCAACCCTTCTTTTTCATCGACTTCAATAATGGAAATGCTTTTACCAATGCGGGTTCCTTGATCTAAAATATGTCCTAGTGTAGAGGAAATAACTCCTCCGGTTTCCCCATACATCGGTTTCATCTGCTGGCGATTAACTCTTTCATTGTAAAGTGGTTTGGGATTTTCATCCTCTATAGTCCACCGCAAATGACGATCATCAACTACTGAAAGCACCGTATCAACTTTCTCTTTGTTATGTATTACAATCGCCTTTTCTAATGTAGTTCTCGACAAGAAAGGAGATGTTGGCTGGCAGGTTATTAAAATATCTCTTTCATTTGCACCACATTTTTCGATAAGAAACTTCGAAACTTCAATTGCTACATCATCGAGGGTAGATTCATCATCCGCATTAACTTTCGAACGATCATGAATTGTAGCAATACCACTTACAATCGCCTTAACATTATCATCATCCGTGGAAACAATGATTTGCTTTTTTTTAGCAATTTCAGAAATAGTATCAACAACATGCTGAATAAGTGGTTTTCCTGCTAATTCCCGAACATTTTTTTTGGGAATTGTTTTCGAACCGGCACGAGCGGGTATCAGGAACCAAACTTGTCCCATTTATTATATAATTTGAGTTAAACTTCTTTTGATAAAGCAAAATACATTTGCAGTAAGACATATGAAAAGCCTATGAAACCAAGCAGAAAAGTAAATAGAATCAAAATCTTCAATCCACTCGTCTCATCATCCACTGGCACCTGCACCGGCTGCAGTACACTCACTACCGGGGTTTGTTCCTGTACTTTTAATTTCGCTTGCTCTACTTGTTGGGCCAGGGTGTTATAGACGTTAAAAGCGAGATCATACTCAGATTGAAGTCTTTGTTGCTGTGTCTGAGCCCTAGCAGATGAAAGATTGATATTACTATCTCTAAATTCCGCTAATTTATTTTGCGCTGTCTCAAAATTTTCCATAGCCGTTTGCATTTGTTCTCTTGCAAACTTTAAATCCTCTTCCGCCTTTCGAGTCCTGTAATTGGTCACATATTCTCTCATTAACCCAATACTGGTTTTTGCAACCTGTGCTGAAGCATAAGCATCTGGCATAGTCACAGAAAGGTTTATGACCCCGGTTTCTTCACTTAGTGAAATCGAAACTCTTTCACGCATATTATCAATAATAGCCATCTGGTCTTTACTCACTGAAAGAACGGAATCCGTCTCAAAGCCCTGGGGTAGTGCTCTTTTGGGGACATCCTCTTTGAATAACCCAATAACTTTACCTGGCAAACCGATAGTATATTCCCTTACATATGAAAACACAGAAGGAGTATAAACTTCATCAAAGAAATTATAAACGGAAGTCGTGGTACCGAAGTCTTTAAACTCAACTTCTTGATTGAGTAGCTCCAGCTGAAAAGGCAGACTGGATACAATCTGTGGATAAAGCTGTGGCGGAATCATCCCGCTGCTGCCTAAATCAGCAGATCCACCCATTCCAAGTAGGCCTCCATATTGCTGTAATAAACGGCTGGCTCCGCTTTCTGTAGATTGAACTTCAGGCATCAGTGTAGCACCACTTTTATATTCTTTTGGACTGAGTAGAGCTACAGCCAGACCTAAAACAACACCAACTGCCACAAACTTGTAAATAGTAGAGCGATTATCCCAGATATGCTTAGCCAACTCGATCAGATCAATTTCTCGTTCGTTATTTTGATCTTCATCCCATTCTTCTACTGGAACAAGGCGATATTCCTGAAGCGGAAACTCTTCCTGGCTGGATTTTTTCTTTTTGGGAGTTGGCTTATCGGATCCCGAATTTTTATTTTCTTCGCTCACTTTCTCTGAAATTTGTTAAGCACTAATGATACGAAGTTTAGACTTCTATTTAAAGATGGATTTAGTTTGTTAATTAGAAACGGATAAATAAATTTATTCTTAATAAATATCGATTAGGTATAATATTCAAGCCTTTCAAGCAAGGTTTGAGATCATAAATATGATTATTGGATAGTCATTCACTACTAAATGCTTTTAAGTATTACTGTTCTGATAGTATAATAGGTTTAAAATTTCCAGAAATAGTAATTTTGGCTTTGCTTGCAACTAATTTCCTTCATACAAGCCAACCCTGAAACCAGCTTCAAAAATGGTACCCCACCTTGAGTTACTATTTCCTGTGATATGGTTATAGTTTTCAAGAGAGTTATACCCGGTGTCCAGTTCAAACCAAAAATTTGAATTTGGTTGGTATAAAATATTGATACCTCCACGAAATGTTTTTTCTTCGGTGCCTGTGAGTATTACATCATATAATTCACCATTGGGCTTACGGATTCTATGTGGCTCATTGATATTTTTTTCACCTTGTAAATACAAACTTAAATAAGGTGTAGCTTTTAGACCTCTTAGGTAATCATCTAAATAAAAATCCGGAGATAACTTCACTTTTATATAATCATTTGTTGGGGTTGCGATACTTCGTCCCAAATAAAGGTATCTCCCTTCCGCTTGTGGAGCATTATAGGTGTGATAGGCTGAGGATTCAAACTCCAGATTTATATCGATGGACGGATTATCCAATGCGTAAGTAAATGAGGATAGAAAGGTAAAAGTAATGGGCTCTTCAACATCTGTAAAGACATGAACGTCATCTAACATAAGCTGGCTGCTGAATGAAAAACTCCGGTGATTCCCCCATATCATCCCACCCATTAATAAGTTATTCTCATCGTTTTTGGGATAGTTATCTGTCACAAACCCGTAAAAAAGTAACGGATTGGCATATTTTAAAGATAGTCCTGAGTTGACTCCGGAGTAAATCACAGATCCAAAAAAACTCGTGCCAAATTTTTCAGATGGGCGCCAGTTAAATCTGTGCATTGCCACGTAACGTTTCTTTGAACCCTCAGTATATGCATTTCCTGTAAATGTATCATTCTCGGAAATTGCATCTAGCTCTCCTATAATACTTTGGAAAGAAACGTACTTACCTCCGATGCTAATATTCAACTGATCAAAGGAACGCGCGTTGGTACTTAAAACACTTGAGGCTTCATCATATCGCCCCCAGTGATTATAGAAACGTCCTAATCGTATTTTTACCAGGTCATTATCATAACCTATGTAGGACTCCTCCCCTCTGATAAACAAGCGCCGGGCTGCATCGATGCCATCAGGATCCTGATCATAATAATAATCATGCCTCACTGATAATTGCCCAACAAAATTACTTCTTTCCATATATCCACTTAGGCTGGCATAAGGATATGCATATATTTCCTGATTCAAAGGACGTAGTACATCCAACCGCTCCGTATCGCTCAATCGAGTCCCAAAAACAAGCTCAATTCCCATCGGATTCTTCTCGTTTTCTGATGCTTCATTAAGTTCTATTCGTTCTTTTATAAACTCTACCCAGACCTTTTCACTTGAGTTCAAATTTTCCTGAGCGATAGTTTTCAAGGCTTCGCTTACCTCCCCATAGGTATAGGGCAGAGAAGTGGGGTTCAGTGAGAGCATCTCTCCACGATTTTGCAGTCTTTTTATATATTCGTAGGTGTAATCATCGAGCGATAGAATTCGTTTTTCTTGCGCATTAACTGCCGTGCAAAAGATTAACAATAAAAGAAAGCTGAGAAGGTGTGTTCGATTTAACATATAATCCGATTGGTTTTAATATATCGGCTAAACTTACTGATTATATTTTGTCTCAGATAATGAAATTCGATTTTAGCTATTTATTAGCTCTCCTTCTATGCTGTCTTTTATCAAGGTATAGAAACCCATTTGGGTTTTTTTATGATCAGTCTTCTTTTTTACTGCAGATATATAGAGTTTACTCCGTCAATTAATTAAGGAGTCCTTTCCCCTTGTTGAAGGGGAAAGACAGAAAGGGGTCTGGATGCCATGGAAAGTTGCCATTTCAAGGAGATCGCGGATAAAGTATTTCCGCGATGACTAGTCTCTATAAACCGGAGGAGTTCACAAATCGATCTTTCGGTCCATCGGTTAGTCGCATTTCAAGGCAAGCATTACATCGGTGTTATTTCCCTATTAGGCCCACAATAAAGGCGTTCCCTTGCCCTTGGCACGGGCGGCATAATGAAAGCGAGCGTTAGGGAAAGGGGCAGGGATAGGGTTTTGCTTGTACGGGACAGGTTACTAGCTATCCATCCCAAAACAACATTCGACAGCTACCCTCATTGTAAATGTTCTTTCTTAGGTCATCTACCTTTATTGCCCGTCATCCCGTACGCAGTGAATACGTAGATACGGGATCTCCTGAATTGACTTGGGATATCGATTAAGGAGATCGCGGATAAAGTATTTCCGCGATGACTAGTCTCTATAAACCGGAGGAGTTCACAAATCGATCTTTCGGTCCATCGGTTAGTCGCATTTCAAGGCAAGCATTACATCGGTGTTATTTCCCTATTAGGCCCACAATAAAGGCGTTCCCTTGCCCTAGGCGTGAGCGGCATAATGCAAGCGAGCGTTAGGGAAAGGGACAGGGATAGGGTTTTGCTTGAAAGGGCAAGTTAGCGTTGTTCAATTTGGTTGCCACGTCATCGAGATTGCCGCGTCGTCAGCCATCCCAATCCTACGTTCAACAATGTACTCTCCTCGCAAAGACGGGCTTTCATATTTTATGAGCCATTACAGTTGCAGAATCAAGTTTAGCATGACAACAAAATTTAGTTGATTAGCTGATAGCTGAAGTCTAATAGCTGTCAGCTAAAAGTCACACCATAGCCTTCGGCGCTTCTTCCGGTTTTTCACCGTCTCCATAAGGCTTGGTTGGTGTTTCATTATCATACTCATCGAGGGTAAACTCGTCTACTTGGATGGCATCGTTTCGGGCAAGCTCGGCTTCTTTAACCAGCTCTCCTTCTTCTTTGGTAAGTATGCCTTTCTCGACTGCAAGATCTGCAATCTCTAAATAAGGTTCTTTTGGGAGCTCTTTTGCTTTAATGGCTTTATAGAGCTTCTTAAATACCGGCCAGGCTTCTTCAACCAGTTTCATGGTGTGTTCGTATCGTCCTACTGCGGATTCTTTATCTTTCGGAATGTAAATTCCATCCGTCATGTGGTCCCGATCTTCTCCACGCGTTTGCATGGCCTGAGCTACTTTATGTCCGAGCTCATCAGAGGGATAGGTTCCGATTGGGTTCAACCGTCCCCAAACTCCGGCTAGTCTAAATACCCAACTTAATCCGGGTACCTGAATTTCACGGAGAATGCCTTCAAAAGCTTGCTGAATTTTCCAGAAGCTGTATTCCATGGCCCATTCAAAATAGGGGCGGTCAGCTTCTCTTCTTCCTTCAGCTTCAAATCGTTTGAGTGTACCGGAAGCCAAATACATGTAGCTCAATATATCTGCATAGCGACCGGCAATTTTCTCTTTCATTTTAAGTGCGCCGCCATAAGAACCGAGCGCAATATCTGAAAAGAAAGCAAAGGAAGCTGAAGTCCACGCTAACTTTTTGAAGTATTTTGCTGAAGGACCACTTACCGGAGATCTTGCTATTTTACCTCGGGTGATACTTAGTAAGAATGCCCGCGATTTATTCTTAGCAACATGACCGATATGCTTCCAGAAATTATCATCAAACTGCTTCACATCTTTATTCATCAACGCATCAATTTCGTTGTATGCGTAAGGATGACAACGAATGGCTCCCTGCCCAAAGATCATCAGAGTTCTCGTCAGTATGTTAGCTCCTTCAACCGTAATGGCGATTGGCATCGCTGTATAGCTACTGGCAAAAATGTTTCGGGGACCGCGGGATATGCCTGCTCCTCCTACTATATCCATGGCATCGGTCACTACTTCACGACCTAATTCTGTGAAATTATATTTAGCGATTGCGGTTACAACGGCAGGTTTTTGTCCACTGTCTAGTCCGCCGGTAGTATATCTTCGAGCGGCTTCCATCAAGTACGTATATCCGCCAATTCGAGCCATGGGTTCTTCGATACCTTCGAATTTCCCAATGTTCAATCCAAATTGTTTACGGATCGCTGTATAAGCACCGATTGCCCGGGTTGCCATTTTGGAACCACCTACACTTTGAGCCGGTAATGAAATTCCACGACCTACTGCCAATGATTCCATCAACATTCTCCAGCCATTTCCGGCACCTTCTTTCCCACCAATGATGGAGTCAATTGGGACGATAACATCTTTCCCATCAATTGGGCAGTTGTAGAATGGAATGCCGAGAGGATCATGGCGTCGCCCTAAAGTTACTCCGTCAGTTTCTGAGGGAATTAAGGCACAGGTGATTCCCCGGTTTTCTTCTTCACTCAATAAATGCTCCGGATCTTTCAGGTTGAAGGCCAATCCAATCACCGTAGAAATAGCAGCAAGTGTTATATATCGTTTCTCAAAGTTCATCCGGAGGTATAATTCTCCATCATCTCCTTTAAAGACTACGCCTTCAGATCTCATGCTTCCTGCATCCGATCCTGCATTAGCTTCGGTCAGACCAAAGCATGGCATTTCTTTTCCACTGGCTAACCTTGGTAGATAATGGTCTTTTTGTTCTTCCGTGCCATAATGAAGCAGCAGTTCAGCAGGCCCCAAAGAATTAGGCACCATAACGGTAGTAGCCAATGGCCCACATCTGGAAGCGAGCTTAGCTACTATTGCACTGTGAGCAGTGGCTGAGAATGCAAGTCCGCCATACTTCTTAGGAACAATCAGCCCAAAGAACTTCTCTTTGCGCATGAACTCCCAGACTTCTTCCGTAAATCCTTTTCGGACCATCACATCCCAGTCGGTCACCATCTCGCAAAGCGCTTCCACCGGTCCATCTAAAAAGGCTTGCTCTTCAGCGTTCAACTCTGGATAATCCTGATCTAGAATCTTCTTAAAGTTTGGCTTTCCTGAAAAGAGCTCACCTTCAACCCAAACGTTTCCGGCTTCAATGGCTGTTTGCTCAGTTTGCGATATTTTGGGAAGGAAATTCAACGCATCCAGCAGCTTCATAATTGGCCCACTCAAAACAATTCTTCGAATCGGTTTGATATTAAAAACCACAACCAAGGCTGTATAAGTTATAAACGCCCACATTGGTGCATCCAGTCCGGCTAAGCCTACATAACCTGCTACAGCCCATATCAACAGTGGGGCTCCGGTATATCCTAAAATCAGCATCAGTAAAAATGCTGAACCTATCGACGCCCACAGCGGGACCTCACTAAAAAATCCAAATAATTCCATAATTGCTTCCATGACGTTTCCTCGTTTATGATACTGTTGTTCGAACCAAGAATCCTTGAACTACAAGCTCAATAGAATCCTCTATAAATTGATCGCTATCTATTCGGCTATCCAGTCTTTTGTTTAGCACAACCGATACTACACCGTGCAATTGTGCCCATATTGAATAGGCTGCAACTACCGGTTTATCTACTTCCATAAGTCCCTGAGCAACACTTTCCTCAATTGTTTTGACTAATAATTCATAAGCGCGCCGGGCTTTTCGAAATTTTTCTTTCGGATACCTGGCCATTGAATCGGGCCGGACTTTATATATAATCTCGTACTTCTCCGGATATTCTAGCGCAAATTGCACATAGCTTTCTGTTATCGCTTTAAACCGTTCAATACTATCGGTTTTTGGCAGGGCTCTTGTTTCAATAAATTGGCTAAGATCTTCCACTGATTCTTCAATAAGTGTATGCAGTAAGTGATCTTTGTTTTCGAAATACAAATAAATGCTGGTTGCGGTAACATCTGCCTGTTTAGCAATTTTCCGCATTGATAGTGCCTTATAACCTTCCTGATACAGCAAATGTCGGCTGATCTCTAAAATCTGATCTCTTAATGGAACTTCTTCGCTCATTTATTAATCTGGTTAACGGTGTTAACTTCTATAATGTAACCATTCCAAAGCGAAAATCAAGGTGCGATATTCTGAGACTTTTTCATGAGTCTATACAGTTGGCTAATATTTAAGGCAGGTCATTGGAAAAGAGTCTTACAAAAATCTTGATTGCCCGTACCCGCACCCCTCTTTCTTTTTCCCCTAAGCTTGGGGGAGAGGACTCTTTAAAAAGGTAGCATTTAGTTAAAACCTCAGTTCGATTATAAAAGATATCGCTCCATTTTCGTCTGACCGCTTCAGTCAAGAATTTGAGTAGGAATAGGATGCTTCGGCGGTCCGACGACTGAAAACGGCAAGTCTATGCGTGAAAAGATAGATGCAAAAGCTCAGCCTTAAGCATTTATCGGACGAACTGGAGTCGTCAGATGAAGTTCTCTTCATTATTTATTGTATATGTTAAGAGTTGGTGTTTTATATCTTTCTTATGATGTATACAGTGCATGATAAACTTGGTTGCCCCTTCAATCGGCAGATTGCTGAAGCATCATATCCCCGTTAAGGCTCTTGACTGAAGCGGTCGGACGAAATCCGGGCAATCATCATTCTGAGAAAATCAATCTGATCCGTGTTATCCGCGTTCTATTCCCCCGTTCACATCGAACTCAGGTTTAAAACTTTGAAGTAAATAAAGTGAAATAATCTCATCGATTCTGCTCCTATATTCGAGATTGCTTCGTTCCCGTATGCACGGGACAAATGGAGGTTTATTACAGATTGAAATTGTCTAAGAAATGCGAAACTTCAGGTATTTAATAATCTTCCCTTTTTCAAGGTGCATGCTTTCGTAATAGGTAATGATGGAAAGCTCGGAGTCATCAGGACGATTTTTATGGACATTGGGTTCGTCATCCAGCAGTTCTAAATTCTCTTGCTCAATTATTTCTTTCGTGTATTCATAAAGTACATCGCTGTCTGTTTTCAGGTTTATGATCGCCCCGGGCTTCATCACCTTACGATATACTTTTAAAAATTTGGGAGCTGTTAACCTTTTTCTCTCTTTTTTGATATATGGATCAGAAAAAACAATCCAGGCTTCATCTACTTCATCCTTACTAAAAAATTGATCTAAATGATCTATGTAACAGCGAAGGTATCGTACATTTTTCAGGTCATTTTCTAATGCCTCGGTTGCTCCTACCCACAATCGATTTCCTTTGATATCCAAGCCAACAAAGTTTTTATCGGGGTGAAGTTGAGCAAGTCCGACCGAGTATTCCCCCTTTCCACAGGCGAGCTCGAGGACTATGGGATTATCATTTTCAAAAATCTTGGAATTCCATTTCCCTTTTGGTGCAGGGTTTTCTTCGTCAAAATCAGTATAGACAAGCGTATTATCGAGCTTGGGCAGCTCTTCCATGCGTTCTTCTTTTACCTTCGGCATATATTAAGGAGACAGTCTTTTAATGTTCCATTTATCAGCAATAAGCTCGTACTTTATCCGATCATGGAGCCGGCTTCTTCTTCCTTGCCAAAACTCAATAGCTTCCGGAGTCACTTTATACCCACCCCAACTTTCAGGTTTTGGAACATTGCCTTCTTCATACTTCTCTTCAAGTTCAGCAAATTTCTTCTCCAAAAAAGCTCTATTGGGTACTTCTGCACTTTGATTAGAAGCTAATGCCCCAAGCTGACTTTTATAAGGGCGCTGTTTAAAGTACGCCTCATTCTCTTCCTTAGGTAATTTCTCAACTTCCCCGTCTATTAGAACCTGCCGTTCAAGGCCTAGCCATAAAAAGCATAAAGAAACATTTGGATTCTGATCCATTTCCTCGCCTTTATTGCTGGCATAATTGGTGTAAAAGATAAATCCACCGTCTTCCAATCCTTTCAGTAACACAACTCGGGAATGTGGCTTATTATTGAAATCAACGGTAGACAACGTCATGGCATTTGGCTCGGGAATTTCCGACTCCAAAGCTTCGGTCATCCACTGCTCAAATTGTTTTAAGGGGTCTTGGTTTACGTCAGATTCATCTAACGAGTGCTTAGAGTAATCTTCCCGCAGTTTTTGAAGCTTTTCTTTATCCATTTATTTAGCCGAAATATTCGGGCTCATTGCCCGGTTTCCATTTTATGTTACAACCCATACTTGGTACTTGAGAGTCTTCAGGCAAGTTTTCACCGGCAAGCATAGTATCCAATGCTTCTCGTAAGTCATTACCGGTCACCGGTGTATCTTTACTAGGTCTGCTGTCATCAAATTGACCTCTGTACACTAGCTTCCGGTCTTCATCAAACACAAAAATATCGGGAGTACAGGCTGCTTTGTACGACTTCGCTACATTCTGACTTTCATCATATAAATATGGAAAAGGATACCCTTTTTCCGCCATTTTCTCAGGGCTGTCCTGCGGATATTTTTCCACGTCATTCGAGCTGACAGCTATAAAACCCACTCCTTTTGAAATATATTCCTCAGCTACATTTACGAGCTCATCCTCTATATTCAATACATAGGGACAGTGGTTACAAATAAACATAATCACAAACCCTTTACTCTGATCCGCATAGGTAAGTGAAAGATTACCACCGTTTACACTCGGCAGTTTGAAGTCGGGCGCTTCTGTTCCTAATTCCAGCATTGTTGATGGAGTAGCAGACATAATGTTACTGACTTTTTATGATTATTGGTTTTAACTTAGTTGTATGGAAACAATGACAAAGATATTGAATGATCGCGACAAAATTTTATTTGAGAAAGCTCTAAAGCTCTATTTCTACTTACGTCAACAAGATGTGCGAAAGCTTAATTCACAAATCCGAGATCGCTTTACCTATGCAGGACAAGTGGCATACTCTCTGATTATAACCTATATAAGTGAAGGAAATTTGAAGATGGAATACATGGACTTCCTAAATGAAGAGCTAAAGACCATGCGAGGGTTGGATACTGAGTTTTTAAAGCCGCTGATGATTAAACCACATGAGATTGATGAAATCGAGTTTAACCAGGAAATTGCTCTCACTGTTTTTGATGAGGATAACGACACCAATATCCGAATTACCTATGCACCGGATAAAGGTGTCGCTAAACTAATGCCGATAGAGTAGTTAATTCAACGAATACTATTCCACTTTATAAAACTCGTCAACTTTCTACTCCAATCCTAAAACTTCTACCCCTTGGTTAAACGTGATATCAACAGGGATGCTTTGTTCTGAAAGTCTATTCAAGGAGCCCTTTAACTGATCGGTTTCAACAGCATATTTTTCTACGAAAGCATCTACTGCTTCATAATCACCATCACCTTGCAATGTCAATATTTTTAAAGAAAGAGCGCTGACTGCTTCTCCCACTTTATCAAAGTTGATAGCATAAGTGCCCGTTTCGTCATTAAAAGTGAAGGCACCCATTTCCTGGAAGAAATTAAACCGAATCAGATTTGCACGCCCATGAGCACTGGATGACCCAAATCGGATAGAACGGAAGATACTTGCTAAAAAGGTTACATAATCTTCTTTTGGAGAACCTTCTTGGATCATTCCTTTTTCGCGTAATGCGTTTACCATATATAATCCTAACACATCGGCTTTTCCTTCTTCAAGGGCTGAATAGTGATTTTGGAGAGCCTCACGCACCGTGCCATTTCCATCAATAGTATTTTTGATCCCCAGTCCGTGTGCCACTTCGTGAAACATGGTATTCCCAAAAAAGGCATCAAAACTAATATACTGGCGCTGGTTTTCTTCAATGAGCACCTTCGAAATAGGAACTAAGATCTTATCATATTTAGCCCGCATAGAGTTTTTAAGCTGAAGGCGACGGGTTCCTTTTTCAAGCTGCACTTCTTCATCGTTGGGCAGGTTAATCGCGATGGTTTTTGAACCGGCATTGGAATCGCCCGCATAATAGACAGCATCATAGGCATTCAGGTCTGAATCGGTACCGGGTTTTTCTGACTTATATTCCTCAGGAACCGGAAGACCCCGCTGCAATTCAGGAAGCACAGCAGCGTATTTCGAAAGTCTTTCACTCCAGGATTTATCCTTAATCAGCACAAAAGTCTCATGAGCGGCTTTATATCCATAAAGCTGATCTTCGTACGTCTCAATGGGGCCAACTACCAACTCAATGGTGTTATTCTTCATTTCCATCCAAGCAAAATCACTTTCCTGATAATCATCAGTTAGTAACGCCTCAGCTCTTAATTCCAAATATTTTTTGAAACCGGGATCTTCAGCAAGTTTGGCAGCTTCCCTTAATTTATCGGCCGCATTTTGGTTTTCTTCCTGAAAAGCTTCGTGATAAGGAATCGTTATTAAGTCCCCATCACTATCTCTTCGAACAATAGTGTAAAGACTTCCTTTGTCTTCAGAGTCCCAGGATTCAAATTCTTCTTTGGTCATATCCACCGGATAAAAATTTGCACCGGCAGGTTTCTCTCCTACTCCATCAATAAAAGGCTCATTACCGTTCAGCCGATCCCAGGGACCATAATTGATTTCGACAAACCGTCTCTCTTTCTCATTAAGCCCGGCCATTAATGCTTCTTTATCGCCATAGGCTTCTTTCCAATAAACCTGTTCCATGGCTTGTCCGGCTTCAATCAACAATGGAATCATTTTCTTCTGATTTTCACTCAACCCTGATAAATCAGCTGTTAATGTGAATGGAGTATATTGTGTGAGCCGTTCATCCATAGACATAGATCCGGACGAGTTATCTTCTTGTTTAGCACAAGCAGCCATGAATATAATTACTACTAAAACGGGAAGTATTTTTAATGTTCTATTCATCATTCAATAATTAAGGATGTTAGGTATTAAAACTATTATTCTGAGATCTCATTATGAAGCAGTTCATCTTTTATAATCCCCTGCTTTTTTAATTCCGTTAAAATCAGTTCTGTTACATCACTTTGGAAAGGGAATTCATAGCGGATATCCAGTACATACGCCTTCACCTTCAGTTTCAGAATAAACCGGCGTTCGTGCATTTGGTTCTCCGTCATGATACTGATCGGCTTTTTCAGGAATACGTATTTTGAAGCCACTACAGCTTTATAAGCTACATCTTTGACCAACTCGACAGGACTTTCGGCTGGCAGGTAAATATTAGTAACCACAAGACAATCCAACGCTCCTGAGTTAGCATTTGAAACCGCATTTTTTACCAACTCTCCGTTCGGAATGGTAACTACTGAGTCACCGGGAGTAACAATTCGGCTTGAGCGAAGGCCAATTTGCTGTACTTCCCCGTAATGATCCTGAAATTGGATCTTATCTCCAACCTGAAACGGTCGGTCCAGAATTAACATCACCCCGCCAAATAAATTCTTAAGTACGTCTTGAGAAGCTAATCCAATAGCAATACCCACAGATGCCATCACCGTAATAACCGTTGCGTAAGGTGGCTGAATAATTCCTGCAATGGCAACATAAATAGCGACAGTCCATAGCACTACTCTGAAAATAGGCACCATCCGCTTTATACGAAGACGATATTTCGATATCCGCTCCGAAAAATTATCCAAAATGGTGCTTATGAAAACGGCAACATAGTAAGTAGCAATAAAAAACAGGATGATTGTTATGATCTTCGGCCAAGAGATCACCTGTTCCAGCTTGGCTAGTGCTTTTTCTGTATCTCCTCCCACGGTTGATGAATCCTTAGAAATACCTAATCGCTGCTCCAGATTTCGGGTGATAGAATCAAGCTGAATCAGTCGATCATTAATTACTGAATCTACTCTTTGAACAAGTGTACTATTAACTTGTTCAGTACTCAGACTATCAGCACCAGCCAGTGAATCCTGGGCTATGACTTCAGCCCAAAAAGGGCTGAGGCTCATCACCAGAAGCAAAAGAAATCGCGATATGTATGTTTTTATATGCATGACTTTAGTGTATGTAATTTGCTTCTTTCAAAACCCGAACAACTTGTCTGTAAATGAGCTGGTTAAGCATATATCCGTGATCCGTATTGTAAAGTATGGACCGGGAAGCTAACCTTGAAACCATAAGTTTGCTATTTCTAAGTGGCTGATGCATGATTTCAGCAAGTTCTTCAGGCAATAGAGAATCATGCAGCACGAAAGCAGCCAGCGCAAATAACTCAGCGCTGTCCAATTCATCAATGCGGGTGATGGTGTTAAAACTGAAGGGATTTATATAGAAATGGGTATCGTCATATTCACTGATTGAACGAATCCAGAATATCATAGCGATTGAAGAGTTACCCTCGGCAAGCTTTGCCATTTTTTCGAAATAGCGTTCTTGTAAAAACTCCTGAGTTTTTTTCTCATCCCCCATTAGTTTTTTAAAGGTCCTGCTTTTCTTAGTGTTTTCATCCGCTAAAAAATGAAGCTGATACCCACTGGCACGGTGCCTTTTAAGGATCACTTGCTCAATTTGTTCTTCAACCAGATTATCCGATTCTACTGTGTGAGTGAAATAATCTGACACGTTTAACACCCGGTCTAAAAATAACCAACCGTATCTGGTGGTGGTTGTAATCCACATGACCTCTTTGTTGGTTTCAGAAATCAGTAGCATCAGCTGCTCAATTGCTTCGAAACCTGAAATATTCCGGAGATAACAATTCTGGACGTTCTCTAGAATAATGACAACTCTTTTTTTCTTGCGCTTAATTGCCGCAATCAGTTCTTCAATTGTTTCAACATCATCAATCTTCAGGGCATTGCTTATTTCTGAAACTAACTTTTCCGGTTTCCAGACGGTATCTTTGAAATTAATTTCAATGACATCATTTTTGGTAAGCACTTCCTGAATCAATATCCGGGTAAACAAGCTTTTTCCGCTACCCTTCTCGCCAACAATAGCTAAAGTGGATGGGAAGTTATTTTGCCATAATTCATATCCTTTTTTAAACCGCTCAAACTGTTCAGGTTTTCGAATATAGAACCGGTCATCAACTTCCTTTTTAAAATCAAACAAGCGTCGATAGATAAAAGGGAGTCCGGCAATTTTCTCATCTGTTTCAGATAGAAAAGTAGCTAAATCTGTTTTGTCACCTTCCAGCTTTTCTTTCTCTGCAAAGCCTAAAAACTTGCGGACATTTTGGAAATAGAGCTTGGCCTTTTTCCAGATAAACCGACCAACCAACTCTGCCTTTTCTGATATAATAGCCCACTGAACCTGAAATTTCGTTTTCCAGTCAATGGCCGTCTCTTTGGCCATAAACTCTGCTCCGGCCATACGCACTTCATTAACATCCTGCTTCTCCAGAAGCATCGCTAATTTCGTAAACGCCACTTCCCGCTGATCTGAAAGTCTTGTTGCCAGTCCCGTACGCTTAGCGTGAATTTTCTGAATTAGCTCATCCAGCTTTACTCGTGCCCGTTCTAACCCTTCCTTGGCAACTTCAAAGGGTTCTTCTTCATCCGACTTTTTTACTTCATCGGCAATCTCAAGGTTGGTGAAAACAATCTGGGATATTTCCTGAATCTCCTTAACCACATTTGCCAGAAATTCTTCAGGCTTCACTTGTTTTGGGATGAACTCCTTGGCAATCTGATTATTCATCACTCGCTGAACTAATACCTGCCAGTCTACACTTTCAAACTCAAAATCAGGAGGTAACTTTGTCATATCCAACTCTTCAACCAGTATGACTTTTTCCGGCTGACCCTTGGTCCATTCAGGAATAGCTGCTGTAAACCGGTCCAGCTTAGTACTCAGAATAGCCTCTTCCATGAATTCACCAAGAGGCTGTATCATCTTCTGTTCGATATGCTCATTCATATCATCCAGATGTTTAGTACTAAAATCCCGAATCTCTTTTAGTGATCGATTTTCAGATTCATTAAAAACGGTAATAGCTTTTTCAAGCTGCTGCATTAATACTTCCGCCGGTCCTTCCATTGTCATCTCAAAAAACTCGTCAATTGAAGAACTAAATCCTTTTACCCGCTCCTGTACTCGCTCATGCAAGTGCATGAAATTCATTGACAAACTTACACGGTCCACCAGCACCGCAAATAATTCAGCCCAAATAGCTGCATTACTTTGGGTCATTGCTGCAACACTTTTTTCTTTTTGGCTGATTTTTTCTTGGCTGTAATCTCCCTCTGAAAGCTCGAAAGTTCCTGCCTTTGAAATACATTCTTCAATTTTGTCTCCAATTTCATTTAAATCGGAATTCAGTCTTACCTGAAAATCGTCTTTTAAAGAATTGAGCTTCCGGAGCGCCTCTTCAAAGAAAGTGGCAATATCAGCTTCTGTTGGGGTGATTTCTGCCGGCTTGGTGTCAACAAACTCTTCACCTTCGGTCTCTTCACCATCCTTTTTCTTGTCTTTTTCGAATGTAATGAGTCCGCTGGAATGCAGCATCCATGCATCCGCTTCTAACAGAATTTCGGATTCCAGCTTACGAAGTTCATTATTCCAACTATACACCCAATCAGATAGGCCGAGTATATTAAAGTCGATAATATTCTTTAGCGGAACTTTATGGGACCAGACGGGCGGATTATTTTTTTCTCCGCCAAATATTCCTCGGATGCTATTCCCAGCGGAGGTGCCAAAAGAAGATGTGCTTCTGGAAATCCGCTTTACAAGTTTACCGGTTTTGATCCATACGGAATCAGATTCTGAAGCATTAAATCGCTCCTCCTGTTGCGGTAACTCAACCTCTGAAGGGATTCCATCCGTGAGCTCTTTGAACGCTTGAATCCAGCCTACATTAAGATCAAGATTCTCATTCTCATTTTTCTTTGGAAGCTTAGATTGCAGTTTGTCAGTCAGAGATTTAAGTGCTTTTTCAGTTTCACCACTCTCTATTCCATCCGATGTATCTTGCAACAAATTAGCAAGATCCTCAGAATCTGAATTCAGTTTACCCTCTATAATACTGCTTACCTCATCAAGCCATTCCTGATGAAGTTGTGCTACTAATTTTTCTCTGGAATAATCGGACTGCATGCGCATAAAATCGATTTTCTAATTACTGCCTGAAACTCAACATCTTCTGCTTAAATGATAAATACCCATTTTCATCGTTAAAGCGCTACGGAATTGCAGGCGATACACTTTATCCTTTTTTCTGAACTCTTTCAATGGTTTACAGAATATCTTACATTATACCCATCATCTACATAGGCAAATGACTTACCGAAATAATAACCCCGACTCGAATATGCGCATTCCGCTTTTTTCCAGAGCGCTACCTCTGTTGTTTATTTTTCTGTTTTCGTGTGTATCCAGCTATGCACAAACGCAGTTGTACAGAGTTTCTAATACAGCTCGCAGCGACGGCATGGGCTATGTTATACGTTTTCATCAAACGGCACCTGTAGATTCATTTGAAGTACTACAACCGGCTCCCGATCTCATCCAGATGGTTCTTTATGATGAAGAAATTGACACCACCGGCCTTCAACTTCCCGAACAAAGTGAGAAGCTTAAAGAAGTTCGGCTCTATAAATTAGAGTATGGTTATGGAATTGACATTTACCTTGCCGATGATGCCTACTATCAATCTAAAGGATATATAGACCAAAATGGCAGTGATATATTAGTCGGCTTGGAAGTATCAACCCAACGGGAAGTCAACCGATTTTCACAGCAATTTTTAGCAAGAAATTGGTACCAAGAACTTGTTGCATCCGAGAATCTCTTTGAACTTCCACTTGAACGCTCAGAGGCATCAAGGCCGCTACAAGACAATTATTACAACAATGTCAAAGACAAACTCCGGTTTGATAAAATAGTCATTGATCCCGGACACGGCGGTTGGGATCCCGGCTCTATAGGTTATAAGGGAGTCAAAGAAAAAGACATTACTCTTGCAGTTGCAAAGAGGCTTGGCGAATACATTCAAAATAGCCCTGAGATGGAAGGTGTTGAAGTTGTGTATACCCGGGAAGATGATACATATCTGGGATTGGCTGAGCTTGGACATTTTGCTAATATTGCTGAAGGCGATCTTTATATTTCAATCCATTGTAATTCTTTTCATAATCAATATGCACGTGGAGCTGAAGTCTATTTCTTGGGTTTACACAAAAGTGATGCTTCTTTCGAAGTGATGAAACGTGAGAATAGCGTATTCAAAAATGAAGTTGACAAGCAACTTACAGAGGAGGATTTATTGATTTATGAACTTGCTCACACCGGCTATATCGCTACCAGCGAAAAGATGGCATATATGATTGAAGATCAGTTTAAAAACCGGGCTCAACGCAAATCCCGTGGGGTAAAACAAGCCGGATTCCAGGTACTTTTTGAGGCTTCAATGCCCGCCGTTTTAGTAGAATTGGGTTTCATTACAAACCCATCTGAACAGAGATTTCTAACCAGCGATTATGGTCAAACTATTATGGCCTCAGCTCTCTTCAGAGCAGTACGAAATTATAAAGTTGAATATGAAGAGAAGCAGGCCTACAGCGCCACTTCTAATTAAATAACGCATGTCTAAAAATCCTTTGGTCATCGGAGTTGCAGGTGGCAGTGGCTCCGGTAAAACAACGGTTGTTAATTATATTTGTGATGAATTTGCAGCCGACAACATTCTCCGTATCGAACATGATTCCTATTACAGAGAACTCCAGCATCTCCCTTTTGAAGAGCGTGTAAAACAGAATTTTGACCACCCTGCTTCTCTCGAAACCGAACTCATGATCCGTCACATCAAGGCTTTGATGGAAGGTTATACGGTAGAAGTTCCGGTGTATGATTTCGAACAACACACCCGAAAGGAAGAAACCATTATGGCTACTCCTTCTGAGGTAATCCTCATTGACGGCATTCTTATTTTTTCCGAGCCGGATTTATTGGAATTAATGGACGTTAAAATATTTGTGGACACGGACGATGATGTGCGATTACTTCGCCGACTCAAACGTGATATACAGGATAGAGGGCGTTCAGTTGACGGTGTGCTTGCTCAGTACGAAAAGTTCGTCCGTCCTATGCATCTTGAATTCGTGGAGCCCAGCAAGCGATATGCGGATGTTATAATCCCCCGTGGCGGTAAAAACAAAGTAGCTCTTGAAATGGTCTCTGCGCTTATTCGCGGTCAGATGTCTGCCTAACTCCATTTTATCACTTCTGCTATGAAGAAGAACAAACACGATATTCAGATTGATGAAAGTTCACACAAGTCTGCTCCAAACATCCTAACGAGATTAAAGCACACCTTTCAGGCTTTAGGAATGGCCGTTATTTTAGCTCAGGTATTGTTGTTCGCCTTTCGATATGGGAGCATTGTCCTTTGGTGGGATCATGCCATTTTTCACATCTATCTAGTCGTTTGTTCCATACTGGGCTGGTTTTTTGGAGAGCGGTTTATAGAAACCCTTGGTGAAAAGAGTGGAAACTGGTGGGACCTGGGTGGTTTTTTTCGATCTAAATAATGGTCACTCTAAATTATACAATCTACCCAGTCTAAGCACATATGGATGAGTAAACCTAATCCTATCAGGTGGATAATCTTCCCTTTTCCATTCAACTCTTTCGATTCTGCTTTTACCTTGAGTAACATTGGCACCAAAAACATCAGCCCGTAAACAACAATAGCCGGTGTGGTGTGTAAGGGATGAAAATTAATCGAACATCTCAGTGGATCATAAATTGGATTGGCTAACAAATGATCCAGATCAACCAGCATGGTTGCCAGCAGAATTATGGTAGTTTTTAGCCAGTCGGACCGGTAGAATAGCAAGGCAACTGCAACGGGGACGAGAATGTGAAGTGCGATGTGAATCATGAACCGGCCAGCCGTTCTTCCAATCGTTTCATACCGTCAAAAACTAAAAATGGACGAAGCTTAGAATCTCGACTTAATATAGATTCAACGATATTACCTTCACCCCCGGTGATGAATAAGTCATAGTGACCGAATTCATCCTCATACTTTTTCAGTATAGCTTCTACTGCCATCTTATAAAATCCAGCTTGCCCCCATTTCAATGATTCTTCGGTACTTCTACCCGGCCATTTTTTGGGGATTTCCATTTCAACCTTAGGAAGAGCAGGTGCTTTTTCATGAAGAACATCCACAAAACCGGATATCCCCGGTGCAATAATTCCGCCATGGTACACATCATTCTGATCCATAAAATCGATGGTGAGAGCGGTGCCGGCATCAATTACCACTACTGAGTTTCTAGTTTGATTAGTAGCTCCAAAGCAGGCTAAAAACCGATCGATGCCCAACGTTTCTATGCTTCTGTAATCAAGCAGATCACTTGGAATGTCATTCACAGACAACTCTACAACGTCTACGTTTCTCAGTTCATGTTGTAATGCTGATTTCACATCATCCCGAACACTGGCAAATACAATGTGCGAAAAAGTCTCGGGGTGTTCATCAATCCACTGCACTAACTCAGATGCTTTATAATTTTTTTTGGCATGAATAGCTTCCCAACTAAGTCCTTTTTTGTACGCTCCTTTAATAGAAGAATTCCCTACATCGAGGTAAAGTGGATTTTTTGGCTGAATGGAATCGATTTTGCTCATCTTTTTGTAGTACTTTTAACAAAGGAATTTAAAACAAAATACCACATTTATAATGAATCTTGATTCAAAAGTCGCCATCGTAACCGGAGCCAGCAGTGGAATTGGAGCTGAATTCAGTAAAATGCTCATCGAAAATGGTTCTGAAGTATATGGTCTTGCGCGAAGTGAAGACAAACTCAAAAAGCTTCAAAAATCTCTGGGTGACAATTTTCATCCCGTTAAAATGGACATCACCAATGCCAATGATTTAGAAGAATGGGTAGATGATACTTTTGACTTAAATCACCAGCCGGATATTCTTATCAACAACGCCGGAGTCATGTATTCTGCAAACGTTGAAGATCTGTCTATGAGTGAATGGCACAATATGATCAATGTAAACCTGAATGGTATTTTCTACCTAACCCGTCTCATTGTTCCACTCATGAAAGAAAATGAGAATACCACTCATATTATCAATATTTCCTCCATTGCCGGAATCATGGGTAATCCAACTATTTCCGGATATAATGCTAGCAAATTTGGCGTCCGTGGTTTCAGTGAAGCACTTTTTAAGGAACTGAGATATGATGCAATCAAGGTTACTTGTGTATTTCCCGGATCTATCGATACTGACTTGTTCGACAAAATTGAGGGCATCGATAATCATCCGAATATGATGAAAACCACAGATATCTCAAGCACGGTTAAATTCCTCCTCGAAACGGATGATAATTTCCTGATTAATGAAATTACCATGCGCCCATTAAACCCTAAAGATCCGACAAACTAAGAGACTGATCTCATCTATTATGCTTGCATTACAAAAACTCTTATTAGCAGTTGGAGTCTTTTCGGCTCTTCTATTTTTCAGCAGCTGTATTGGCACGGAGAAAGCTCCAAAACCTGACAACCTGATTGCAGAAGAAAACTATATCGACCTGTTAGTCGAAATGCAACACATTACCACCTACCGAAATGCAATACCCGATAGTGTTAATGCTGACTCTCTAAAAGGTCTGATTTATGACAAGTTTGGAATTACAGAAGAAGAATATCTCACCTCACACCAATACTACCAAAAACAGGTAGATCGTCAGTTACAAAGGGTCAACGAAGCCGTTCGGCGCTTGGAAGGTGAAGAGCAATACATTCAAACTCATATTGATTCCGTGAAGGCAGCGATCAGGGACACGGTTGAATAGGTTTTAGGTTTTAGGTGTCAGGTTTTAGAAGCAAGGTTTTAGGGTTTTGTTTGAGGGATAGAAATTTTTTGTAAGGAATCAGGTTTTGGGTGCTCTTACTGGTGAGAGATAATCAAGTCTTGACTCCATGAAAAATTTTAAAAAGCTAATAGTCTGGCAAAGAAGCATGCAATTAGTAAAAGAGGTAACTCTGATTATTGATGAACTGCCAAAAAGCGAAAGATATACATACCGAGACCAAATTCTCAGGTCTTCTATTTCCATACCTTCGAACATAGCGGAGGGTAGCAGTAGGGAAAGCAGAAAAGACTTTAAGAGGTTTTTAAGAATTTCTTTGGGCTCCAGCTTTGAGCTTGAAACACAATTAATTCTACTCCAAGAAAACAAAATTGTAACCACCGTAAATCTTGAAAATGCCCTTGAGCTAAACACAGAAACTCAAAAAATGCTCCACAGTCTCCTCAAAAAATAGCAAAACCCTAAACCCTAAAACCTAAAACCTTGCTTCTAAAACCTGACACCTTGCCCCTAAATCACCCTATAAAATCCTGGCTTCTCCGGCACCGTAGTCACTTTATCTTCTCTGATCAAAAACTGAATTCCATGCTGTACTTTAGCCTTTGATTGCCCCGTAGAATCACAGAGTTGAACTAATGTTTTTTCTTCTGATTTAAGCTCTTCATAAATCGCCTTAATTTCATCGTTAGATGGCGTCTCATGAATAGCTGACTTCGATTTCAGACAGTTATCACAATGACCGCAAGGCTCGGCATCTGTATCTCCGAAGTAATTTCTTAGATAAACTTCTCGGCAAGTATCCGTGAGGATGTATCCGTGCATATGCTCCAGCTTTCGGAATAAATTGTTTCGGTGGGACTCCACTTCCTTCTTCGTCAACGGCAGTTTTCGGGATCGGGCTTCCAGAACTTTCACCAAGTTACGCTGCTTATGCATTTCAAAAACCAAAACCTGATCGTTTTGCATCAGCACGTTTAGCGCTTTCACCAATGAGTTTCTTTGAATGGACAACTTATCGAGCACATATTCTTCATCCAGCTGCACCATTTCACGAAAAGCTAATCCGCCAAACATACGCTCCAGCTTGTCTGTGAATTCTGCTTTCTCATCATTTTTACACTTCTCCCGAAAAGTCTTCATCGCATTTTGGCTGAGCGTAAACTGAATACTGACCGCAGGCTTCACTTCCTCATGCATGGCAATAATATCAAACTGATCAAGAATACGCATAGCTGCCCTGGCTTTTCCGTATTTCAGTTTTCCACGTTTTTTGATCTGCTCAATATCAAACGACATAGACTCTTCCATTTCTGAACCCACAGCCAGGTAAAAGCTGTCACATAAAACCTGATAGACATGATCCAGCTCATCCAGAGTTGGATAGCTTTGGTCGATTCGGTCATCCGCTTTGTAGTAATCAGACTCCCGATACAGTAAGATTGGAAAACTCTCTTCCCCATCCCGTCCGGCACGACCTGCTTCCTGATAATAAGCCTCCAGTGAATACGGCATTTCTTCGTGAATCACATATCTGCAATCGGGCTTATCAATGCCCATTCCAAAAGCATTGGTAGCAGCTACGAGTGGTGTTTCACCTGTAATCCATCGCTGTTGAATCGCTTTCCTCTTCTCAGATTCAACACCGGCATGATATGCTTCTGTCTTAATTCCAGTCCTGCTAAACCGATCCGCCAAATGTTCGCAGTTCTTGCGGGTTCCGCCATAAATAAGTCCATCTCCTTTTTGGGCACCTTTCTGAACCGACTCTTCCAGCTTTTGCTTCTTCTTTGGTGATTTCACCACCCACCACTTTAGGTTTGGGCGAGAAAATCCTCTTGAAATAACATTGGGTGCTTCATAACCCAGTGACTCAACAATATCTTTTTGGACCTCCGGTGTAGCCGTGGCTGTCAATGCGATCCAACGGGTTTGGTCGGCTATACTTTCAAGTGAAGTTTTGATGTCCCGATAGCTGGGCCGGAAATCGTGCCCCCACTCACTGATGCAATGCGCTTCATCGATGGCTACCAGATCGATATTTAACCTTGGCAGTTCAGCTTCCCATAAACTCGTTTTGAGTCTTTCCGGTGCACAATAAAGCAGCTTATACATCCCATTCCTGGCATTCACCAAGCGCTGCTCAACTTCATAAGATGGAATTGTACTGTTGATGAATGTAGCAGAAACGCCTTTGGCCTTCAGCTGCTGAACCTGATCTTGCATGAGCGCAACAAGTGGAGAGATAACAAGCGTCATCCCCTCAAAAACTGTAGCAGGCACCTGGTAGCAAAGTGACTTACCTCCCCCGGTTGGAAAGAGAACCAGTGTTTCCTTTCCATCAAAAACCGATTTAACAACTTCACCCTGACCCGGACGAAACTCATCAAATCCCCAAATTTTTTTTAAATTTAATTCTGCTTTGTGAAAATAATCCTGCAACTTTACCCTTATAGAGTTATCTCTGTTTTACTTCAAAATACAAACCAATGCGAACAAATTTCCTATTCCTTCTTCTAATAATTCTAACCTGGTTTTCTTGTGGCAATATATTTACCAATGGTGAAGATGATCTCGATTATCGAGAAGAAATGCGAACCTTTGTTGGTGAGATATCAGCTTACGCTAAAGAACAGAATCCTGACTTTGCAGTCATTCCCCAAAACGGACATCCATTAATTCTTAGAAATGGAAATCCTGCTACTGCATACTTAAATGCTGTTGACGCACTGGCCCAAGAAAGTTTGTTTTTTGGATACGGTGGAATGGATCAGCCAACTCCGGCTAGAGAAACTAATAATCTATTGCGGCTGCTGAATATTGGCAAAGATGCGAACAAAGCCATTTTGGTAACTGATTACGTGACTACCTCTTTCAAAGTGAATAATTCTATAAACCAAAACACGGCTCTTGGTTTTACCCCCTTCGCAGCACCGAAAAGAGAACTGACTGTAATCCCTGCAAGAACTTTTCCTCTCACAGGTGAAAATGATAATGACATTACTCAGTTATCGGAAGCCAAAAACTTCTTATACCTGTTGAATATGGAAGAATTTGACTCAAGAGATGACTTCATATCATCCGTTCAAAACACCAATTATGATGTCATAATTATGGATGCTTTCTATGGCTCAAGAGTGTTCACACCCCAAGAAGTTGAGCAGCTCCGGCAAAAAGAAAATGGCGGCACTCGGTTAGTCATCAGCTACATGAGTATTGGTGAGGCGGAAGATTATCGCTATTACTGGAATGATGAATGGAGACAAGGAAACCCCGAGTGGTTGGTTCGCGAAAACCCAAATTGGAGGGGTAATTATAAAGTGCAATACTGGAACCCGGATTGGAAAGCAATCATATTGGGTAACGAACAATCCTACCTCCAATTAATTTTAGATGCCGGATTTGATGGCGTCTATTTGGACATCATTGACGGCTTTGAATTTTTCGAGAATCAGTGACTATGAAAACCTTCTATTTACTATTCCCTGTTTTATTAATGATTCTAAATGGGTGCAATAAATCCCCGTTAGCCACTGAAGAAGGATATACCATTATTTATGGGACTTTTTTCGGGGAATGCGATGGAGATTGCGCCAAAGAGACTTCCATTACGGATAATGAAGCCGTACTTACGGTTGGTTCCTACGGAAATCCGCCTTACGACGGATCTGAAGTCAGAGCAACTAAAGAGCTTTCCGCTCAGGAATTTGAACGCATTAAGGAGCTGGTTGATATGAGTGCTTTTATCATATTACCAGATAGAATTGGATGCCCTGATTGCGTAGATGGCGGAGCTGAATTCATTGAAATCAGCACAGTAGACTTTCAGAAAAAAGTAACGTTTGAATATTTAAACGCACCCCCTCGAATAAACAACTTGGTTGTAGAACTTAGAGAGTTACAAGAAGAACTGTATGCTTCGTCGCAAGAACCTTCAAGCCGTTAATTAAATAACAGGCAGCCTTCCTTCAAACATATTTTCAAAACGGACCCCCTCAATATTCTTATCAAGCAGAAGGCCAAGTGCGTCTCCTACTTTTGAACAGGAGATGAAATTCCGTGAATGTAAGTCCTGAGTGACAAGCCCCTTCTTAATCATGAAGGTAATGTTTGTATTGATCAGTTCGGCTTCTTCCTCTAATCCAAAGTGATTCAACATCATTGCTACCGACAAGATCATCGCGATAGGATTGGCAATATCTTTTCCAGCGGCCTGTGGATAGCTTCCATGAATAGGCTCAAAAAGAGATGCTTTCTCGCCAATTGATGCAGAAGGTAATAACCCTATAGAACCTGTAATCACACTGCTCTCATCGGAAATTATATCCCCAAACATGTTCTCAGTCAAAATCACATCAAACTGATTAGGCCTAAGGATAATTTGCATAGCAGCATTATCTACAAAAAGATATTCCACTTCTACATCCGGATAGTTTTGAGCAATTACCTGAACAGTTTGTCGCCAGAGCCGTGAAGTTTCCAGAACATTGGCTTTGTCGATCAGCGTTAACTTTTTGCGCCGGTTTTGAGCCGCTTCGAAAGCCAGCTTTGCAATACGTTCAATTTCTGCGACTGTATAGGTGCAGTGATCATATGCGGATTCTCCATCTTCACTTCGGCCTTTTTCACCAAAATAAATACCTCCGGACAATTCCCGATAGATCACCATATCGGTTCCTTTAATATTTTCTTCCTTTAGTGGTGACCGCTGAATCAGAGATTCATAGGTTTTAACCGGACGGATATTGGCATATAACCCGAGCTCTTTTCTGAGCCGTAATAATCCTTGCTCAGGACGTACTTTGGCATTAGGGTTATTATCATATTTTGGATCGCCAATAGCACCAAACAGAATAGAGTCCGCCTCCAAACATATTTGGAGGGTTTCCTTAGGAAGCGGGTCACCGGTTTCTTCAATAGCGACAGCTCCTACCAATCCCTTTTCGTATTCAAATTCATGATCAAAGCGCTCAGCTATCACTTCCAAAACTTTGATGGCCTGCTTTGTAACTTCGGGCCCAATTCCGTCTCCGGGCAATACGGCTATTTTCTTTTTCATTTCCTAAAACTCCACATGTTGTTTTTCAAATTCTTTGATCTTGTCCATTTTACTGAGCAGGAAGTCAATATCGTCATATCCTTTCAGCAAACACATCTTTTTAAATGAGTTAATTTCGAATGTTTCACTGCTTCCATCTTCTAAAGAAATCTCCTGATCTTTGAGATCAATCTTTATCGGTGTTGATGGTTTTTTCTTAATATCAGCCAACATCTTCTTCAAAAACTCATCGCTCACCTGAATAGGCAAGAGTCCGTTGTTGAGTGCATTTCCTCTAAAAATATCAGCAAAAAAGCTTGACACCACTGCTCTGAATCCATAATCATACAATGCCCATGCAGCATGCTCGCGGCTTGACCCACAGCCAAAATTTCGTCCCGCTACCAATACCTTTCCGGAATACTTTTCATTATTCAGTACAAAATCTTCTTTAGGGGTTCCATCTGAGTCATATCTCCAGTCCCGAAACAGGTTTTCTCCAAATCCTTCACGCGAAGTTGCTTTGAGGAAGCGAGCCGGTATAATCTGATCAGTATCTACATCTTCTTCAGGAAGCGGAACAGCCGGTGTTTTTAGTACTTTGAATTTCTCCATTTCTAAACCGCTACTTTTTCGAGTGAGAATTTACGAGGATCAACCACTTTTCCTTCAATCGCGATGGTTGCTGCTGTAAGTGGACTTACCAACATAGTTCTGGCTCCCGGTCCCTGCCGCCCCTCGAAATTTCTGTTAGATGTTGAAACGCAGTATTCGCCTTTGGGGATTTTGTCTTCATTCATTCCCAAACAAGCCGAACAGCCCGACTGACGAAGTTCAAATCCGGCTTCAGCAAGTATAGTATCAATTCCTTCTCTTTGAGCCTGTTCCTGAACTTGTCGAGAGCCCGGGACAATCATTGCTTCTACATGATCGGCTTTCTTTTTGCCTTTCACATAGTTGGCCACAATCCTCAAATCTTCAATCCGGCTATTGGTACAACTTCCTATAAATACATGATCAATTTTTTTTCCTTCTAAAGATTGACCGGCTTCCAGACCCATATATTCTAAAGACTTTTTCAGTCCTTCAGGATTTCCTACCTCTTCAGGTTTTGGAACTGTTCCCGTAATTTTGATTCCTGCTCCGGGATTTGTTCCATACGTGATCATCGGTTCAATATCTTCTGCCCGGTAATTGTATTCGGTATCAAAAACGGCATCATCATCCGTATAAAGCGTCTTCCAATATTTGACAGCTTCTTCATATTCTTTTCCTTTTGGAGCAAACTCCTTCCCCTTCACATATTCAAAAGTAGTTTCATCAGGGGCAATCATACCGCCACGAGCACCCATCTCAATGCTCATGTTACAGATCGTCATGCGAGCCTCCATCGAAAGTCCCCAAATCGCGGTTCCCGCATATTCAACAAAGTGCCCTGTTCCTCCACCGGTTCCTAATTTCGATATAATGTAGAGGATGATATCCTTGGCATAAATACCTTCTCCAAGCTCTCCATTGATAGTGATTCGCATCGTTTTTGGACGTTCAACCAACAGGCATTGAGTGGCCATAACCTGCTCAACCTGAGATGTCCCGATTCCAAATGCGATAGCACCAAATGCCCCATGAGTAGAAGTGTGACTATCACCACAAACGATGGTCATGCCCGGCTTAGTGATCCCCAACTCAGGCCCAATTACATGTACGATACCTTGGTAAGGGTGTCCAAGACCATAAAGCTCTATACCAAAGTCTTCACAATTTTGTTGAAGGGCATCGACCTGTAGCCTGGATAAAGCATCTTTAATAGGCAGATGCTGATTTTTTGTGGGGACATTGTGATCAGCTGTGGCTACAATTTTGTCGGTTCGATGGATATCAACTCCGCGATTCCGAATACCGCTAAAAGCTTGTGGACTGGTAACCTCATGGATTAAATGACGATCGATATAAAGGACTTCCAATCCTCCCTCAACCTCCTCCACAACATGCTGATCCCACACCTTATCAAATAACGTTTTTGACATATACTACTTTATACTTCTTCATTATTATTTGTGACTCCAATTTTACTCGCTCCGACGCGGAGTGTTCGGAACGAGTAAAAAACAACTACTTCGACATTCAATGTTCCTTGTTCAATGTTCGAAATTCCTCAGCCTGTAGCTGCTACAGAAAACAACCGAATTAAATCCTGATCCTGAATTATTTTTTGCTCATCGGCAAGATTCAGGAATTCCTTGTAATATCGATTCAGCTCTTCCTTTTCAAACTCAAAACCCAGTTTTTGAGCTCTGTAATGCAAAGCAGCACGTCCGCTTCGTGCTGTAAGTACAATAGATGATTCCAAGGCTCCTACTTCATCCGGATCAATGATCTCATAAGTTTCCCGCGATTTTATAACTCCATCCTGATGAATACCGGATGAGTGAGCAAAAGCATTTGAACCAACAATAGCTTTGTTAGCTTGGACCGGCATATTCATTTTTGCTGATACTAAAGCGCTCACTTCACATAAATACTTTGTATTGATGTTAGTATCGAAATTCAGATCATGATGCTTTCGCAAAATCATCACCACTTCTTCCAAAGATGCATTTCCGGCTCGTTCTCCAATTCCGTTAACGGTACACTCTATTTGTCGGGCGCCGTTCTGAACACCTGAAATAGAATTCGCCGTTGCCAAGCCTAAATCGTTGTGGCAATGTGTTGAGATCGTTGCATTGTGAATTCCATCCACATGCTCCATTAGATATTTAATCTTCTCTCCATATTCGGAAGGAAGACAATAACCCGTAGTATCCGGGATATTTACAACGGTAGCACCGGCTTTAATGACTTCCTCAATAACCTGCGCAAGAAATTCATTATCGGTACGGCCGGCGTCTTCTGCATAAAATTCTACGTCTTCCACATACTTCTTCGAAAGCTTCACCGCCTCTACTCCCCGCTCAATAACTTTTTCGCGGGTTGTCCGCAGTTTATTGAATACGTGACTGTCTGACGTTCCAATTCCTGTATGGATTCTTGGATATTTTGCTTTTTGAACAGCTTCAGCTGCTACTTCGATGTCGTTTCTAACGGCGCGAGAGAGAGCACAAACCGTAGAATTTTTTATTATTTCGGAAATTTGTTTCACCGACTCGAAGTCGCCAGGACTTGAGACCGGGAATCCAACTTCCATCACATCGACTCCGAGACGTTCCAATTCTTTGGCAATTTCAACTTTTTCCCCGGTATTTAGTCTACAGCCGGGTACTTGTTCGCCATCGCGAAGTGTGGTATCAAAAATTTGAATCTGAGTGTTTGGCATTAGTCTGAGGATTTCTAACTTAACTGCCGAATCAATTACTTTCTCTGGTCAAAGTTCAAGTAATTGGGACGAATGTATTGGGAGGTAAGGTTTTTCTAAAACCATATTCTTAAGTAATTACGACACCCAAGCATTTGGCCTATATAATTATATGCATTATTTTTAATTACTTAACCCAATTATACTCACTCATTTTGTACAATGGCCAATCAACCAAATGACTTTCTTTATCAGCTGATAAAATCGTTGACTAAGGCTGAAAAACGTGCTTTTAAGATTTACGCTACCCGAAACAGCACCCCGGATGCTAAATTCATCAAGCTCTTTGACGCCATAGATAAGGTGGATGAATACGATGAAGATGCCATCATCAAAAGCATCAAAGAAGTTAAAAAGCGCCAGTTTTCGAATTTAAAAGCCCATCTGTATAAACAAATTCTGACCAGTCTTCGACTCACTAATATCAACCACAACGTAGATATTATGCTGAGGGAGCAAATTGATCATTCCCGTATTTTATATAACAAGGGTCTTTACAAACAAAGTCTTCGTTTGCTGGATAAAGCCAAATCTCTGGCTCATCAAAATCACCGGCACTCTCTGGAATATGAGATCCTTACTTTTGAACGAATTATTGAGTCTCAATACATCACCAGAAGCCTAAAGAATAGGGCTGATGAACTTATTGAGCAGTCTGAGCAGAAACTCGAAACCCTTGCAAACTACACCCGCCTGTCTAACCTTTCCTTACGATTGTATGGAATTTATATCAAGGCTGGGCATGTTCGGGATGAAGCTGATTATGAGAACATCAGCCGGTATTTCAAAGAAGAGCTGGAAGATATCGACCAAACGAATCTTGGTTTTTTTGAACAGCTCTATCTCTATGTCTCTTATGCATGGTACAGCTTAATTGTTCAGGATTTCCTTCTTCAATATCGCTATGCTCAGAAATGGGTTGATTTATTTCATGATAATCCTGACATGCTGGAATTGGAACCTATTTGGTACCTAAAAGGTCAGCACGTTCTACTTGAGGCGTTATTTGTATTAGGGCATTACAAAAAGCATGAGGCTGTTCGGGATCGGTTAGAAGAGTTTGTTGAAAACCCTCCTTCCCGCACCAACGAAAACCTGGAAACGCTGGGATTTATGTATTTATACACTTCCAAGATAAACGGCCACTTCATTGCAGGTACTTTTTCTGAAGGTGTAAAGATGGTACCGGAACTGAACCAGAAGATCCAAAAATACTCTCAGCAGGTTGATCCTCACCGAATTCTCATTTTCTATTACAAAATTGCCTGCCTGTATTTTGGAGCCGGTGATAATGACAAGGCTATAGAGTATCTCAACAAGATCATTAACTATCCGGACCAGAAACTACGGGAAGATTTGCACTGTTTTGCCCGAATTTTAAACCTGATTGCACACTATGAGCTTGGCAACCAAACTCATGTAGAATATCAGATGCGCTCTGTATATCGGTTTCTAAGGAAAATGAATGACCTGAATCTTGTACAACAGGAAATCTTGAAATTTCTCCAGGATTTGGGGAAAGCAAATGATTCGAGCTTGAAAGAAAAATTCAAAGAACTCAGGGAGCGACTCCTTGAAATCAACGACATGCCCTACCAAAAACGCCCATTTTTATATTTGGACATCATATCATGGCTAGAGTCTAAAATCCATGAAAAACCCGTTCAGGACGTCATAAACAGCAAATTCACGCCTCGGGATTAGGTTAACTGCTTCTTAGACATCCCATCAATCCAAAAGTTACACTGCAACCTTTGTTGATATTAAAGAGCCATCCGCGTTTCTTTGGAGCGATATAAACATTTAAATATGCTGTCAATCATTATTTCTCTGGTCATTATTCAAATTATCGGTATTCCATACCGACCGGGGAAAGTTTTGTGACGACATCAGATTATGATTACACAAAGCCTTCCCTAGCCCGGAAGGCTTTTTTTTTGCACTAAGTTTTTTGGAACTGACTTTCACTCACTTACTACATGGCGAAATTAAATAAATACAGCAAACAAGTTACTCAGGATGATTCTCAACCGGCTGCACAGGCTATGCTACATGCTATTGGGCTGGATGATGAAGACCTTCAAAAACCTCTCATCGGGATAGCCAGTACCGGCTATGAAGGCAATCCCTGTAATATGCATCTCAATGATTTAGCCCTTCACGTCAAGAAGGGAATTGAAGCTTCCGACTTAAACGGACTGATTTTCAACACCATCGGCATTAGTGATGGTATTTCTATGGGGACTCCGGGAATGAGGTATTCTCTTCCGTCCCGTGACCTGATTGCAGATTCAATGGAATCGGTGATCAAAGGAATGTCTTATGATGGAATGGCCGCTATCGTTGGCTGTGATAAAAATATGCCCGGAGCCCTGATGGCGATGATCCGGGTTAACCGACCTTCCATCCTTGTATATGGAGGAACCATTGCCCCGGGATTTCATAATGGAGAAAAACTGGATGTGGTATCTGCCTTCGAAGCTTGGGGACAAAAAGTAAGTGGCAATATGTCGGAAGGGGATTTTAAGGATGTAATTCAGCATGCTTGTCCCGGTGCCGGTGCCTGTGGAGGAATGTACACCGCCAACACGATGTCATCAGCTATTGAGGCATTAGGTATGAGCCTTCCCTACAACTCATCCAATCCAGCCACAAACAGCGCTAAGGTTATTGAATGTGAAGAAATTGGCAAACACCTCTACTACCTGCTCGAAAATGACATTAAGCCTCTCGACATACTAACCAAAGCCTCTTTTGAGAATGCAATTCGACTCATCATTGTCTTGGGCGGATCAACAAATGCCGTTCTGCACATGATTGCGATCGCTAAAACTGCCGGCATTGAAATTGGACTGGAAGACTTTCAGCGACTCAGCAACACCACTCCTTTTTTAGCTGATCTGAAGCCGAGCGGAAAATATGTGATGGAAGATTTACATGAAGTTGGCGGAGTTCCGGCCGTTATGAAATACATGCTGGAGCATGATTTACTAGATGGAACCTGCAAAACGGTAACCGGAAAAACGCTGGGTGAAAACCTTGAAGAAATTGATGCACTGGATGATAGCCAAGATGTCATTCACCCCTTAAATAATCCCATCAAGAAAAACGGACATATACAGATTTTATATGGAAACCTTGCTGAAGAAGGAGCCGTGGCAAAAATCACCGGAAAAGAAGGGGAACTGTTTGAAGGAACGGCTCGGGTTTTTGAAAGCGAATTTGAAGCTAACGAAGGTATTAAAAATGGAAAAGTAGAATCCGGTGATGTCGTGGTTATAAGATATGTAGGCCCTAAAGGCGGTCCCGGTATGCCGGAAATGCTAAAACCGACTTCAGCCATTATGGGAGCCGGATTAGGAAAAGAAGTCGCGCTAATTACGGACGGAAGGTTTTCAGGCGGCACACACGGATTTGTAGTAGGTCATATCACTCCCGAAGCACAAACAGGCGGTGCAATTGGGCTGGTCAAGAACGGAGACACCATCAGAATTGATGCCACAAAGAACGAAATCAATGTGCTCATTTCTGATGAAGAGCTAACCGCTCGAAAAGAACAATGGAAGGAGCCGCCGCTGAAGGAGACCTCAGGCACCTTATACAAATACGCCAAAACCGTTTCCTCAGCCTCACAAGGTTGTGTAACCGACGAGTTTTAACATTTTAATCTCACTCACTATGGGAACAGTAGAAGCACCTGAACAAACATCAAAAACGATAACGAAGACAACCAAGCGTATGACCGGAGCTGAAGCTCTGGTCCAGATTTTACTTCAAGAAAATGTCAATATGGCTTTTGGCTATCCCGGCGGAGCTATTATGCCGGTTTATGATGCTCTTTATGATCATCAAGATACCGTCCATCATGTGCTTGCCCGCCACGAACAGGGCGCCATACATATGGCTCAGGGCTACGCTCGGGCTTCTGGCAAAGTAGGTGTCTGCCTGGCTACATCCGGACCGGGAGCGACTAACCTGATTACAGGAATAGCTGATGCACAGATCGACTCAACTCCCCTCGTTTGCATCACCGGGCAAGTGAACTCTTCCTTATTAGGAAGCGATGCTTTTCAGGAATGTGATGTACTTGGGATTTCAATGCCGGTTACCAAATGGAACTATCAGGTCACAAGTGCGGACGAAATTCCAGAAGCACTTGCCAAAGCATTTTACCTGGCCCGTTCGGGGCGACCCGGACCAGTTGTCATCGACATCACCAAAGATGCCCAATTTGAAGAATTCGATTTTGAATATGAGAAGTGTATTTCGCTCCGAAGTTACGCTCCAAAACCCAAACTGGATCATTCTAAAGTTGAGGAAGCAGCCGAACTCATTAATAACGCCAAACGCCCTTATGTTTTATTTGGGCAAGGGGTGATTTTGGCTCATGCAGAAAAGGAATTTAAACAGTTTATCGAGAAGACCGGCATCCCCTCCGCCTGGACTATTTTAGGGTTATCAGCACTTGAAACCGATCATCCCCTAAATGTTGGAATGTTAGGTATGCACGGAAATTATGGGCCAAACCTGCTTACCAACGAATGTGATGTACTCATCGCCATTGGCATGCGGTTTGATGACCGCGTAACCGGAAACCTTTCCAAATATGCCAAACAAGCGAAAGTCATTCATCTTGAAATTGATCCCGCTGAAATTGATAAAAACGTACCGGCTGATGTTCCGGTTCTCGGCGATGCCAAAGAATCACTCACCGAACTTATTAAACTGGTAAAACCCAATAGCCACGAAGACTGGCTTCAACAATTTCGGGATTGCGACAAGCAGGAATGGGATAAAGTCATTGAAGAAGAACTTCATCCTTCCTCTGATGTTTTAAGCATGGGGGAAGTGATCCGCATTATCAATGAAAAAACTAATGACGATCATATTTTGGTTACCGATGTAGGGCAACACCAAATGGTTGCCTGCCGATATACCAACTTCAGTCGTTCAAAAAGCAACATCACCTCAGGTGGACTAGGCACGATGGGCTTTGGACTTCCCGCCGGTATTGGAGCTGCGCTTGGTGCTCCCGACCGAACCGTTGTTGCCGTAGTTGGCGATGGTGGTTTACAAATGACTATTCAGGAGTTGGCAACCATATACCAAACCAAAGCCAAAGTAAAAGTACTGTTACTTAACAATGAATTTTTGGGAATGGTCCGCCAGTGGCAACAGCTCTTTTTTGAAAAAAGATATTCATCCACCGAACTCATTAATCCGGATTTCCAGCAGCTGGCCAAAGGTTTCTACATTGAAACAGCAAAAGTAACAGAGCGGGAAAATCTGGACCAAGCAATTGAAGAATTCATCAACTACGATGGCGCTTACTTTCTGGAAGTGAGAGTAGGTAAAGAAAATAATGTATTCCCGATGGTCCCCAGCGGCTCGGGAGTTGCAGAAATAAGATTGGAGTGATCTCATGGAATCAGAAACACAAGAATTTACCATAACAGCTTATACCGAAAATCATGTGGGACTACTGCACAGGCTCACCATCATTTTCACCAAGCGAAAAATTAACATCGAAAGCCTGACTACCTCCGAAAGTGAGACGGAAGGCATTTACCGTTTTACTATTGCCGTCACCGAAACAGAAGAACAGGTGATTAAAGTAGTGAAGCAGATTGAGAAGCAAGTAGAGGTATTTAAAGCAGATTATTATACCAAAAAAGGAGTCGTTCAGCAGGAACTGGCTCTGTATAAAATTCCTACAGCCTCATTAACTAATGGAATCGAGGTTGAACGAATTGTTCGTGAACATAATGCACGGTTTCTCACCATTGAGCAAAACTTTGTAGTTATTGAAAAATCGGGCTACAAAAGAGAAACGAAAGCTCTTTTTGATGAACTCAAGCCATTTGGCATCAATGAGTTCGTCCGCTCCGGCCGAGTTGCTGTCTCAAGGCAAAAGAATGGCATCGGTAAAGACGTGGAAAAAATATTAGCAAAAGCTGCGGTATAAAGATCGGCTTACAGCCAACTCAAACCTCACAGCTCAATACTCAATACTCAATACTCAATACTCAATACTCAATACTCAATACTCAATTAACAACAAACTGATAACATGGCACTCTTAAATTTTGGCGGCGTTGAAGAAGAAGTAGTAACACGGGAAGAATTTCCTCTTGAGAAAGCTCAGGAAACAATGAAAGACGAAACCATTGCGGTTTTAGGATATGGTGTTCAGGGACCCGGGCAGGCTCTTAATCTCAAAGACAACGGCTTCAATGTTATTGTAGGTCAGCGTAAAAATTCCAGCACCTGGGATAAAGCCGTTGAGGATGGCTGGGTTCCCGGCGAAACTCTTTTTGAAATTGAGGAAGCTGCCAAGCGAGGAACCGTTGTCCAATATCTGCTATCAGACGCCGGACAAATCTCTGTTTGGCCTACCGTTAAGGCTGCGTTAAATCCCGGCGATGCACTTTATTTCTCTCATGGCTTCGGAATCACTTATAAAGAACGTACAGGAATCATTCCTCCTGATGATGTTGACGTGATTTTGGTAGCACCAAAGGGTTCAGGCACCTCCCTTCGTCGAATGTTTTTAGAGGGACGGGGCCTGAATTCTAGCTACGCAATTTTCCAGAATGCCACCGGTAGAGCTAAAGAACGGGTAACCGCTTTAGGAATTGGAGTGGGTTCAGGATATCTCTTCGAAACTGATTTTAAAAGTGAAGTATACAGCGATCTTACCGGAGAGCGCGGCACGCTTATGGGCGCCATTCAGGGCATTTTTGCGGCTCAGTATGAAGTACTTCGCGCAAACGGTCATTCCCCTTCTGAAGCCTTTAATGAAACGGTAGAAGAGCTCACCCAGTCATTAATGCCTTTGGTTGCTGAGAACGGAATGGACTGGATGTACGCGAACTGCTCAACCACAGCTCAACGCGGTGCTTTGGATTGGTGGAAGAAATTCCGCGATGCCACAAAACCTGTTTTTGAAAATTTATATGAAGAAGTAGCGGCAGGAAGGGAAGCTCAGAGATCGATCGATTCTAACAGTCAGGACGATTACCGGGCCAAGCTCGAAGTGGAGCTGAAAGAACTCCGCGAATCTGAAATGTGGAAAGCCGGAGCTACTGTTCGTCAGCTTCGTCCTGAGAATAGTAAGGTTGAAGAAAAAGAAGCGGTTGCCGGAGAATAGTTCGTTACGACGCAGAGCGTCGGAACTAGTTGATCGAGTTGAAATAAGAGCCCGATTCATAATTTCAAATCCATAATTTCAAATTACTAAATGCCTGAAGCTCAAACTTTGAATACCGTTTCGGTTGAAAACATACAAGAAGCGGCTCATGTTTTAAAAGACATCGCGATTCGCACCCCTTTGATGTACAATCATCAGCTTTCTGAGCAATCCGGGGCTAATGTCTGGCTGAAGCGGGAAGACCTTCAAGTGGTTCGTTCTTATAAAATTCGTGGGGCTTATCATAAGATTCAAAGTCTGACTGAGAAGGAATTGGAAAATGGCATTGTATGTGCGAGTGCCGGAAATCATGCTCAGGGTGTGGCTTTTGCCTGTGCAAAGAAAAAGATAAAAGGCGTCATATTTATGCCTGTTCCCACGCCTGAACAAAAGGTGAAGCAGGTGAAGATGTTTGGGAAAGAGTTTGTGGAAGTCCGCCTGTTTGGTGACACCTTTGATGATTCTTTCCACGAAGCCATGAAGTTTTCAAATCAACAAAACGCAGCCTTCATACCTCCTTTTGATGATCCAAAAATTATAGAGGGACAAGGAACGGTTGGAAAAGAAATCCTCGAGGATGCTGAAGCACCTATCGATTATCTGATTGTACCTGTTGGCGGTGGCGGACTTTCATCCGGCATTGGCTCCTATTTCAGCGTGCTCTCTCCTTCCACTAAAATCATTGGGGTTGAACCTGAAGGAGCTCCCGCCATGAAGAAATCTTTGGAACAAGGTGAACTCCTCACCTTAGAAAAGATTGACAAGTTTGTAGATGGTGCGGCAGTCAAGCGTGTAGGTGAACACAACTTTAAAATTTGCCAGGAAGTGTTGGAGAAAGTCATCACGGTTCCCGAGGGCAAAGTATGCAGTACCATTCTTCAGCTCTATAATGAACAGGCTATCGTAGCCGAACCGGCCGGCTCCTTATCAGTAGCAGCACTGGATTTTTTGAAGGATGAAATCAAAGGAAAGAATGTTGTTTGTGTGGTGAGCGGTAGTAATAATGACATCACCCGAACTGCCGAGATTAAAGAGCGGTCTATGCTTTATGAAGGATTGAAGCACTATTTCATTGTCGATTTCCCTCAACGGGCGGGAGCTCTTCGGGAATTCCTAAATGAAGTACTTGGACCTGAAGATGATATCGCTCACTTTGAGTACTCCAAGAAAACCAGCCGTGATCAAGGTCCTGCCTTAATCGGCATTGAAATCAAAGCTAAAAATGATTTCGAGCCTTTAGTTAAGCGTATGGAAGAGGCGAATATTAATTACGAATACGTGAATAATCAGCCGCATTTGTTTCGGTTTTTGATATAGAAGGCGCATAAAAAAGCCGGTACCTGTGACTCAGATACCGGCTAAATAAGTACTTTCATTGTGCCGAGAATGTTTTGTTAATACTTGTTTCTACATCTTTACGTCAGAATACATTGCATTTTTAATGCTTGGTGGAAGTATTACGGTATCGATGATATGAATCACTCCATTAGAGGCCATAATATCAGCAGTTGAAACAGTAGCATTATCCACCATTACAACTCCCTCTTTCAGGCTAATAGTAGCTGTAGTGCCTTCGACCGTAGCAGCCATCATTCCATCTTCCAGATCTCCAGCCATTACCTCGCTTGGTACCACATGATAAGTGAGTACGGCTATAAGTTTAGCTTTGTTTTCTGGCATCAGCAGCATTTCGAGTACTCCTTCGGGAAGGGCTTCAAATGCTTTATTTGTTGGAGCAAAAACCGTAAATGGTCCTTCACTCTCTAGAGTCTCTACCAATCCAGCTGCTTTTACAGCAGTCACCAAAGTTGATAAATCATCTGTTTGCATGGCAAGTTCTACAATATTACTGTCCTGCGCTTTTACGTTGTTAAACAGAAGAACTGCCATCACTAACGCAATCGCACCTGTAACTTTTATTAGTTTTTTCATGAATAGTTATTTTTGGTTATTTAACCGTCATACTATGATAGTATGAGCTCCCTCTTGTATCTACTAACTGCTATTATAGTTCCTGTTTCTATAATGTTCTAACAATCATAAATCTCTTACTCATCCTAACTTCTATTATCGTAGCTCAGTGGTCTATTCTCTTAAGATCACTGGGTTGAACCGGAAGGCACACCAGTCATGCAGATACCGGTAGTTTCGAATATTCTAAGAAACCAATCGTGAACTTCGCTCCTCTTTAATCGGGATTGAGATTAAAGCCAAGGATAATTTCAAACCTTAAATGAAGGATATAGAAGCGACGAGGTTAATTCTGAGTACGTGAACAATCGGTGCCATTTGTTTATATTTTCTACAAAGAAGAAACGCTTAACTAAATCCTTTCCCTATGAAAACCATGACCTGCAAACAACTGGGTGGAGCCTGTGACCAAGAGTTCAAGGCTGAAACTTTTGAAGAAATCGCCGAGCAAAGCAAAAAGCATGGAGCCGAAATGTTCCAAAAGAAAGATGAGGCTCACTTAAAAGCTATGCAGGAGATGTCAGAAATGATGAACGATCCCGAAGCCATGCAAAAGTGGATGGAAAAGAAACGGAATGAATTTGAAGCTCTCCCTCATCAGTAAATAGTTTCCATAAAAAAAGCCGAAGTCATAATGACCTCGGCTTTCTACAGTCTTGCTAGTTAGTTTACCAGTCGCTGCTTTCTACTTCCATATTACTTTAGTTGGAAGCGAGAGCTTTTTGAATGCTTGGTGGCAGTATCACGGCATCAATGACATGTACAACGCCATTTGAGGCTTCAATGTCCGCCATGGCTACATTGGCACCATCAACTTTAACTTTACCATAGTTAATTGCAATTTTAGCCTTGCTGCCTTCTACCGTTTTAGGCATCATCCCATCTTTCAGATCGCCGGACATTACTTTTCCTGACACTACATGGTAGGTCAATACAGCGGTAAGCTTATCCTTATTCTCCGGTTTTAAAAGCATTTCAAGAACACCTTCGGGAAGGGCCTCAAATGCGGCATTAGTAGGAGCAAAAACCGTAAACGGCCCATCGCTCTGTAGCGTCTCTACTAACCCTGCTGCTTTTACGGCAGTCACAAGGGTTGAAAGATCGTCGGTTGCGACAGCGAGTTCTACGATATCGCTATCTTGCGCTTGTACATTCGTCGAAAGAAGCATTGCGAAAATAAGTGCAAATGCTCCTGTTATGTTTTTAAGTGTTCTCATGATGTTTTATTTATTTATGATTGAATAGTCTGACATCATAAGCCATCAGTTGTCACTTTCATTCCAAATTGAAAATTAAACTTCTCTCTTTTTACAACCTTTTAATCATCATCGCTACGCTTTTCTCTCCACCTGAAGTCTCTTGCACTGCTACCTTTTTAAAACCCAAGCCTTTGTGAAATTCCATGGAGTCTGGGTTTGGCGGTTTTATGTTTACTTCACAGGTTATCATCTTTTTGTCCGAATGCTTTATAAGATGATCATACAGCGCTGTTCCAAGCTTCTTTCCCCTATACTTCTCTGCAATTACAATGCGGTCCACGTAATCAAAATCTGAGTAATTCGTACAAAAGAACCCGTAATTAAGGCTTTTATAGTCCAGTCCTTTTTGAAGGACGATCATGAACCCGGCAAGCTCACCTTCCTCTTCAATTACTAAAAATGGTTGAGCCTGTTCGAGAAAGCTCTCCATATCTGAATGAGTAACACTGCTCACATGCGGAACGGAAGCTTCATTCATTTCCAATATTTCAGGTAAATCCTTTAGTTTGGCCGGTCTGATTTTCATAGTAAAAAATTGGTTTTTGATCGCTGAAATTTGGAGGTTCCGTAACCTTAATTTAAAAAAATATTTCTAGCACATTATGGATTGTAAAGAATCTGATTTCCAACTCGACCATTCTTTTACCTACCTGAACTGCGCATATATGTCGCCCATGCTCAAAGAAGTTGAACAAGCAGGAATTATCGGAGTTCAGCGAAAGCGAAATCCATTTAAAATTTCACCCGAAGAATTTTTCGGGGAGACCGATCAGCTTCGGGAGGAATACGCAAAACTTATTAATGCCAAGGACTCTAAACGTATTGTAGTGATTCCTTCTGTTTCTTACGGAATGGCAAATGTGGCCAATAATGTCCCCATAAGTAAAGGCGATAATATTATTGTGGTTGGAGAGCAGTTTCCGAGTAATGTATATCCCTGGCGATCTGTTGTAAAGGAGAAAGGCGGAGAGATCATCACCATCACCCCACCAAAAGCACCTGAAGATCGGGGCAAGATTTGGAATGAGAATATCCTGAATGCCATCAACGAGCAGACCAAACTCGTTGCCGTTGGAAATATTCATTGGGCTGATGGAACCTTATTTGATTTAAAAGCTATTCGGAAACGCACCAATGAAGTAGGTGCTTGGCTTGCCATAGATGGAACGCAATCCGTGGGTGCATTGCCTTTTGACATCAAAGAAATACAGCCTGATGCCTTGATCTGCGCCGGGTATAAATGGCTGATGGGTCCTTATTCAATCGGACTAGCTTATTATGGACCAGCTTTAGATGAAGGAAATCCGGTAGAAGAAAACTGGATCAACCGCTACGAAAGTGAAAATTTCGCCAATCTCGTAAACTATAATGATGAGTACCAGCCCGGTGCTTTGCGGTATGAAGTTGGCGAACACAGTAATTTCATTTTAGTACCCATGATGCTGAAAGCTGTTCAGCTGCTTAATGAATGGGGCATTGAGAATATCCAGGAATACTGTAGAAACCTGATTGCAGATTCTGTTAAAAGACTCCAAGAAGCCGGCTTCCATATTGAAGACGAAAATTACCGTGCATCCCATTTATTTGGAATTCGGTTGGGCAAAAAGCATGATATGGATCAAATCAAAAAGACCTTTGATGAGCATAATATCTTAGTCTCTTTTCGGGGAGATTCTATTCGGGTTTCTCCCAATGTATATAACTCTCCCAAGGATATAGCCAACTTAACAGACGCTTTGCTCAATGACTTCTGATCAACAAACAAATACCTTACTCATTCACTGTGAAGATGCTAAAGGCTTGGTATATAAAATTACGGATGTAATTTACCGAAACGGCCTGAACATTGTGTTGAACCGTGAGTTTGTAGAGCATGAAAGTAAACACTTTTTTATGCGAACGGTGATTGAAGGCAATCTTGACAATTCTACTCTTATTGATGAATTGACTTCTGTTTTACCAAAGAATTCCAGCATCAGATTAAGCAGCAGGAAACCGAAAGACATCGTTTTGATGGCCACCAGAGAGTATCATGTTTTGGGGGATTTACTTGTTAGAAATGAATTCCATGAACTCAATGCACGTGTGAGAGCAGTTATTAGCAATCACATGGATTTGAAACCTTTTGTTGAGCGCTTTGACATTCCTTTTCATGTGATCCGAAGCAAAAACAAGAACCGCAAAGTTCATGAAAAAGAAGTCCTGGCCTTACTGGCTAATTATCAACCGGATTACATTTTCTTAGCCAAGTATATGCGCATTCTTACCCCTGAATTTGTAGAGGTTTATAGGAACAAGCTCATCAATATTCACCATTCGTTCTTACCCGCTTTTGTGGGAGCCAAACCATATCATCAGGCCTACCAACGGGGAGTAAAAATCATTGGCGCAACTGCACATTATGTAACGAACGATCTGGATGAAGGGCCTATCATATACCAAAGCACCACACGTGTAGATCATCGTTTCGATGCTGACCGTATGGTTCAAGCCGGACGAGAAATCGAAAGCAAGGTGATGGCCGAAGCTGCGCAATTAGTCCTGGATGACAAGGTATTTATTTATGGGAATAAAACCGTGATTTTGGATTAAGGTAAGCTACCCAGCTTATAAAGATGATTAACTTGTCGTCCCGAGTGTTTCAGAAATATTGGTGGTATGGATGGTGAACACGAGGGATCTCAAAATTTCATCTTATACCCTTATTAGATCTTGAGATCCTTCGCGTTTTAGAATTCAGAGATGATAAAAGCACTACGTGCTCAGGATTGTAGATGTCATGTAATTCGTTGACCGTTTTTAGTTTTTTAGCTTTAGGGCCTCGTCTGTTTGTCATCTCGAACGTAATGAGTGAATGAATATGAACGAATGAAGCTGAGAGATCTACAGAAGGCGGAAAAGTCCGTGTTGCTGTATTCAATTTCCGTAGATTTCTCCGCTCCATTCCTTCGCCCTGCTGGGGCTCATCCATTCTGGTCGAAATGACAAAGTTATGGGTGGGATTTAGCTTTTGGTCTTGGCTTCCTCAACTTTTTTTCATCGAATTATCTAACATCTACAATGATGACAAACTGTTTAGTCCATGTCTTCCAAAACAAAAAAGGCCAGCTCAAATGAGCTAGCCTTTAATATCTTAATGAAATGAAGGAAAACGTTTAGTTTCCGTTCACCATTGCTTTCATGTAATCTCTTCTCATCTCAGCAATCGCTGAAATTGAGATTCCTACCGGACAAACGGCTTCACACTCTGCGTAGTTAGAGCAGTCGCCAAAGCCCTCTTCCTGCATCTGGTCAACCATATTCACCACACGATCTTGTCGCTCAACTTCACCCTGTGGGAGTTTGTTGAGGTGAGCAATCTTAGCACCGGTAAACAGGGATGCTGAAGCATTCGGACAAGCCGCAACACAAGCTCCACAACCAATACAGGTGGCGTAATCAAAAGCTGCATCAGATTTTTCTTTTTCTACAGGAATGGCGTTCGCTTCAATGGCAGAACCGGTTTTCACTGAAACATATCCACCGGCCTCAATAATACGATCAAAAGCACTTCGGTCTACAACCAAATCTTTAATAACCGGGAAGGCCGTTGCTCTTGGCGGCTCGATAGTAACGTGATCGCCATCTTTATAATTTCTCATATGTAATTGGCAGACAGCTACTTTTTCTTTGGGTCCGTGAGCTTGTCCGTTGATCACAAGATTACAAGAACCGCAAATCCCTTCGCGACAATCATAGTCAAATTCAACGGGTTCCTTGTCTTCCAGCATCAGCTCTTCGTTGAGCACATCCAGCATTTCAAGGAACGACATATGCTCGTTTACGTTATCGAGCGAATATTCTTCGAAATAGCCCTGTGCTTGTGGCCCGTCTTGTTTCCAATATTTTAAATGAATAGTCATTTCTTTACTCATAATAAGATAGTTTTTGCCACGAAAGCTCTAAAACACGAAGTGTATGATTAGATAGTAACCATATTCGACTCATGTTATCATTCTTCCGATTATACATTAATTTTGTGTTTTCGTGTTTTAGTGGCCTTCTATTTATAACTGCGTTGTTTTAGCTCAACGAATTCAAATTCAAGATTTTCTTTGTGAAGGGTTTCGTCCAGCTTGCCATTTACACTGTTGTATTTCCAGGCAGCTACGTATGAATAATCTTCATCATTACGTAGAGCTTCGCCTTCCTCGGTTTGATATTCTTCCCTGAGGTGACAACCAGCGGATTCTTCTCGATCTAGTGCATCCTCAGCCATCAACTCTGCCAATTCAAAGAAATCAGCAACACGTCCGGCAAACTCCAGATATTTATTATAATTATTTTTATCACCCGGTACTTTTACATTCTGCCAGAACTCTTCGCGAAGTTCGCGGATTTCCTTGATAGCAGATTTAAGTCCTTCTGCATCTCGTGCAATACCGATCTTATCCCATACAATCTTACCAAGTGTTCTATGGAAATCAACGATCGTACGATTACCGTCAATACTCAACAATTTATCGATCTGAGCCTGTGCTTCATTTTCAGCTTCTTTAAAGGCCTCGTGATCAGTACCATAACGTTTACCGGGTTCTTGTTTGGCAAGATAATCTCCAATGGTGTACGGTAGTACGAAATAGCCATCAGATAATCCCTGCATCAATGCACTTGCACCGAGTCGGTTCGCACCGTGATCAGAGAAATTGGCCTCGCCGGCGGCATAAAGTCCGGGAATGGTTGTTTCAAGATTGTAATCAACCCAAAGTCCACCCATCGTATAGTGAACAGCAGGATAAATTCTCATCGGACGTTCATATGGATTCTCTCCCGTGATGTTTTCATACATATCAAAGAGGTTTCCATACTTAGCTGCGATCGCATCTTTTCCATCGCGCTTAATAGCATCACGGAAATCGAGGTAAACCGCCAATCCGGTTTCTCCTACGCCGAGTCCGTCATCACACACCATTTTGGCATTCCGGGAAGCCACGTCACGCGGCACCAGATTTCCAAATGCAGGATAGCGTTCTTCGAGATAATAATATCTTTCGTCTTCAGGGATTTCGTTTGGATGACGATCATCCCCTCCTTCCTTACGCGGAACCCAGACTCGGCCATCATTTCTCAGACTTTCCGACATCAGCGTCAATTTAGACTGATAGTCACCTGAAACCGGAATACATGTGGGGTGAACCTGAACGTAACATGGATTTGCAAAAGCAGCGCCTCGTTTGTGCGCTCTCCATGCTGCGGTTACATTTGAATTTTTAGCATTGGTAGAAAGATAAAAGACATTTCCATATCCCCCCGTAGCCAGAACTACAGCATCGGCTTCATATCGGCATAATTCGCCGGAAACCAGATCACGTGTTATAATTCCTCGTGCCTGTCCATCGATCACCACAACATCCAGCATCTCATGACGAGGATGATATTTAATATTTCCATTGTGAACCTGACGCATCATAGCCTGATAAGCACCCAGCAAGAGTTGCTGACCCGTTTGTCCACGAGCATAAAATGTTCTGGATACCTGAGCTCCACCAAAAGAACGGTTTGCAAGATTTCCACCATATTCTCGAGCAAAAGGAACTCCCTGTGCTACCGCCTGATCAATAATTTCATTTGAAACCTGAGCCAGGCGATATACATTAGATTCTCTGGAGCGGTAATCCCCCCCTTTAATGGTATCATAAAAAAGGCGCCAAATGCTATCACCATCATTGGGATAATTTTTCGCAGCATTAATCCCACCCTGTGCAGCAATACTGTGGGCACGACGAGCGGAGTCCTGTATACAGAAGCTGCGCACATTGTAGCCGAGCTCAGCAAAACTAGCTGCCGCAGCTCCACCTGCCAAACCGGTTCCAACTACAATAATTTCGTATTTGCGCTTGTTATTGGGCGACACCAGATTGATGTCCTTTAAGTGCTTATCCCACTTTTCTTCTAACGGTCCGCCTGGTACTTTTGAATCTAATTTCATGATAATCTGTAGTCTTAAACTTTAGTCTCTTTAATAAGCGATGAGTGAACCCTGTCCGCCAGTAAGGAAAATATACAGCGGGATAAAAATGAAGCCCAACATCAACACGATTGCAAAGATGTAAGCTCCTGCCTGAACTTTTTTAGAGGTATCATTATGTTTCATTCCTAATGAGGTGAATGCACTCCATGCACCATGTGACAAGTGCAATATGACCATTGCTAAAACCGCGATGTATCCAAATGCTATTAACGGCTTTTGGAACTCAGCAATAATTAAGGCCCGTAAATCTCTGCCTTCAACTCCGCCTGCTGATTCTAGAATAGTGGTGCCTTCATCAGGGCTGAAAAGTCCATATTTAAAGTGCATGATGTGAAATACTAAAAATACCAGGATAATAGTTCCCGTCCAGATCATGCTTTTAGAAGCCAATGTCTGATGGCTCGGCCCGCCTTTAGTTTGATATCTATCATATCCCTCTTTACGGGCTTTCTTACGCTGTCGCCAAATCGATATTCCTAAAATAGCGTGATACAAAAAGAAGAAAACCAACCCGGCTTCAATTACATATAGAAGAGGTCCTAAACTTTCCAAAGTGTAGGTGTAAACGTTGAAAGCTTCCGAACTTCCAAAAATTGTTAAGTTACCAGCCAGGTGACCAATTAGGAAAAACATAAGACCAATACCCGTGATACCGGTCATTATTTTTCGGCCTACCTGAGAATTCAGTGCTTTTTTAAGAGAAGGCATGTACTTGCGACTTAGATAATTTCAAATTGTGTTATCAAAAACAGCTTTCAAACCCCGTTAGTTTCAGTTTATATTGAAAATTAGGATTGTTTCTACTGCGCCGTGAAAATCGCTTTTTCCGCTCTGAATAACAAGGCAGATTCCTTCTAAATAGCTCAGACCTTGCAACCCAGTTTCTCTAATACCAATTAGCGCATTCGTTTGGCTTGATGTGAAGTGGCTGGGAAGTTTCTTTTTTAACAGATATGATTTTAGTCGCTACTCCTGCTACCTTTGTTTTCCTCTAAATGGAATTTCATGTTTACCATAAAAAAATCATACGAAAGCAGTTTTCGTGAGCGAGGATCGAAGTTTCTCAGCTATTTATTTCCGGCTGATTCAGAAGATTCTTTTGCTGCTGAACTGGGCAAGCTCAAATCGAAATACCCGGATGCTACCCACCACTGCTACGGCTGGCGAATAAACCCGGCTCAACCTAAAGAATTCAGTTCGGATGATGGCGAGCCTTCCGGTACGGCCGGACTTCCCATCCTAAACCAGCTCAAATCTTTTGAAGTGGTAAATGCTGGGATTGTAGTCGTTCGTTATTACGGCGGAACCAAGCTCGGTAAATCGGGGCTGATTGAAGCATATGGTTTGGGGGCTCAGGAATGTTTAGAGAAAGCATCTTTAGTTTCTATTAAACCTGTACAGCTTTTTGAAATCAACTATCCTTATCCTGAAGAGAATACCATTCAAAAACTGAAAAATGATTACGAACTTGAAATTTTAGAATCAGAATATCTGGCGGCTATCACACTAAAGGTTGCATGCCCAAAAAAGTCTGCCCGTTATTTTGAAAGAGAGGTGGAAGGATTGGAGCACCTAAGTATCACATTCCAAAAACTTGAAGAGCATTATATAGCCGGCTAAGAATCTTATTTATCAAAGCCCTATTTTCCAAAAAAAAGGATCTTATGAAAATTTATACCAAGAAAGGCGACAGCGGTAATACATCACTATTTGGCGGACAGCGGGTTTCAAAAAGCTCAAAACGGATTGATTCTTATGGAACCGTAGATGAACTGAATTCCATACTTGGAATGGCAACATCATTCGGCCTATCTGAAAAAGGAGCTGAGCTTCTTGAAACCGTGCAGCAGCAACTTTTTGTGCTTGGCGCTGATTTAGCTACCCCTCAAACCAAGAAAGTCCGGATTAATCGTATTGAAGAAAGTGAAGTTGAATACCTTGAAAATGCCATCGACAAGATGGAAGAAACATTGGAGCCACTCAAGAATTTCATCTTACCGGGCGGAGCGCAAGCCGGAGCAACCTTACATTTTGCCCGAACTGTGTGTCGCAGAGCTGAACGCATAACCGTTGAGTGCCGACATGAGGAGGAAATTTCTGAAGTAGCTATTATGTATATCAATCGACTTTCTGATTTCCTGTTTGTACTTGCCCGCTATGAGAACAGTCAGGCCGGCACTGAAGAGAAAACCTGGATTCCGGAAAACTAAGCATGTCTCTAAGTAATAAAGCCAAAGCTTACATTAAAAAGCATCACCAGAAGAAAAGTGCTGCCGAGATTACAGGTGATCTTAATCAGGATGCTGATGAGGTTCAGACTTATATCGATGAAATTAGTGAGCCTTTACCTTTCAAGAAGAAGGCGACTTTTTATGCGATCACCATTTCTATTCCTATTCTGTTTTTTGTGATTTTAGAAGTAGTGCTTCGAAGCGTGAATTACATGGGCAATACCGAGTTATTTATCGATCCTCAGATTCCTACCGATGAATATTACATGCCCAACCCAAATTTTGCGGCTCGCTACTTTTTTTATACTAAAACCATTCCCAATCCTTCAGCAGACGTTTTCCTGCAAACCAAACCTGAAAATTCTTATCGAATCTTTGCTCTTGGAGGTTCCAGTGCTGCCGGTTATCCCTTCGGTTATAACGGTACTTTTTCACGTGTGGTTGACGACGTCCTAAGCGATGCGATGCCCTCGCGGAATGTTGAAGTTGTTAATGTGGCGACCTCCGCCATCAGTACTTACACCCTTGTCGATCAGGTAGATGAAATATTGGAGCATCAGCCCGATGCCATTATGATTTATGCAGGGCACAACGAATTTTACGGAGCTCTTGGCGTCGGCTCGAATGAGAACCTTGGTGGATTTCCAGGATTTGTTCGTTTTTATCTGAAGCTACAGCGGTTTAAGACCTTTATGTTTTTGCGTGAAATGATTGTGAACTCAGGTCAATGGCTGGCCGGATTGGGAAGTAATGAAGCTCCGGTAACAGGCACTTTGATGGAGCGCATCATCAGTGATCAGGCTATTGAGCTGAATGGCCCAAAATATGAATTAGCGATGATTCAGTTTCGCAGCAATATGGAAGCGATCATTAAAAAATTTGAAGCAGAAGGCATTCCGGTTTATATCTCTACCATAGCCAGTAATGTAAAAGACCAGACGCCTTTTGTGTCTATTCAGGATGATGAGCTCCCGGCTGCCAATGAAATTTATAGTCAGGCACAGCAAGCCTATACTTCCGGCGACACTGCTTCCGCTAAAGAACAGTTCGAATATGCCAAAGACCTGGATGGTTTGAAATTTCGAGCACCTGCGGGCATCAATGAAATTATAGAATCCTTGCCCAAAGATTTTCCCAACGTTCAGCTTGTAGAAACACATCAAGCCTATGAAAGTGCTTCACCGGATGGAATCATCGGCAACAACCTGATGCTTGAACATCTTCACCCCAACCATTCCGGTTACTTTTTAATGGGGAAAGTTTTTGCTGAATCATTGCTTTCGGATTTAGAAGATGAAGCGGTTATCAACCCAGCCGAAATCGATTACGATGATTATTTTGATGAGATGTATTTGAGTGATTTTGACTATCGTATTGTCCATCATCGGTTAAGAACCTTAAAGCAGGGCTTTCCTTTTATAATTGAAAATCAGCCCAGACCTTACCAATTTGATTATGATCCGGAAGGTATTGTAGATAGCCTTGCTTTTGGAGTCGTTCATAAAAAAGAACGTTGGGATGCCTCCAAAGTAAAACTGGCTACATATTACGAGCAAACTGAGCAATTGGAGAAGTCATTACTTGAATATTATGGCTTGATCCGAAATCAGCCTTGGAATGATTCGCCTTACGTATTTGCGTCGCGGCTTTTTCTAGATAGAAATCGCTTTGATGATGCTGAACCTTTGTTAAGAAAGGCCTATGAGCTGGCACCAAGAGAAGCCTTCACTACTAAAATGTTAGGCGCGATAGAATTGCAAAATGGGAATGTGGAATCTGCGATTAAGCTTCTTGAAGAATCACGACAATTAAATCCTGATGACACTCAAATGTTATATAACTTATCCGGTGCCTACGGAACAAATAAAGAATTTGAAAAGGCGCTGGAAATAGCAAATCAGGTTGCGGACCAAAATCCTAGTTATCCGGGTATACGGCAGTGGATACAGCAACTCAATGGAATTATAAATTCAAAAAGAAATTAGATAAATGGCTTTAATGATCTCAGTCTCGGGTATCCGGGGCATCTTCGGAACCGACCTCACCCCACAAAATTTAACCCGTTTTACAGCCGCTTATGGAACCTGGCTTAAGGGAGGAACGGTTGTTTTAGGCCGCGATTCGCGGGTAACCGGTAAAATATGCGAGGATATTATTGCAGCAACTTTGGCTAGTGTGGGCTGTGATGTGATTAAAGTTGGCATCGTCCCTACTCCTACGGTTGCTATGGGAGTTTTAAAACATAAAGCAGCCGGTGGAATTATAATCTCTGCCAGTCACAATCCTGCACAGTGGAATGCCCTGAAGCTCCTGAATAACAAAAGTGAGTTTTTGGATGCGGATCAGGGAAATGAGGTCATTCGAATTTCTGAAAGCGAAGCATTCGAATATCAGCCTTATGACAAAATCGGAGTCATTCGCGAAGACGATCAGCTGCTTGATCATCATATCGACAAAATTTTAGAACTCCCTTACATCAATGCAGATGAGATAGCGGCTAAGAATTTTTCGGTTGCTGTAGATGCCGTTAATGGCGCCGGTTCAGAAGCGATACCCCACTTATTGGAAAGGCTTGGAGTTAAAACGGTTCATAAAATACATTGCACGCCCAACGGACTATTTCCCCATAACCCTGAGCCACTTCCGGAACATCTCACCGAAATTTGTGATCTGGTGAAAGAGAGTAAAGTAGACCTTGGTGTAGTTACCGACCCCGATGCCGACCGTCTCGCTTTAGTGGATGATACCGGCAAGTTATTTGGTGAAGAATACACTCAGGCCGCAGCATTTGATTTCATTCTTTCTAAACATCCCGGAGCTTGTGCAACGAACCTTTCCTCCTCGCGAGTTTCAGATGATGTAGCCCGGGAATATGACCAAACTTGTTATCGTTCTGCTGTTGGTGAAATCAATGTGGTGAAAGTAATGCAGGAACAAAATGCGGTAATTGGTGGAGAAGGTAATGGCGGAGTGATTTGTCCTGACCTCCACTACGGCCGAGATGCTTTAGCCGGCATTGCCATTATTCTGCAACTTTTAGCGGAAAAAGGAATGAGTTCCTCAGAATACCGCGCTACCCTTCCTGATTATTACATGAGTAAGAATAAAATTCAGCTGGATGACTTGGGCAAAGATGCCGATGAAGTTCTTGAGATGGTGAAAGAGCATTTCTCGAGCCTTAAACCAAATACTATTGATGGGGTAAAAATTGATTTTTCTGAAGGCTGGGTTCACCTGCGAAAATCAAATACGGAACCGATTATTCGGATCTATTCAGAAGGTAAATCGCCCGAAGCAGCTAAGGCTTTTGCCGGGAAGATTTTTGATTTGTTGAAGTAAGATAATTCCCCGACAATTCAGTTTATACCATTCAGTATTAACTGATAGACATGTACCTCGGGATCTCGGTCTTCGTAGTAGTTACGAACAAACAGCCGAAGGTTTTCATCAATATGGAGAAAACCCTGACGAAGGCCTTCTTTTTCTGGAAAGGAATCTGAAATGGAAGTCACATATTTGAACTCTCCTTTTTCCGAAAATATTTCCAAGTACTTTGACAAGAATAAGCCCTCAGGTTCATTTTCGCTGTAGATATGAAATAAATACTTACCACTTCCCTCAAGTAAATGTGAATAGTATAAAGTCTGATATCTATAGCTTTTCCCTCTACCTGACCTACTTGCTAATCCTGATATTCCTTTCTCTGTTAGTTCTTCAAGCGATTCATTTTCAAAAATGAGATAATATGGCTCTTGAACTTGAGGACTTTGTGTATCAAGCACTTCATTATTAGTCAAATTAACGATTGAGATTTTACCTTTATACGTTCTATGGCTAACAGCCACTTTTTGATCTCCCAGAGAGGTTAATGAATGGCCGAGGCCACCCCCAATATATTCTTCAAATGGCTTACTTTTATCAAACAAATGTTTATAGATTTCATAGTGTGAAGACTGCTTCTCTCCTTCACCAAATTCATAGACTCTAATTGCTTTGAGAGTATCAGGAGCTTCACTGAGTCTAGCAAGTTCAACATATATCCCAGCAAATCTTTCCCCTTCTAAAGGAACGAGCGTCATCATGTTGATCTCATTCATATCTTCAAAAAAATGCTCTTCGACGTCTCCATCATCTGTATTGAATCTTGCAAGTTTGAAGGACATACGGTCAAGAACCAATAACCTGCCTTTAGAATCTGTTGCAATCGCTGAAAGCCTGTTAAATTCTCCCGGACCTCTTCCCCCGCGTCCAAAGCTTTTCAAATAATCTCCCTCTTTAGAATACATGTCCACGGTCTTTTTCCTATAATCAGAAACAAAAATGTTTCCTTCCAGATCTGATGTCACGGATCTGGGACTGAGAGGATAGCCCGGATCTCCGAATTCAAGTCCTTCACCAATTTTAAATAGATATTCAATTTCAACATTTGGCTCCTGTGCATAGCCAATTAGTGGAAAGCTGAATACAACTAGAAAAAGAAAGAGATTGATTTTAAAATTCATTGTAACCACCTGTAATTCAATAACTTTTCGATAGTCCATTAATAAAACGAACTTTTAAAAAATATCCCAATTTGAACTCAGGTTTGGTTTATTGAGGTAAGGTTAATGATTTTCTAAACCTCTATATGGAACGGAAATAAAGCTTCATAGCTTTTGATACACAAATCAAGAAGTACAAAAAGTCTAATACAAGACAGAGCAATGCTGAACTGGAAAGATCTCAAAGAATTCGCAAAAAACGGTAATCCTGAACCACCACGAACTGTTTCAAAATCTAAAGATGAGTGGAAAGAGCAGCTGACTGAAGAGCAGTTTGCCATTACCCGCCTGAAAGGCACCGAACGCCCGGGCTCCAGTGATATGTGCTACCGTTTTGAACCCGGATTATACGCCTGTGTTTGCTGTGGCACCGAGCTTTTTGATGGAAATGAGAAGTTTGAGAGCAGCTCAGGATGGCCTTCATTCACACAGCCGGTCAAAGAAAATGCCGTGAAGTATGAGATGGATAACACCCACGGTATGGTTCGTATTGAAGCTCTGTGTAACGTTTGTGATGCTCACTTGGGGCATGTTTTCCCTGACGGACCAGAACCCAGCGGACTGAGATATTGCATGAATGCGGTTAGTTTAGAGAAAATAAAGGAAAGCGATGATTAGTAATACCTTAGCCCAGCTTTTTCGAAGAGATCTTGAGAAATTACGGGAAGAGGTAAGTCTATATGCTACAGAGGGAAAGCTCTGGATTATCGAAAATGAAATTAGCAACAGCGCCGGGAATTTGAGTTATCACATCACAGGAAATTTGCAATATTTTGTGGGGACTATGCTGGGTGACACCGATTATGAGCGCGACCGTGAATTTGAGTTCAAAGGCAAAGTCAGCCGTGATGTGTTGCTTTCAGAAATAGATATCGCGGAAAAAATTGTGGCAAAAACCCTCACTCAGCTTACCCCTGAAGATTTAGAAAAACCTTATCCGCTTAAAGTTTTCGGGGATGAGATGACGACCGAATATTTCCTAACTCACCTTTATGGACACCTTAATTATCATTTAGGGCAAATAAACTATCATCGCCGATTACTTGGTTAATGAAGCTCACAAGACACGCAATCTTAACGATTGGAGCAGGATTTGTGAGATAAGGTTGGAAGCTATAATGCCTCTATGCTACCAAGGATTTTCCAAATCTTCCTTGGTATAGGTATGCTCCCTGAAATTAAACATGCTTCCCTTTTTATCTTTGAGGAGCAAAGGGTCGTTTCCAAATAGCCGAAACAGCAACGCTATGGGAGTAACAACCAGATAGTAAATGAGCGATAATAGCACTCTGGAATTAAACCAGCCCAAAACCTCAGCTAGCTTATACCAAGCCCAAACTATTCGATTTCCCGCAGCCGGGATAAATGACAGTAAGCCTACCAGCAGTGAAATATATACGAGCGTATCGCTCTGGAAAAAAGCGGCGAATACCAATAAGCCGGTTACAATCACCAACTGGGTTTTTGGTGTCGACGGGTCTTCTTCAATAAATTCCAGTGAACGTGGTTCTAACATATTCCTTGATTAAAAGAGGGTGTAGATGAATGGCGCTATAGATGAACCGCCACCAATCACAATTAAGAAGCCAAGCAAAAGAAGTACAACGATGACTGGCGCTAACCAGAATTTCTTCCGCTGCTTCATGAAGTTCCATAAATCTTTCAGTGTTTCCATCTATATCTCGTTATTTTTTCTTGCCACTCACCGCTCCGACGCAGAGCGTCTGGAGCGAGATTAATTTGTTAAATATTTGCTCTATACCGTTCAATAACGACACCAACTGGTCCCGTACGCTCCGCGTCGGAACCAATGGTATCAGCTCATTAATCCTTTTCAAAAGTAATTTTTTTATTCCATTCCGGCTGATCGTTCTTATCAAAAACATAATCACCAATAACCAGATAATCCATTTCTGTATTCATAAAACATTTGTAGGCGTCTTCAGGCGTACACACAATAGGCTCACCCCGTACGTTGAAGCTAGTATTTACCACCATCCCAACCCCGGTTTTTTCTTTGAAGGCGTTCAGAAGCTTCCAATATCTTGGATTGGTTTCTTTGTGAACGGTTTGAATTCGTGCCGAAAAGTCAATGTGGGTTATCGCCGGAAAGGTTGAACGCTCATAAGCCAGCTTTTCTCGTAGCGGCATAGAGTGATAGTTATCAGGCAATTCTTTTAGATGCTCTTCTTTCACTTCCTGAACCAAAAGCATATACGGAGAATCTGATTTCATTTCAAAATACTGCTCCGCATCTTCGGCTAAAACGGATGGGGCAAAAGGCCTGAATGACTCTCGGTATTTAATTTTCAGGTTCAGCTTTTTCTGCATATCCGGATTTCGGGGATCACCCAAAATTGAACGCCCACCCAATGCTCTGGGTCCAAACTCCATTCGGCCCTGAAACCAGCCAACTACATTCCCCTCATCCAGCCAGCCAGATACTTTCGGATATAATTCAGATTCTTCCAGCTTTTCATAGGCCGGTTTATATTTTTTTAGCTGTTGCAGGATTTCAAACTCATGGAATTCAGGTCCAAGATAAGAACCTTGCATAGCATCCGGTTTTTCCGGCTTCCTTTCATTTCCGAAATAAATGTAGTGAGCAGCAAGAGCAGCACCAACGGAACCGCCCGCATCGCCTGCCGCAGGTTGGATATAAATTTCATCAAAAATACCCTCATTCTGAATCACACCATTCGCCACACAATTCAAAGCAACACCGCCGGCGAGACATAAATTTTTTGAGCCGGTGAGCTTTTGAGCCTCCTTCGCCATCTTGAGTACCACTTCTTCCGTCACCTTCTGGATGGCCAATGCCAGGTCAGCTTCATGCTGCTGAAGTTCAGTTTCATCTTCTCTTCTTGAGAATCCGAATAACTCCTCCCACTTTTTCTCCTTCACCATCCTAAGGCCGGTCGCATAATTGAAGTAGTCCTGATTCAAATAAATAGAACCGTCTTCATTTAATTCGATTAGCTCCATTTTAATTTTGGAGATATAATCATCCAAATTCTTGGATTTTGGATTTCCATACGGCGCCAATCCCATCAGCTTATACTCACCTGAATTCACTCGAAATCCTAAATAGTAGGTGACGGCAGAATACAAGAGACCAAGCGAATGTGGAAAACTGAGTTCGCGCTGAATTGTTATTTCTGTTCCTCTTGCAGAACAGATTGAAGCCGTAGCCCACTCTCCCACACCATCAACGGTAAGAATTGCAGCTTCTTCAAATGGCGAAGGGTAAAATGCGCTTGCTGCATGGCTAAGGTGATGCTCCGGAAATAACAGCTTCAATTTACTTTTGTCGTATTCCCCGATTTTAGCGAGCTCTTCGTGCATAACCCGCTTCATGAACATCTTTTCTTTCAACCAGACAGGCATTGCTGTTATGAAAGACCTCACTCCTTTTGGGGCAAATGAGAGATAGGTTTCCAGCAAGCGTTCAAACTTCAGTAAAGGCTTATCATAGAACGCTAGAGCATCCAGATCGTCGACCGTAACTCCTGCAAAGTCAAGACAGTACTTAATGGCATTGCTTGGAAACGATTCATCCTGCTTTTTACGGGTAAATCGCTCCTCTTGAGCAGCGGCTAAAACCTTGCCATCCCGAATGATACATGCGGCTGAATCGTGATAAAATGCTGAAATTCCGAGAATCGTCATATGCGTAATTGAATGGCTGTGAAGATAATAAAAGTCTTCTATCATTCATGAGTTTTCTTAAAGTGATTCTTAACATCATCCCAAAGTTTTTAAAGGGAATATACTTTTGTATTTTCTCGCTCAATTTTCATCATCAAGATAATCATGATTATATCAATGACCGGCTTTGGGCGTGGCGAAGCTTCTGAAAATGGAATCACGTCTACGGTTGAAATTAAATCACTCAATAGCCGCTATCTTGACCTGAGCATTCGGCTTCCTCAACGTCTCCAGGACAAGGAACTGGAAGTGAAAGAGCTGGTCCAAAAAACGGTTAATCGCGGTAAGCTGAATATCACCGTTTATATTTCTGAATCTGAAACCGGTGAACCGGCAATGCGGATTGATGAAAAAAAGGTTAAAGGGTATTCAAAAATTCTAAACAACCTCAGAGAAGCCGCCGGTATTTCTGATCCGATTACAATTAAAGATATCACTCAGTTTAACGATGTCTTCATCAATGAAGAAGAAGATGAGGAAACCATTGAGCAAAAATGGGATGTAGCTGAAAAAGCATTGGAGCAAGCGGTTGAGTCACTACTTAAAATGCGCTCTCAGGAAGGAACACAACTAAAAAATGATTTGGTTGACCGAATCGAGTTTATTGAGGATAATCTTGAAATCATCACCAAAGAAACTGCCGGACGTGCCGAAGATGCTCGGGAGAAACTGCTTGAACGCATCAACAACCTGATTGAAGAAGACAAAATTGACCCTGAACGGCTAGAGCTTGAAGTAGCCGTTTTAGTTGATAAGATGGATGTCACGGAAGAGATTGTACGCCTTCGATCACACCTTAAGTTCTTTATTGAAGCTGTTGATCAACCCGAACCGGCTGGTCGCCGACTCAATTTCCTCACCCAGGAAATAAACCGTGAATTAAATACTATCGGCTCCAAAGCAAATAATTCTGAGATTGCTCAGTATGTAGTAAAATGCAAAGAAGCCCTTGAGCAAATCCGCGAACAAGTACAAAATGTCGAATAAAATTGATTTTAGACATAAGATGTAAGATGTGAGATTTTAGAAAAATTTGTCTCAGATCTTACTTCTTACATCTCACTACTACTATGAAAAAAGGTAAAGTCATCATACTTGTGGCACCCAGCGGAAGTGGAAAAACCACATTGGCGCGCAGACTTTTTAAGGATTTCGAAGACCTGAAGTTTTCTGTTTCCGCTACTACCCGTCCGCCAAGAGAAGGAGAAATTGACAAAAAGCATTATTATTTCCTCTTAAACGACGATTTTGATCAGAAAGTCGCTGATGGGGCTTTTCTCGAATGGGAAGAATTCTATGGTGGAAAGAAATATGGCACCTTGCGTTCAGAAGTTGATAAAAAACTAAATTCAGGCTATTTTGTTCTGCTTGATATCGAAGTAAAAGGTGCTGTAAATATTAATAAGATTTATGGCGATGAATGCCTCAGCTTATTTATCAAGCCACCTTCCATCGAGGTTTTAAAGCAGCGGCTTATTGACCGTGGCACAGAAGACGATGAAACCCTTGCACTCCGTTTAGAACGGGCGAGAGAAGAACTTACTTACGCTGATCGATTTGATCAGGTTATTATTAATGACGATTTGGATACAGCTTACGAAGAAGTAAAAAAAGCTGTTCTCAAATTCATGAATCAAAATTGAACATATGTCAGTCCAAACATTAGACATTGAGAAGCTTAAATTCAAAACAGGTAACAAATATGAGTTGCTTGTAATCCTTTCTAAAAGAGCTCGGCAGATTGCTGCTCAGGAAAAATTAGAGCTTGATGAAAAGCTCCAGTATTTCGAAGGGTTTGAAGAAGAAGATGAGTTTTCTTTCAACGAAGAGCAGGAAAATATCTCCAAGGCATTCGAAAAACTTCCACACGCCACACAACGTTCTATTGTTGAAATGCAGGAAGACTTAATCTATTACCGACATCCTGAGAAAGAAGAGGATTAATTATGCTTTCCGGTAAGCGCATCATTCTTGGTGTTACCGGAGGAATTGCAGCTTATAAAGCTGCTTTTTTATTAAGAGAATTTCAAAAAGCGGGAGCTGAAGTCCGTGTCACCATGACACCCTCGGCCACCCGCTTTGTTGGTTTAGTAACTTTTGCTTCACTTTCCGGCCACGAAGTTGCTGTAGATATCTTCCCTGAACAAGGTGACTCCGGCGATTGGACCCGACATATCAACTGGGGCGAATGGGCCGATCTTTATGTGATTGCACCCTGCACCGCTAATACGCTCGCCAAAATTTCCAATGGCATTTCGGATAACATGTTAACGAGCACTGTTCTCGCAGCAAGATGTCCGCTGCTGATTTGCCCGACTATGGATGGTGAGATGTATGAATCGCCGGGTGTTTCAGAAAACTTGGACAAAGTCAGGAAGCAAGGATATCATACTTTAGAACCTGAAAGTGGATATCTGGCTAGTGGTTTAGAAGGAAAAGGACGACTTCCTGAGATGGATCAAATCCTGGAAAAAGCTTCTGAGATCATTGGGTCTGTTAAAGGTCCATTAGAAGGAAAAAAAGTTGTAGTTACCGCCGGACCAACCCGCGAACATATCGATCCGGTACGTTTTATTTCCAATCCAAGTTCCGGAAAAATGGGAGTGGCGATGGCTCAAGCCGCTCAAAGCTTGGGTGCTGATGTCACCCTGATCCATGGTCCCTTGTCAGTTTCTAAGCCGGAGGGAATTCATGCTGTGAGCATCACCAGCACTGCCGATTTGTTTGAGGCAGTAAAAGAATATGAGGAAAGTCATGTGATTATAATGGCGGCTGCCGTTTCCGACTTTACTCCTACTGAAGTTCACGATAACAAAGTGAAGAAATCTGATGGCGAAAGTGAAATAAAGCTCAAACAGACGCAGGATATTTTAGCTTGGTTGGGAGATCACAAGAAAGACGGCCAAACACTCATCGGCTTTGCCATGGAAACCGAGAACCTGATCGAAAATGCCACTTCAAAGCTCAGAAAGAAAAATGCGGACTTCATCATTGCCAATTCTTTAAGTGAAGCAGGCTCCGGCTTTGAATCTGACACCAACACTGTTCATCTCTTAGGAAAGGACTCAGACCAAAAATTTCAGGGAACCAAGAAAGATATAGCTATTGAAATCCTGAATACGATTTTTCGAGTTGATTAATTGAAAGTTGATAGAGAGATGATTGTATAAAAACACTTTATCACCCTATCAACTTTCAAATCTCAATCCCCAACCATCCACTTATACACCCGATAGGTTTTCGCGATTTCACAGCCTAACGCTTCCAGGCTTCTCCGCATAATCCAGTTCTTTTCGCTCACAAAGCCGCCTTCTAAAGTCTTGATGTTTGGGTAATATTCTTTGGTCCACTTATACCCTTCTGCAAAAATAAGAGCTTCCAAGCCTTTTCCACGAAATTTCGGATCTGTTCCAAAGGCAAGCGGTCGGTATTTATGGGCTCTGTTTTTAAACCCTATCAAATGGTAAAGTTGCCACCACTTTAAAGTGCCTCCTGTTTTGGCTGAAATTTCATGGAGATCCGGCACACTTACTAAAAAAGAAGCAGGCTCGCCGTTCACAAAAGCAATGGATGATGTTCCCGGCATCAGCACCGGCTTCAGCTTTTTGATCATTTGGCGGATCGTCTCTCTGCTAATCCCAATGAATTCCTCTTCCCTTTCCTGAACTATTTGGTTACTGAAAGCACGGTTATAAATCTGACGAACTATTTCTCCGTCTCGCTCTAAATTCTTTTTATCAATGGGGCGGACTTCAATGTTATCTCTGGACTTTAAACGGTCTGTGATCTTCAATAATCGGTCCGGTAAAGCTTGGTCCATCTCAAGCTGATACATATAAACGTCATCGAATTTTTCGGGCTGAGTGGCACCGATCTGCTTCTCATAATATTTCTGATGATGAAGCATACCATATACGTTATGATCCTCAAACCCTTCGATTAAGATTCCCCAAAACGCATCGTTCTCTCCAAAATTTATTGGGCCCCGAAAGCCTGAATAGCCTCTTTTCTGATGCCATACCTTTGCGAAATCGATTATCGCATCACCGATACCGGGCTTCTGTGCCATTTCAATAAACCCGATTCCGCCCAGTTTCGGATCATATCGTTCGTCTTTTTCCGGATCAATAAAAACCGCAAATCGCCCAACTACTTCCTCTCCATCAAACACTAAAAACCGCTCGCACTCCCCTCCTTTTTGAAACCGCTCATTCTTATTGGGATCAAATACATTCTCAATTTCAAACCTGAAAGGTGGCCGATACCAATGGTTGTCAGCATTCAACCTTGCAGGAAGTTCATGAAAGGCGTTTATATGTTCTTGTGTTTCAATTTTTTGGATCTGAAAAGACATATCCTTTTTCGACAGAAGTTTATAGATTCAGATGGAAGGTAAATCTCTGAATTTAAGAACCCAACTTCGGTTTATGTTCAAGAAGAATAACGGAAAGAAAATCATCACAGGGTTACTTGTTTTGTCGTGCGCAGTGAGTGGTGTTATACTCTCAGCCTCATCACCCTATAAAAATTATCAGCTTGAGAATGGCGCCCAGCTGGATTCCTTAATTCAAATACACCTGCAAGATGCACAGGTTCTACGTAGTCAGTATCGTGTTCGAAGCGTGAATATTGATACCATCTTCACTCGAAAGGAATACCGAATTGAAGTCCCTACCCGCTTTTCAAAAACCCTTTTTCACCTTGAACTGCATAAATCTTTGAGCCGATTTAGCATGGAAGCACCAGCCAAAGTTAACTTCCCATCCAGAGATATGGATATCTATGTGTACAACAATGGCACCGTGCTTCGGTCTATTCGCTTGACTACTGAACCTGAACTCGACAGCCTCTATACCCAAGAAAATTAATATGTCTGATAAGTCCACTTTAATGAAGCGTTTTGAGCTGCAGGAATTTCCGCAACCGGATATGGTTCAGCTTAAACACCCGGTTTTTATGTGTCATGGTTATGGAGCAATAAGTTCGGTTATTAAATTAGGGCCCCTTCACGACCCTTGCATGCAAATGCGTGGACATGGCGTTCCTGCCATTGCCCCTAATGTTGTGCCCTACGCACGCATTGAAACACGTGCAGAAAACTGGGTTACTCTCATCGAGAATTTCTGCAAAGAGTATAAATGTGAGAAGGTGAATGTGGTTTCCCATAGCATGGGTGGACTTGATATGCGTTGTGCTTTATCAAAAATGGATATTGCCGATAAAGTAGAAAGCCTGACCACGATTGCAACTCCTCACCATGGGTCCAGTCTTGCTGATTTAGTACTTAAAGCACCTGAATTGATTACTGAAAAGCTGAGTGTAATGTTTGATTGGGTGGGTGATAACATGTATCCAAAAACCAAAAGTGATGCTCTTGGCTCTCTTGAGCAACTTACCTGTGGATATGTGAAAGAGGTTTTCAATCCGGATCATCCCGATGCAGAAGGAGTAGCGTACTATTCATATAGCGCAGCTGTTGGTAAAGGCACTAACTTTTCTATCAATCCGGTACTAAAATTTCAAAACAACCAAATTTTTGAAAAGGAAGGCCCCAATGATTCTTTTGTATCTGCAGAAAGTGCCAAATGGGGAGAACATCTTGAAACCGTTCCGCTTTCCCATATATCCCAGATGCATCTTCAGATGAATAAAGAAAGTGAACAGGTTTACGAGAAATTCTGGCTGAATTTATTAAAGAGATTAGCTAAGAATGGGCATTGATTCTCACTACTTGTAACGAGAGTCAACTTACTATTTTACGCCTGTCTTCGCGAGGAGCATGTTCGGCGAACTCCAAGCCACTTTGTCTTACGACGAAGCGATCTCATTGCATTACTTGAGTATATCGTTTAGGGGAGATTGCCACGTCGCTATCCATCTCAAGCCTGCAATCTACATTGCGGGCTCCTCTTTTAGACTTCTTTGGAAATATTTTGTTGGTTAGCTACTAACAAAATAAAGCTACCGTACCATGGCAGGCAATCTCTTGCGCTCCTCCGGGTAAAACCCATATCGCGAATCAAAGCC